>Ga0163144_10019931_pt1 | contig 13454 bp, 15 predicted proteins | sample OliLak19BULKMAT1_FD_123175 | JGI IMG/M metagenome (GOLD analysis project Ga0163144, IMG submission 123175) | Freshwater microbial mat bacterial communities from Lake Vanda, McMurdo Dry Valleys, Antarctica - Oligotrophic Lake LV.19.BULKMAT1 | ecosystem: Environmental > Aquatic > Freshwater >... | reverse complement strand
GGGGAGGCGGGGAGGCGGGGAGGCGGGGAGGCGCGGTACGCAAGGCCCGGCGGCCGCCGGGCCTCGCGTACCGGTCAGACGGGTTCGCCGCGCGCGAGGCGCTGCTGCTGGTCCACGAGGTGCGGCGGGAGCTTCGCGTACACGTCCGTGAAGAGCGTGTCGACGGCCGGCGGCGGGGCGGCCTCGACCGCCGCGATCGCGTCCGTGATCCGCTTGCCGGCCTCGGCGAGGAACGCCTCTTCGCGGGCCTCGCTCCACTGGCCGCGCGCGACGAGCCACGCCTTGTGGCGCAGGAGCGGGTCCTTGAGCTCCCAGGCCTTGGCCTCGTTCTCGTCGCGGTACTTCGAGGGGTCGTCGGACGACGAGTGGCCGCCCAGCCGGTACGTGAGGCACTCGATGAACGTGGGCCCGAGGCCCGCGCGCGCGCGGTCCACGGCCGCCTTCGCGGCCACGTAGCACGCGAGGACGTCGTTCCCGTCCACGCGGACGCCCGGGATGCCGTAGGCGATGGCCTTCACGGCGATGGTCGTGCTGGCGGTCTGCTTGCCCACCGGCACCGAGATGGCCCACTGGTTGTTCTGGCAGATGAAGACCACCGGGGCCTTCCACACGCCGGCGAAGTTGAGGGCCGCGTGGAACTCGCCCTCGCTCGTGCCGCCGTCGCCGATGTAGCCGCCGATGACCGCCGTGCCGTGGAGCACCTGCACCGCGCGCGCCGCGCCGGTCGCCTGCGTGACCTGCGTGGCGATGGGCGACGACAGCGACACATAGTGGTGGGGGCCGTCGCTGTAGTGGCACGGCATCTGGCGACCGTGCGTCGGGTCCATGGCGTTGCCGAAGCACTGCGCGATGTAGTGCTCGAGTGGGAAGCCGCGCCAGAGCGAGATCGCGCCCTCGCGCAGCGCCGGGAAGACCCAGTCGTCGGCCTCGAAGGCCGCGCCCGTGCCCAGGGTCGCGCCCTCCTGGCCCTTGGCGGTGCCGTAGAAGCCGATGCGGCCCTGGCGCTGCAGGTTCAGCATGCGCTGGTCGAGCGCGCGCTGGAAGAGCATGGCCTCGAGGAAGCGGACCGCGAGGCCCTTCGGCAGCGCGGGGACCGGCGCGACCTCGCGCCCTGAGGGGTCCACGAGCTGGAACAGGCCCAGGGGCCCGATCTCGTAGGGATCGGGCGTCGTCGCCGGCGGCGTCGCCGCGGCGGGCTTGGCGGCCGGCTTCGCCACGGGCTAGATGCCCTCGAGGAGCAGGAGGTTGGGCTGCTGGAGGTAGTCGATGACCGTGTTGAGGAACCGGGCCGCCGTCGCGCCGTCCACGATGCGGTGGTCGAGCGTGATGGACAGGTTCATCATCTTGCGGATCACGATCTGCCCGCCGCGCACCATGGGACGGTCGGCGATCTTGTAGATGCCGAGGATGCCCACCTCGGGATAGTTGAGGATCGGCGTCGCGAGGATGCCGCCGATGGAGCCCGCGCTGGTGATCGTGAACGTGCCGCCCTTGAGGTCGGCGAGCGCGATCTTCTTGGCCCGGGCGGCCTCGGTGACGCGCTGGATCTCGGCCGCGACCTGCAGGATCGTCCGCCGGTCCACGTGTTTGACCACCGGGACGGTGAGGCCGTCGTCGGTGTCCGTCGCGAGGCCGATGTTGTACTCCTTGCGGATCACGTACTCGGCCTTGGTGTCGTCCACGAGCGCGTTGATCGCCGGGAACTTGCGGAACGCGGCGACGAGCGCCTTCATGACGAAGGGGAGGAACGTCAGCTTCACGCCGCGCTCCTCGGCCAGCTTCTTCGCGCTCTCCCGCAGGGCCACCAGCTCCGTCACGTCGCACTCGTCCACGAAGGTGAAGTGCGGCGAGTTCTGCTTGCTGCGGAGCATCTGCTCCGCGATCTTGCCGCGCAAGCCCTTCAGCGGGACGTGCTCGTCGTCGGCGGACACGGTCGGGGCCAGGACCGGCACCAGGGCGGGCGGAGCCTTCGGCGCGGCCGGCGCGGGGGCCGCCGCGGCCGCCCGAGGGGCGGCGGCCGTCGGAGCCGCCGCGGTGCCGGCGCCGCCGGCGACCCAGCCCTCGAAGTCGGTGCGGGTGATGCGGCCGTTGGGGCCCGTGCCCGGGACGGCGCGCAGGTCGAGGCCCAGTTCGCGGGCGCGCGCGCGCGTGGCGGGCGCGGCGAGGACGAGGCGGTTCGGGTCGACGGCGACGGCCACCGAGGCCGTCGGCGCGATCGCCGGCGCGGGGGCGGTCTTCGCGGCCGGGGTGGCCTTCGCGGTCGTCGCGTCCTGCGCGGCCTGCGTCTCGTGCGCCGGGAGGGCGGGGGCGGCGGCGGCCGGCACGGGGGCCGCGGCGGCCGGCACGGGGGCGGCGGCGCCGCCGCCGATCACGACGAGCACGGTGCCCACGGGGACCTTCGTGCCGCCGGGCACGAGGATCTTCTCGATCACGCCCGCGCGCGGGGCCGTGATCTCGACGGTCGCCTTGTCCGTCAGGACTTCGACCATGGGCTGGTCGGCCGTGACCGTCTGGCCCTCGGTGACGAGCCACTTCGTGATCTCGCCGTCGGTGAGGCCCTCGCCGATGTCGGGAAGCTTGAACTCGAACGCCATGGGAGTCTCCGCCCTTCGTGCTGGTGCCGTGCCGGGTCGCGGGATGGTCGGGGTTCGGGGGTCTGGGGTCGGGGGTCTGGGGTCTGGGGCCTGGACGTCAGTCGTAGCGCGCGACGTACTCGATCGCGTTCATGATGCGCTGTGCGTCGGGCTTGTAGACGTGCTCGAGCGTGTAGGGGAACGGCGTGTCGAAGCCCGACACGCGCGCCACCGGCGCGCGGAGTGAATCGATCGCCTTCTCGGCGGCGACGGCCGCGATCTCGCTGGCGAAGCCCAGCGTGCGCGGGGCTTCCTGCGCCACGACGAGGCGGCCGGTCTTCTTGATCGACGCGATCACCGCGTCCGTGTCCCATGGGAGGAGGCTGCGGAGGTCGATGAGCTCGACCGAGATGCCCTTCTCCGCCGCCTTGGCCACAGCCTGCGCGCACGTGACGACCATGGAGCCCCAGCTGACGAGGGTCACCGCGTCGCCCGCGTGGACCAGCCGGGCCTTGCCGAGCTCGACCTCGAAGTAGCCCGACTCGACCTCTTCCTTCGCGTGGCGGTAGAGCGCCTTCGGCTCCAGGAAGATCACCGGGTCGTCCTGGAAGATCGACGCGAGCAGCATGCCCTTCGCGTCGCGCGGCGTGGACGGCATCACGACGCGCAGGCCGGGGGTGTGGATGAAGTAACTCTCGGCCGACTGCGAGTGGTAGTGGCCGCCCTTGATGCCGCCGCCCGAGGGGGCGCGCACCACGCACGGGCACGGATACTCGCCGCCGGACCGGTACCGGAACTTCGCCATCTCCGAGACGATCTGGTCGAAGCCCGGGTAGATGAAGTCGAGGAACTGGATCTCGGGCACCGGGCGCAGGCCGTAGAGGCCCATCCCGATCGCCGTGCCGAGGATGCCGTTCTCGGAGAGCGGCGTGTCCATGACGCGGAGGTCGCCGTACTTCTCGTGGAGGCCGGCGGTGGCGCCGAAGACGCCGCCCTTCTTGCCGATGTCCTCGCCGAGCATCACCACGCGCTCGTCCTTGGCCATGGCGAGGTTCAACGCGTCGTTGATCGCCGCCAGCAACGTCATCTCGGGCATCGGGGGTCTCCTGCGCTTCTCGGGCGGGGCGTTAGTCGGGGGGAGGGGGGCTGCGGGCGCGGGCCCCTACAGGGGGAACTTGCCGCCGGTGTCCTGGATCGCGCCGCTCGTGCGGATCTGCTGGCGCACGGCCTCGCGCTGCTCGAGCAGGTGCGGCGGCAGCGTCGCGTAGACGTCGTCGAACATGGTGTCGACGGCGGGGGGCGGGGTCTGCTCGGCGGCGTCCACGGCCTTCGCGAGGTCGGCCATGATCTCCTCGGTGAGCGCCTTCTCCCACGCGGGCGTCCAGAACTTCTTCTTCTCGAGGAACGCCTGGAACCGCACGATGGGGTCCTTCTTCTTCCAGGTCTCGAGCATCTCGGGCGGCTGGTACCGCTTGGGGTCGTCGGACGACGAGTGGGGGCCCTGGCGGAACGTGAAGGTCTCGATCAGCGTCGGCCCGCCGCCGGCGATCGCGCGCTCGCGTGCCTCCTTCGCCGCCTGGTACACCGCGAGGACGTCGTTGCCGTCCACCTTCACGCCGGGCATGCCATAGGCGACGGCCTTCACCGCGAACGACTCGCTCGCGGTCTGCATCCGCACCGGGACCGAGATGGCCCACTGGTTGTTCTCGCAGACGAAGATGCAGGGCGACTTCCACACGCCGGCGAAGTTCATGCCGGCGTGGAACTCGCCCTCCGACGTGCCGCCGTCGCCGAAGTAGGTCCACGCGGCGAGCTTGTCGCCCCGGATCTGCATCGCGCGGGCGGTGCCGACGGCCTGCGTGATCTGCGTGCCGATGGGCGACGAGATCGAGACGAGGTTCCACTGCCGCAGCGAGAAGTGGTTCGGCATCTGCCGTCCCTTCACGATGTCGGTGGCGTTGCCGTAGAGCTGGTCGACCAGCGTGCGGAACGGCACCCCGCGGAGGATCGCGATGGAATGCGTGCGGTAGGACGGGTAGATCCAGTCGTCCTGGGCCGCCGCGAACGCGGTCCCGACCTGGCTGGCCTCCTGCCCCATGGAGGGCACGCAGAAGCCGATGCGGCCCTGGCGCTGGAGGTTCATGCCGCGCTGGTCGAACAGGCGCGTCGCGAGCATCGCGCGGTACATCGTCTTGCAGTCGTCGGGCGTGAGCCCGGACGGCAGCTTGGCGGCCTTCGTCGCGGCGTCGAGGACCTGGAGCATCTCGGCCATCGGGTCGATCTCCGGCACCGGGGGCGTCACGGACCCGAGGAGCCGTCTCGGGCGGGCGCGCGCACCACGGCCGGCGGAGGATACGGCCGTCCGCGGACCCGGTCCAACGAAGGCGGGACGGAACCCGACAGAAGATTGCATAACGCAATGTGTTTCCCGAGCCGGCCATCGTCCGCGTACGAGCCGGAGTCGTCGCCGACCGTGCTCCGACACGGGTATAACCATGGGTATGAAGACCGCGGTCTCCCTCCCCAACGACCTCTTTGCCGCGGCCGAGCAGCTCGCGGTCCGCCTCGGGACGAGTCGCAGCGCCGTGTACGCCGCGGCGTTACGCGAGTCGCTGGCGCGCCACGAGCCCCGAGCGCTGTCGGCCTGGGTGGCCCGCTACAACGCCGCGCAGGCGGACGGCGAACTCGAGGCGCGGGCGCGGCCGGCGGCGGAGCACCTGCGGCGGGTCGAGGGGGTGACGGCGATCCGGCAGGGCGGCGTCTGGTGGGCCGACGTCGCCAGGCCGCTCGGGTCGGAGCCGGGGTTCCGGCGGCTGCTGCTCGTCGTGCAGGCCGACCGGTTCACCGAAGCCGGCCTCGCGACGGTCGTCGCGGTGCCGTTGTCGTCGAACCTCACGCTCGCCTCGCACGCGTCGTGCGTCGAAGTGCCCGCCGCCGTGACGGGGCTCCCCGAGGACGCGGTGGCGCTCGTCCACCAGATTCACGCCGTCGATCGCGCGCGTCTCGTCGCGGCCGCAGGGCAGGTGTCCCCGCCGCTGCTCGAGCGGATCCTGGCGGCGCTCGACCTCGTCCTCGGGCGCTGACACGCGCGGGGGCGACCCAGCGGCTATCCTGCGCGGACTCCGCGCACGCGAGCGTGGTGGAACTGGCAGACACGCGGGCCTTAGGAGCCCGTGCCCGCAAGGGCTTGGGGGTTCGAGTCCCCCCGCTCGCACGTCCGCGCGCGGGCCTTGCGTCCGGCCTTGGGGAAGGCCCTGGGAAGAAGTCGCCGTCGCGCGGCTCCCGGCGCTCCCCGCCCTCCGGAACCCCGCTCGGCGCGCGGCCCCTGCGGGCCCGCGCTTCGCGGCCTGGACGGGATCTTCGACTCCTTCGCAGCTGCTCAGGACGCGGGGTCGCCAGGGCCGCCGTCCGGGCCGCCGCCCGCGTCGTCGGTCGTCGGCGCGTCGGGCCGCACCTCGCGCAGCACCAGCAGGCAGCCGCCCCAGCCGAAGCCGTGCAGTCGCGCGCCGAGGACGCCCGGTTCCGCGCGGCGCGCGGCCACCAGGGCGTCGAGCGCGGGCGTGCTCGACTGGAAGTCGCGCGCCAGGCTGCGGTGGCTCTCGTCGAGCAGGCGGCCGAGCGCGACCGCGTCGCCGCGACGCAAGGCCTGCGCCCCTTCGGCGACGCGCCGTGCCTCGGTCACCACGTGCCGCGCACGGCGCACGAACGGCTCGGGGACGCGGTCGAGCAACCGCGCGTCGTCGGGCCCGCCGCCCGTCGCGCGCGCGGCCTCGCGCGCGTGCGCGAGGCGCTTCAAGCCCTCGGCGAGCTCGGCCTTCCGCTCGGCCCACGGCGTCTCGGCGCGCGTCGGGTGCACGCCCGTGTCGATCGGCACCGCCTCGACCCCGTCGGGCCACGGGAGCCCCTCGTGGGTCCGGCGCGCGGGGTCCACGAGCAGCGGCCGCCCGGGCGCGCCGACGGCCGCGACGTACGCGTCGAGCGGCGCCGCGACGTTCCCGCCCCACGTCCGCTCCGCCTCGGTGACGACGTCGGCCACCGTCGAGGGCGGGGTGGGCTCGTCGCCGCGCGCGGCGTCGAAGGCCTTCACGACCGCCGTCAAGAACGCGCCCGACGACCCGAGGCCCCGGCGCGCGGGGAGGTCGCCCGCCACCACGAGGTCGATCCCCGGCAGGCGGACGCCCTCGGCCTCGAGGGCCGCGCACACGCCTCGCACGAGATCGGCCCAGCGCCGGCCCGACTTCGCGTACGCCCCGAGGACGAACCGGTCGCCGGCCTTCGCGTCGAGCGCGACGATGCGGACCGAGCGGTCGGGACGCGGCCCCCAGGCGCACGTGACGCCGCGCCGCAGCGGGAGCGCGAGGACGGGCCCGCCCGTGGCGTCCACGTGCTCGCCGAGGACGACGAGCCGGCCGGGCGCGGCCACGAACCCGCGGGGCGGTCCGCCGAAGCGGCCCTCGTAGGCGAACTCCGCGCGGACCCGCGGCGAGGCCACGGCCCCGCGGCGCCCCGGCTACTCGCCCGCGCGGGCGGTGTAGCCGTACGTCTCGATGCGGCCGTCGCCGGGGCCGCGCACGACCGTGAGGTCGTCGCCGTCGCCGAACTGGCCGTTCGGGCCCGCCGACGTCAACTGGAAGCGGCCCGACGTCGGCTCCACGGTGGTGTAGGCGTAGGGCTGGAACCAGTGGTCCTTCAGGACCTCGGTGAAACACGGCCGGCCGTCGGCGGCCATGGTGATCGCGAGGTCGCGCAGGGTCTGCGGCAGGGCCGACCCGCTCACCTCGCGGTAGCGCGCGATCCCGTCCGCGAGGCGCGACGCGTGGTCGTCGAGTCGCTGCCGCGGGGCGAGCGGGTGGTTCACGTCGGTCGTCGGCGCGCGGTTCGCGGCGGGGGACGGGACCAGCGGCGGGGGCGGCAGCGAGGGACCGTTGGCGCAGCCGGCGACGACGAGGGCAAACGTGGGGGCAAACCCGGAGGCAAGGCGGCGGAGGTTCATGGGAGGTCCTGTTCGGGGCGGAGCGTCGGGGCGGAGGGAGCCAGGGGGAGCCTGGGGGAGCCTAGGGGATCAGTCGGGGCGGGGGACGGCCCCGCGGTGGACGACGTCGTCGGCGGTGGCCGGGAGACGGTCGGGGCCGAAGGAGCGGAGGTCGTACGTGCCGGCGCGGGAACTTTCGACGGCATAGTCGTACGAGCCGCCCCACGGGTCGCGGTCGACGCGGCGCAGGTAGGCGGCGCCGTCGGGGCCCGTTTCGTTCACGAGGTCGTCGAGCGTCGTCGGGAGGCGACCGCCGTGCTCCCGCGCGTACCGGCGCACCGCGGCGTCGATGCGCCCGAGGTCGGACGTCGCGACGGGCGCGACGTTCGCCGGCCGCTCAAAGCGCGGGCGGTCGTCGGCCGCCGACGCACAACCGGTGAGCGCGCCACCCATGAGCCCACCCATGAGCCCACAGCGGAGTCCACCGCGGAGTCCACCGAGGATCCCCGCGGCACGAACGGGGAGGGCTACCAGCCGGTCCACTGGATGGCGTCGGCCTCGTAGATCGCCTCGTCGGTGCCGGTCACGCGGTGCACGTTCGTGATCGCGTGGGCGCCGAGCTTGCGAGCCTCGACCTTCAGCCGCTCCATCGCGTCGTACGCGTGGGTGTTCCCGCCGGCGCGGATGTGCCCGAGCGTGCGGTACGACATCTGGCCCGGGTCCTGGACGACCTCGATGGGCTGCGCCTGGTCGCGCGCGCGTTCGCTGGAGGAGCCGCTGAAGTCCCACACCGTCGCCGACGTGCTCGAGCACGCCGTCGTCGCCACGAGGGACCCCACCGCCAAGACCGTCGTGCAGATCGTCGCCGAGAGCCTCATGCCGCGCCTCCGGGCCCCGGGGGGCCGAACGGCGGAGTCTACACGGGGGACCGTCCGGACGAAACCGGGATCGCCGCCCCCAGCGCTGGCGCGCCCCGCCGCCCTTCCCCGCCCGCGCGGGACGCCGCCCCGACGGCAGGGCCCGGGCACCCCGGGGCCGGGGCCCCTTTCGCCGCTACGCTGACCGGCGCCATGGTCCCCCGTCGCCGCGTTCCCGCTGCCGGTCGTCCCTCCGCGGCGTCCCCGCCCCCGGCGGCCGCCGCCTCCCCGGCGGCCGCCGCCTCCCCGACGCCCGCCGCGCCCTCGCTCGCGGACGCCACGACGGAAGACCTCGTCCGGGCGCTGCTGGTCCGCCTCGGCGAGGACCCCACCCGGGACGGGCTCCGCAAGACGCCGCTCCGCGTGGCGCAGAGCCTCGCCTACCTCACGGCGGGGGCCGCCAAGCGGCCGGAGGACGTGCTGAACGACGCCGTCTTCGAGCACGACGCCGACGAGATGGTCGTGGTGCGCGACATCGAGGTCTACAGCCTCTGCGAACACCACCTGCTGCCGTTCTTCGGCCGGGCCCACGTGGCCTACCTGCCGCGCGGCAAGATCGTCGGGCTCTCGAAGCTGCCGCGGATCGTCGACTGCTTCGCGCGCCGGCTCCAGGTGCAGGAGCGGCTCACCATGCAGATCGCCGAGGCCGTCGAGGCGATCCTCGCGCCCGCCGGCGTCGGCGTGGTGATCGAGGCGGCGCACCTCTGCATGATGATGCGCGGCGTCGAGAAACAGAACAGCCGCGCCGTCACGTCGTGTATGCGCGGCCGCTTCCGCACCGACGCCCGCACGCGCCAAGAGTTCCTGCAGATCCTGCGCGGCCCGTCGGCCTGACCGCCGCCGGACGGGCGACGTCTTGCCGTCAGGTCGCGATCTCCGGGTCGTCCCAGCGGAGCAGCAGGTCGGCGACGGGCTGCCCGCCGCGCAGGTGCTCGTCGACGATGCGGCGCACCTTCGACGGCGTCAGGCCCGCGTACCACGCGCCGCCGGCGGGCGCCCCCGGCACCGCGCCCAGGCCGTACACGACGCAGTTCGGCGACCGACTGCACAGGTTGAGGCACGTCGCCTTCGTGACGCGGACCGTCCCCTGGAGCCCGGCCTGGAACAGCGCGTCGCGCAACTCGCGCGCCGGCATCCCCTGGCCGCGGTCGGTGCACGACGTCCCGTGGCACACGACGACGTGCGCGGCGAACGGCGCGCGCGGCGTCGGCGGGGCGGGCGGGATCGGGGGCGTCGCGTCCACGGCCCGACGTCAGCGCGACGGCGCCGGCGGCGCGAGGAGCGCGTCGGCGATCCGGCGACCCGCCGACTTCGGTCCGTCGGAGGGGGCGAGCCCCGCGCGGAACACGCGCGCCCCGACGGGCAGCGCCGTCGTCAGCGTCGCCACCGCCGCGTCGAGCGCGGCCGGCGTCGCGAAGAGCGCCTCCGCCACGACGACGTCGGTGATCCCGGGCGCGGCGTGCCCGAGGGCCGCCGCGGCCGCGCGCACGAGGGCCGCGCCGAGCAGGGGCGGGGCCGCCTCCTCGATCACGCGTCCGACGGCGCCGGTCGCGGCGATCAAGCCGGCCGTCAGGATCACGGAGGGCACGTCCGGGCCGGCGGCGACGACGGTCGCGCCGCGGGCGGCTACGTGCAGCGCCACGCTCTGGGCCACCGGGTCCGCGGCCCCCAGCACGAGGACCGTACGGCCCGCCAGCGGCCGCCGGGCGCCGGTCACGCCGTGGGGCCTTCGCCCACCCGACGCTCCGACCGCTTGCCCCCGACCTCGATGGCTCGCCGGTCGGAGAACGTCTCGTCCATCCCGTGCCAGTGGCCGACGGACTCCTCGCCGAGCTTCCAGCAGAGCCAGACGGCCCGGCCCGCGCGCTCCGACGGGAAGTCGACGAGGCCGCGCTCCGGGTCCTTCAACTCGACGCCGAGGTCGGAGAGCTCCTTGATGTAGGCGTCGATCCGGGTCGCGCCCTCGTCGATGTCGGCCTTGAGGGCGTCCATCCGGGGGCGGGCCTGGGGGTTCGCGGCCGCCTCGACCTCGAGCGCCCGGCGGTCGCGCCCGATGTCCTTCAGCCGCGTGAACTCCGCCACGATGTCCTGCGCGATCGCGCGCACCAAGGGCAACGTGCGGTTCGCCTCGGCCACGGAGAACGTCGGCTTCGTTGCGGCGCGCGTCATGCGTGAGGCCCCCGGGGACACGGGAAGTATAGGACCGGGGCCGACGGCCCCGAACTTTCCATGGAGGGCGCGTTACCGCCCTGCTCCCTGCATCGGCCGAACCGACCACCGACGCGAGGCCCGCACGGTCCGACCTTGGGAAGAAATCGCCTTCGCTCGGTTCCTGGTGGGCCAAGCCCCCCGGAAACCCGCGCGGCGCGCGGCTCCTGCGGGCCCGCGCTTCGCGGCTGGGAGGGAATCTTTGATTCCCTCCCAAGCGCTCAGGGGCCCCCCGGGGAGGTCCCGCCGAGGACGACGCGGGCGGATTCGTCCATCGTCTCGCGCAGCGCGTGTTGCGCCAGCGCGACGGCGCCGATGGGGCTTGCCATCGCGTCCGGGGCGCTGCTCGCGATGGCGAGGCGCACGGTGTGTCCACCGGCCTCGGACCCGTTCCATCCCACGTCGCCGAGCGTCACGCCCTGCGCCTGCCACAGGGGTCCGATCAGCGCGCGGATCGTGCGCGTGACCGCCGTGGTGGCCGACCTCGCCGCACCAGGCTCCGGCGCGGGGACGCGAGGCCCGGGGGCCGGCAGGTGCTCCTCGTGGAGGAGCGCACGCAGGTCGGGCCAACACGAGTGGCACCCGGTCCCGGCCGCGCAGTCGAGGCCGATCATCGGCACCGTGGTCGCGCCGCGCGCGATCGCGCGCCGGATCTCGCGGTCGCCGACGCCCAGGCACCGGCAGGTGAGCAGGCCCGGGGCGTCCGTCCGCGCCGCCGCCGCGCCGTCGGCGAGCGCGCCGTCGACGGCGTCCACGAGGCGCTCCGCCGCGCGCACGACGGCCCTCGGCACGGGCCCGAGCGGGCCCACGAGGTCGCGGGGGCGCAACCGGCCGAGTTCGTCGAGCGTCGCGCCGCGCGCGCGCTCGACCCAGACCGAACCGGGCCCGTGCGCGGCGGCGCTGCCGAGCGACCGGAACGACGTCGCCGCGACGCGCCCGGCACGGTCAAGGCGCACCATCACCCGTACGCCGCCGCCCCCGACGACGCTGCCGACCTCGCCCGCGAGGTCGGCGGGCACGAGGTCGCCGAGGCCCGTCGGCGCCGCGAGGCGCGCCAGGTAGGCAGGGGTCAGCCGCGCGAGCGTGGCGGGCACGGTCACGGCGCGGGCCTCACGTCGTCGTCACGCGGTCGCGGGCCGGCGCTTCGGGCGGCGCGGGATCGCGTGGAAGTCGGGCCCGTCGAGGACCTTGCCCGGGTTGAGGATCCCGGTCGGGTCGAGGGCGTGTTTCACGGCGCGCATCACGGCGATCGCGTTCGCGTCGCGGCAGGTGGGCAGGTAGCGCGCGGCGACGCAGCCGACGCCGTGTTCGCCCGTGATCGTGCCGCCGAGCGACGTGGCCACCGCGAAGATGGCCTCGATCGCGGGGCGGAGCGCGCGCTCGCGGTGCGCGGGGTCGGCGTCGTCGGCGAGGACGTTCACGTGGATGTTGCCGTCGCCCGCGTGGCCGTACGACACCTGCCGCACGCCGAAGCGCGCCGCGGCCGCGCGCACGCCGCGCAAGAGGTCGGGCACCTTCGAGGGCGGCACCGCCGTGTCGCACTCGACGTAGGACGCGAGCTTTTTGACGGCCTCGCCGATGCAACGGCGGATGCGCCAGAGATCGCGCTCCTTCTGCGGCGAGTCGGCGAGCACCACGTCGGTGGCGCCCGCCGCGGCGAGCACCTCGCCCACGCGCACGAGGTCGGCCTCGACCGCGGCCTCGTCGTGTCCGTCCACCTCGACGATGAGGCTCGCCTCGGCCTCGCCGCCGGGGATCGAGCGGCCGAGGTGGGCCTGCGCGGCGGCGAGCGCGGAGCGCTCCATCAGCTCGAGCGCCGACGGCGTGATGCGGGCCTTCGCGAGCGCAGGGATCGCGCGCGCGGCGGCGTCGAGGTCGGGGAACGGCGCGAAGACGACGCGACGGAAGCGCGGGAACGGGATCAGGCGGAGCGTCGCCTCGGTGACGACGGCGAGCGTCCCCTCGCTGCCGACGAGGAGGTGGGTGAGGTCATAGCCCGCGACGTCCTTGCGGACCTTGCCGCCCGTGCGGAACACGCGGCCGTCCGCGGTCACGGCCTCGAGCGAGAGCACGTAGTCCTTCGTGAGGCCGTACTTGACGCATCGGGGGCCGCCGGCGTTCTCGGCGATGTTGCCGCCGAGCGTGCACGAGCCGCGGCTCGCGGGGTCGGGCGGGTAGTAGAGGCCGCGCGCCTCCACCTCCTGTTGCAGGCGCTCGGTGACGACGCCCGGCTGCACGACGGCGACGAGGTTGTCCTCGTCGAGCTCGAGGATGCGGTTCATCCGCTCGACGGAGAGGACGATGCCGCCGTACAGGGGGAGGGCCCCGCCCGAGAGGCCGGTGCCGGCGGCGCGGGGGGTGACGGGGACGCCGTGGCGATGGGCGAGGGCGAGGATCGCCGCGACCTCGGCGGTGGACCCGGGCAGCACCGCGACCTCGGGCAGCGCGAAGAGGTCCTCGCTCTCGTCGTGGGCGAACCGGTCGAGGTCGGGGCCGGGGCGGACGACGTGGGCGGCGCCGACGATCGCGTCGAGGGCGGCGACGAGGGCGGGGGTCACGGGCGGGAAGCCGGGGGTCGTCGCCATGGCCGTTCGATCGTACGGTGGGGGGCCCGGTCGGGAGGTCTTCCATGCGGTCGATCGCGTTCGGTGGCGTAGCCCTCGTCGTCGTCCTCCTCCTCCTCCTCCTCCTCCTTGGCTCGGCGACGCGCAGCGCGTCCGCGGAGGACGTGCCGCCCGTCCCCGCGCCGGCGCCCGTGGCGCCCGTGGCGCCCGTGGCGCCCGT
>Ga0163144_10019930_pt1 | contig 13455 bp, 11 predicted proteins | sample OliLak19BULKMAT1_FD_123175 | JGI IMG/M metagenome (GOLD analysis project Ga0163144, IMG submission 123175) | Freshwater microbial mat bacterial communities from Lake Vanda, McMurdo Dry Valleys, Antarctica - Oligotrophic Lake LV.19.BULKMAT1 | ecosystem: Environmental > Aquatic > Freshwater >... | reverse complement strand
CGTCTTCATGCCCCGCGTCATTCCTCCAGAACCACCCCGGGGCGCGCGTCTTCCTCGACGAAGAGGCCGCGATAGGCCTCGCCTGAACTCTTACGCGGCCGCGAACCGCGAGTGGCCGACGATTTCCCCGCCGCGGATGTGGACGATGGCGCCATCGCGATCGTCTTTCATGTGGAAGTACAGCCAGAGCTCCACGTGGGCGGCGGCGACGAGTGCGGCGAGGCCGCTTTCGGGGGGCGCCGCTTCCGCGGTATCGCGCGCAAAGGCGAACATGAGGTCGTGCGACCCGCACCACTTCTCGGCCAGAGCCATCAAGGTGTCGCGGTGCGTGGGCCAGTAGGCAGGATCGCGCCCCATGCCCGCGTCGTATCGCTCCATCACTCGGGAACCCCCAGATTCCGGCCCATGGCCGCAATCACCAACCGGCCGAACGGAGTGGGGTCTTCGGGGTGCATCTCCACCGCTCGATTGAGGTCTTCCTCCCCCTGCTCAAGACGCTCCAGGAACACCCCCCATGCGTCTTTGGGTACCTTGGGGGGGGGCCATCCCGGCGGTGCGCGCTTCCCAGGCCCCTCGATCGCATGCGCGCCGCGAATCAGCCAGGGCAGCGGTGAAGTCTCGCCTCGGTCCTCGACCCAGTCGGGGCGGCCCTTCCAGGTGAACAGAGCGGTGGACAGGAATCCGCGCTCCTCGCGGTCTGCGACCTGATCGAGAGACGAGGCGACTCCCGCCCAATCACCTCGCTCGATGCGTGTGCGCAGGCTCCGTGCCCGCGGGTCCCCTAACGCGGGATCGACCCGCGCCGGAGGAGGGGGCGGTGGCGGAGTTTCGGAGCGTCCGAAGAGGCGGTGGATTATCCACCCGGCAGGAAAAGTCTACGCCAGGCCTCAATGGGCAGCACGATTCCTGGGCTGAACAGTCGGCGCGGGCTAGGTCGATGCCGCGGCCGCGGCCGCCTGATCGAGGTGCTCGGGGGAGAGGTTGAGCGCGCGCGAAACCCGCAATCAGGCGGCCCCCTTCGATGTCGAGACTGAAGAAGGTGAAGTCACCAAGATCGAGCTCCTCGAGGAACGAACTGGAAGGCCGTCGCGATCACTCCTGCCCGCGTTTGCCCATCCTGGAGTCCAGGTACCAGATGCCGCCGCCCTGGGCGCCCACCGCGTGCAGGTGGTCGACGATCTGGCCGACGCTCGATTCCTCCTCCACCTGCTCCGAGACGAACCACTGGAGGGTGATCTCGCTGGCGTGATCCTTCTCGGCTCGGGCCAGTTCGAACAGGGCGTTGATCTTTCCGGTGATGCCCTTCTCGTGTTCGAGGGTTTTCTCGAAGGCCTGGATGACGCCCCCAAAATCCCTCGGGGGCGCACTGATCGCCTGCAGTTCCAGTTTCCCGTTGCGATTCAGGATGAAGTCGATGAGCTTGACGGCGTGTGCGGTCTCTTCGCTTGCCTGGACCCTGAACCAGTGGGCGAAGCCTTTGAAGCTTGCCGAATCGCAGTGGGCGCTCATCGCGAGATAGAGCTGGGCCGAGTATTGCTCCAGATTGACCTGGGCGTTGAGCGCGTCCTGCATGGTCTTGCTGATCATGGTTTCTCCTCTAGGGCACCTTATCTTGAGCTGGGCGATCCCCTTACCTCATATGATGCTCCCACAACGCGATTACGTAGGCGGGTGGGCGAGTGGCGGCGCCCCTCGACAGAGTCCCGGTCTCTGGCCGAAAGGAGTTCGTTTGAGCCCAGTCATCCTGTTTGGAGTCGTGGCCATCAATCTGGCGCTCGTCGCCTACACGATCGGCATCATCGCCATCGCCCGTCGGCGCACTGTGAGCGCATTCGTGCTGCGCGTGTTCACTCTGGCAGTGGCACTTGACGTGGTCGCCACGGGCTGTATGGTGGCGGGTAGTGACAAGCCGTGGTTCACGCCGCACGGAGTCGTGGGCTACCTGGCGCTCCTCGTGATGGTGGTGGCGGTCACGCGATTGTGGCGTTTCAGCCGGCGGGGCCCGGATGCGGAGATTCCCGCGGGGCTGCGCGTCTTCCTGTGGATCGCCTATGTGGTGTGGCTCCTCGCCTATGCCATCGGCGTCTTTCTGGCTTCGCAGCGCTGACGAGGCCGCCGGTGTTCAAGAAACGGTGTGAGCATCTGGCTGCCGCCCGCGCGTTCCCCCAAAGACGGCGGAGGCGGCGCGATTGGGGGGACGACTGACGGTCCTACGGTTGCCGCGAGCGCGCGTGGTCTATGGCCGCCATGATCCGAGGAGCGCTGAACCGCTGGATGAGGGTGCCCTCGATGTCGAGGACAGGAACGCCCCCTCGGCCCCCGGTCTTGGCTCGCATTTCCGCGTGCTTGGCCTTGTTCTGCTCGATGTCATGAGCGACAACCTGGAGGTTGGGCAAAGAGGCCAGAAGGGCCCGAGCCTTCCGACAATACTGGCACCAGGAGGTCACATAGTGTGGAAAATATGGTTCTCCAGGCTAGCTGTTTTCTTCATCGCGGACAGCGGCAAGGATCGCTTCGGCCGAGCGGTCGATATCGCCCTCGGTGGTCGACCAGTTCGAGACGGAAATGCGAAGCGCCTCCCGGCCGTGCCGCCTGGTGCCGCTTGCCCACGTCACACCGCCCCTCTGGATGCGCGACGTGACCGCGCGTGTGAAGGCATCGGGGTCGCCGCCTTTTTCGGGGACGAATCGCACCAGCAATTGATTGAGCACGACGTCGTTGAGCACCGTGACGCCCCCCGCGCGCAGAAGGCCGGCCATTCGAAGCGCGAGGTTGCAGCACCGGCCAACCATCTCGCCGACACCGGCTCGTCCCAGGCTGCGCAAGGCCGCCCAGATCGCGAACCCGCGCGCCCGGCGGGAGGACTACGGGGTGTAGTCGTGATTGTCCCGCTCCACGCCCATCGCCGGGATGAGATAGGCGGCGCTCTTGGTGATCGAAGCACTGAGATGTTTTGGGTCGCGGACGATCACGATGCCGGAGTCGTAGGGAACGTTGAGCCACTTGTGAGCGTCGGTCGCCCACGAGTCCGCCCGTTCCACGCCGCGCAGGAGGTGACGCCGCGCCGGATCCGTGGCCGCCCACAGGCCGAAAGCGCCGTCAACATGCAGCCAGGCGCCCCTGGCCCGCGCGATCTCTGAGATCTCGTCCAGCGGGTCGAAGGCACCCGTGCTCACGTTGCCGGCCTGGGCGGCAACGATGATCGGTCCGTGAAGGGGCTCCAGCGCCGCTTTGAGGCTTGCGGGCAGCATCCGCCCCTGTTCGTCCGCGGCCACTCGGTGAGCCCGCGCTTCGCCCAAGCCCAGGAGCCTCAGGGCCGAGAGGATGGTGGCGTGAGCCTCTTCGCCGATAACCACATGGACTTCGGGCGCGCCCTGGAGACCCCGTTTCTCCACATCCCATGAAGCTCGGGCCAGAACCGCGTGACGTGCGGCGAGAAGGCCTGAGAAGTTCGCCATCTGGCCGCCGGTCACAAAACCGACGCCGGCTTCCTGTGGCAGGCCCAGCAGATCCTTCACCCACTCCGCGACCACGGCCTCCGCGGCGGCGGCGGCGGGTGAGGCGATGTTCAAGGCGGCGTTTTGATCCCAGGTTGCGGTGAGCCAGTCCGCGGCAAGTGCCGCGGGTACGCTTCCGCCTATGACGAAGCCGAAGTACCGCGGTCCGGCGGAACCTACCAGACCCGGCTCGACAGCTCTCGCCAGGGCTTCGACGACGTGGGCGGGCTCATCGCCCCGGTTAGGCAGCGGGCCGCCGAGCGATTCGACCAGTTCCTCGAACGTCGCGCGGGGGCCAACGGGTCGCTCGGGAAGGGAACGCAGGAATCTGAGGGCCAGATCGTGAGCAAGGACGAGCGCCTCGTTGCCTTCGTTCTCCGCGCCCGTGGGATCCACAGGGTGGAACTAGAACTGGACGCGGGCGCCTATGCGCAAGGTGCGAGGCGCGAGGATAGTTGTGATGTTGTTCGCATTGGAAGCGTTCTGGCGGGCCGTGCGGCCGAGAACGACGTTGGAGTTCAACACGTTGAAAGCGGCCACGCTGATCACTACCTTACGGCTGCTTGCCTTGCCGAATGTTATCGACTTGTCGAGGGCGCCGTCGATCTGGAAAAACGTCGGGTAGCGCTCGGACGCGTAGGCTTTCACCAAAATATCGGAGGTGCCGAGGCCACCGGTCCGAGTGGGGGTGAGGATCGTTCGGTTGAAGGGGAACCCATCGCGCCCGTTGAAGAACGCCGAGAGGTTGAAGCCGACAGGCAGCGAGACCATGCCCGTGAACTTGCCCACCCACCGTGCGTTCGAGGTGCCGACCGGCTCGCCGTCTTGCTGGTCGACGTTAGTGGGATCGAAGTAGTCGACATCGGGCCCTCCGGCATAGCGGCGGACCGTGGAGTTCCAGGTGAAGCTGGCGTTCGCCATCCAGCGACCGTTGTACCGCCGCCGCGCGGTGAATTCCACGCCCTTGTATTCGCGGCCGTCGAGGTGGTTCCTCTGAGTCTGCGCCGCCGGCTGGGTGAACGGGAGTTGATAGTACTGGACGGTGTAGTTCGCCTCAGCACAGGAGGTGTTCCCACACGCCCGTGAGATCGTGACCGGCACGAAGCTCGCCGAAGTCAGCCCGACTCGGAACGTGGTGTTGTAGTTGTAGTAGCGGCGCTTCATCAAGGTTACGCCCATGCCGATGCCCCGGCCGAACTCCCGCTCGATGCCCAGCAGGAATTCGTTGGTGATGTCGTTCTCGAGGTTCGGATCCACAGTGATGGGGCTTACCACCGCGGACGGATTGGTCGGGTTGTAGTTGGCGCTTGAAGCAAGCAGCCGGGTAAGGTCCAGTTCGCTGCTTTGCACGGTCCGGTCGCCGTTACGGTCCGTCCAGGGGTAGCGGAGTGTGGTCTGACCGGTGGGCGACAGATTTCCGGCGGTGAAGATTCCGAGGCCGTAGTACCGGGCCGCCGTCCCCTTGAGGATGGTCTTGCCGTTGCCGGAAATATCGTAGGTCATGCTGAACCGGGGCGCCAGGTCCTTAAACGCCGCACCGGAATCCGCGCCTTTGAAATCCACGGCCGGAAGCAGGGAGGGCAGGATCGGATTCGCGGGGATGTTGGCGGCGAGAGCCAGGTCTTTCTGAAAATCGAACCGCAGGCCGACGTTCACGGTCAGCTTGCCTCTTCGGAACGAGTCGTTCACGTAAAACGAGTATTCGTAAAGGTCGCGCGTGGTGTGGCCGTTGCGTGAAATGGAGGCCTCGGCCGGGACGCCGTTGCTGAACCGGGCGGTGGCGCCTCCGCCGGTCTTCGTGATCGTCTGATAGGGCGTCCAGCGCCCACGCACCCCGAACTTTGTCGAGTGCGACCCGCCCAGCACGTCGGCGATGAAGTAAGTGCCGTCGATCTTCGCCTCTTTGGTGGGCCGAATGTTGTCGGTCTGGGTCCCGGAGCGCCCGTTCATCTGGGTCACGATGTCGAAAGTGGGCTGAACGTTCGCCAGGGAGTCGTCATGAAAGTCCAGCAGAAAGCCCCCATCCACGTAATTGGCGCGGGCCTCGAGCATCAGAGCATTGCTCACGAACCACTGGTGCTGCAGGAAGTAAGCAAAACCGGGAGCAGTCTGGCGCACCGTGGCCTCGATCGCGGTCAGGCTGTTGGCCCCGCGCGAGCCCCGGAACTTATCGCCATACTGAAGCTGGAAGGCCGATTTGTGCTCCTTCGTCCATTGATAATTGACCTTGCCGTTGTAGTTCTTGAGGACGGTCAGATCGGTTTCGAGACAGTCGGGGTTGTTGCCGTCCGTGCAGCCCGGGCGCAGGAAGCCCACCACGCCGACCTTGATGTCGTTCTGGCTCGCGCTGCCCCAGAACCAGGCCTTGTCCTTCTTGATGGGTCCTCCGAACTCAAAGCCATAGTCCTGGATATTCTCGAGCGGGTTCCCGGCTCCGCCGCCCTGCCGCTGGATGTCCGCATTTGAATTCGTCGCATTCAACGAGCGGTCCGCCAGGAAGAAGCGCGCGGAGCCTCGGAAAGTATTCGAGCCGCTCTTGGTGACCAGGTTGATGGAGATACCGCCGGTGTCGAGAGACGCGTCACCCCCGCCTGTCGTGATCTGAATCTCCTCGAAGGAGTCGAAGTCGTAGTAGGACGGAGACGAGTCCGACGCCATGTCCGTGATTCCGCCACCGTCCATGTTCCAGACCTGGTTCGTGGCGCTGCCGTGCGCGAGGAAGCTCGACTGCTGGCCCGATTGGTTTCCTCCCACGTTCTGGCGGTCCATGACCATGCCGGGCACCTGCTCGATGATCACCCAGGGGTCTCTGGCCGAAGGAATGTTTTCGAGCATTTCCCGGTTGAAGGTGGCGGACAGGGTCTGGGACTTGGTGTCAATCACCGGCGCTTCGCCGCTGACCGTGACGGTCTCTTCGAGAGTCGACACTTTGAGCCTCCCGTTGACCTCGGCGCTGAAGCCGGTCTCGACTCGCACGCCTTCGCGCAGCAGCTTGGAGAAGCCGGCGAGCGCGAAGCGCACTCGATATGTCCCGATGGGGAGGCTGGCCGCCTGATAGGTTCCGCGCGATGTTGTGACGGTAGTCAAGGGCTGGATCAGGGCGGGGCTTTCGAGGGTTACAGCGACTCCGGGAAGCACCGCCCCCGATTCATCCACAACTTTCCCGAAGATCTCGCCCACCGAGCTCTGGGCCATCGAGGGCGCAGGAGTGAGAAGGATGGCGGCAGTGGTCGCTAGTGTTAAGAAACGGCGCATGGTGAGTTCCTCCGCAAAAGTGGGTCGCGACGCTCCGATCAGCTTCGCTGATGCCGCACTGCTTTCTCTCAGAGTAACGATCCAGGGAGGGACAAGTCAAGGTCGTGCACGGGCGACTTCAACTGATTGAATGGCCAGGAGTCTTGCGCCATCTTCGAATGTGGCACAGGGCGCCGGGAGTATTCAATAGATTTTCGAAGAATACTCTTGGACCTTGACGTCGCGGCGCTCCGAGATGGTTCAAAACCGTCGACGGAACCCGGTTCAAAACAGAAAGTACCGAGGTCGGCTATTCTCGCCGGGCTTGAATGTCCCCACCTCCGACTCCGAACCGCCAACGCGAAAGGCGACGGCGGCCAGGATTTGGAAGCGGCGTTTGCGCAAGTTGCCCAGCATGCGGCCGCAAGCGTGAAAAGTAGCAGGATGACCGTCCGCGGCGGCATCAAGCGCCGGCCGCTTCCGCGCAACCCGGCCAGCGTGAACTTCGTGCCGCTTCCTCCTGACAACCGCAGAGTGACTCGTGTTTGAGCGCGTGGCGTGGGGGTTGCTTGGGCTGGGAGTGCTGAGCCTGATGGCTGCCGCGGGGCTGGCGCTCCACAACCGCCAGAGCATGTCAGGCATGGAACTCGTGCCGGCAACCGTCGCCCGACGCGTGGACGTCCTCACCAACGGGATACGCCGCACGCGGCCCGTGGTTGCGTTCACTACGCTCAGTGGCCAGGCGGTTGAATTTGTGGCGCTGAGCACGCTCAAGGATGAAGAGGATCTGCACGTGATTTATCGCGTCACCGACTGAAGGACGTGCGCATCCACCTTGGCCTTGGCGAATACCTGGTCCCCTTCATCCTGGCGCTTCTGGGTTTTGTGAGCGGTGGAATTGGCGGCGCGCTGCTCAGGATTCTGGCCGAGGAGAAGGGTAACTAGCAGGCCGGGGTCAACCGGGTGGCGGTTGAACACTGCTTTGACTCGACCGGCCCTGACTTGTCACCCTCATCCTGGCGGTTGAGCAGGCGCGCATCCGGGCGCTGGTCGGCGCACATCTCCTGGCGCACGCGCCGCGCTGAGCTGCCGCGGTCCAGAACGAGACCGCCATCGAGGGTCGGCCCGGCGCGCGCCCGGCGGCCGGGATCTGGCCCCTGCCGTTTTCACGGCGACGCTGGAGCGGAACGTACGAACCGCTCGAGTGCGCCCGAACAACTGCTCCCTTGCCCGGCGGTGCAGCCGAAGCAGTGAGAATCGACGCGGATGATCCGGCCGGCCACATCTCCTCGAAGGAGATCAAGGAGATGCGGTTGCGTCCGCTCGGGATCGACGGAATCCATCGGGAGCTGAAGCTGCTGATTGAAATCGCAATCGTAAAGGTAACCCCGGTAGTCGACGCTGACCAGGTCGCGGCACATAACCGAGGCGAGATTCGCGGGCTCGAACTTCGCGCGCAAGAGATCCAGATAGGAATCGTATTTCCCCTCCCGTCGCAGGGTATCGGCGAAACGCTGGATCGGCATGTTCGTGATGGTGAGCAACTCCGTGAAGACGACGCCGAAGTGCTTTGCCAGTTCCAGACGGTACTGCGCTTCGAGCGTCTTTTGGTCAGGTGGGAGGCTTTGGCCCTGGGGATTGAAGACGAGGCTCAGCCGAAGAGCGCTCCCCGCTTTTCCGTAGCCAAGGGAGTTGAGTTGAAGCAGGGCCTCGATGCTCTTGTCAAAAACCCCGCGTCCGCGCTGCCGATCGACGTTGGCCGCTTGGTAGCAGGGCAGCGAGGCCACCACCGCCACGCGCTGCTCGGCCAGGAACTCGGCAAGCCCCTCGATGCCGGGTTCGGTCAGGACGGTCAGATTGCAGCGATCCACCACCTGGATTCCCGCGGCCACCGCCGCACCGACCAGTGTTCTGAACCTTGGATGCAGTTCCGGAGCGCCGCCGGTGAGATCAAGTCGGGACGCGCCGAGTGCCTGCAGCACGGGGACGATCAGGGCGAGAGTCGCATCATCCATCATCTCCGTGCGGGAGGGGCCGGCGTTGACATGGCAGTGGACGCAGGCCTGATTGCAACGGTAGCCAAGATTGACCTGAAGGGTTTGCGTGGCTCGCCGCATCAGGGGAGGGAATCGAGCGGCCGCGCCGTGGGGATGGGAGGGCATCACAGGAGCATTCTGCCCGATTGGTGCTCGTGGGCGTGTGGTGCGCACGATGGGGTCGGCCAGGACGCCTGCCCGCACCCCGCGCTCGTGGTCGAAACGGGCCTGGGTGATGGGTTGCGGTCTCAGGAATCTGGTCGGGCGGTCGGAAGGCCCGGCTTCCGGGGCCTCGGCCCTCGAGCCGACATACAATCGCTCGCCTTTGGAAGAATCTCCTTCCTCGCCGGAGAGAGTCGAATGAAAGTGTTCTCAATTGCCCTTGGCCTGTTCCTCGCCGCGTCGCCGGCCGCGGCACAACCGGGCACCCCCCGCGTCGAGTACGAAGTTTCGTTCGAGAACGCGGTCCATCACGAGGCGCGGATTACGGTGACGTACCGCGCCGCTGGGAAAGAGCCGCTCGAACTAAGAATGGCCCGATCGTCGCCTGGTCGCTACGCGATCCATGAATTCGCGAAGAACGTCTATGACGTTTCCGCGGTCGATGGTGCGGGACGGCCGCTCAAGGTCGCCCGAACGGATCCCTATTCCTGGGGTTTTGGCGGCCATGACGGAACGGTGAAGGCCACGTACACGCTCTTCGCGGACCGCGCCGACGGAACCTATTCCCAGATCGACGAAACTCACGCCCACCTCAACATGCCAGCAACGTTCCTGTGGGCGCGGGGCTTCGACGACCGCCCCATCGCGGTGAATTTCCACATCGGCGATCGACCCTGGAGGGCCGCCACCCAGCTGGCGGCGGGGGAGGGCCCGATGTCGTTCCGCGCCCCCAACCTTCAGTACTTCATGGACAGCCCGACCGAGCTCAGCAACTTCGCGGTCCGCGAATGGAAATTGGGCGAACAGACGATTCGTCTGGCCACGCATCACGAGGGCACCGAACAGGACATGGACGTCTTTGCTCAGAAGGCTCAAAGGGTCGTGGCAGAGCAGGTGAAGGTGTTCGGCGAGGCTCCGAAGTTCGACTTCGGGGTGTACACCTTCATTGCCGACTACCTGCCGTACGCGAATGGCGACGGCATGGAGCATCGCAATTCGACCATCATCAGCAACAGTCGCGGGCTCGATGAGGAGGACTTCGCGCAACTGGGCACTCTGTCTCACGAGTTTTTCCACGCCTGGAACGTCGAGCGGATTCGACCGGCCGAGCTGGAGCCATTCGACTTCACCCGGGCCAACCCCAGCCCGAATCTCTGGCTCGCGGAAGGTTTCACTTCCTACTATGGCCCGTTGACCATCCGTCGCGCTGGAGAGTCCTCGGTCAAGGATCACCTGAAGTCGGTGGGCGATCTCGTCGATACCCTGGTTCGGGGGACGGGACGTCGTTTCGCGTCGCCGCAGGAGATGAGTCTGCGCGCTCCCTTTGTCGACGCCGCCACCGCTATCGATCCCACGAACTTCGGCAACACTTTCGTTTCGTACTACCCGTATGGCGCGGCAGTGGCCCTGGCCCTCGACCTGACCCTTCGACAGAAGTTCGAAGGCGTGACGCTTGATGAATTCATGCGCCACCTGTGGGTCACGCATGGGAAGACAGAGAAGCCCTACACCACCGCGGATCTTGTGCGGGGTCTGGCCGCGACCACGAAGGACGCCAGGTTCGCCGCCGAGTTCTTCGCTCGCTTCATCGAGGGGAACGAGCTTCCCGACTACGCGCCTCTGCTCGAGCAGGCGGGGCTCAAACTACGCTTGAAGAGTGCCGGGAAGGCCTCCCTTGGGCGCGTGGCCTGGGAAAGGGAGGGAAGAAGCGTGACCCTTCGGGGCGCCCCGCGGATCGGGGAGCCCCTCTACGTGGCGGGGGTCGACCGAGGAGACGAGATTCTCTCGATGGGCCGGTTCAACGTCGACACGGAAGAGGACATCAAGAAGGCCACCGACCGGCACAAACCGGGCGACGAAGTGCCAATCCGCTTCCTTCGGCGCGGTCAGGAGCGGAGTGCTCAGTTGCGGTTCGTCGAAGACTCCACTCCCGAAGTCGTTGGACTCGAAGACTCGGGGGGCACCCCCACAGATGTGCAACTCGCTTTTCGACTGGCCTGGCTCGGACCCGATGCGAAGGATAAGGGCAAGGACTGAAGAAACCCCGTGGCTGCGGAACTCTGAAGTTGACCGAAGATGTGTGTGCTGCCGCACGGACCCACCGGTCCGCGGCGGCGAGACTGAGCGGCATCATGAGCAACTCCGGCAAAGCCCCCACAATGATGGTCTGGATTATCGCCCTCGTCCTCTACGCGGTGGCCCTGGTCGCGCATTTCGGTCTCGTCCGAATTGGCGCACCCATCGCTACCTGGTCCTGGATCATCGGTTTCGGCCTGCTTCTTCTGGCCTGCCGCGTCCGCGGCCTCTAGCAGCCCGTGGCGAAAGTCGGCCGCGTCACCGAGAGCGCGCCAGTAGGTAGAACTCGTCATGGCGAGGAGGCCTTCGAACGAGATTCGACGAAGCCATCTCGCCGTTCAGAGTTCGCCTCTGGGTGAAAGTGCCAGCGATCCCCAAACCCCGTAGGGACGTGACGCGCGGGAGGATCGGAGCCGCCTATTGCGACGGGTCGTTGGTCGGCTGGGCCGGCTCGGCGGTCTTAAGGCGATCACGATAGGGAGGGAGTCCCGGGGCGGACCAGAATGCGGGCCCGGCGATGCCATTCTTCAGGCGCTCCAGTCGCGCATCGTCGATCCGGTAGATGTAGATCGAGTGGCCGATCCGCTCATCGGGCGGCTCCTGGGTGATCCAATCAAAACACCCCGGTCGTACGCGCTTGGGCCGATGCACCTCGGTTGCGTGGAGCGCGTACTTTCCGGCCAGTCGGGGCTCGCACAACGCCTGCCGGTACGTGATGCCCCAGGCTTCCGGGTTGCCGTTGTAGCGGCTGTAGTACAACCGCTTCACCCCGTTCTCCGCTTGCCAGGCAGCGAGGCGTCGTTGATCCTGTCCCCAGTCCTCGCTCGAGATGAGATAGCGCGGGCCGCCCTCGGGCCCCCCTGCGAAGAGGTTGAAGAACATCAGGTGGTGCGGGTGGATTCGAACGCTTTCGAAACAGGCGAGGGCCACGACGAAGGAAACCGCGACCCTGAATCGGGGCGCGTTTTCGAAGAGACGCCGCCCTTGAATGGCGAGCCATACGATAAAGAAGGGAAATGCCGGGAGGATGTAGCGAACCCCCGCCTGAGTGTTTCCGAGGCTCATGGCGAGGACCAGGAAGAAGGGGTAAAGGAGAAGCAGGGCTTCGGCCGGCCACTTGAGACTGGCGCCCCATTTGAGGCGGGCCACGATGGCAAGCCCGGCCAGGATCTGCGCGGCCACCGTGACCTTGAGGGCCAGAACCACGAGATAGAACCACGGCCAGCCCGTGCGACTGGTCTCGCCGAGGAGGTAGTTGAAGAAGCCCACCTGGCCTCGCCGAACTTGAAGGAGCCAGCCTTCGATCCAAAGGGAGGCGGGCACCGGGCCAAAGCGACCCTCGCTGAGCCCGCGTCCGGTGCCGCACAGGCTCGCGAGGTCCACCATGCCGACACCGAAGCCGAACGACGCCCAGATGACGAGTGCGGCGGTCACGATGGCGAGGATCACGAGGAGGAATGAACGCAGCGCGGTCTCCCCGTTCTTTCGTGCGGCAAACCACGCATACAGCACGGCGATTCCCGCAAACGGAAGTGCGGTCAGCTTCGAGCCGGTGGCGAGCCCCAGGGCGATGCCAAGAGGAATGAAGGTCCAGACTGAACTGCGTTGTTCCGCCCGCAAGAGCAGAAAGAGCACGGCGGCGAGGCCGCCGGCGGCCCACATGTCCAGGGTCGCGAGAGACCCATGGGCGAGCGTGGAGGGTGAAAACGCCCAGAGAATCTGGGCCAGCAGACCGGCGCCCGGTCGCAGCATTTCCGCGGCGCCATAGAGAAGGAGACCGGCGACCAGGGTGACGAAGATTGTCGCGAGGCGCGCCGACAACAGGTTGCGCCGCATCTGGACTCGCGGGCGCGAATAGAGAGGATGCGACGAGACCTCGTTGGTTTCACCCCATTCCGCGAAGAGCGCCGGGTCGGATATCCGCAGACCCAGACCAAATCCCCAGCGGGGAATCGCGGGAGCGTGGCAGTTGTTCTGGTAGTCGCCGTGGGTCCACTGGGCGAGCGCGCCGATCAGGTAGTCGGGCTCATCGGTGGTGTCCGACTTGTCCCAGGCCGTGGAGATGAGGAGGACGGCCTGGAGCACGAGCACCAGTGTGCAGAGCCCCAGCTTCCCCGGGGTGCCAAAGATCCGGATCCGGCCGGGCGGGTCATTCGCCGGCGAGAGGGGAAGCGTTGACATTCAGTCCGCCCGGGGCGCCGTGGGCACGTCGGGTCGCATTCTTTGGCTGGGCAAAGCCCGTCGATTCTCCCACTGATTGACCGCCCATGGGTGCTGACGTTTCGTCGGGCCGGAGCTTTCTCCGCGCTCACCAGGAGGCCAGGGTCTGGAGCCGCGGAGGACGGCGATGGTTCGGGTGGCGCCCGGAAAAGTGACGGTGAAGACCGGCCCGGGAGCGACTTCGAACTGACCCGGAAGCTGCTTCGCCAGGTCCTTCACCAGGTCAGCCG
>Ga0163144_10019926_pt1 | contig 13456 bp, 11 predicted proteins | sample OliLak19BULKMAT1_FD_123175 | JGI IMG/M metagenome (GOLD analysis project Ga0163144, IMG submission 123175) | Freshwater microbial mat bacterial communities from Lake Vanda, McMurdo Dry Valleys, Antarctica - Oligotrophic Lake LV.19.BULKMAT1 | ecosystem: Environmental > Aquatic > Freshwater >... | reverse complement strand
GTGACGGCCACCTTTGCGGTGGCTACCACGGTCAACCTGCCCACAGTGCCGTCAGACCTGACGGCCTGCCAGAAGGAGCGGGTGCAGGCCGCCATCACCAACCAACTGAGTCCGCACGAGGACCTGCACGTAGCGGCCATGAAACAGTACGATGGCAGCTACGAAGAGGCCGTTTCGCTCAAGCGCATTCCCAAGGCCACTGCGACCGCCGCATTGACGAAGGCCGCCAAGGACAAGGCCAACGCCGAGGCGGCGCGGCGCAAGACGGCGGCCCAGGCCGCCAGCGACGCGCTGGACAGTCCGCCGTTTGAGATCACGGTCAATTTAGATTGCAAGGACGAGAAAGCGCCCGAGAAGAAGTCGGCGGCGATAGAAGGCGCTCCGGCGGTCATGGAAGCGAGTCAGGCGCCGATGGAAGTGGAAGGGGCCGAAGCCGTGCAGAGGTGGCGCGCCGACCAGCCGTGGCCCGCGCCCGACAACGCGCCGCCAGGTGGCGCACCCCCATAGACGGCGTAGGACTGTTAGCGTACTTGCATATAGTCCAAATCCGGATATGGTATAGCGTCGGAGTTGGCCGGGACGGCGGAGCGGATGACAAGCAACCATGTTTCAGGACGTTGATGAGACCCTGCGCGCGGCGCTGATCGCTGACGTGCCGATCAAAAAGAATGAGATTGACGTGGCCTTTGACCGGCCGACGCGCGACTGGTCGAGCCGGCTGACGCGGCCGACGCTCAACCTGTTCATGGCCGACATCCGCGAGCGGCTTGATCTGAAGGACGACGTAGACATCATCACCCGCGACGCCACGGGCAAGGCCGTGCGGCAGCGCCCACCCAAGCGGGTAGACCTGGCTTACCTGGTGAGCGCCTGGACGACCGAGCCGGACGACGAGCACCGCATCCTGGCGCGGGTGCTGGCGAGCATGTACCGGCAAGACAAGATCCCGGCCGAGCTGCTGCAAGGCGAGCTCAAGAACACTACCCTGCCGGTGATCGCGCGCGTGCCCGAGCCGGAGCAGTCGCTCAAGGCGCAAGACCTGTGGGGCGCGTTGGGCAACGATCTGCACGCCTCGCTGACCTGGACCTGGACCGTGCCGCTAGACGTGTTCAAGCCGTCGGTCGGGCCGCTGGTGCGCACGGCCGAAATCCGCGTGGGCCAGGCCGGCCAGCCGTACGACGTGGCGCTGGTGCAGGTGGGCGGCCTGATCCACCTGAAGGGCGACCGCACGGCCGGCGTGGCCGGGGCGCGCATCCAGGTGCTGGGCACGGCCTTCGAGGCCGTGTCGGACGCGGACGGCCAGTTTAGCTTTCGGAACATGCCGACCGGCGATTACAAGTGGCGCGTTGAACCGCCCGACGGTAAGGCGCGCGACCACAAAGTCGTGGTGCCGGCGGCGGGCTATGATATTGAGGTATAAGTCGGAAAGGAGGCGAGCCAGAGTTGGCCTAGCGACGCGCGCCGGAATAGCCGGCGCGCCGCTGCCAGCCCCGCAGGAACGCTAACCCATCAGTCGCAGTCGGCACCCAGTAGCGCGGTTTAGGCTTGCAGCTACAAACACCCGCACTCGCAAAGGAGTTGTGCATGTCACCTCAATATCTGTCACCCGGGGTCTACGTCGAGGAAGTTGATAAAGGCTCCAAGCCGATTGAAGGCGTCGGGACGGCGGTGGCCGGTTTTATCGGCTTCGCCGCGAAGGGGCCGATGAACAAGCCCACCTTCGTCGCCAACTGGACCCAGTACACCAATGTCTTCGGCAATTTTGTGCCGGGGGCCTACCTGGCGCACGCGGTGTACGGCTATTTCAATAACGGCGGCGGTTCGTGCTACGTGCTGCGCCTGCCGGCCGGCACGGAGGACGCCTCTGCGGCCAACTCGGCCGCCCTGCCCGCCCGAGCGGCCGGAGCCCCTACCACGCTGCGCGCCATCGCCAAGGACCCCGGCGCGGGCGGCGAGGGCATTACGGTGGATGTGGCCGACGCCGGGGAAGACAAGTTTAACTTGACGGTCAAGCGCGGCGCGGTCGAGGAGAAGTACGAGGGCCTCAGCCTGTCGGCGGCCAAGGGCGCGCTGAACGCGGTCGAGACCGTCAACAAGGCTTCAAAGCTAGTGACGCTTGAAGACGTGAGGGTGGCCCACGTGGCCATCGCTGACCGCGTGCCCGCCCCCGGCAGCTATGCCCTCAAGACGGCCGAGGCGCAGGCGCTGACCATGAAAACCACCAGCCCCGACATCTACCAGGGCAACGTGGCCGACCGCAGCGGCCTGGGCGGCTTCGAGGCGATTGACGACATCACCATGGTCGCCTGCCCCGATCTGCTGGCGGCTTACCAGGCGGGCGCGATCAACCGCGAAGGCGTCAAGGCGGTGCAGTTGGCGATGATCGCCCACTGCGAGAACATGAAGGACCGCGTGGCGATCATTGACCCGCTGCCCGACATGAACGCCCAGGATGTCAAGGACTGGCGCATGAAGGAAGCCGGCTACGACTCGAAGTACGCCGTGCTGTACTACCCCTGGCTCCAGGTGGCGAACCCCAACCCTGGCACCAGCGGCGCCAGCCTGTTCATCCCGCCCTCGGGCCACCTGGCCGGCATATGGGCGCGCAGCGACACCGAGCGCGGCGTTCACAAAGCCCCGGCCAACGAAGTGATCCGCGGCGCGCTGGGCCTGCAAAACCAGATCACCAAATCGGAGCAGGACAGCCTGAATCCGGTGGGCGTGAACTGCATCCGCTCGTTCCCGGGGCGCGGCATCCGCGTGTGGGGCGCGCGCACGCTGTCGAGCGACCCGTCCTGGCGCTACGTGAACGTGCGCCGGCTGTTCAACTTCGTGGAAGAATCCATCATGCTCGGCACGCAGTGGGTGGTGTTTGAGCCCAACGACCAGGCCCTGTGGCAGCGCGTCAAGCGCACCATCTCCGGCTTCCTGACGCGCGTGTGGCGCGACGGCGCGCTGTTCGGCCTCACGCCCGACGAGGCCTTTTATGTGAAGTGCGACGCGGAGAACAACCCGCCCGAAACGCGCGACGTCGGCCAGTTGATCGTGGAAGTGGGGATCGCCCCGGTCAAGCCGGCGGAATTCGTTATTTTCCGCGTCAGCCAGTTCAGCGGCGGCGCGGGCGTCGAAGAATAGGGACTAGGAGGTTTCTATGCCTACTGGAAGTCGCACCGACCCGCTGGTTGGGTATCACTTTCACGTCGAAATAGACGGCATCTCGCAGGCGCAGTTCCGCGAGTGCTCCGGGCTCGACTCTGAGTCCGAAGTCATCGAGTATAAAGAGGCCGGCAAAGACGGCCAGACCATCGTGCGCAAGCAGCCGGGCGCGCTCAAGTGGTCGAATATCGTGCTCAAGCGCGGCATCACCGACATCCTGGAATTGTGGGAGTGGCGCAAGCAGGTCGAGCTGGGCAAGGTCAACGACGCTCGCAAGAGCGGCTCGATTGTGTTGTTCGACCAGGCCAACGCCGAAGTCGCGCGCTGGAACTTCGTGGAAGCCTGGCCGAGCAAGATCACCGGCCCGCAAGCTAAGGCCGACGGCAGCGAAGTCGCCATCGAAGAGCTGACCCTGGCGCACGAGGGCCTGGAGCGCGTCAAGTAATCCGGGCGGCAGCACGTTTAGCGTGAGGCGTGAGGGCGTGGCCGCGCCATCGGCCACGCCCCGCGCAGCACTCGTTGTGAAGCACTCGTTGTGAAACACTCGCCGGGCAGCCCACTACGAGGCGGTGAGGGCCGCCAAAAAAATATGCCGAACGTTCTCAAGACCGAATATGAGTTCACGCTGCCGCGCGGGTATGTGGACGCCGACGGCAACCTGCACAAGACCGGCACCATGCGGCTGGCGACGGCGCTGGACGAGATCGCCCCGCTGCGCGACCCGCGCGTGAAGTCGAACCAGGCCTACCTGGTCATCATCCTGCTGGCGCGCGTCATCACGCGGCTGGGGCAAATCTCAGAAGTGACGCCGCGCCAGATCGAGGGCCTGTTCTCCAGCGACCTGGCCTACTTGCAGCGCTTCTACCGCCAGATCAACGAGAGCGGCGACAGCCATGTGCCGGTGCAGTGCCCCCAGTGTTCGACCCAGTTCGAGGTGGACTTTGGCAACCTGGGGGGGTTGCGGGCTACCCCATAGACAAACTCTACGAGGAGGTAGCCTACATTGCCTATCACTTTCACTGGCCGCCGGAGTTTGTGCTCGAAATGGATCATTTCGAGCGCCACCGCTGGGTAGAGCAGATCGCGGCCATCAACGTGAAACTGAACGACGCAGTTAAGAGGCGCTAACATGCCGGCCACAGGCTCACGCACCGACCCGTATGTCGGGTCACACTTCTTTATCGAGATAGACGGCGTTGATCACGGCGGCTTCACCGAGTGCGCCGGGTTGCAGGTGGAAACCGAGGTGACCGACTACGCCGAGGGCGGCAACAACAGCTATGTACACAAGCTGGCCGGGCGCACCAAGTGGACCAACCTGACGCTCAAGTACGGCACGACTGACTCGGTGGCGCTATGGGAGTGGTATCAGAAGGTGACGCGCGGCGAAATCGAGCGCAAGGACGTGTCGGTGGTGCTCTACAACAGCGTGCAGGAAGAAGTGCGCCGCTGGAACCTGCGCGAGGCCTACCCGGTGAAGTGGATTGGGCCGACGTTTGGCGCGGCGGCGCCGGCCGTGGCGGTGGAAACGCTGGAAATCACGCACCACGGTTTCGAGGTGGAGTAAACAGTGCCTTCCAAATTCAAGTGGCCTTTTCGCTGGCCGGGGCGCAAGCCCAACGCCGCTCAATCCCAAACGGCGGCCCCCAGCGCCCCCCTGCCGCCGGCCGAGCCAACGCCCGCGCCGGTGTTCAGCGCGGACGAGGCCGCAGCGCGCTATGTGTACACGCCAGAGCCGGGCGAAGGGCCAGACCTGGGCGCGGAGCTGTTAAGCCGCCTGCCGCAGATGAGCACGCCGCCCACCCTGGGCAAGCTGGGCGGGCTGCCCGCGATGGCGCAGACGCTGCCGGCGGTAGAGCGCTTCATGCAGCAGATGCCCGCGCCGCCGGTGCAGCGCCTGCTTGAAGGCGCGTGGAACGAGATCAGCCAATTCACCACCTCGCTGCCCGCGTTGAGCACGCTGGGCGGGCTGCCGGCCGATAGTGGCACGCCGAGCTTCCCGGAGCAACTGACGCCGAGCAGCATGACCGACGGGCTGACGAACGTGCTGCCACCGCTGGGCAGCCTACCGGGGCAGGTGCCGGCCATGTCGGGCCAAGCACCAATCTTGACCCCGACGCCGGACAAACCCCCGCAGCAGATTATCCAGGTCGTGAATGTGCCGGGGCCGGCCAGTGCGCCGCCGGACATGCCGGTGCTGCGCGCCATCGAGCGCCCCGCTGATCCGAGCGCGCCGCCGGGTGCGCCCGCCGCCCGGCCGAGCACGCCCGGCGCACCCGTGGTGGTGCAGCCCTTGCTCACGCCCGTGCCACGCGCGCCCGAAGCGCCGCCAGGCGGTCTGGCCGGGATGATCCAAGTGCTCTCGATGGAGAGCACGCTGGCCGGCAATGTGCTGCCGCCGAGTGAGGCATACCCGGTGCTGCGCGAGTTGATCCCGTATGCGCCGGTGTGGCGGCAGCCGCAAGAGGACACGCCCCCCGGCCGGGCCGCCGCCCCGAGCGAAGAGCGCGTGACGGCGGTGCAGCGGGCCGCGATTGAAGGGCTGCGCGGGCAAGGCCAGCCGTTAGAGCCGAGCGTGCGCCAACAATTCGAGGGCGCGTATGGTACCCCGCTGAACGATGTGCGCGTATACACCGGACAGGCCGCGCACGACACGGCCCAGAGCCTGAACGCCATCGCCTTCGCCAGCGGGCCGGACTTATTCTTTTCGCAGAACACCTATCAGCCACACAGCGGGCAAGGGTTGGGGCTGATCGGGCACGAGTTGGCGCACGTGGTTCAGCAGCAGTACGGTGTGGCCGGCGACGCTGACGCGCTGCGCCCGGCGGACGACCAGTACGAGCGCCAGGCCGACCGGCTGGCCTCGGCCGCGCTCGACGCGCCGCTGGCGACGCCCAGCGCCCCGGACAGCGCTGCGCCGGTGCAACGGGCGGTGCTGGGCCAATTTACGCCGACGGCCGTAGAGCCGTCATTGTGGTCGCCCCGCGAGACGCTAGACCGCGCCAGCCTCCTAGACGCGGCTGACCGGCCGCTGAGCACCGGCGCCGCGAAACCGGAGGCTGAGGACGCGCCGGTGCAGCGCTTTGGGCTGAGTGATGTCAGCAGCCTCGCCCGCCGCATTCCGGCCCAGGCCCCGTCCCTGCCGAGCAACATTCCGACCGAGATGCCGTCCATGAGCGAGGCGGCCGAGCGCGTGAGCGGGATGACGGACCAACTGCCCAACCCGGGCGGCATGTTGTCAAACCTGGGGGGCATGGGCAGTAACCTGCCCTCCATGAGCAGCCTGGGCAACATGGCGAGCAACTTGCCGTCCATGCCGGGCGGGACGCCTTGGCTGACCAATCTGCCGGGAAGCATCGGCGGGCTGACCCAGCAACTGCCGTCCCTGCCGGGCGGGCTGGGCGCGCTGGCGGGCGGTATGCCCGGCCTGGGCGGCGGGATGCCGGGCTTGGGCGGTGGGCTGCCGTCGCTGGGCGGCCTGGCGCAGAACCTGGCCGGCGGCCTGCCGGACATGCCCGGCCTGGGCGACCTGCCGGGGGGCGGCCTGCCATCGCTGGAGGGCTTGCAGATGCCCGACATGCCGCTGGCCGAAGGGCTGGGCGGCGCGGCCTCAGCGGCAGGCGGCGCAATGCAGGCGGGGCAAGAGGCGCTGGGCAACATCACCTCGCTGGCCCCCTCCATGCCTGAGACGCCGGCCACGCCGCCGCTGCCGAGCCTGGAAAAGATCACTGAGCACATCTGGAAGCAAGTGCAGCACCGCTTGAAGGTCGAGCGCGAGCGGTCGCGCGGATTGGCATAGGCGCCGATTGAGGCCAAGGCAATGTTAACGGGCGAACTGGTTAAAGCGACAATCACGAATCTGGACACCGACGAGTCGGTCGAGGTGATGTTCAACCCGACCGAGTATTCGTTCACCAAGTCGAACAACTGGCAGGTGCCGAAGAAGAAGGGCGCCAACGTGCCGCCGCTGGAGTTTAACGGCGGCAACCCGACCGACCTCAAGGTGACGCTGATGTTCGACACCTACGAGACGGGCGACGATGTGCGCAAGAAGTACACCAACGCCATTTGGGACTTGGCGATGGTGAACGCTCAGAAGAAAGACCCCAAGACCAAGAAGGGCCAGCCGCCCAAGTGCGAGTTCCGCTGGGGCACGATGTGGTCGTTCAAGGCGGTGGTGGCGTCGGTCAGCCAGAAGTTCACCATGTTCCTGCCGGACGGCACGCCGGTGCGCGCCACGTTGGATGTGACCTTTAAGCAGATCGAGGACGAGGGGCTGTACCCCAAGCAGAACCCCACCTCGGGCGGCGTGCCGGGGCACCGCTCGCACACGCTCAAGGAAGGCGAAACGCTGGATTGGATCGCGGCGCAGGAATACGGCAACTCGAACTACTGGCGCTACATTGCCGAGATCAACGGGATTGATAACCCGTTCAAAGTGACGCCCGGCACGGTGATCGCCCTGCCGCCGCTGCCCTAGACCGACCGGTATGCCCCCTGAGACCAGCCTGCTCGCGCACTTTTACCTGAAGCTCGGCGGCGCCGACGCGCCCGACGACCTGATGCAGGATTTGGCGAATGTGGAGGTGGACGACAGCCTGCACATTCCCGATATGTTCACGATTCAGTTTCGCGACGCGCGCCTGACCTGGGCCGACTCAGACCTGCTGAAGATCGGGCAGGAGGTCGAAATCCTGGCGAAGGCGGCCGGCAGCGGCTCGGAGCCGGCCAAGCGCCTGCTGATCGGCGAGATCACCACCGTTGAGCCGGACTACCCTTACGGCAGCGCGCCGGTGGTGGTGCTGCGCGGCTACGACCGGGCCCACCGGCTGCACCGGGGCAAGAAGACGCGCTCGTTCGTGCAGATGACCGACAGCGACATCATCACCAAGATCACGCGCGAGTACGGCCTCAAGCCCGACATTGACGGCACCACCGAGGTCTACGAATACATCCTCCAGAATAACCAGTCCGACTTCGAGTTTGTGATGGAGCGCGCGCGGCGGCTGGGCTTCAGCTTCCTGGTGGACGACCGCACGCTGCTCTTCAAAAAGCCCGGCAGCACCCCAACCGACACGGTCGAGTTGGAATACGGCGTGACGCTGCGGCAGTTCAAGCCGCGCATGACCACCGCCAGCCAGTTCAAAGAAGTGATCGTCAAGGGCTGGGACCCGACCAACAAGCGCGACATCATCGGGCGCGCCGGCGCCAGCGGCCCTGGGGGCGGCGGGGGCGGCGGCCCGCTGGGCGGCCTGGGCGACGCGGCGATGGGCGCGGCCGGGAGTGCGGCCAGCGAGGCGGCCGGAGCGGCGTCAAGCCAACTCAACAGCCTGGCCGAGGCGGCCATGGGCTTTGCGGCCGACAAGGCCGGCGGCGCGGTGGCCGAGGCTAAGAGCAAGGCGCTGGGCGCGCTGCCGCCGGAACTGCAAGGGCCGGCGGCGCAGTTGGCCGAAGCCGGTTTGCAAAAGGGCCTGGAGCTGGCCTCCGAGTATTTGGGCGGGGAGGCCGCCAGCGCCCTGGGCGCGCTCGCCAGCGGCAACTCGGCGGCCGTGGCGCAGGTGGGCATGGAACTGGGCGCGAAGGTGGTCGAGAAGGCCTTTGGCGAGGCCGGGGTGCTGGTGGTCACGCAGCACCCGGTGCGCTCCCAGGCCGAGGCCGACCAGTTGGCAAAGTCTATTTTCGAGGAACTGACCAGCGGCAACCTGCAAGCCGAGGGGCTGGCGACCGGCTCACCGCTGCTGACGGCCGGGTGCACGGTGAAGCTAACCGCGCTGGGCAGCAAGTTCAGCGGCGAGTATTTCGTTACCCACACCAAGCACAGCTACGACTCGGAAGACGGCTACCTGACCGAGTTCAACATCAGCGGGCGCAGCCCAGACACTTTTACCGACCTGCTCGGGGGCGGCGCGGGCACCAACCCCGGCACCAACGGCAACAACGGGCCGGCCGGCGTGGTGATGGGCATCGTCACCAACAACCAAGACCCGCAGGGCCAGTACCGGGTCAAGGTCAAATTCCCGTGGCTGTCAGCCGACGAAGAGAGCCACTGGGCGCGGGTGGCGACGCCGATGGCGGGCAAGGATCGCGGCCTGTTCCTACTGCCCGAGGTGGAAGATGAAGTGCTGGTGATGTTCGAGCACGGCGATGTCAATCACCCGTATGTGATCGGCAGCCTGTGGAACGGCAGCGACACGCCGCCGCTGAAGACCGACGACGCCGTGAACGGCTCGGGCGCGGTGGTGCAGCGCATGTTCAAGACCCGCGCCGGTCACACCGTGTTGTTCGACGACTCAGACGACCACCCCGGCATACAGATCATTGACAAGACCGGCAACAACAAGATCATCATTGACTCCAAAGACAACAAGCTCACGGTCGAGTTGGACGGCGACGTGAAGCTGGTGACCAAGGGCAAGTTGGAGATCGAAGCCCAGCAGGACATCACGCTGGACTCGAAAGCCAGTTTGACGCTCAAGGCCGCGTCGGGCATCGAGATTGAGGCCAGCGGGTCGGTCAAGATCAAGGGCGCTACGGTCGAGCTGAACTAGCCGGCGCGGAGACACACACAGCATGGGCCAACCCGCCGCCAAGCAGGGCGACCAAATCATGGGTGTCGACACCCACATCATCATGATCCCCTCGCCCGGCGGGCCGGTGCCCACGCCGCTGCCGCATCCGTTTGCCGGCATGCTCGACGGCAGCCTGAGCACCGACGTAAAGATCATGGGCATGGCGGCGGCGGTGGTCGGCAGCACGGCCAGCAACACGCCGCCGCACATTCCGCAGGGCGGGTCGTTTCAAGCGCCGCCCTCCAATCGCGGGCAGATCATCATGGGCAGCGCCACGGTGCTGATTAACGGCAAGCAGGCGGCGCGCAACGGCGACACCGCCAACACCTGCAACGACCCGGCCGATATGCCGGTGGGCACCGTCATCGCGGTCGGCACCGTGCTGATCGGCGGGTAGCGAGGCAACGCAGATGAACAATCCCATTATTGGGCGCGGCTGGGCGTTTCCACCCAAACCGGATGGGCGCGGCGGCATGGCCCTGGCCGGCGACACCAACGAGATCGAACAAGCCATCAACATCATCCTGGGCACCGGGCCGGGCCAGCGCGTAATGCGGCCGGACTTCGGCTGCAAAATTCACGACCTGGCCTTTGCGCCCATCAACGCCCACACGCTCGGGCTGGTGCAGCGCTACGTCGAGGAGGCCGTCGGCTGGTGGGAGCCGCGCGTAGACCTGATGGAGGTCGAGGTGCAGACCGATGCCTCGATGCGGGCGGTCGGCAAGCTGCTGATCCACATTCGCTACCGCGTGAAGGGCACCGACGACGAGCGCTCGCTGGTGTACCCGTTCTACACGATTGGCGAGGAGCGCTAGGGCCAGGATCACATGACAGACGCGGCAGCCGAGTTTCGCGCGCTGGTGGACGAGGACTGGGAGCACCGGGTCGCCGACGATTCGCTCTTTGCCACGTCTACCGGCGACAATCGCTACAACGACCGCCTGCCGCACGTGGCCGAGGCCGACTTTGCGCGGCGCGAGGCGACCCTCAAGGCGCTGCGGGCGCGGTTGACGCAGATTGACCGGGCCGCGCTGCCGCCGGCCGAACGGCTGAACTACGACATCTTTGGGCGGCTGGTAGACAACGACCTGGGCGAGTTCGCCTTCAAGGCCCACCTGATGCCGCTGTCAAAGGTCTATGGCTTTCACAGCGCCTTCCCCGAGTTGGCCTTGTTCATGCCCATGGCGACCACGGCCGACTACCAGGCCTACATCGCGCGGCTGGCGGGGTTCCGGGCGTGGGTAGCCGAGCACATTGATCTGCTGCGGGCCGGGCTGCGGCAAGGGTACGTGCCGCCGCGCGTCACGCTGGACACGGTGCCCGACGCCGTGACGACGCACGTGCTGGCCGCGCCCGAGCAGAGTGTGCTGTATCAGCCCTTCACGCAGTTTCCGGCCACCGTGGCGGAGGCCGACCGGGCGGCGCTCGTCGCGGCGGGCGTGAGCGCCATTGCGACTTCGGTCATTCCCGGCTACCGGGCGCTGGACGCCTTCCTGCGGTCGGAGTATCTGCCGGCGGCGCGCGAGGACACGGCGGCGGCCAACCTGCCCAACGGCGCGGCTTTCTATGCGCACCGGATTAAGTATTACACCTCGCTCGACCTGACGGCCGAGGGCATTCACGCCACCGGGCTGGACGAGGTGGCCCGCATCCGGGCCGAGATGGAAGCGCTGATTAAGCGCACGGGCTTTGCCGGCGGGCTGAAGGCGTTTATTGAGTTCCTGCGCACCGACCCGCGCTTCTACGCCGCCACGGGCGAGGCGCTGCTCAAGGAGACGGCTTACGTCCTCAAGCGCATGGATGGCGAGCTGCCCAAGCTGTTCGAGGCCCTGCCGCGCCTGCCTTATGGCATCCGCGCCATCCCCGACTACGCGGCCGAGGGCAACACCACGGCCTACTATCAGCCGGGGTCGGGCGACGGCACGCGGGCGGGCATGTACTACGTCAACCTGACCGACCTGCCCAGCCGCCCGCTGTACGAGATCGAGGCGCTGTCGCTGCACGAGGCGGTGCCGGGCCACCACCTGCAAATCGCGCTGCAGCAGGAGTTGGGCGAGCTGCCCAAGTTTCGGCGCTTCGGAGGCTTTACGGCCTTCGTCGAGGGCTGGGCGCTGTACGCCGAGCGGCTGGGCCTGGAAGCGGGCTTCTACACCGACCCGTACAGCGACTTCGGCCGCCTGAGCTACGAGATGTGGCGGGCCTGCCGCCTGGTGGTAGATACCGGGCTGCACGCGCTGGGCTGGTCGCGCCAGCAGGCGATTGACTACATGGCCGACAACACCGCGTCCACGCTGCTGAACATCACCAACGAGGTAGACCGTTACATCGCCTGGCCGGGGCAGGCCCTGGCCTACAAGATCGGTGAGCTAAAGATCCGCGCGCTGCGGGCGCAGGCCGAGCAGGCGCTGGGGACCAAGTTTGACCTGCGCGCCTTTCACACGGTAGTGTTGGGCAGCGGCGCGGTGCCGCTGGATGTACTCGAAGCGCTGGTGGTGGATTGGGTGGCGGCGCGCCAGGCTCGGGCTTAACCGCGCGCCGCCGAATCAGCAGCGATCCTGACTTCTGTCATTAGCGAAAGACTACGAGCAACTCATGCCACTCCCTGAACCCCGCCTCGACGACCGCCGTTTTCAAGACATCGTCAACGAAGCGAAGGCCATGATCCCGCGCTACACGCCGGAGTGGACCGACCACAACGTGTCGGACCCGGGCGTGACCATGATCGAGCTGTTCGCGTGGATGACCGACCTGCTGCTCTACCGCCTCAACCGCGTGCCCGAGAAGAACTACATCCGCTTCATGGACTTGATCGGGATGCGGCTGCAAGGGGCGACGCCCGCCCGCGCGCCGATGACGTTCTGGCTCTCGGCCCCGCAGCCGGGCCAGGTGACCATCCCACGCGGCACCGAGGTCGCCACGGTGCGCACCGGCGACCAGGCCGCCATCACCTTCACCAGCGACGAAGATTTGACCATCATCCCCCCCACCCTGCGCTACGCCTGGACTTCGTCGGACGAGCAGAACTTTGTGGATCAGACGCCGCGCCTCGATCTGGCCTCGGAACTGTTCGAGGCCTTTCAGCGCCGGCCCGCGCCGGGCGACGCGCTGTACTTTGGCTTCGCCGAAAACCTCAGTCAGAACACGCTGGCGCTGGCAATTGACTGCCGCGTAGAGGGCATCGGCGTAGACCCCAAAGACCCGCCGCTGGTCTGGGAAGTGTGGTGCGGCGACGTCAAGACCTGGGTGCGGGTCGAGGTCGAGCGCGACGAGACGGGCGGCCTGAACCAGGCCGGCACCGTCATCCTGCACCTGCCGCGCGAGATGGCGGTGCGCACGCTCTCGAAGCAGCGCGCCTATTGGCTGCGCGTGCGCCTGATCGCCACGCGCCCCAAGCAGCCCACCTATTCGGCCTCGCCGCGCATCAACACCATCAAGGCCGCCACCATCGGCGGCACGGCCTGGGCCACGCACTCCACGCTGGTGCGCAACGAGTACCTGGGCCGCAGCGACGGCACGCCCGCCCAGGTCTTTCGCATCAGCAACACCCCCATCCTCACCAGCCAGGACGGCGAGGCGGTCGAGGTGCAGAACCAAGTCGGTGACTACGTTCCCTGGACCCAGGTGGAGTCGTTTGCCGGCTCTGGCCCGGGCGACCGGCATTACGTGCTGGATGGCGTCAGCGGCGAGGTGCAGTTTGGGCCAACCATCCGCCAGCCGAACGGGGCCGAGCG
>Ga0163144_10019925_pt1 | contig 13456 bp, 16 predicted proteins | sample OliLak19BULKMAT1_FD_123175 | JGI IMG/M metagenome (GOLD analysis project Ga0163144, IMG submission 123175) | Freshwater microbial mat bacterial communities from Lake Vanda, McMurdo Dry Valleys, Antarctica - Oligotrophic Lake LV.19.BULKMAT1 | ecosystem: Environmental > Aquatic > Freshwater >... | reverse complement strand
GGCGTCGGTTATCGCGCCGCCATGCAGGGCAAGGACCTGAACCTGAGCCTGGGCTACTCGCACCCGGTGCTGTATCAGGCGCCGGAAGGCATCACCATCACCACCCCGACCCAGACGGAAATCCTGGTTTCGGGCACCGACAAGCAGTTGGTCGGTGAAGTGGCCGCCAAGATCCGTGCCTACCGCAAGCCGGAGCCCTACAAGGGCAAGGGCATCCGGTACTCCGGCGAGAAGATCAACATGAAGGAAGCGAAGAAGGCTTGATCCTTAAGGATCACGCGCTTCCGCTACCTCGAGGAAAGACCATGGAAAAGAACATCGCCCGTCTCCGCCGCGCCAAGACCACCCGTTCGCACATCCGCGATCTGGGCGTGGCGCGCCTGTCCGTGTTGCGCTCGGGCCAGCATATCTACGCTCAGGTATTCACCGCCGACGGCTCCAAGGTGCTGGCTTCGGCCTCCACCGTGCAGTCCGACGTCATGGAAGGGCTGAAGAACGGCAAGAATGCCGACGCCGCTGCCAAGGTTGGCAAGCTGATTGCAGAGCGCGCGCTGGCGGCCGGCATCGAGAAGGTCGCTTTCGACCGCTCAGGCTACCGTTACCACGGCCGGATCAAGGCATTGGCTGAAGCCGCTCGCGAAGGTGGCCTGCAATTCTGATTTTTTTGTGTGTGCTTGAAATGGGCGTCCGCGCCCAAACGATACCTACAACCATAAGCGGCCCAGGCCGTAAGCAAAACCTTCAGGAACCTACATGAGCAGCAACGAACGCGATCGTAATCGCGGCGACAGTGACGACGGCTTCATCGAGAAGCTGGTTGCGGTCAACCGTGTTTCCAAGACCGTCAAGGGCGGTCGTCAATTCACCTTCACCGCTTTGACGGTTGTCGGCGATGGCGCTGGCAAGGTCGGCTTCGGTTATGGCAAGGCGCGTGAAGTGCCCGTGGCCATCCAGAAGTCGATGGAGAAGGCCCGCAAGGCCATGCTCAGCGTCGACCTGAACGAAGGCACCCTGTGGCACCCGATCAAGTCGGGCCACGGCGCAGCTCGCGTGTTCATGATGCCCGCCTCGGAAGGTACCGGCGTCATTGCCGGCGGCGCCATGCGCGCTGTGTTCGAGGCTGTTGGCGTCAAGAACGTTCTGGCCAAGGCCGTCGGCTCACGCAATCCAATCAATCTGGTGCGCGCCACGGTCAAGGGCCTGACTGAAATCCAGTCGCCGTCCCGCATCGCGGCCAAGCGGGGCAAGAAGATCGAGGAGATTTATCATGGCTGAGCAGATTGATAACAGCGGGACCGTCAAGGTTCGCTTGGTCAAGGGTCTGCGTGGCTGCCAAGCCCGTCATCGCCTGTCGGTGAAGGCGCTCGGCCTGAACAAGATCAATGATGTCCGCGAGCTCAAGGACTCCCCGTCCGTGCGCGGCCTGATCAACCAGTTGCACTACCTGGTTCGCGTCGAGTCCTGAGCGAGCCAAGGAGAATCCCCATGAAAATGAATACACTCAGCCCCGCTGACGGCGCCCGCACCGTTCGCAAGCGCGTCGGTCGTGGCATTGGCTCCGGCTTGGGCAAGACCTGTGGCCGTGGCCACAAGGGCTCGTTTGCTCGTTCCGGCAAGGGCAAAATCAAGCCCGGCTTCGAAGGCGGCCAGATGCCCATGCAGCGTCGTCTGCCCAAGATCGGCTTCCGTTCCAAGCTGCTCGCTGACACCGCCGAAGTGCTGACCTACCAGCTCGACAAGCTCGAAGCCGGAGAGATCGACCTCGCCGTGCTGCGCGCCGCCAAGCTGGTGCCGGCCAAGGCCAAGCAGGCCAAGCTGGTCAAGAAAGGCGACATCAGCAAGAAGTTCGTGCTCAAGGGCATGCTCACGACGGCTGGCGCCAAGGCGGCCATCGAGGCTGCCGGCGGCAGCGTGACGGAGTAACGCCTTGTCACAGGCCAACACCGCAGCAGGCGCCCTCGGGGGTCTCGGAAAATTCACCGAGCTTCGGCAACGGCTGTTGTTCGTGCTGCTGGCGCTGATCGTCTTTCGCATCGGCAGCTACATCCCGGTGCCAGGCGTCAACCCGGAAGCCATGCTGCGTTTGATGGAAAGCCAAAAGGGCACCATCGTGGACATGTTCAACATGTTCTCGGGCGGCGCCCTGCATCGCTTCAGCCTGTTCGCCTTGAACGTGGTGCCGTACATCTCAGCCTCGATCATCGTGCAGTTGATGGGCCAGGTCTACGAGCCTTGGAAAGCCCTGAAGAAGGAAGGCGAGAGCGGCCGGCGCAAGCTGACCCAGTACTCCCGTCTTGGCGCCATTCCACTGGCCATATTCCAGTCGTTCGGCATCGTCAGCTGGCTGCAGGCGCAGCCGGGCGCGGTTTACGTCCCGGGCTTGGGCTTCATGATCACCGCCATCGTGGCCCTGACCACCGGCACCATGTTCCTGATGTGGCTGGGTGAGCAGATCACCGAACGCGGAGTCGGCAACGGCGTGTCGCTGATCATATTCGCCGGCATTGTCTCCGGCCTGCCGGCAGCGGTGATCACCACCCTGCAGCAGGTCAGCAGCGGCGACATCGGCGTGTTCTCGATTTTCGTGATCATCGCTCTGGTGCTTGGCGTCACCTTCTTCGTGGTGTTCATGGAGCGCGGCCTGCGCAAGATCACCGTTAATTATGCCCGTCGCCAGGGCGGCCGCCAGGCCTACATGAACCAGAGCCAGAGCCTGCCGCTCAAGCTCAATATGTCCGGCGTGATCCCCCCGATCTTCGCTTCCAGCCTGATCCTGTTCCCCGCCACCATCTCGACCTGGATCAGCAGTTCCACTGCCCAGACCGAAGGCTGGCAAGGCACGCTGTTCCGCGGCATGCAGACCGCCGCCCAGGCGCTGGCGCCGGCTGAGCCGCTGCATATGCTGTTGTATGGCCTGATGATCCTCGGCTTCGCCTTCTTCTACACGGCGCTGGTATTCAACTCGCAGGAAGTGGCCGACAACCTCAAGAAGTCCGGCGCCCTGGTGCCTGGTATCCGTCCCGGCAAGGCCACGGCTGATTACATCGACGCTGTCCTGACCCGGTTGACGTTGATTGGCGGCCTGTACCTGGTGCTGGTCTGCCTGTTGCCGGAGTTTCTGCGCGCCGGGTTCAACGTGCCGTTTTTCTTCGGCGGCACTTCGCTGCTGATCGTAGTGGTGGTGGTTATGGACTTCACCGCCCAGGTCCAGAGTCACCTGACTTCGCACCAGTACGAAGGCCTGATGAAGAAAGCAAATTTGAAAGGTGGCTCGCGCGGCGGGATTTCCCGCTAAGAGCCATATCGATGGGCGACTCGTGCGGCGGCTTCGCGCGCGGGTAAGCCGGTGTCAGTTCCTGCGCTGGAGTAGCGCGGGCGGGCGGGGGAAACCCCGCCACCACCAGCTTGTCGCCGGAGCATGGGCACACTCCCCATGCCGGGTTCTGGCAGTTTCGGCTGCCAGGGCTTCCAGATAACCCGAAGCCCTGCTATAATTTTCGATTCACTGCGCTCAATTACAGTTTTGGAGATCGCCTGATGGCGCGCATCGCGGGTGTCAACCTGCCTGTCCAGAAACACGTCTGGATCGGCCTGCAAAGTATCTACGGCCTCGGCCGTACCCGGTCCAAGTTGGTCTGCACGTCGGCGGGTGTCATTCCGTCCACCAAGATCCGTGACCTCACCGAACCCCAGGTCGAGCGCTTGCGCTCGGAAGTGGCCAAGTTCACCGTCGAGGGCGATCTGCGCCGCGAAGTGGGCATGTCGATCAAGCGACTGATGGACCTGGGCTGCTATCGCGGCCTGCGCCATCGCCGCGGTCTCCCGCTGCGTGGCCAGCGCACCCGCACCAATGCCCGTACCCGCAAGGGTCCGCGCAAAGCCCTCAAGAAGTAAGGGACGCTGATCATGAGCAAACCGGCAGCAGCAACAAAAACCAAGAAGAAGATCAAGCGCGTCGTCACCGACGGTATCGCCCACGTCCATGCTTCTTTCAACAACACCATCGTCACCATCACCGACCGCCAGGGCAATGCCCTGTCTTGGGCGACTTCCGGTGGCGCAGGTTTCCGCGGTTCACGCAAATCCACACCGTTTGCGGCCCAGGTGGCCGCCGAGAAGGCCGGCAAGGCTGCCCTCGATTACGGCGTGAAGACGCTGGAAGTGCGCATCAAAGGTCCGGGTCCGGGCCGCGAGTCCGCCGTGCGTTCATTGAACGCCGTCGGTTACAAGATCATGAATATCATCGACGTGACCCCGATCCCGCACAACGGGTGCCGGCCGCCGAAAAAGCGCCGCGTCTAAGGGACAGGAGAACACATCATGGCTCGTTATATTGGTCCCACCTGCAAACTCGCCCGTCGTGAAGGCGCCGACCTCAGTCTCAAGAGTCCGGCCCGCGCGATCGATTCCAAGTGCAAGCTCGAGCAAAAGCCCGGCCAGCACGGCGCCACACCCAAGAAGGGCAAGCTGTCCGACTACGCCACCCAGCTTCGCGAGAAGCAGAAGGTCAAGCGCATTTACGGACTGCTGGAGCGCCAGTTCCGCGGTTATTACACCAAGGCGGCTCGCCGCAAGGGCAATACCGGCGAAACCCTGCTGCAGATCCTTGAGCAGCGTTTGGACAACGTCGTCTACCGCATGGGCTTCGCCGTGACCCGCCCGCAGGCGCGCCAGATGGTGTCGCACAAGGGCATCCTGGTCAACGGCAAGAGCGTCAACCTGCCGTCCTACCAGGTACAGGCCGGCGACAGCATCCAGCTCACGGAAAAAGCGCAAAAGCACTTGAATGTGCAAGAAGCGCTGACCCTCGCCCAGCAGATGGACCTCGTCCCCGGCTGGTGCGAAGTCGACGCCAAGAAATTCGCCGGCGTCTTCAAGTCGGTCCCGGATCGCGCCGACCTGCCTTCGGATATCAATGAAGCGCTGATCGTCGAGCTGTATTCGAAGTAATTTTTCAGGAGTGTCACTGTCAATGACGGTTTCCGCCCATCAAGTGCTGCGCCCGCGTGGCCCACACATCGAGCGCCTCGGCCCCAATCGCGCGAAAGTGGTCATCGAACCGCTCGAGCGTGGCTATGGCCACACGCTGGGCAATGCCCTGCGTCGCGTCCTGCTCTCGTCCATTCCCGGCTTCGCCATCACGGAAGTCGAGATTGACGGCGTGCTGCATGAATACACCACGGTCGAAGGCCTGCAGGAAGACGTGCTTGAGTTGCTCTTGAACCTCAAGGATGTCGCCATCCGCATGCACAACACCGAGCAGACCACCCTGACCTTGCAAAAGAAGGGCCCGGGCGTGATCACTGCTGCGGACATCAAGACCGACCACAACGTCGAGATCCTGAATCCCGAACACGTCATCTGCACCCTGACCAAGGACACGGCGCTGAACATGCGCCTGAAGATCGAGCGTGGTTTTGGCTACCAGCCGGCCGCCGCCCGTCGCCGTCCAGACGATGAAGTGCGCACCATCGGCCGCCTGATGCTCGATGCCAGTTTCTCCCCGGTTCGCCGCGTCGCCTATGCGGTTGAAGCCGCGCGCGTCGAACAGCGCACCGACTTGGACAAGCTGGTCCTGGATATCGAGACCAACGGCACCATCGACGCCGAAGACGCCATCCGCACGGCCGCTGACATCCTCACGGACCAGCTGTCGGTGTTCGGTGACTTTACCCAGCGTGATCGCGGCGCTGCCAAGCCCTCGGCCGCCGGCGTCGACCCGGTGCTGCTGCGTCCGATCGACGATCTCGAGCTGACCGTGCGTTCGGCCAACTGCCTCAAGGCCGAGAACATCTACTACATCGGCGATCTGATCCAGCGCACCGAGGTCGAGCTGCTCAAGACTCCGAACCTGGGCAAGAAGTCGCTCACCGAGATCAAGGAAGTGCTGGCATCTCGCGGCCTTTCACTGGGCATGAAACTGGAAAACTGGCCGCCGGCCGGCCTCCAGCAGGGCATGCTGGGCTGATACTTACGCGGGTCACTCCGCACAAGCCCGGCCATACGTGGCCGGGAATTATAGAAAACAGGAACCACGACCATGCGCCACCAAAAATCCGGCCGTAAATTCAGCCGCACCAGCGCCCATCGCGAGGCCATGTTCGTCAACATGGCGGCCTCGCTGTTCAAGCACGAAATGATCCGCACCACCTTGCCCAAGGCCAAGGAACTGCGCCGCGTCGCCGAGCCGCTTATCACCATCGGCAAGATCGACGGTGTCGCCAATCGTCGCTTGGCGATGTCGCGCCTGCGCGATGAGCAGGCCGTAGGCAAGCTGTTCGTCGAACTCGGCCCGCGCTACAAATCACGTCCGGGCGGCTACCTGCGCATCCTCAAGTGCGGCTTCCGTCCCGGCGACAACGCCCCGATGGCTTATGTCGAGCTGGTGGATCGCCCGCAGGCGTCGGCGGTTGCGACGGCTGAGTAATTTTTTTGCAAGCGGGGCTTCCCAGCCCAGCCTGTGTTCTTGAAAGCCCCGGCCTGTGCCGGGGTTTTTCTTGTGCGGCTGTTACCGCCGCAAACGTGTCTGCTGGCTTGGCAAGCTAGAGTTTTTGCACGAATCATCAACTACCGAAACTTCCTTTGCTGCGTTATGGTCGCAAATCGATCCTTTCCAGCGACAAGACCCGCGCCATGACACTGAATCCATTGAACTGGTCGTTCCGCAGTCAATTCGCAGCCGGCTGCATCGTCTGCGTGTCCCTGCTGGGCTATGCGCTGTACGTGCAGCACCACATGCTGATGATGCCGTGCCCCATGTGCATCCTGCAGCGCGTGGCGTTCGCGGTGATGGCCGTGTTCTTCCTGCTGGGTGCGCTGCATGGTCCGGGCAGGATCGGCCGCCGGATTTATTCGCTGCTGGTGGTGCTGGCAGCAAGTGTCGGTGGTGCGATTTCAGGTCGGCACTTCCAGATACAGCACCTGCCGGCGGACGAAGTGCCGTTGTGCAACAGCATGGGCCTGGACTACATGCTCGAAGCCTTTCCTCTGAGGGAGGTGCTGGCAAAGGTGCTCACCGGGTCGGGCGAATGCGCCAAGATCGATTGGGTATTTCTCGGCCTGTCGATGCCGGGCTGGACCTTCATCTGTTTCTCGATCTTGGGCGTGGGTGCGCTATGGGCCGGATTTCGCAAACGCTGATCGCCACCTGCCAACTCGTCAGTTGTAGATCCACCAGAACCTCTGAGAATTTTTGAAATGAACGCCATTGATCGCCCGCTGCAGCCCGTTGTCCTGCCTGCCGACTGGAGCCCGTCCAGCTGGCGCGCCCGCGCCGCCACCCAGCAGCCGCAGTATCCGGATGCCGCCGCTCTCGCGCAGGTGCAGTCCGAACTGTCGCGGCTGCCGCCGTTGGTGACATCGTGGGAAATCTTCGCGCTCAAGAAGCAGATCGCCGATGCCCAGGAAGGCCGGCGCTTTCTGCTGCAGGGCGGTGACTGCGCCGAGAGTTTTTCCGACTGCGAGTCGGGGCTGATCTCCAACCGCCTGAAAGTGCTGCTGCAGATGAGCCTGGTGCTGGTGCACGGCCTGCGCCTGCCGGTGGTACGCGTGGGCCGTTTTGCCGGCCAGTACGCCAAGCCGCGTTCGACCGACCTGGAAACCCGCGATGGCGTGACCTTGCCCAGCTACCGCGGCGATTTCATCAACCAGCCCGAGTTCACCGCCGAGGCGCGCATCCCCGACCCACGGCGCATGGTCAAGGGTCACGCCCGTTCGGCGATGACCATGAACTTCGTGCGTGCCCTGATCGACGGCGGTTTTGCCGACCTGCACCACCCCGAATACTGGGATCTGGACTGGGTGCAGCACTCGCCGCTGTCGGAAGAATACCGGCGCATGGTATCTGCCGTGGGCGATGCCGTGCGCTTCACCGAGACGCTGTCGGGTGAGTTCCTGCACAACCTCAACCGCGCCGATTTCTATACCTCGCACGAAGCCCTGCTGCTGCCCTATGAGGAAGCGCTGACCCGGCAGGTGCCGCGCCAGTGGGGCTGGTTCAACCTGAGCACGCACTTCCCGTGGATCGGCATGCGCACGGCGGATATTTCCGATGCGCACGTCGAATATTTCCGCGGCCTGCGCAATCCGGTGGCGGTCAAGGTCGGCCCGTCGGTGACGCCCGACCAGTTGCTGCGACTGGTGGATGTGCTCAACCACGAGAATGAGCCCGGCCGGCTCAGCCTGATCCAGCGCATGGGCGCTGGCAAAGTGGCGGAAAAACTGCCGCCGCTGGTCGAAGCGATCCGCCGCGAAGGCCGGCGGGTGCTGTGGATCTGCGATCCCATGCACGGCAATACCGAAAGCACCTCGAACGGCTACAAGACGCGGCGTTTCGACAACATCCGCAGCGAGCTCGACCAAAGCTTCGACCTGCATGCATCGCTGGGCTCAAGGCTCGGCGGCGTGCACCTGGAGCTGACCGGCGAGAACGTCACCGAATGCCTGGGCGGTGCGCGAATGCTGACCGAAACCGACCTGGAGCGTGCTTATACGTCCACGGTAGACCCGCGTCTCAACTACGAGCAGTCGATGGAAATTGCCATGCTGATCGTGCGCAAGCAGGCAGCACTGGCGCGGCCTGCACAGGCCTGAGCCGCATGCGGGCGATTTCTCGGAGTGCCGGTTGGGTTGAGGATTCGCAGGTGTTATCGAGCGAGTGATGCCACGTGGTGTTGAGCGCACGCTGTTGTCAGGGCGTCACCGTCGCCTTGTAGGTCGGCGCCTTGCGCGCTCTGGTGGCCTGTTCATACGCGTAGGCAAAACCGATAAGTTCCGGCTCGGCGTAATGTCGGCCCATGAAGGTCAGGCCCAGCGGCAGGCCGTGGCTGTCGCCCATTGGCACCGTCATACTCGGCGTGCCCGCAACAGCGGCTACGCCGTAACCGGCACCGGTGAAATGGTCGCTGTTGATGGCATCGGTCAGCCACGCCGGTGACATGCTCGGTGCGATCACCGCATCGAGATGATTTGTTTCCAGCGTTAGCAACAGGCCCTGCGGTCCGGCGAGACGGCGGGCATCGGCGCGGGCCTTGAGGTAGACGGCGTCGGTGAGCGGTCCCTTGGCCTGCGCTTTTACGAACATTTCCTGGGCGAAGTAGGGCATTGCCTTGGCCGCGTTCCTCGTGTTCCAGGCGATCAGCGTTTCGAGCGATGCCTGCGGCGAGCCGCTGTTGGCGAGGTAACGGTTCAGCCCGTCCTTGAACTCATACAGCAACACTTCAAGCTCGGGTCCGTTCCATTGGCCGTACGTCTCGATCTTTGCGTCCAGCACTTCAGCGCCAGCGGATGTCAGCGCGGCAATCGCCCGTTCGACGGCGGCATCGACGTCGGGCTGGAAGCCCATGGTCTGGCGCAGTACACCGATGCGTTTTCCCTTCAAGGCATCGGTCTTGAGGAAGGCGCTGTAGTCCTCGGGAATATTGCCGGCGGCGGCGTGGCCGGCTGGATCGGCTTCATCGACGCCGGCAAGCACGTTCATGAAGGCGGCGACATCGGCGACGCTGCGGCCCATCGGGCCGGCCGTGTCCTGCGAGATCGAGATCGGGATGATGCCGTTGCGGCTGATCAGGCCGACGGTCGGTTTCAGGCCGACCAAGCCGTTCACGGCCGAAGGGCAGATGATGCTGCCGTCGGTTTCGGTGCCGACGCCGATGCTGGCCAGACTCGCGGCGATCGCCGTGCCGGTGCCGGCGCTGGAGCCGCAGGGATTGCGATCAAGCGCGTAGGCGTTGTGGGTCTGGCCGCCGCGCGAGCTCCAACCGGAGGTCGAGCGCGTGGAACGGAAATTGGCCCATTCGCTGAGATTGGTCTTGCCCAGAATCACCATGCCGGCTGCGCGCAGGCGCGATACCAGAAAGGCATCCTGTTTCGGGCGGTTGTCGGCCAGCGCCAGCGAGCCGGCCGAGTTGGCCATGCCGACGGCATCGATATTGTCCTTGAGCAATACCGGGATGCCGTGCAGCGGGCCGCGAGGCTTGCCGGCCTTGCGTTCGGCATCCAGCGACTCGGCATCCTTGAGGGCATCGGGATTGAGTTCGATCACCGAATTGAGCGACGGGCCGGCCTTGTCGACGGCGGCGATACGGTCGAGGTAGGCCTGGGTCAGTGCCCGCGAGGTCAGGCGGCCATCGGCGAGCTGGCGCTGCGCGTCGACCAGGCTGAGTTCGGCGACATCAGGGCCACTCGCCAGCGCGGGTGGCGGGGCCTCGACAGCGGTGGTCGAGGATTCGGGCTTGCAGGCAGCCAGCATCAACAGGGCGGCGATCAACAGGATGCGGCGCATCGTGGATCCTTTCGATTCGGGAGTGGGCAGTCGATTGGAACGGGCTGCCCGCTGAGTATTGCCGCATCGATGCCATGCCGCAACGCAAGCGGGAACAAGCTAGGACAGCAGGCCCCAGCCGATACGGACGGTGAGCGCCAGCACCACGGCGAGGAATACCATGCGGATGAAACGGTCGCCCCGACGGATGGCGAGGTGGCTGCCGATATAGCTGCCGAGCATGTTGCCGATGATCAGCGGCACGGCCAGCGCCCACTGCACGAAGCCGCCGAAGGCCAGCACCGTCCATGAACTGAGGTCGGCGGCGACATTGCTGGCCTTCGACACGCCCGAGGATTTCAGGAAATCCAGACCGATCACGCTGACAAAGGCGAACACCATGATCGTGCCGGTGCCCGGGCCGATCAGTCCGTTGTAAAAACCGCAGGCAGCGCCGACGCCCGCTGCGGCCCAGGCTTCGCGCTCGGGTGGGAAACGCCGCTCTTCCTTGCTGCCCAGGTCCTTGCGCAGCACGGTGTAGACCGCCAGCAGCACGCAGATGGCCAGCACGATGAACTTGAGTATGACCGGATCCATGCGCTTGGCGAACTGCACGCCGATGGCCGAGGCGGCGAGGGCGGCGATGCAAGCGGGCAGGATGATGCGGCGTTCGATGGCGACGTGGCGCAGGTAATTCCAGGCCGCGACCGAGGTGCCGAAGATCGAGCTGGTGCGCTGGGTGGCAATGGTCTGAAGGATGCTCAGACCCGGATGCAGGTTGAGCATCGCCGGCGTCAGGATCAGGCCGCCGCCACCGACGATGCTGTCGAGCAGGCCGGCGGCAAAGCCCGCCAGCCCGGTCAGCAGCATCAACTCATTGACCATGCTCAGGCCGAGCGGGCGGCTTTCTTGCGGTCGCTCTCGGTGCGCTCTTTCTTGCGCAGGCGGATGGCGACCGGAGTGACTTCCACCAGTTCGTCGTCCTCGATGAACTCCAGCGCCTGCTCCAGCGACATCTTGATCGGCGGGGTCAGGCCTTCGTCATCGTCCTTGCCGGAGGCGCGGAAATTGGTCAGCTGCTTGCCGCGCAGGGCATTGACGGTGAGGTCGTTGTCTTTGGAATGGATGCCGACGATCTGGCCTTCGTAGATTTCTTCGCCCGGCTCGATCAGCAGGCGGCCGCGCTCCTGCATGGCCATCTGCGCGTAGGCGGGCGAGGGGCCGGTGCCGTTGGAAATCATCACGCCGTTTTGGCGCTCGGCGATCGCGCCTTCCGAGCGTGGACCGAAATGGTCGAACACATGGAAGAGCAGGCCAGTACCGGCGGTGATCGTGCGGAACTCGGTCTGGAAGCCGATCAGGCCGCGCGCCGGGATCATGAAATCGATGCGCACGCGACCCTTGCCGTCCGGCTCCATGTTGGTGAGCTGCGCACGGCGCTCGCCGAGGCGCTGCATGACGCCGCCTTGGTAAGCCTCTTCAAGATCGACCACCAAACTTTCGATGGGCTCCATCTTCTGGCCGTCGATGATCTTGACGATCACCTCGGGGCGCGACACGGCCAGTTCGTAGCCTTCGCGGCGCATGGTTTCGATCAGGATCGACAAATGCAGTTCGCCGCGGCCGCTGACCTTGAACTTGTCGGCATCGTCGGTCTCCTCGACCTTCAGCGCGACGTTGTGCAGGGCTTCGCGGAGCAGGCGGTCGCGCAATTGGCGCGAGGTCAGGAACTTGCCGCCGCTGCGGTCCTTGGTGCCGGCGAACGGGGAATTGTTCACTTGGAAGGTCATGCTGATGGTCGGTTCGTCGACGGTCAGCACCGGCAGCTGCTCGGGCGCGTCAACGGCGCAGACGGTGTCGGAAATGCCGAGGTTTTCGATGCCGGAAATGGCGATGATGTCGCCGGCCTGCGCCTGGTCGACTTCCATGCGCTCCAGACCCAGGAAGCCCATGACTTGCATGACCTTGCCTTGGCGGACCTTGCCTTCGCGGTCGACGATCGAGACCGGCATGTTCGGGCGGACCTTCCCGCGCTGGATGCGGCCGATGCCGATGATGCCGACATAGTTGCTGTAGCTGAGCGAGGTCACGCGCATCTGGAACGGACCGTCCATGTCCACCGGCGGCGGTGAGACATGGTCGACGATCGCCTGAAATAGCGGCGTCATGTCGCCCTCGCGCACGTCCGGGTCAAGGCCAGCGTAGCCGTGCAGGGCCGAGCCGTAGACGGTGTGGAAATCCAGCTGGTCGTCGGTGGCGCCGAGGCGATCGAACAGGTCGAAGGTCTGGTCCAGCACCCAGCCCGGGCGGGCGCCAGGGCGGTCGACCTTGTTCACCACCACGATCGGCTTGAAGCCCATCGCGAAGGCTTTCTGGGTGACAAAGCGGGTCTGCGGCATCGGTCCGTCCATGGCGTCGACCAGGATCAGCACCGAGTCGACCATCGACAGCACGCGCTCAACCTCGCCGCCGAAATCGGCGTGGCCCGGGGTGTCGACGATATTGATGCGGAATTCCTCGCCCTGCGGCGATTTCCAGCGGATCGCGGTGTTCTTGGAAAGAATGGTGATGCCGCGCTCTTTTTCCAGATCGTTGCTGTCCATCATCCGTTCGGTGGTGACGGTGCGCTCGCTGAACGTGCCCGACTGCTTGAGGAGCTGGTCGACGAGGGTGGTCTTGCCGTGGTCGACGTGGGCAACGATGGCGATATTGCGAAGATTCTGGATGGACATGCGCATATGCGCGCCGGCTGGCGCGACTTTTCGGGGAGGTTAGCCGGCCATTATAGCGGCATGAGGCGGCACATTGCCGTCTGTGGCATGCTTTTGCGATGAGCCCGATGTTGAGCCCGACCCCGCCAATCCCCCGATTCCAACTGCCGGCCTGGTGGTTCGTGCTCGATATCGCCGGAGCGCTGATGTTGGCTGTAGGCTTGGTCGGCTGGTTTTCGCCTGGAGGCCAGCTGGCTTCCTGGTTGCCCGCGCGGCTGTCGCTGACCCTGCTGGTGTTCGGCGCGGTGCTGCTGCTGGCGGCTGTTTTCCTGCTTGTGCGGATGCTGCTGCAGCATGCCCACAACCCCAAACGTCAACCACACTGGAGTTCCCATGTCTGAACTGATCGTCACCTTCACTACCGCCCGCGGCCCGATCCGCATCCGCCTGCATGCCGACAAGGCGCCCGTGACCGTGGCCAGCT
>Ga0163144_10019920_pt1 | contig 13457 bp, 11 predicted proteins | sample OliLak19BULKMAT1_FD_123175 | JGI IMG/M metagenome (GOLD analysis project Ga0163144, IMG submission 123175) | Freshwater microbial mat bacterial communities from Lake Vanda, McMurdo Dry Valleys, Antarctica - Oligotrophic Lake LV.19.BULKMAT1 | ecosystem: Environmental > Aquatic > Freshwater >... | reverse complement strand
CAGCAAGGCCATCTTCATGGCGCGCTATCCCTGGGAGGGCGAGGGTGACAGGTGGTGGCACTGGCCCGCCTTTCCAGCCACCTGGCCAGACCACCGCGAGATCCTTTCGTGGACGCGTCTGGTCGCGCGAGGTTCGGCCATTTCCGCGGAGAGCTCCGCCGACGGCCAGGCTTGGCAGGTCGTGGAGCACAACGACTCCGACTCTTCGCACCCAGCTTGGTACCCGTTCAAGCTCGCGGCTTTGGTGGGGGAACGCTACGTGGGGCTGGTGTGCTCGGCGCGCAACGATCGCAACTACGCGCCCCTGGTAAAGCTGCCTGGCAAAAGCGCCGACTGCCGCGATCCAAGCTCACCGCACCTGCTAGGGGCGGCGCGCTGCGTTTTTAGCAACGTAACGCTGACTCAGCCCTGATGCTCGCGAGACGCAGGCCAACCGGTGTTAGCCTGCTGGCCGCATGTCGCGGCTGCTTCGAAGTTGGTGCCTGGGCCTGAGCCTGGCTGCGTGCACCAACGACTTCGACCCCGCCTTGTTGGGCAGCGCAGGAGCGACCGCGCAGACTCAGGAGTGCAGCGCCGCGATGAACGGTGAGCCTTGCTCTCGCGGAACATGCCGGGACCTGGCTTGTTGCGACGGCTGTTGGGATGGGCAGCGTTGTCAGGTTGGGGACGCGACGGAAGCCTGTGGAGGGGCAGGAGAGGCGTGCCGGGCGTGCGACGGACAGCTCTCCGCCTGTGACGCTGGGGAGTGTGTCGCGGAGCGCGCCGTACGCTCGCTGGCCGCTTCCGCCGTTCACACTTGCGCCTCCGACCGCAAGAACACGCTTTGGTGTTGGGGAGACAACTCGCGTGGCGCCTCCGGCGGACCAAACAACGAAGCTCCGTTGGTCGCCGAGCCCGTCGTGCTCAGCAACGGAGACTGGGCCGAGGTGGCGACTGGGGGCAGCCAGCGGACGCACGCCTGTGCGATTCACTTCGCTGGCTCGCTCTGGTGCTGGGGCGACAACTCGCAAGGGCAGCTTGGCCTAGGAGTGACGGACCTGTTGCTCGCGCGCGCTCCCGCCAATGCCGGAGATGGACCCTGGCGCACGCTCGCCGCCGGCGATGGCGTCTCCTGCGGAATTCGCACTGATTCCACGCTTTGGTGTTGGGGTTCCTCCGACCTGGGGCGCAACGCGCAAACGGCCGACGCCGATACCCCGCGCCAAATCGGAGCGGCTGCTGGCTACTCCAAGGTGAGCCTACGAGCGGCGCATGGTTGCGCCGTGCTCGACCGTGACCTCTACTGTTGGGGGGACGACAGCGACGGGCAGCTCGGGTTGGAAACGCGCCCGGCAAGCGGGTTTCAGGTGCGACCCGCGCTAGTCGCGCTGGGAACAGGCTGGCAGACAGTGGCGGTCGGTACGCGGCATACCTGTGGCGTACGGCTCGACGGAAGCCTGTGGTGCTGGGGCAACGGAGACGAGGGTCAGGCCGGGCCCGGTGGCAGTTCGCCAGTGCCGGTGCGGCTAGCGGCTCCGAACCAAGTGGCGGAAGTTGCAGCAGGAGAGGCTCACACTTGCGCCTTGGATAGCGTCGGCGCCCTGTTTTGCTGGGGGCTGAATGCACACGGCCAACTAGGCGTGCCCGACGCTGCATCTTCGGAGTCGCCAGTGGCCGTCGCGCCGGAGCGACGCTTTCGTGCCGTTGCGGTCGGCTACCGACATTCGTGCGCCGTGGCGGATACGGGCGTGCTGTTCTGCTGGGGAGCGGCGGAGAGCGGACAGTTGGGCCTCGGCACGACGCTGGATAGGTTCACGCCGACTGCGCTTGCCTTCTAGCGATCGCGGGCTGGACTGCCGCACCCGACTCTCGGTATGCCGCGCCAGACCAGCTTCAGCGGCTCCGGGGGCAGCGAATGAAGCGATGCTCACCCAGAAACGGCTTCGAAGTGAATAATCCGTTGAATGGCACGAATTCTGAGTCAGAAGAGTGATCAGTGATGTATGGCGCCCTTCGATGCCTAGCGCTTTGGCCGTTGCTCGGCGCGTCCGGCATGGCCTGCGGCGGCCCTGCTGTGATCGAGCCTGCAGCTTGTGGCGAGTCGCCGGCATTCGACACCGTGACGATCCCGGATGGGGCAGCTAGACCCGAGCTTCGCGAGGAGCGCCGCGAGACGGCGTTCGGCTCCTGCTTGGTTCGGGTCTCCGACCATCTGGCGCACGCCCATTCCGAAGTGGTCCACACCGGCGCGCGTCACCAGGCCTGGAATGCCAGCGCAAGCTTGGTCCTGCTGCGTTCGCGGCAAGTCATGCGCAGCGAAGACAGCTCGATCTTGCGTGAGCTTCCGGCCGCCAGCACGCCTTGGGTGTGGCACCCAAGCGAAGCGAACCAGCTGTTCGCGCTGCGAGGCTCGACGCTGGTTCGCTACGATCTCGCTACGGACGTCGAAGCTCCCGTCTTGGGGTTTCCCCAGTTTGGAAGCCTGGTCACGAGCTTCGGCTTGGCCGAGCCTGCTCAGACCGGCGCCGAGCTAGCCGTCGTTGGCATGACGGAGAGCGGTGGCTGCGAGGTGCTCGCCGTGAGCCCAGAGCAAGCGAGCGCGCAATCCATCGTGCGCTGCCCGGAGGACGCACTCGGCCGCGGCAGGGTGCCGCGTTACGCCAGCATCACGCCCAAGGCCGATGGCTGCGTCGTCGAGTGGGGTGTCGCCGGCCACGGCCGCTTCGAGGGCATCGAGCTATACGACTTGCAGGGGCGCTTTTTGTCGCAACTGAGCGCGACGGCCGACGCCGCCGACGTGGCGCTGGACGAAGCTTCGGACCAGTGGCTCGTGTACGCCAGCTACGACCGCGGGCTGCCCGGGATCTTTGGAGCGAAGCTTGTGCTCGGTGTTCCGGCCGCGGTTCGGCTGATAGAGATCGAGCAGCACCAGAGCACCCGCATTTCTTGTCGCGCTCTGGGCACCTCTAGCTGCATTGTCAGTACGCACGGTTCGGATCCGGCAGGGCCGCACGCATTGGACGACGAGGTCTTCCGCGTCTCGCTCGAATCGCGCGCCGAGGCCCCTGAGGTCGATCGCCTGGCGCACCACCGAAGCCGCCCGGACTTCGTCAGCACCGGTGTGATGGGCTGCGCCGTCGCAGAACAGGCCGTTTTGCCGGAAGCTAGCCCGAGCCGAGACGGCTCGCGCGTAGTGTTCGGTAGCAGCTGGGGTGACCACTGCTACGGTGAGCTCTACTGGGTCAACCGCTGATGAGCGCTGAAACACTGCCCTTGAAGAAGACGGGGTTCCCCGTGCGCGAGCTGCGGGCCGAGGTGCTTACCGGCACCGACCAGGGCCGCAGCGTGACAGCGGAGAGCGCGATCTCGGTGGGGTCCGCCGAAGGCAACACGCTGCGGCTGGAAGATCGCACCGTTTCGCGCTTTCACCTGGAGCTCTCGCGTCACGGGGAGGAGATCGTAGTTACGGACCGTGGCTCGACCAACGGCACCCGGATCGGTCCGGTTCGGCTCGATGGCGTGAGCGGCAGCGTGGCGCCCGGCGCCGTGCTCGAGCTCGGAGGGACGAAGCTGCGGGTGGACGACGGCAAAGTGGTGCTGATCGATGCCGGTCCTAGCGAGCTCTCCGGACTCTTCGGCCGCTCGCCAGTCATGCGTCAGTTGTTCGCCACGCTGTCCAAGGTGGCGCTCACGGAGGTGCCGGTGCTGGTGCTAGGCGAATCAGGCACCGGTAAGGAGCTGATCGGTCGCGCCGTGCACGAGCACAGCCGCCGCTCCGAAGCTCCACTAGTTACGGTGGATTGCGGCGCGTTGTCGCCGAGCTTGTTTGCCAGCGAGCTCTTCGGTCACGAGCGCGGAGCCTTTACGGGCGCTCACCGCCGTCATCTGGGAGCGTTCGAGCGCGCCGCGGGTGGCACCGTGTTCTTGGATGAGGTGGGGGAGCTGCCCGCAGAGCTGCAGTCGGCGCTCTTGGGCGTGCTCGAGCGAAAGCTTCTGCGTCGGGTGGGCGGCAGCGAAGACGTCAAAGTCGACGTGCGAGTCGTCTCGGCAACCTCCCGCGACCTACGTCGTCAGGTCAACCGTGATGGTTTTCGACTGGATTTATTCTACCGCTTGGCGGGCGTCGTCGTCTCCGTGCCGCCGCTTCGCGATCGCCCCGAGGACATCGTCGCCTTGGCTGAACGCTTCGCGCGCGAGGCCGGCTTCGAGCGCCCCCTTTCGGAGTTGCTAGAGATCGAGCGCTTCGCGCGACACTCGTGGCCCGGCAACGTGCGCGAGCTCAAGAATACGGTACTCGGAGCGTTGGCTCTGGGAGAGGCTCCAGACTTCTCGGTCTCGGAAGGCGCCGCTGACGAGCTGAGCTCCAACGTGGACGGCTGGCTTGCCACGTTGCCGCTCAACTATCGAATGGCGCGCGACCGGATCACCGACACCTTCGAACGGCACTACCTAAAGCGTGTACTCGCAGAAACCGACGGCAACATTCGCGAGGCAGCGCGCCGGGGACAGATCAATCGATCTTATTTGATGGAGCTCCTGAAGAAGCACGGGCTGCGCTAGTTCAAGCTGCGACAAATCAGCCTACTTCAAGACCAACCTGTCGAGCGCGAGTAGCGACAGTCCGAGGAGCGCGCCGCCAAGCGAGACATTGGCGAACAGCTGAGCTTCGAGGCCAGCGTCACGGGTAACGGTGCTGGGTAGGGCCCGGTAGTCTTCATGCAGCGCGTTCGTGCGCAGTCCGAAGTAGCCGAAGCCAACACCGCCCAACACCATCAGGCTAGCGCCGACGTAGCCTACCGGTCCCAAGAATGCCCGAGGCGGCGGATCCTGAGCAGTCGTGGCGGTTGGGGGCCGGGACTTTGGCCGCGGCTGTGGCTGCGTGCCGACAATGGCCACGGGTAGCTCGATTCGCACGACCTCGCCCGCCTTGACGACGACTTGGCGCGAGACCTCGCCGCGAGCAGTCACTGCGGCCACCCGGTGCAGCCCCGGTGTCACACGACGCTGACACGGGACCGAACAGCGCACGTCGTCGATCGTCAATGTGTAGACCGCAGCCGGCACATCGAGCACCAACCTAGCGAGGCGGGCGTCGAGTTGCGCAGCCGCATGGCGCGCCCGAGCCCTCACTTCCTGCGAAAGCTCGCGACTTTGGGCGACGCGCGCGTAGTCGCTGGCGGCCGCGTCGTAACGCCCAAGCCGTTCCAAACAGACGGCGATGTTGAAGCGCACGGCGTCACTAGGGACCAGCGCGTCCGCTTGCTGAAATGCGACCAAGGCTTCTTCGTACCGGCCCGCCGCAAACGCGGAGTCGCCACGCGCAAACTCCTGCTTGGCCTGCAGTGGTGGCGCGGCGGCCGATTCGGTGCCGGCCTCTTGCCCGAGCGCGGTCGCAGGCGCTAGCGCAGCGACGCTTGCAAGCAGAAGGCGAAACGCGCTCATGGGTAGGGGTTGTCGAGCAGCGGATCAGACCGCCGAGCACTAACGGCCGACTTGGGCTGAGCGCGCGGCTTGCTGCTGGCAGTGATGATGGCGCCAACTGTCGGCTCCTGGGCGCTAGGGACGGATCGCGCGGTCACGCTCCATCCAAGGGACGAACTGGCGGCTGCAACGGACGCTGCGGGGGCCCCCACGGAGGCAGGACGCACTACTTCGGGCAGAGGCCTCGGTTCACCACGAAGTGCCCAGGCCAAGCCGCTTCCCAGAAGCACTGCGACGCCGAGCAGCAGCCAAGCGCGTACCCCACGCAGCGCAAGGCTACGCCGCGAAGGCCTTTCTGCGCTCGCCTGCTCCGCGCTCGCCTGCTCGGCCGTAAAGGTTCGATTGTCGGCGCCAGTTGCGACGAGGCGCTCGGCTTCCGCTGCGCGCTCCTGCTCAAAAGCGCCGCTCAAAGTCGCACCCACGTCGGAGTCCGCCGCCGGCAAGCGCGCGCCGGCCAAGGCCTGGCGGCCGAGACTCTCGGCAATTTCACCGAGTGCGCGTCGGACTTCTTGCGCGCTTTCGGGTCGCTCCGCTGTCTCACGCGTGAGGCAGCGCCGAATCAGCTCGCGCAACGCTTCTGGCACGGGCTCTTGCTCGGGCAAACGGATAGACCGGTTAATGACGTTCCACAGCGTTTCGGCATCCGTTTCGCCCACGAAGGGATGGTTGCCGTAGGCAACCTCGTGCAGCATCACTCCTAGCGCCCACAGGTCGCTTTTGGCGCCGACGGGCTGGCTTCTCGTTATTTGCTCGGGCGCAAGGTAACCCAGCTTGCCACGCAGCTCGCCAGTCAGTGTGGCGGGTGAGCTAGCGCGAGCCTTGGCGATGCCGAAGTCCGCCAACTTGATTCGGCCGTCGTAGCCGATAAGCACGTTCTCCGGACTGACGTCGCGGTGCACAATGCCGAGCGCCGAACCATCCGTTGCGATCGCGGTGTGAGCGGCGTGCAGGCCCTCCGCCACCCCCACGGCAACCTGGATGCCGAAGCGCAGCCGCAACGCGGGAGCCGTGAGGCGCTCGAGCGCGCGGCGTAGGCTTTGCCCGCGGACTAGCTCCATCACGAGCATTGGTAGGCCTTGGTGCTCCGCTAGGTCGAACACCGTGACGACGTTCGGGTGTTCTAGCTGCGCCGCTAGACGCGCTTCGTTCAGGAACAGCTCGCGAAAGCGCTGATCAGAAGCCAGGTGCGGCAAGAGCAGCTTCAAGGCAACCAGCTTGCCGAAACCGGAAGGTCCGCTGCGCCTGGCGGCAAAGACAGCGGCCATGCCGCCGCGGCCGAGCTCGAACAGGACGTCGTAGCGATCGACACGCTCGAAGGGCAGGGGCAGGCGCGGTTCCAAAGCTGACGCGGAGTCTACTGCGGGGTGTCGTCAGGGGTTTCGCTGGGCGGAATGGCAAGCCACCAAGCCGGCTGGGAAAAGCAGACCAAAGGCCTGACTTACCAGCCCAGCTGGGCTGGGGAACGGGCCTGTAACCCCTCGAAATTACGACGATTACGGCGTGGCATGCGGCGTGCTGAAGGCCCTGTTCGGTCTCTCAACAGGAGGAGCTTTTGCATGAAACTAATCAGTCGCGTTCTATGGGTCCCGTTGGTCGCGTCCCTTTCCACGTCCCTCGTCGCTTGTAGCGACGACGAGGCAGGAACTTCTGGAACGCCGAGTGGCGGAGCCGCCAGCAAGGGCGGGACGGGAGGAACGGGTGTGGCGCCAGGTGGCGGTTCGCCCGGCAGTGGTGGTGCTAGCGGCAAAGCTGGCTCTCCGAGCGGCGCTGGAAAGGGCGGCGCGAGCGCAAACGGCGGAGAAGGCGGCGCCATGCTGGGCACGATCGTGGACGTGGCGGCTGCGAACGACGACTTTTCTTCGCTCGTTGCAGCAGTCACCAAGGCAGAGCTCGTGGACGCGCTCTCGGCACCTGGACCGCTCACTGTTTTCGCGCCGACGAACGCTGCCTTCGCAGCTGCGCTGGACTCGCTGAACGTGACTCTCGACGACTTGAGCAAGGAGCAGCTGACCGAAATTCTCACGTACCATGTGGTCGCCGGAAAGCTCGAGGCCGCCGACGTGGTCAAGGAAACGTACGCGACGACGCTCTTCGGAGCGGACGTTCGCATCAAGGTGGATGGCGCCAACGTCTTCTTGAACCTCACGACAAAGGTCACGGCGACCGATATACAAGCCTCCAATGGCGTCATTCACGTGCTGGACGGCGTGCTGCTGCCGCCCGGCGACATTCCCACCGTGGCCACGGGCAATCCCGAATTCTCGAGCCTAGTGGCGGCGCTGGCCAAGGCCGAGCTCGTGGATGCGCTCAAGGCTGATGGTCCGTTTACGGTTTTTGCGCCAACGAACGCCGCTTTCGATGCCTTCTTGGCGAGCCAAGGCGTGACGCTGGCTCAGCTCACCAAGGAACAGCTCACACCGATCCTGACGTACCACGTGGTCTCCGGAAAGCTCTACTCAGAGGACGTCGTGAAGGCAACCAAGGCCAAGACCTTGCAGGGCGATGACGTCACCATCGCAGTAGCTGGCGCCAACGTAACGCTGAATGGCGACACGAACGTGACAGCTGTGGATGTGCTGGCGAAGAACGGTGTTATCCACGTGATCGACAAGGTGCTGGTTCCGTAAGCGGGTCTCTTTCCACTCCGCCCATCGCACTACCGCCAACTTGACCCGGCTCTCCCTCCGAGGCCGGGTCGATCGGCCGACGTCTCCCCCTTGCGTCGGCCGATCCACTTTTAGACGCTGGGCTCCGGGCAAGCCTTCATGAGGCCGGTCAGCTGCACAATCAGCTCGGGATAGAAGTGGTCCGTACAGATCCGCAGGGTGCCCTCGAGGGTCAAGCCGTCGCTCAGCATCCAATCGGGCTTGAGCATAACGAGCTAGGACGCGAACCGGCGCGGTTCGCGGCTCAAAAATATGACGATGCAAGAAAGGAGTGCCCCGTACTAACGCGCGCGAGTCATAGGCCCCAGGCCGGCGTGTGATTGCCTTCGTCGGGCGGCTGGTTCCACAGGTAGAGCGCCGGGTAGGTGGAGAGCTGGCCGCTCGCGTCGACGATGATGGGAGTCACGTACAGCTGGGGGCGTAGCGGGTCGACGCGAGTCGAGGAGAACGTAAGCCAGTAGTAGGTCTTGCCATTGACGATCTCAGCCTCGGGCGACCACTTGCCCCAGCTGTTGGTGACGCCGGGGCTTTGCTTGCCCGAGCACGTGGGTGGGTCGTTGGCGAGCAGCCGCTGCGGTGAGCCCCCCGTGTGGCTCACGACGAAGATCTCGCCCAATGGGTTATTGTACGTTGTTTTGGAGATGAAAGCCCCGGGCGACGGCTCGGGCGCGTTCTGCGCGAGCGGCGCCTTGCTAAAAGCCACGAGCGCATCGTCCGGCGAGAACGCTGGGTAGTATTCGTTGGCTTCGGGCGTGCTCGCTCCTGCAAGCGGCACTACGGAACCCCCTTTACGATCGTTGAAGGGAAGAATGTAAACGTCCGTCGCATCGGCCTTAGTCAGCGCGCCCGAGCCCGCCGTGGTGTAGGCCAGAGCCGTCCCAGCAGCGTTGAATGCTGGATGCGTTGCCAGGATGTTGGGATCTCCGTCTCGCGCCAAGATCCCCCAACCGATGTCCTGAGTCTGCGTGGCGGCCTCTAGATCGGTCCAGATCAGATCCTGATTGAGGATGGTCACCATCAGTCGATCGCTAGCCCGCCAATGCATCTTGGAAAAGGTGGGCAGTTGCTGCTGCTCGCGGGCAAGCAGCAGCAGCGCATCACTACTGATGAAGTCGGGCTGAAGACCGCTGCCGTCGGTAGCACGAAGCTCCACGTGGGAAGGATCTCCGCTGGTGATGGTAGAGCTGACAGCGGTGGCTACGAATCGCCCGTCCGGCGTCGACGTATGACACGCAACGCATTCTCCATTCGTTTGCTCGGGCCGCAGAATCTCGCGCACGCTCTCGTCACCGACCGAAAAACCCTTGAGCGTAGACTCGCCCGTATTGGTAAAATATACGGTGGACCAATACACGATGCTGCCCTTTGCCTCCGACGCCGAGATCGTCAAAGTCCCCGTAGTGGCGAGTGACGGCAGCGGTTCCACCTGACTCGGATCCAGTCCGCGAATCGAGACCGCGATGGGCTCCTCCACGAGGCTCGAGGTGATGGCCGCCCAGATAGTGACTGGCAGCGTCCAGGTGGTCGAGGAGGTGTAGACGACTAGGTCATTGAGCTGGCGGTTGGCGCGCAGGCGGATTTCGAACAGGTTCTGTCCAGCCGCCGGAATGAAGCGAAACCGCGGCCTCAGCCAGTTCTTGGGGAAGACCGAACCCAGCTCAGGTTCGATGAGACAAGGCCCGACGCCCGACGCCGCCGAACCTTCCGGCGCGAATAAGTCGCCAACGTTGCTGGGAACGCTCGAGCCATTCTCAGTGTCCAGGATAGGCTCCGGAGGAAAATCGGCGCACGGATTGCACTGCGGCGCGACGGCTGGCGAGTCCGGGGCTGGCGGGTCCACGGCTGGCGGGTCCACCGGTCGCTGCCCAATGTCGACGAACAGATCGAGCCGTGTGGTGCTGCAGGCGGCCGTGAGCAGCACGAGGCAGACGGCGAGCACACTGTGCCGTGACCCGGTTCTCATCGGCCTAGTCAGCGGCGTTCAGGAAGGCGCGCCCGGCATCGAGCACGAACGGCGCTTGGTCGCTGCCGCCGGCGATGAAAGCCCGGGTGCTCTGTCTCTCCAGCGTCACACCACGCGGCAGCGCCTGCACACTCTCGAAGTTGACGGCGTCGCGGTCGCTCTCGAGCTCGAGCTCCCAAAGCCAGGCGGTTTCTTCACTGGGCCCGCCGTAGATCCAGAGTTTGTCTCCGCGCCAAGTGAGCGCCACCTCCCGTGCAGAGTAGCCGTCGATGCCGTGCTTGACCAAGAACAGCTCGAGCAGGAACGCGCCCAGCACCGACTGATCCACCAAGGTGTAGTCGGCGATGGCAGTGGGCTCGGGGGGCTCGCTCGGCACGATGCTGGGCATGTCGGGCGCGACGTTTTGCCGCATCACCTCGTAGGTCGAGAGCGGCGGTTCGGCAAACTGGGACACATGAAAGAGGCGCCCGTCGCTTCGCCAGGCTTGGTACGCAAGTCCCACTCCGAAGCCGTAGGGGAAGGTAGTGATGCTGGCCAGGTACGGAGAGGGATCCGCGTGCGCGTCGGTGGTGAGGTCGTCGCGAAGCTTGTCAAACGTCTGCTCGAAGTCGACTCGGGCAATGTCGTAGCCCGACATCGCCACGAGCGCGCGGAATTGGTAGAACGTGGCCTGTCCCTCGGTGACGCTGCGGAGGGCGAGCGATGTATCCGCTGTGGCGAGCTGCTGGTCGCGCCAGCTGTCGAGATCGTACTCGGCATCTTGGATGGCGTGAATGAGCTCGTGCAGCAGCAGGGCGTTGGAATCGACGTTGTTTTGGGGACGACCACGGTCCACGAGCAAGATGCCGCGCTCCGCGTCCAGGTAGACACCGTCGATGCTGTCGACGATCTCTGCAATGGGGCCGGCGCCGGTCAGGCTCTCCCGCTCGACCAGCCCGAGGTCGACGAGCGTGTTCTGGACGTGAGGCACGCCCGGCAGGTCCGTCGGATCTTGTTGCGCCGCTGCGTCCGTTTCCAACTCCTGGAGCAGTGCCTCTTCACTTATGACGCGGATCGGTACGTCGGGGGGAGCGTCGACGCCGAACAAGCACCCAGCCAGCGAGAGCAGACGCGCCTGGCATTGAGCATTGCGGTTGTCGCACGTCGAATAGTCGTGATCGGGGCACTCGGGCAGCGCTCGCCACTCGTCGAGCGGGGCGGGATGGTCGCCGCCGGAGCAACCGCCGAGGGCCCAAGATAGCACCGCCAGCGCAAGCCGCGACCTCATCGAAAACTCATACCGGCGTTCAGCGCTGAAAGCCACGAGGCGAATCCGCGTGGCGAGACGTTAAGGCCGAATGGAGGAACCGCGAACGCGTTTTTGCACCCGATTGTCGCGTTCTGAGGGCCCCGATACGCAAACATAATACCAGCGCGGGAGCAGCAGGCTTGGCCCGCTAGTTGCTTTGAGTTGAACCGCGCGCATCGAGCGCCGGAGATCAAACATGAATAGCTTCAAAAGGTCCACACTGAGCGCAGCCTGCATAGTTGCCACGTTCGCCTTCAGCTCGGCAGCGCTCGCCGAGGAAGAGGAAGTGGTGCCGCCACCGGCAGGCGTTTCAGCCCCCAACAAGGTGCTGCCTCCTCCTCCGCAAACGGGCGGTGAGGCGGAGCCCAACACCCCAAACAGGGAAGTTACCACCATCAATCCGGAGGACGACGCCCGCGCGGACGTAAAAACGAAGTCCTGGCCCAATCGGCCGCTGCTCATTACGGGGCTGGTCGTGCTTGGCGGGTCCTACGGCGCGTCAGCCATCGTCGCGGCCACGTCGGATCGGAAAGCGGACGAGAAGCTCTACTACCCGGTCGTCGGCCCCTGGATGGACCTGAGCGACCGCGGTTGCGACGAGCAGCCCTGCGGTAGCGACTCCTTCAACAAGGTTTTGCTGGTCGGGGGAGGAGTCCTTCAGGGTGTCGGAGCCCTCGGCGTCCTGCTGAGCTTCGTGATCCCAGAAACCACCACGACCGAGTGGTACCTCATCGGCAACGAGGACTTGCACGTAGCGCCTCAAGCAGGAGTGCTAAACGGGCTGACCGCCTCCGGTCGATTCTAGAAAGATTGGGGTCTAACGCTACTCGGCGGGCGCCGCAGCGGAATCTTTCTGGAAACAAACCGAGTGCTAGGGTCTAGGTACCGCCTTCAAGCGGTACGCCAGAGAGAAGGCACCCGATGCAGATTCGCGTGGGCTACGAGATTGTCTATCAGTGTCCGCAACCGACGCCGATGGTCGTGACCCTTAACATTCATTACAGCCGGTCGTCGGATATCGTTCGGCCAGACACCCTGCGGCTCAGCCCCTCCATTCCCGTAACTGGCTACAGGGACTCGTTTGGCAACTGGTGCAACCGCATCGTGGCGCCAGCTGGGCAGCTTCGGTTGACCACCGACGCAGCGCTGACCGACACCGGTCAGCCCGACGTGATTGCGCCTTGGCTGGAGCAAAAGCCCGTACAAGCGCTACCCGAAGAGGCGTTGCTTTTTCTGCTCGGGAGCCGCTACTGCGAGACCGATCTACTGTCCGCGACGGCTTGGGGGCTCTTTGGCGGAGCGCCCACGGGTTGGCGGCGTGTCCAGGCCATTTGCGATTTCGTCCATCAGCATATTCAGTTCGGCTACGGCCTTTCCAGCCCTACGAAGTCTGCGCTGCAAGCTTACACTGACCGTACCGGCGTTTGTCGCGACTTCGCCCATCTAGCCGTTGCGTTTTGCCGCTGCATGAACATCCCCGCCCGCTACTGTACGGGCTACTTGGGAGATATTGGAATTCCGCCCGCGGACGCGCCCATGGACTTCGCGGCCTGGTTCGAGGCCTACCTGGGCGACGGCTGGTATGCCTTCGACCCTCGCAACAATACGCCGCGCATCGGGCGCGTCCTGATTGCGCGCGGTCGAGACGCGGCAGACGTCGCGCTCACCACCAGCTTCGGGACGTCGACGCTCGAGAGTTTCAAAGTTTGGACGGACGAAATCAAGACATGACGTATTGCGTAGGCATCTTGGTGAACGATGGGCTGGTGCTCGCGTCGGATTCGCGTACCCATGCCGGGGTGGATAACTTCGCCAAATTTTGCAAAATGACCGTCTTCGAGCGAGCCGGCGAGCGAGTACTGGTGCTGCTCAGCTCCGGCAACCTGGCTGGCACGCAAGCCGTGGTAAGCGTGTTGAAGCAAAGCAGCGTCGTCACGGACGGCCCGCCCAACGTGTGGACTGCACGCACCATGTTCGACGTGGCGGGCTTGATATCCGACGCCATGCGGGCGATAGAGCGCCGGGACGCGCCGTACCTCGAGAGCGGTCCCGCACCCGTGGCCTTCAATGCCTCGTTCAT
>Ga0163144_10019919_pt1 | contig 13458 bp, 14 predicted proteins | sample OliLak19BULKMAT1_FD_123175 | JGI IMG/M metagenome (GOLD analysis project Ga0163144, IMG submission 123175) | Freshwater microbial mat bacterial communities from Lake Vanda, McMurdo Dry Valleys, Antarctica - Oligotrophic Lake LV.19.BULKMAT1 | ecosystem: Environmental > Aquatic > Freshwater >... | reverse complement strand
TCATGAGCCGTGGGAACATTTTAAACCAGGAGAATCGGTCATGGTGAGACAAGGCATGGGAATGAGAATTGTTGCGGGGATCATTGATGGCATTCTTCAGTTTGTAATTCTGTTCGTGCCAGTCATGGCGCTAGTGCTGGTTTTTGGGAACGGCTATGTGGGCAGGCTGATCTCCACAACCGTCGCGGTTGCATTGGTGGGTGCGTATACCAGCCTCGAATACTTCAGGGCGCAGACTCCGGGCAAGATGATGTTCAAAATGATTGTGACGAATCAGGACGGGTCGGTTGCATCGAAGGATCAGTTGCTCAAGCGATGGCTGTTCAAATTCAGTCCGAGCATCGTGGCGCTGATCGCGGCGATCGCCGCGGTTCAACAGATCGGATATCTCGGCAATGCGTTGAGTCTGCTGATTCTCATCAGCGCCTTGATGTGCGCCCGGGCGTCGCGCCTCGCTCTGCACGATGAGTGGTTTGGCACGGCGGTCTATGGTCCGGGTACTGAGCCAGTTGGCTTCCCGGTCGGGCCGACCACTCCTCCGACGCCCACCGCATAGGCGTTTTCAATTGTCAAAGAGCATTCAATCCCACCCGCGAGCCATCCCGCTCGCGGGTGGTATTTTTCCGGCTCCCTCTTCCCTCGCGGGAGAGGGCGGGGGTGAGGCGTTGTTCTTCGGGCGATTGAACGCAACTTGCAAAGGTGCGCTTGCCCCTGGGCCTAACCCGCGACAATGGTGTCCTCCCGCAAGGGGAGAGAGACCATACCGTCTCACGCGCTGACCGCATCTTCTGCGCGATTTCGTTCAGACGCTCCCAGCGCGGCGCGCACACTTCGGGTGATTCCGATCAGGTCCAACCCCGCCTCCTCCAACTGCTGCATTCGCGTTGCGTGGGCGATCAGGCGATCCGGCATGCCGAGGAGAGTGAGGTTTTCGGTGGACAGTTTGTTGTTCACCGCAAACTCCGTCACCGCCGCGCCGAAGCCGTTCTGCAGGGCGTGATCTTCCAGTGTCAGCACCGGCTGACTTCCGCCAAGCACGCGCTTCAACATCGCCTCGTCCAGCGGCTTGCAGAAACGCGCATCGATGAGTTCGAGGTTCACCCCTTCGCACGCCAGCAGTTCGACGGCTTGAAAAGCATGAACCATCAGCGCGCCATAGACAATCAGCGTGGCATCGCTGCCTTCGCGAAGCACACGCGATTTGCCGGCGCTCCACTCTCGTTTGGCTGCATCCTGCAGATTTGCAGTAATCACCGCGTCGAAATTCTCTGCCGGCACGCCATCGCGCGGATATCGGATGGCGCTGGCGGTTTCGAGCGTGAGCGCGAATCGTAATGCGCGGTTCAGTTCGGCCTCATCGCTGGGTGCCATCAACGTCATCCCCGGCAATGGCCGCAGGAATGCCTGATCCATGAAGCCGTGATGCACCGCGCCGTCGTCACCCACATATCCCGCGCGATCCATCGCGATCACCACGGGCAATCCGTTGAGGATCACTTCCTGCCAGATCTGATCGAAGGCGCGCTGGACGAATGTCGAATAGATAGCGGCGATGGGTTTCATCCCGCTCTTTGCCATTCCCGCCGCCATCGCGATCAGGTGCGATTCGCAGATACCGGTGTCGAAATAACGATCAGGAATTTCCTTCTCAAACTTCGACAGTCCGGTTCCATCGGGCATCGCGGCTGTCAGCGCGACGATGCGATGATCCTTCTTTGCCTCGTTGATGCACGCATCGGCAAACGCGGTCGTCCAGCTTCGGCCAGACGCCTTGATCTCCACCCTGCACCCGTTCATCTGGAAAGCCGCCGGTGAATGCATCTTGGTCGGCTCGTTCACCGCGATCTCATACCCTTCGCCCTTGCGCGTTTTCACATGCAGCAGCACCGGTTTATCAACGTGCTTGATCTCTGAAAGAAAGTTGATCAGCCCCGGAAGATCGTGGCCGTCAATCGGGCCCATGTATTTAATGCCGAGCGCTTCGAACAATTGGCCGTGAAACATCGCGCCTTTGAGCCCCGAGCAAAACGCGTCCCACGCCTGCTCGATCGCATGGCCCACATTCGTCGGCAGCCGATGAACGATCTTCTCGCTCACGCGCTTGAATTCCTCGTAAGTCGTGCTGACGCGTACGCGCTCGAGATACTGGCTGAACGCGCCCTGCGGCTTGGAGATGCTCATGCCGTTGTCGTTGAGGATGATCAGCATCTGCCGCTTGAGTGTGCCGGCGTTGTTGAGACCTTCAAACGCCAGGCCGTTGACGATCGACGCGTCACCCACCACCGCTACCACATGATTCTTCCGATCCAGCGCCTCATCCCCACGCGCCAGGCCCACTGCCGTTGAGATCGCGGTACCCGCGTGCCCGACGGCGAACAAGTCGTAATCACTTTCATCCGGATTCGGAAAACCGCTGACATGGTTCTTCTTGCGCAGGTTGGCGAAATCCCCGGATCGCCCGGTAAGCATCTTGTGGGGATAGCACTGATGCCCGACATCAAACAGCAACCGATCCGGCCCGGACGGATGCGGGCCGAAGTTGTAAACGTAATGCAATGCAAGAGTCAGTTCGACCACGCCCAGGTTCGATGCCAGGTGTCCGCCGTTCCTGCTGACGGCGTTGAAGATGGTCTCCCGCAGTTCAATCGAGAGCTTCTCGAGTTGATCGATTGAAAGTTCCTTCAGGTTGAGGGGCGAACGAATAGTGTCAAGCAGGGCCATCTTCAAAATGCCTCATCCCGCAGTCATCATGACCAGCTGGGATCGTTAACGTCACGCGATCATACGCACGCCCGCAGCCGGGGAAGCCGGAGGTGCAAAACTTCACAACTTTCATCCATAAAAGCCGCTGTGTTGTTGATCGCCGTTGTAACCAAAGCAGCGGTTGAAATCCATTTGGGACGATCGTCGGTCCTATCCCCGCCGGAGAGTCAAGCCGGGATATGCCGGAGCCACTACTTGCGTCCGACCCATGAAATTTGCGCGAAGAAAACATGAGAAACCGGCATTTCTGCGCGAAACCCCGTTCCTTGTTCCTTCGCACCCTCTTTCTGACATGATCACGACTGTAATGTTCGTTATCGACCTTCTTGATTAATGCCGATGTCCTCCATTAGTTTCAAAGAAGCTTGAGCCCAGGACAAAGCATCAAATTGCCCAAAGTGAAGTTCGGTTCGTTTCTGATACTTTTCCGATGCTGCAGTGACCTTGATGTTGATTGTCGAAATCCTCCGATGCCAATGAGCAACGCCACCAATAATGTTCCGCGCTGCGCCGGGGTTGACGCGTTGGGCGCAACGCATCGAGCCATGCGTGTTATCATCTGATGCGTCACTCGTGGTGGCGTCGTGATGCTGTTGGTCAAGTCGAGTCAAGCTCTTGAGCGGGATTGGCATTGCTGGAATGGTTGTACGAAGGATGACCCGCCGGCCTGGGGATGATTGAAATGCCGCCGCTGGCTTCCAGTACCGCGCGCTGAATGTCTTCCATCCTGTCGATGCCCCGGCTCAGACGGGCGACGGAAAGCACATCCTCTTCATCAATCCGCGCGATCTGCATCCGATCGGTCAGCGGCCTGCCGTTTTCCACGACAGTCATTGGTTCTCCTTCAAGCAGACGTTCGAGTTTTTCAAATCGCATCTTGAGCATCGACATGCCGATATCCACCACCACCAGCGTGATGATCAGAAGCGCGGCATTGATGAAACTGTTGTTGTCACGGACCATCGTGTTCTGGGTGGTCTCGCTGATGATCAGCAGCAGAATCAAATCGAAGGTCGTCAGCTGCGCCGCCGTCCGTTTGCCGGCCAGACGGAAGACGATCATCAGGACAAAGTAAATTCCCGCCGCGCTGAAGATGGACACCGCCTGATCCGGCATCCATATCGATGCCGCCATCAGACCGATCACCGCCGCAACCCAAGAGATCCGTTGCACTCTGGATCCGACATACTGCCGTTTCGAGAACGTCCGGTTTCCCGGCGGCACAGAATGCGTTTGCTTCTCAACGTGCATCCTGCACTTCCTTTTCGGACAGAATCACTCGCTTGATTCCATTCATGATGAGTGGTCGTTGCCGGTTGTCATCGCTCTCCGTGAGAAAATCGAACTCCGATAACCTATGCCGCTTCAACCATGTCCGCGGTTGAAGACGGCGGTGGCACGGGTTCGCCGTGTTCCTTCAGGGAATCGATGTAAGTCTCAACCGCATCCTTGATGCTCGCGCGCACCTCGTCGGCTGATGCTCCGGAGGTCGTGCAGCCAGGAAGATCAGGGACGTATGCGGAAAAACTTCCATCACCGGCCCGCTCAATGATGAAGAGATACTTCATGACAACCTCATTTCAGGCCTGCCTGTCGCAAGAGCGCGTTCTCGGTTCCCTTCCAGCAGTTTGACCAGGTCGCGAAACGTCATCGCGTATTGAACCCCATCGGCGTCGCCGTCCGGTTCCCGCGTGTGATCGTCAGCGGCACGACATCATCACTCATGCATCGCGCCGCGAACTCATCGTAGAATTTGTTGATGAACGTTCTCGTCGCCCACGCGGTTCCGTCCGCAAGGCCGCAGATCGTTGTGCCAGGCATGATGCCCATGGTTTTTTCGAGTTCCATCAGCATTTCGATATCTTTCAATCGGCCCATTCCGTCCATGATGCGATCGAGGATTTTCTTCATCCACGCGCTGCCTTCGCGGCAGGGCGTGCATTGGCCGCAGGATTCGTGGGAATAGAATCTCACGCAGTTGCGAAGCGCTGCAACCATATCCGTGCTTTCATTCATGACGATCATGCCGGCGGTGCCGAGTCCCAGGCAACCGCCTCTGAATCTCACATCGTCGAAATCGAGTTTGATGTCGAGTTGATCCGGACCAAGCACGCCCATCGAGATTCCGCCGCAGATCGCGGCCTTGTATTGCCCGCCTTTCATTCCGCCGGCGAGTTCGATGGATTTGGCGAGTGTGATGCCGAGCTCATCTTCATACACACCGGGATTGTTGACGTGCCCGCTCATGCCGTAGAGCTTCGGTCCGGGAGAGGATGCCGTGCCCATCGTCTTGAACCACGCCGGCCCTTTCTCAAGGATGAACGGCACGCAGCAAAGTGTCTCGACATTGTTGATGACGGTAGGACGACCGAACGCGCCCGCGATCGCCGGGAACGGCGGCTTGTTTCGCGGCCAGCCGCGCTTGCCTTCGAGCGCTTCGAGCAAGCCGGTTTCTTCGCCGCAGATATACGCGCCCGCGCCGCGATGAACGTGACATTCAAGCGAGCGCGTCGATCCCATCACGCTCTGGCCAAAGATACCTTTTTCGTAAGCCTCAGCCACGGCCTTTTCAAGCACCTTTGCCGACTTGTGATACTCGCCGCGGATGAAGATGTAGGCGACATCGCACTGCGTCGCGAGCGATGCGATCGCGATGCCTTCGAGCATCGAGTGCGGATCGAAATCCATCAGATAGCGATCTTTGAACGTCCCCGGCTCAGACTCATCCGCGTTCACGGCGAGATAGTGCGCGCCCTTCTTTTCTTTCGGGACGAACGACCACTTCTGCCCGGCGGAGAATCCCGCCCCGCCACGCCCGCGCAGGCCGGAGTCAGTGACGATCTTGATGATCTCGTCATTCCTCATCTCCAGCGCTTTTTTGAGCTGTGCATATCCGCCGGTCGCGACGTATTCGTCGTACCACACAGCGTGCCGCTTGGAAGCTTCGGCGGGGATGCGTTTCAGGAGAACGGGTTCTATATAAGCCATGAGTTTTCAGACCTCTTCATTGACTCTCAAACAGGTTTCGTGGCAACTGAGATTGCCGGATGACTGACATCAATGTACCGATTCTAAGTTCGCTGTGATTCGGCACAATCGCAGTGACCGTTGCCAATCCCACTCTCATTTGCATGACCACATGACTGCCACGTTGCCGGATTCTCGCAAATCCATTGGCTTGCAGAATCCGGCAGACATCGTCTCCCGAAAGCCGCCTTAACTTACCCAATGGTCACCTCAAGCGATTCGACCCGGACGTCGGATGACAGGCGATCCAACATTTCCTGATCGTTTGCGGATTCAAGGAACAGTTCAACCGCTTCCCGCAGATTGGCACGCGCTTCGTCCACGGAATCACCCTGACTTGCGACGTCGATTTCCGGGCAGAGTGCGATGTATCCATCGCCCTCACGCTCAATGACAGCGGTCAGCCGAACTTGTCTCATGCAAACTCCTTGCAGTGCGTGAACTCGCCAGTGATGGCGGAATTCTAGCGAACCCGCCGCGACGGGCAACTGATCCGTGTGCAGACGATTGCCCGGATTTTTTTTGAATTCTGCATGGATTCTTGATGCGAAAATTTCCGGTCCGGCTAAACTTCCGGCTTCACATCTTTTCTCGGGAGATCAATATGGTTCGGGCAAATTCATTACTTCGGGCTTGCACGCTTGCGTGCGCAACAGTTGGAATATCTCGTTTCGCCTACTCCGCCCCGGCGGTGAACGTCGGCGGGACGCTGAAATATGAGGGCCGTACCGGTGCGGCGGCAGATGCCGGGGATTACGGTCTCTTCGCGGCGCGCGGCGTGAAGGTGGAATTGTATTTTCCGCCGGGCACGCTTTTTGACACCACCTATGCCAATGACGCGGGTGTGTATCAGTTCGCCAAGCCCATCCCCGCCCCCGACGCCGCCGCCACTGCTAAAATCAAGGTTTTTACCGAGAGCAAACCTAACTTCGCCGGTGCAGAAGTGCTGAAGATCACGAACGTCGCGGGAACCGAAACCTATGCGTGGGAAAGCCCCGCGGTGAACGTGCTGACACCGGCGGGTGGATTCAATCATGATTTCAAGGACCGCGCCACCCTTGACTACGCCTTCGCAACGCATGACATGTACATCACGCCGATGCGCTACACCAACAACCTCACGCTGAGCGGCAGCGGCGCCACTCCCTTTTCAGTACCCGTGAAATTTCCGATCCCCGGCGATTCCACTTTTTACGACGGCACCACCGAGCAGGTCTCACATCTGGAAGGCGACCGCTTCGACTGGGATGTCGCGGGACATGAATACGGACACGGTGTCGCAAAGAAAAACGGCTTCCAGCAGGGGGTCGGTGGATTTCACAGCGCGGCGGCGAATCTGCGTTTTGAGCGCGGCCCGGGAAGCATGGCGACGACCGGAGCGCCAGATTATGACTTCAAGCAAACCTCGCAGCTTGCCTTTGGCGAAGGGTTCGCGACTTATTTCAGCCTGGTGGCGCAGCGGGTCATCGGCACACCCGGAAATCAGCGGTCAAACGACACGTTGTATCATGACAATGACGACGCTAACGGCACGGGCCTTGGAACCGCTGCGTCAATCGAGACTAATGGCGCGGCGTTCACATCCCTTGGCGAAGACAGCGAAGGATCGGTTCAGCGCATCCTCTGGGATCTCTATGACAACGCCAACGAAGCCGCCGACCGCGATCGCGTGACGCTCGGCCATGCAGCGGTTTGGAACAAGATCAACACCAACAATGTCGTGACGCTCAATCAGTTCTGGGGCGAACTTGAAACCGGCGCAAGCGTCAAAAACAAGATCGACTATGGTGCGATTTTTGAAGCGCACAATGTTTCGCCGCAGCCGGATGACGCGACCGCGCCGGTGATTGTCGATGAACGCGATCCATCGCCGAAATTCATCTGGAAGAACCCCATCGGCAGGGCCACCGCAACCGCCGCTTTGGAGAAGGAACTTCTCGATAGTTTTACGGTGCTGTTCTTCGACTCACTCTTCAACCAGATCCCCGTTGGAAGTGACATCATCAAGGACACGGCCATCAACAACCTCACCAATGAGCTGTCGTATTCGCTCGATGCGGGACAGATGGGATTGCTGTGGGAAAGCATCGGCATCGCCACCGGAAGCGGCACGGTGTATTGGGTGGTGACCGGCGGCAACAAAGACTTCGACGGTACCGCCGCGAATTTTGAGACAGGCATGTATTGGTCGGATGCGAGAAGTTTTGTGATGGTGCCGGAACCGGCGTCGATCAGCGCGCTTCTGGCATTGGGAATGCTTGTACGAAGGAACCGAAAATAATCGGATGACAACGATGGGATTTTTTTTGAACGCCCCTGCAGAGATTGCGGGGGCGTTTGCTTTGGACCCTGGGGACACTGGTTAAGTGGATCGAACTGCGATCTCACTGCGTCTGTCACCATTGAATCGATCCGACGATTTGTTGAGAGTTCCCTGCCAGAAAAAGCTTCCGCATGGGGAAAAATTGTTCGCAACCGGCGGAGCGACCTTTCGCAAGACGTACCCCGAGCTTCCGTTTTGGGCTGTTGTCGTGCTATTTGCGGTGAATCGCCTCGTCTACTGTCGTCCGTCTCAGCAATACCTTCGGATCGTCAGGATGCGATTTTTCCTCGACGACTTTGCTCTCGTAAAGCTTCTTCTCCGTTTCAGATCGCGCAGCGCCAGCGATGTAACCGACTTGTCGGCCGATCCACCGCGCGAAGTATTTGCCGATTGATTCAGACATAATTTGCAACCGCGATGCACGCGGATGAACGCGGATTCAACCCACTTTCTTCCGCGTGTGTCCGCGTGCATCTGCGGCTCTTTCATTCTTTGCTTTGTTCCAGTTGCGCCGTCATCTCGCGCTTCGCAGGATCGTACACCTCAATGAATTTTCTGACATCGCCGATCGATCGCTCGGAATGCCCGAAAGTCAGTATCTCTTTCTTGGTCTTGTCATCGTCCCATCCCAGCACGCTTTGCTGGTAAGCCGCGACGATCATCCCTGTCCGACGCACACCCTGCGCACAATGCAGCAGAACCGGTTGTCGTGGCTTGTCCGACATCACCGACAGACACCGCTCGATGTCGCCCGCTGTCGGCCAACCACCGAGTGTCACGGGAATTCGGATCAGCTCGATGCCCTGGTGTTTCAATAACTCCACTTCCTGGGAAAACTCGCCCTTCTCTTTGTCCGACAGTTCCTGATCATCTATCAGCGAGACAACGGTTTTCGGTTGCACCTGCCGGATCGCATTGAGCAGTTCGCGCGGACCGCGATTGCCATCACGATAGACTTTTCCGTCATCGACAGCAGCCAGATGGTAGGTCTGAAAATACTGACGCCAAACCAGAAATCCCATGACCGTCATGGCGATGAATGGGATGGCGAAAACGAGATAGGCCATGCGAAATCTGGAAATATGTGACATCATCCCGCCCGGCGTTGACGTCTGCCGCTTCGACTCGGATAAATTTCCAGCCCGGTGGAAAACGGCTGAAAACGGACAGTGCGATGAAGTTGGGTCAACGCTTCGGTTGTCATGTGGCACGCCCTCAGTGTCCCGCTTCCCAGTTCACATCAGGATCTTTGTAGTCGTGCGGGTCGTCCGGCAGTTGCGCGAGAATGTCGAGCAGCTTTTGAGGCGTCATTTCCTCGTGCAGCACATCGTTGACCAGCGCGACCGGCGCGGTTCCGCAGGCCCCAAGACATTCAAGCTCGACCAGCGTGAAACGCCCGTCCTGCGTGGTTTCGAATTCGTCGATGCGCAGCTGGCTTTTAACGGCATCGGTGAGCTTCGCGGAATCACAAATTTCGCACGCCAAAGAGCGGCACACCTGGATGAGATACTTGCCTTTGGGCTTGAGCCAGTATTCTTCATAGAAAGAAGCCGTATCCAGAACCTCCGCCGGCGCGACTTCGAGAAACTCGCCGATCTCCTGCAGCGCCTGCCGCGGAATGTGGTTGTACTCATGCTGAATGTAATGCAGCGCCGGAAGCAGCACGGCGCGCTTCGTCGGATAGCGCGGGAAGTAGGTGTCGCGCAGATGCGCCTTCATGTCATCAGTAAGCAGCGGCTTGCCTTGTGAGACAAGTGCTGCACGACGGTCTTCTGCAATCCAGGCCATAAGCGTCCACTCACATTCTTTTCATCAGTACAGACTCTTGAGTGTTTGAAAATGCTCGTCAATAGCAAGCACGTCCATATGGTGAATTCTCGCGCACGCGAAAATAATCATGTCAGTGGTTGGCACCGACTTGCCGGCCTTTCGCGATTTACGGGCCAGATCGCAGGCAAGATTCCACACATCACTGTTCAGAGGCAGGAGAATCGCCTCTTGTTCAATCATCTCAATGATCTCACGATCCCGCTGCGCCGCCGCCCCCCGCCAAAGCTCCACACGGTTGATCTCACACCATGCGGCTTCATGTGAGACCAGAAATCCCGACACCTTTGCCCGCAGCTCCCGATCACCGCCTGTGCGCGAGAACTGAATCCAGGCGGATGTATCAACGAGAACGCTTGGCATGGGTCACCTGATGCTTCTCGACGTTGTCTGCTTCACGCATCTGCATCAACGCCTCGGGAGTCATGAACGTGTCCGACGTCCCGAGCTTGTCAATCGCCTTCTGCACCCGCCGCCGCCGGTTGTATTCCTCCAGCGCGGCGATAACGGCATCGCGTTTTGTGGATGCGTTGGCGTTTCGCATCGCCTCCTTCAGCACCTTCTCAGGAATATCAATTGTCGTCTTCATGAATCTACTTTAGCAAAAAATGGATTCCCGCAAGACACTAATCGGAATCCATCATCACTGATCCGGTTGCCAAGTCAGCCCGGTATTCGTAGAACCGTTACCTTGAAGCGATGGGGTTTTGCATTTCAACATCTTAACGATCCAACTCCGCCGCGATCACATTGATGCTTCCCAGCACTGCCACGATGTCCGAAATCATGTGTCCTTCGATCAGCTTGGGAAACACACTGTAATTAATAAAGATCGGCGGCCTGGTCCTTGCGCGCCAGGGCTTATCGGATCCATCGGACACGATGTAATACCCAAGCTCTCCATTCGCGCTTTCGATGCAGTTGTAGACTTCTCCAATCGGCGCGGTGAAGCCGCGGTTGGTCATGATCAATTCAAAATGCTGGATCAGACCCTCGATTGAACTGTACACCTGATCCTTCGGCGGAAGGACTTCCTTGCCTTCGGGGCTGACATTCACCGGCCCGGCGGGAATCTTGTCGATCAACTGGCGGATGATGTGGATCGACTGCTTGATCTCCTCGACACGCACAAAGTAGCGCGTGAAGGCATCGCCGGATTCCATCACCGGCACTTTGAAATCAACCGCGGGCGCGCCTTGGCCGTCCCAGTTGTCCTTGAAGCACAGATAAGGTTCATCCTTGCGGATATCCCGACGCACACCGGCGCTGCGCGCGAGCGGCCCGGAGATGCTCCATGCGATCGCCTCTTCACGGGTGATCTTGCCGATGCCCTGCGTGCGATCGGTGAAAATGCGGTTACGGTTGAGCAGCGTCTCCACATCGGCGATCGCGTTGGGCAGCGATTTGTCGATGAAGTTATGAACCATCCGCTTGAAGACTTCCTCATCCGGCAGATCCATGTTCAGCCCGCCAACGCGCGTCCATGAGGTGTGATAGCGCTGGCCGGACATGTATTCAACGATGTCGTAAATCAGTTCGCGCTCGTTGAAGCCATAAAGAAACGCCGTGAACGCACCCAGATCAAGACCGGCCGCCCCCACGCACAGCAGATGCGACTGAATCCGCCCGAGTTCTCCCGCGATCGTTCGCAGCACCTTGCAGCGCGGCGTGAGCTCGATGCCCATCAACTTTTCAACCGCGCCATGCCACGCAAGTTCGTTGTAGATCGGCGCGGAATAATCCATGCGATCGACAATCGTGACATACTGGTTGTAATTGAGATGTTCACCGAGCTTCTCAAATCCTGAGTGCAGATAACCAATGTGCGGCGTGCAGCGCAGGATGCGCTCGCCGTCCAGTTCAAGCACAATCCGCAGCGTCGTGTGCGTGGCCGGATGCTGCGGACCGAAGTTCAACGTCCAGCGGTTGCCGGGCTCGTGGTGCTCGTGATCAATCTTCGGGGCTTCTTCAAGCGTATAGGGCATCGACTAATCTTTCTCTGTATTTGCACTAAGTTGTCAGGCATCCCCTAATCAATCGAGATTATAACAATACATCTATACTGTTCCACAAGGCGAACCAAGTTGGATAGCGTGACTAGGTTGCCCGCAGGACGATTGCGTTATTCACGAACCATTGCCCTTCTACTTTGTTTTGTCGGAACGAGTCAGCAAGCGCCAGACTGGTTGCCACATCGTACCGCATGTGCTTCGCGGCAAATCGCTCGATCCAATAGGCTTTAGGCTGCTCGTTGATATGACCCTGTCCACCTTGCCCGGGTTGTGCGGCGGTAAAAACCACAACTGGGGCCAGGGCCGCCATGAAAGCCACCAGTGCTTCGCCCAGTAACGGGGGAAGATGCTCAGCAACCTCGAGGCAGTACGCCAAATCGACCATGCCGGGGAAATCCGTCGGGGGGTGTTTTGTAAGATCGAATGGCACACAATTCACCCCCTGCCGAATCGCCATCTTCCGCCCATGGAGGTTGTGTTCGCAAGCGATCACATTTTTTCCGCGTCGCATCGCCTCGGCAGCAAAAGCACCGCTTCCGCTTCCGACATCTGCCAGTTTGGAAGCATCTGGAAAATGAGTTGTCAGCGCCGAGATGACGCCTGGCGCATCCCGCAATCCCATCTTATGAAACTTACGAAAGAGAATTGGGTTGTAGATCAGCCAGGGGACCCCGAACCGCTCCCCAAAACCAACGAGCTTTCCGTTGATCCCGTCAGCTATGTAAGTTGCCCATCTGGTACCGCGTGGCTTCATAACGCTTTCCTTCGTCTCAGACTCACAGCAAACGCCAACTCTGTCAACCCCAAGTAGAAATGTCCGGTAGTTCTCCAAAGTTAAAATGTCCGGTTCACGCCACGGCGGTTTTGCGCCAGGGATGGGTTGGTGCTGGACGCCAGGGCTTGTTTGAATTACCAACGGCTTTGCCGGCGGGAGGACAGGGCAACGCAGGAGTGCGTCCCGAGCGCCTGCCGGCCTGATGCACCGTGAACGGCCCGGTCTTTTTTTTGACCGGGCTGTTTGCCTGTCTGCTCACGGGGATCAGTTCATGCGTTAAACTCCGGGGGTCCGGGGGCAGAGCCCCCGGGGTCGCCGCAGCGTTCTGCCTGGCAGACGAATCCCCCGCCGGCTCGAAGGGGAGATAGCGGCCTTTGAACCGGATCTTCATCGTTGCGTCTCTTCGCTGCTCCACAATCACCCTGCCTTTGCGAAGGCCCGGCAGTGCCGGGGGACGCAGCTGATACACCCGGCTCTCAAAGCGGATCGTGTAATCGTTCATCACCACACGTTCCTGATGGATCGAGAGGATCGCCTTGAGATCCAGCTCGCCGATGGCGCGATGGGCATCGTTCTCACTGGCAGGCTTGTTCGCACAGCGGCGGTTGAACCACTGCATGAACTTCTCCAGCACGGCGTTGGCCTCATCAATCGTTGCGGCCCTGGCCAGACGCAGTTCCTTCACCAACCGGTCCTGGCAGGTCTTCCACAACCGCTCGATGCGTCCCTTG
>Ga0163144_10019916_pt1 | contig 13458 bp, 13 predicted proteins | sample OliLak19BULKMAT1_FD_123175 | JGI IMG/M metagenome (GOLD analysis project Ga0163144, IMG submission 123175) | Freshwater microbial mat bacterial communities from Lake Vanda, McMurdo Dry Valleys, Antarctica - Oligotrophic Lake LV.19.BULKMAT1 | ecosystem: Environmental > Aquatic > Freshwater >... | reverse complement strand
TGGACCTACGCCAAGCACCTGCTGAGCCACGAGCGCACCAACATTGCCGACGTGAACCGCTCCAAGCGCGAACTCGAGCGTTTGAAGCGAATTTCCAAGTCCGAAGGTGTGTACGACGACGTGCGCTTCCGCGACCAGATCGCGCTGCTCGAGGTGGACATCGTGGCGCTCGAGATGATGGTGCTGCGTGTGCTGAGCGCCGAGAAAAACGGCAAGCAGAGCCTGGACGTGGCCGGCCTGCTGAAGATCCGCGGCAGCGAGATCCAGCAGCGCTATACCGAGCTGATGATGCTGGCCGCCGGCCCGCTGGCGCGGCCTTTCGTCTTCGAGGCCATGGAAGCCGGCTGGCAGGGCGACCTGGCCTTCCCCACGCCGCTGCTGCCGCTGGCCGGCACCTACTTCAACATGCGCAAGACCACGATCTACGGTGGTTCGAACGAAGTGCAACGCAATATCGTCGCGCAAACCGTGCTCGGGAGCTGAACCATGGATTTCGATTTCACCGACGACCAGGAGTCCCTGCGCGACGCCGTGCGCCGCTGGGTCGACAAGGGCTTCACCTTCGACCGCCGCCACGCCCTGGCCAAGGCCGGCGGCCACACCCGCGCGGTCTACGGCGAACTGGCCGAGCTGGGCCTGGCCGGCCTGGTGGTGCCCGAGGCCCACGGCGGCCTGGGCCAGGGCCCGATCGACGCCATGGTGGTGTGCGAAGAACTGGGCCGCGGCCTCGTCAACGCGCCTTATGCCTGGGCAGCGCTGATGACGCCGGTGCTGCTGCAGGCCGCACCCGAAGCGCTGCAGGCCGCGTGGCTGCCCGCCATTGCCGGCGGCGAATCGCTCGTCGTGCCGGCACTGCAAGAGCGCGCGGCGCGCTACCAGATGACCCACGTGACGACCCAGGCGCAGTCCGGCGCCGACGGCTGGCGCCTGGACGGCACCAAGTGCGTGGTGCCCGGCGCCGACGAGGCCGATGTTTTCATCGTGCCGGCCCGCGTGGGCAGTGGCGAGCATGACGCCACGGGCATCGCGCTCTTCCTGGTGCGCGCCGCCGATGCCAGTGTCACCGCCTACGCCACGCAAGACGGCGGCCGCGCCGGCGATGTGCACTTGAAAGGCGCAAGCGCCCAGCTGATCACGCTCGACGGCTTGGCCGCGCTGGAAACCGCGGTCGACGTGGGTATTGCGGCGCACTGCGCCGAGGCCGTCGGCTTGATGGACAAGCTGGTGGCCATCACCGTGGACTACATGAACCAGCGCAAGCAGTTCGGTGCCACGCTGGCCAGCTTCCAGGCGCTGCGCCACAGCATCGCCGACGTGAAGATGCAGGTGGAGCTCGGCCGTTCGATGAGTTACTTCGCCAGCCTCAAGCTCGGCGAGCCGGCGCCGCAGCGCCGCCGGGCCGTGGCGCAGGCGCGGGTGCAACTGGGTCAGAGCATGCGCATGGTGGGCCAGCAGTGCATTCAGCTGCACGGCGGCATCGGCTGCACCGACGAGTACATCGCCAGCCATTACTTCAAGCGCCTGACGATGCTCGAGATGACGCTGGGCGACAGCCTGCACCATCTGGGCGAGGTGTCAGCGCGCATGCAGGACACGGCGGGCGTGTTCGCCTGACGCAGCCACGACGCAGCCAAGCTGCAGTCGCGGCGCGGCTTCGGTCCCGCTGCGCCGCCGCGCCAGGATGTCCTCGCACGTGCGCTCACCCGCCGTCGTGCTGCGCCCGCCCCACAATCAGCGCATGAGCTCTCAAGACTTGCACCCAGGCAGCCTGACTGACGTGGCCGGCCTCGCCGTGGGCCACGCTGCCGAACCCGGCCGCGACACCGGCTGCACCGTGGTGCTATGCCCGCAGGGCGTGGTGTGCGGCGCTGCCGTGCGCGGCGGTGCGCCCGGCACGCGCGAGACCGATCTGCTGCGCCCCGAGAACACCGTGCAGCTTGTGCACGCGGTGCTGCTGACCGGAGGCAGCGCCTTTGGGCTGGACGCCGCCGGCGGCGTGATGCGCTGGCTCGACGAACACGGCCACGGCCTGGCGGTGGGCCCGGCGCGCGTGCCCATCGTGCCTGCGGCGGTGCTCTTCGATCTGTGGCTGGGTGATTCGCGCATCAGGCCTGGCGCGGCCACCGGCTATGCGGCCTGCATGGCAGCCGCCACCGCGCCACCGCTGCAAGGCAACGCCGGCGCCGGGCTCGGCGCCACGGTGGGCAAGCTGTTCGGTATCGCGCGTGCGATGAAGGGCGGCATCGGCACGGCGTCGCTGCGCCTGGGAAGTTTCACCGTGGGCGCTCTGGTTGCGGTGAACGCGCTGGGTGATGTGATCGACGAACAAGGCCGCGTGATCGCCGGCGTGCGCAGCGAAGACGGCCGCTCGCTGCTGGGCAGCACGGCCGCCGTGATGGCCGGCGCCGGGCCGGCGCCGATGATGGCCGGCATGGCCACCACGCTGGGCATCGTGGCCACCGATGCACAACTCACAAAGGCCCAGGCGACTGCGCTGGCGGGGCTGGCGCACCACGGCCTGTCGCGTGCCATCAATCCCGTGACGGTCCACGACGGCGATACCCTGTTTGCGCTGGCCACTGGCGGCGCCGGCGTGCCCGACGACCTCAATGCGCTGGGCCTGCTGGCCGCCGAGGCCATGGCGCGCGCCATCCGTAACGCCGTGCTGGCGGCGCGTTCACTGCCGGCGCAGGGCCTGTCGCCCGTCGTGCCGGCGGCCTGCGATGTGGCCCGCTGAAACGATGGTCACGCAAAGCATTGCGCAGATTCTCTTCAGCCAAGGCTTTGGCAGCCGCCGCATCTGTGCCGGCCTGGTTCAGCTGGGTCTGGTGAGCGTCGACGGGCGCGCGATCGACGATGCGCACGAGAACTTCGATACCGACGGCTTGCACTTCAAGGTTCAAGGCACCACCTGGACCTTCCACGCCAAGGCCCTGCTGATGCTGCACAAACCGGCAGGCTACGAGTGCAGCCAGAAGCCGCGCCACTACCCCAGTGTGATGAGCCTGCTGCCGGTGCCGCTGCGCACACGTGGCGTGCAGCCCGTGGGCCGGCTCGACGAAGACACCACGGGGCTGCTGCTCTTCACCGACGACGGTGCCCTCATCCACCGCCTCACGAGCCCCAAGCACCATGCCCTCAAGGTCTACGAGGTGGGCACAAAACATCCGCTGGACGAGACGCAGCTGCAGCGTCTGCGCGACGGCGTGGTGCTGGACGACGACCCCGCGCCGGTGCGGGCCACGGCCGCAGAGCAGGTGGCCGACACCCACCTGCGGCTGACGCTGAGTGAAGGCAAGTACCACCAGGTCAAGCGCATGCTGGCGGCAGTGGGCAACCGCGTGGAAACGCTGCACCGCAGCCGTTTCGGGCCCTGGGTGGTGCCGGCCGACCTGGCGCCGGGGCAGTGGCGCTGGGTTCAGGCAGCTGAGCTCTTTCAGACAAAATGAAATCGTGCCCACCGCGACCCTGAACCCCGAGATTCCCGCGTCAGACCTGCAGCAGGACGTGCTGATAGTCGGCTTGGCGCGCAATTGCGCGGCTACCTTACCAGCCACGGTTCATCGCCTGACGGCGGCTCTGCCGCCGTTCCGCAAAGTGCGCTGGTTTGTGATCGAGTCCGACAGCAGCGACAACACTGTGGCCGTGCTGCAGCAGCTTTCCGCGACGGTGCCCGCCTTCGCTTACCGGGCCCTTGGCGAGCTGTCAGGGCGCGTGCCAGAGCGCACAGAGCGGCTGGCCATCTGCCGTAACGCTTACCTCGACCACCTGGCGGAATTGAACGGCACAGCAACCGGGCCCGGCACTGGCTTCCTCGTCATCGCCGACCTCGACGGCGTGAACGAGGAATTGACGGCCGAAGGCCTTCGCAGTTGCTGGGCGCGCAGCGACTGGGCCGTTCGCACGGCCAACCAGAAGGGTCTGTACTACGACATTTGGGCGCTGCGGCACCCACAGTGGTGCGCGGGCGACTGCTGGGCACAAAGCCGCTTCCTCGAGCGCCACACCGGCAGCGCTGGCAGCGCGCGCAGGGCCTCGGTCTACGCACGCATGATCCCCATTCCGCCTGAATCGGACTGGCTCGAGGTCGACTCGGCGTTCGGCGGTCTGGCCATCTACCGCACTGGCGCACTGGGCTCGGCGCGCTATGTCGGCCTGACGCCTGGCGGCGAGCCTGTCTGCGAGCATGTGGCCTTCCACGCAGCCATCCAGGCTGGCGGTGGACGTCTCTTCATCAATCCGCGGCTGGTCAATGCCGACACCTCGTCGCTGATCGCTCAGTACTGGCCCGAGCGCGAAAGCGTGACCGTGGCCACCCGGTCACTTACCTTCCGCGCGCTGCTGCGGTTATTTTTCGGGCATCGTGTCAGCAAGAACTTACGCCGGTTGTTGCAGAGTCTGGAGTGATCCCGCTGCACCGCTCCGTAGGCTGTACAGACCGCCCCCCCCAACCGGTGCGCGCTTCAGCCGGCCTTCGGTTGCCGCCTCAGGTGCATGCGCAGCTTGCGCCAGCCACGGTGCAGCTTCTCGCCAGTGCTCAGCTGGCCCGCGGCACGGCGGTCCTCGGGGTGTTGCAGCGTGAAGGCGCTGGCCTGGGCCATCGCCGCCATAAGACCGCCCTGCCCCGCGTGACGGTGCGCCAGCTTCTGAAGAAAACGCCCCAGATGCGCCGGCCGCGTGCTGGTAAACGGCACGAGGTTGCCGCGAAAGCTGTGGAAGGCGTGCAGCAGACCCCAAACCTCGGTGTCATCCAGGAAGGGAAACCGCTGGCGCAGCACCTGGGCGCAATCACGTGTGTGCTGCTGCACGTTCGACGACAGTCCGCCGGGTGCGTAGTGAACTGTGGGCTCGTCGATGGCGGTGGCGCGCACTCCGGCGTCCACGGTTGCCATCAGCCAGCGGAAGTCGGCCGCGATCCTCAGATCCAGCACATAAGGCCCGCTTGCGCGGTAGGCCACCGGCGTGGCGTACACGCCGTTGTGGCAGATGTTGGCGCAGCGCAGGTAGCTCGCCAAGTCCAGCGGGCCTGGCAGCCATAGGCGCTGGCCCGATGCTTTCATCAGCCAGGCTGCTGTCAACACCAGGTGTTCCGTTGGCGCGCCCGCGGCCTGGTGCGCGCGCACCGCCAATTCGGCTGCGTCGGGAGTCAGCCAGTCGTCGGCGTTCAGCACGCAGATCAGCGCACCCCGCGCCAGACCGATCGCCTTGTTCAGCGCGTCGTAAAGTCCGCGGTCGGGCTCGCTGGCGTAATAGTCAATCTGCCCTGCATGTGCCTCGATAAGCGCCAGCGTGCCGTCTTTGGATGCGCCGTCCAGCACGATGTGCTCGACCTGGGGCCAGCGCTGTTCGCGCACACTTTGCAGCGTGCGCGCCAGCGTGCGTTCACCGTTGCGTACCACGGTGACGTAGCTGACCAGTGGCATTTCGGACGACGAGGCCGCGCCTGCACCGCCATTCAGGCGCCGGCCACCTTCGGAACGTCGGTGCCCGGGCAAGGCTGGCGGCAAACGTTCAGCCGCTGACGGCCAACTCAGTTCAGACTTCATCGAGCGATTCTGCCAGCGCGCCTGTTTACACTGCTGGCCTGATGAAACCAACGACCAGCCGTCCGATCGTCATCAGCCTGGGCGACCTCGGCTCCACCGACCACGGCCTGGGTGAGTTCGCGGTACAGATCGGTACACGCATCGCGGCGCAGGCACAGATCTGGCGCGAGCGGTATGGCCTGCAGTTCTACTTCCACCTGCGCAGGTCGATGGTGGGTCTGTTCGGCGAAGACGTTGGCTACCTACCGGTAAGCCGCTGGCATCGATACCGCCACTCTTTGCGGCACCCCTGCGCGCTGTGGCACAGCCTGCATCAGCTCAACAAGAACATGCCGCCCGCGATGGAACCCGGCGGCCGCCGCGTGGTCACGGTGCACGACCTGAACTACCTCTACGGGCGCAATGCCTGGTCTACTTGGCGCCACGGCCGCCGCACGAAGGCGCTGATGAGGCGCACCGACGTCTTGGTGGCCATCAGCCAGCACACAGCGGCCGATGTACGAAGGCACCTTGGCTGGACTGGTCCGCTGGAGGTCATCTACAACGGCGCACGCAGCTTTGTCGATGCACCACGCATACCCCTGTCAGGCTGGGCCGGAGACGACACTCGGCCATTCCTGTTCCACCTAAGCCGCATGTCGTCTTCGAAAAACCCGCAGGTCCTCATCGAACTCGCGCGTCACTGGCCGGAGATGACCTTCGTGCTGTGCGGCCCCCAGGGCAAAGACGCGCGGGCACTTGAGGCGGCACACAGGCTGCCGAACCTGCAATTCCACCTAGGCATCACCGAAGCACAGAAGGCCTGGGCCTATGCCCACTGCACCGGCTTTCTCTTCCCGTCGCTCACCGAAGGTTTTGGCCTGCCGCCCATCGAGGCCATGCACTTCGGCAAACCCGTGTTCCTGGCGCGCCGCACCTGCCTACCCGAGATAGGCGGTGATGCGGCCGACTACTTCGATGACTTTGAGCCCTGCGCCATGCAGCGTGTGGTGGAAACGGGTTTGGCTCGGCAGGCCGAGCCGGACCGCCCAGAGGCAATCCAGGCGCATGCGGCGCAATTCAACTGGGATCATGCCGCTGCGGACTATCTTGCGCTGTATGGCCGGCTGCTGCATCTACCGGCGACCTGACTCCTTCGATAGCTATGAGATTCACGGCGCCGCAGAACCTGACCTGCGCTCTTGCCCAAAGCAGCCTGCTTTTAGACCCAAAGTCTTCGCCAGTTCTGTCGACTGCGGGAGCCACACAGTCGACGGCGCCTGCGTCTGCTTGAAGCACAATACCCAGCATGGGCATCGTCCGACTGTTTGAACGCCTCAAAGTGGGCCGACGGCTGCGGAGGTCTGGCATCGAAGCGCTGTTACGTCTCGAAGAGATGACACGCCTCCAGACGTTAACGCAGTGGCGTGATTCATCTTTGGGGCAGAACCCCTTGTTGACTTACGGAGCCAAGCAGTGGTCGCAGAACGATGAGGACGGTCTGATAGCCGAGATTGTTCGCCGCATACATGGCCAGGGGCCTGGGTCTTTTGTCGAACTGGGCGTGGGCGACGGCACTGAGAACAACACACTCAACCTGCTGGCCAGGGGCTGGTGCGGCGCGTGGTTGGGTGGCGAGCCAGTGCGATTGCGTGCTGATGGCACCGGCCTGCTCTTCAAGCAATGCTGGATCGACCGAGATAACGTGTCGGCCTTAGTGCACGGTCAGTTGATTTCGCTGGGCGTCGAGCAGCCCACGCTTCTCTCAACTGATCTGGATGGCAATGACTGGCACATCTGCCACGCTTTGTTGACGAGCGACTTGCGCCCTCTTGTGTGGGTGGTCGAATACAACGCGTGCTTTGATGTCGACACGCACTGGGTAATGCCCTACGACGCCCGACATCATTGGAAGGGCGATGACCATTTCGGCGCATCGTTACGCGCCTTTGTAGAGTTGCTTGCGCCTGCCGGTTACCGTTTGGTGTGCTGCAACCTGACGGGCGCTAACGCCTTCTTTGTTCGAAGCGAACATATATCCGCCTTCCCTGAAGTGCCAGAGAGATGGCAAAGCCTGTTCATGCCGTCGAGGTATCTGAACTACCCCCGCATAGGGCACCCCAAGAGCCTGGCCGTCATGCAAAGCCTGCTGGGTCCAATACGGTCGCCAAAATCGCCGGAGTGATGCTGCCGACACTTACTTTACCGGGAACCCATATGTTCGACCGCAATCGGCATCGGGAGTTCGAGGTGTTTGACGCCTATCACGCAGCCAGGTTTTTTAGAAGTGCGATCCACGGCTTACAGATGAATCAATAGGGAAAATAATGATTTCATTATTGAAGTCAATCGGAAAGATGGGTTTTATGCCCGTTCGATTGTCAATTGCACTTTCTCATTTGGACAAGCGATTCCTCGCCATGATTCCTGTGGGCACTGAGCTGCGCTTCAACAAGTATCAGGGCAAAATAAGTGTTAACATTGATACTACGTATCCGATTGAACTCCAGATGCTCCGCGGAAAATACGACAAGACGACATCGAATATAATATATAGATTTCTGCATAAGAATGCAATTTCCATAGACGTTGGCGCAAATGTTGGCGCCTTGACGCTTCTAATGGCAAAGATAGCGACCCAAGGAACCGTCATTGCAATTGAACCTGGGCCCGTTATTTTTGAGCGCTTGAAGGCTAATATAGAGCTCAATCCAGACCTCAGTGCAAGAATAATCGCCTACCAGATCGGTGTTGGAAAGGAAGGCGGAGATCTGTTTTGGAATGAAGACGCGAACAACAGAGGAAATGCTGGACTGCTCCAGAACTCTGGCATCGTAGTACCGGTCGTGACTTTAGATTCACTCGTGGAGCCTCTAGGGCTTGAGGCATTAGATTTTATTAAAATCGATGTGGAAGGTATGGAGCACGAGGTTATAAGAGGCGCACTGCAAACCATCAGCAGATTCCGGCCATTAGTGTACTTTGAAACGCTGGAGGCCTTCAGAGAGTTTCGTGGATTTGATATTTATGGAGCAATATGCGACGATCTATCTAAATTAGATTATTCTCTTTTCTTTGTCAATAGAAACAGTTTACATGAAACAGAAAACCTAAAGGTACTTTCGTCCTCCAACACCCTCGCGGTGCCCGAGGAAAAAGTTTCCAGTCTGATACACAAAAAATTCACAGAAAACTTTTTGCGCGTGACTAAAATCAATTAGGGGCATCAGGGGCATTTATAAAAACATAGCTAGGGGAAAATGGCCGCTTCGATCGATCTCTTTTTTCTTTAGGAAAACGTCGCGGCTCACGTTTTTTAGCAACCGGCCCGATAGGCGGGTGGCTTTCTTCGATTTCCAAGTTGCGAAGTTGATTACGCATCGCAAAGCTCCTCAATATGTTCAACTCTACGGTAGAGTTCAAGAACTTCGGCGAAGTCATGCCGGATAGCACGCAGACCGCACAACATGCTGTTGTCGACCTGTCCGAGCCGCAACCGAATCAGCACACCCGCCGCATGATCTTCTACTGCGAAAACTTAGTTGCGATAGCGGCCAACGTCCTGCCCATAAACGCCACGCCCGATACTTGCGGATCGCGCATCGGAAGTTCGTAGCGTCCCAGACGCCCACTCCCCAAAACGGCGATGCTGATAATCTTGGTTTCATGAAAATCTTCAATGTGCTCTCTGGTTGGCTTGATTACAAGCGCAAGCGCCGAACGCTCGCTCGTCTGCTCGAGCATTTCTCGATGCCCCTGGTTTTCTGGTACCCCCCGGCCGACTCGCCGTTGTGTGTAGGCAAGACGACCTTACGGATGCCGCTGGACGGCATCATTGGCCCCCGGACCATTGCATATGGTCACTGGCACGGTGAACACACCCGTCTGATCGAGTCCAAGCTCGTAGGGGCTGGCAACTCTAGCTACTTCCTCATCGACGTCGGTGCCAACATTGGCTTAGTGACGCGACAGCTACTCGCGTCGCCCCGTTTGCGTTGGTCGGGCGCTGCCTGTTTCGAGCCCGAGGCCGGCAACATAGAGTCCCTGCGCTGGAACATCGCTCCTCTCGAGAATGCAATCGCATTCCCTGTAGCGATTTCGGATAAAGACTCGGTGGGGACCCTGCATGTTGATCTTGGTAATGCCGGCGATTGCTCACTCGACCCGCTGCCGAAAGGTATCAAGCGATCGGGTGTTTCCAGCCAAGAGGTCAACTTGGTATCCGGGTCGACCGCGTACGACATGATTCAACGGCGAAATAGCCCCGAAGATCGCATTGTTTGGAAGTCCGACACCCAAGGCCATGATCTCAACATCATGGCGTCAATGCCGAGAGAACTCTGGACCCGCGTTTCGGTGGCGATGATCGAGGTCCGTTGCTCTAACGTCAGTGACGACGTCTTGCTAAGATTCTTAGAAATCGTTGCCGACTTTCCACATCGCAGCTGGATCAAACGTAGGGAACAGCCTGTGACGCTTGATCAGCTGAAAAAGTTTTGCGAACGGCGCAACTCAAGCGAGATGGATTTACTCCTCTATCGCTGAAGTAACCGAGCGTGACTCTAAGCCGGCAGCGCCGACGCTCGTAGCGACGGCAACGCGCTGATCTTATTCGTGCAAGGAACCGAATGACACCATGAAGAAGCTCCTAATGAAGCTAAGTCTCAAAGTCTCGCGGGCCGACCAGCAGCTACGTTTTGGCGACTTCTCAATCCGCCTGCCGCACGACCACTTACTGCCGGTGTACCTGCGCAAGCATCCCAGCTACGACCGCTTTCTGCCCTTTCTGGCCGCACAACTGGAAGGTGAGAGCACTGTGATCGACGTCGGCGCGAACTGCGGCGACACCGTCGCGGCGATGGCGGCACAGAACCCGCGCCTGCACTACCTGTGCATCGAACCCGATGAGCGGTTCCGGCGCTACCTAAAGAGCAACATCGCGGCGATGCAGCAGGTGGCGTCGGGCCTGCGGATCGAAACTGTGGACGCGATGATCGGCAAGGACATCACCCAGGCCAGCCTGACCGGTACCAACGGCAGCAAGCATGCCGTGCCCGGCTCTGGCGGCATCACGACGACCACGCTCGACGACATCGTCGCCGCAGGCCAGCGCCCGCCCGTGCGCCTGCTGAAGTCTGACGTCGACGGCTTCGACTACGACGTCGTCAACTCGGCGGCCGGTCTCATTCGCCACGACCGGCCACTGGTGTACTACGAGTGCCAGTTTTTCGACGAGGCTCAGCGCAGCGGCTTCGAGGAACTGATAACACGCCTGTTCGACGCGGACTACACGCACTGGACGGTGTTCGACAACTTCGGCGAGATCATGCTCGCTGGCACGCGGCCGGCGCAGGTGCGGCAGCTGATGGCCTACAGTTGGCGCCAGCAGCAGAAGCGCGCAACACGCACCATCTACTACTTTGACATCCTGGCCGCCGTGCCAGCGGACGCCCCCTTCGTCGACCAGATCCTTGCTGCCTACGGCGCCCGACGCTGAGGGCTCTGCGCTAAGCGCGAGATAATCGCGATCCATGCTCATCCACCGTCGCTACCAGCGCCAAACCAATATCGACGGCTGCGCGTTGACCATCGGCAATTTCGACGGCGTGCACCGCGGCCACCAGGCCATGCTGGCTCTGCTCACCAACGAGGCGCGGCACCGCGGTGTGCCGTCCTGCGTGATGACCTTCGAGCCGCACCCGCGCGACCACTTCGCGCGCCTCGCAGGCCGGCCTCAATCGGCACCGGCCCGCGTGTCGACGCTGCGCGACAAGCTCGACGAGTTGCGCCAATGCGGCATCGACCATGCCGTGGTGATGCAATTCGACGCGCGTTTCGCGGCCATGAGCTGGCAGGCCTTCATCGGCGAGGTGTTGGTGCGCGGCCTGAAGGCGCGCTACGTGCTGGTGGGTGACGACTTCAGCTTCGGTGCGCGCCGGGCCGGTAGCTACGCGCTGCTGGATAAGGCCGGTGCGAGCCTGGGTTTCGACGTCGCCCGCATGATGAGCTACGAGGTCCATGGCCAGCGGGTCTCCAGCTCCGCCGTACGCGAGGCCCTGGCATCGGGCGACATGGCGCAAGCCGAAGCCCTGCTGGGCCGCCCTTACAGCATCAGCGGCCATGTAATCCACGGCCGCAAGCTCGGCCGCGAGCTGGGTTTTCGCACGTTGAACCTGCGCTTTGCACACCCGCGGCCGGCGGCCAGCGGCATCTTCGTCGTGCGCGTGCACGGCCTGGGCCCACGACCAGTGCCCGGCGTGGCGAGCCTGGGCGTGCGGCCCACGGTCGAAGACGCCGGCCGCGTGCTGCTGGAGGTGCACGCGCTGCAGTGGCCCGAGGGGCTGCCCACCGAAGGCGCCTACGGTCGCTGCCTGCGCGTGGACCTGCTGCACAAGCTGCACGACGAGCTCAAGTACGACTCGCTCGACGCACTGCGCGAAGGCATCGCGCGCGACACGGCGCAGGCCGTGGCCTGGCACGCACAGGCCCGGGCACCTTCGCAAGCACCGGCGCAGGCGTAGCCCGACATAGAATCCAAGGATGTCCGAGTCGCTCCCTCTCCAGGCCCGCTGGCACGCAGCCACGCACCGGCAAGGCACGCGCGACCGAATTACCCGGCCGGTGAGCTAACAGCGCGGGCGCCTGCCGCCCGGCGCCACCCTGCCGCCACCCCGGCGGCGCCCAGCCTGCCTTGCCCGCCGCGCCCGCGCGGCCCGATGACTGCGACACCCCCGCCATGAACACCCCTGCAACCGATTACCGCAGCACCCTGAACCTGCCCGACACGCCGTTCCCGATGCGCGGCGACCTGCCCAAGCGCGAGCCGGGCTGGATCGCGGCCTGGAACGACCCCGCGCAAGGCGGCGGCCTGTACCAGCGGCTGCGCGTCGTGCGCCAGGGCGCGCCGCTCTTCGTGCTGCACGACGGCCCGCCCTACGCCAACGGCAAGCTGCACATCGGCCACGCCGTCAACAAGATCCTGAAGGACATGGTGGTCAAGAGCCGCCAGCTCGCCGGCTTCGACGCGCGCTACGTGCCGGGCTGGGACTGCCACGGTCTGCCGATCGAGAACCAGATCGAGAAGGACCACGGTCGCGGCCTGCCGCGCAACAAGGTGCAGGCGCTGAGCCGCGCCTACGCCACCGAGCAGATCGCGCAGCAGATGGCCGACTTCCAGCGCCTGGGCGTGCTGGGCGACTGGCAGCACCCGTATCGCACGATGGACCCGGCCAACGAGTCGGGCGAAATCCGCGTGCTCAAGCGCCTGATCGAGCGCGGCTACGTGTACCGAGGCGCCAAGCCGGTGTACTGGTGCTTCGATTGCGGTTCTTCGCTGGCAGAGTTCGAGATCGAATACGCCGACAAGGCCTCGCCCACGGTGGACGTGGCCTTCGAGGCGGCCGACCCCGCCGCGCTCGCCGCCGCCTTCGGCTTGCCGAGCCTGGCCAAGAAGGCCTTCGCGGTAATCTGGACCACCACGCCCTGGACGCTGCCGGCCAACCAGGCGCTGAACCTGAACCCCGACCTGGTCTACGCGCTGGTCGACACCCCGCGCGGTCTGCTGCTGCTGGCCGAGGCGCTGGTGGAGAAGTGCCTGGCCCGCTACCAGCTCGACGGCACCGTGCTGGCCACCGCGCCGGGCCGCAGGCTCGACGGCCTGCACTTTCACCACCCGCTGTCCGAGGTGCACGAGGGCTACCGACGCACCGCGCCGGTGTACCTGGCCGACTACGCCACCGCCGACGATGGCACCGGCCTCGTGCATTCCGCGCCCGCCTACGGCGTAGAAGACTTCAACAGCTGCGTGGCGCACGGCCTGACCACCGACGACATCCTGAACCCGGTGCAGGGCGACGGCGTGTACGAAGCTGCGCTGCCGCTGTTTGGCGGGCAGCACATCTGGAAGGCCAACCCGCGCATCGTGGAAGTGCTG
>Ga0163144_10019915_pt1 | contig 13458 bp, 10 predicted proteins | sample OliLak19BULKMAT1_FD_123175 | JGI IMG/M metagenome (GOLD analysis project Ga0163144, IMG submission 123175) | Freshwater microbial mat bacterial communities from Lake Vanda, McMurdo Dry Valleys, Antarctica - Oligotrophic Lake LV.19.BULKMAT1 | ecosystem: Environmental > Aquatic > Freshwater >... | reverse complement strand
GGGGGGGGAGAACATGACCGACGACCGGGAGTCGAGCGAGCGACCCGCGGGCAGCGAGCGCCGCGGCGGCCGGCGGCAGCGGGTGGACGTCCCTGTCGTCCTCCACGGGGGCCGGCTGGCGGTCCCGGCTCGCGCGCTGGATCTCTCGCGGCAGGGCATGGCGGTGGGGGTCACGGACCCGACGGCCCTGGTCGGCGCCGACCCGCACGATCCCGCGGCAGGGGTGCGCGGGCTCCAACGTGCCTTCGTCGGCGGCCTCGTCGTCCAGTTCCGGGTCGCGCAGGAAATCCGGATCCCGGCGCGGCTCGTCCGGTTCGGCACGGGCGTGTCGTCCGACGGCACGCCGGTCCTCGGCCTGCGCCTCGCGCGGCCGCTGGCCGACGACGAGTGGGCCCGGCTCGCGATCGCGCCGTCGGCGGCGACACCCGAACGCCTGCGCCCCGTACGGCGCGACGCGCCCATGGAGCTCGCCCTCGTCGACGCCGCCCTCGGCGGCCCCGTGCGGCTCGCCGTCATCGCGGTCGCGCCGACGACGGTGGTGGGGGCGTTCCTGGCGTCGGCCGTCGCGCCCGCCGCGCTGCGGGACCGTTGCGGGGGCGCGCCGCGGAGCGCGCGGATCGACGCGGGCCGGGAGATCCTCTGGATCGGCTCGGCGACGCTGCGCCAATTCCACGGGGGCGTCGTGCCCCCCACCGCGCGGCTCGACGTCGTGCCGCGCCTGCCGTCGGCGGTCTTCGCCCGGCTCGATCCCCGCACCCCCGGGGCGTGACGACGATTGCTTGCACGGCCCCCCCGCGAGGGGCTATGCCTCTGCACGTGGCCATCGACGCGCAGGAGCACTTCTCCGGCAAGCGCCGGTCCGAGCGGCGCACGCTCGACGTGCGCGTCGAGCTCACGGGCGGGGGCGTGTCGATCCAGGGCCGGGCGGTGGACGTCTCCGCGGACGGCGTGGCCGTGCGCCTGAACGAGCGGACGCTGCAGGGGCTGCGCGACGCCCCGGACGCCGTCGCGGCGTTCCGCGCCCTGGAGCGCCACTTCACGAGCGGCCTCGTCGTCCGGTTCCCCGCCAACGGCGACGTCCGCGTCCCCGCCCGCATCGCGCGCGTGATCGCGCCGTCGAAGCCGGGCGGCGAGCTCTCGGTCGGGCTCCGGTTCGCGCGCGCGCTCGCTCCCGACGAGTGGGCCCACGTCACCGGGACGCGCCGCCCGACGCCGGTGCCGGCGCTCGCCCCCATCCGGCCCGGCCCGCCCGTCCAGGTGCTGGTGACCGACCCGGCCGCGGGGCCCGTGTGCCTGCTACGCGCACTGCGCGGGGCGTCGAGTTTCGTCGAGGGCTCCGTCGAGGGGCCGCGCGCACGGACGGTGGACGACCTCCGTGCGAGCCTCGGGCTCGAGGCGCGGCCGACGCGGATCTCGGTCGGCGCCGACGTGCTCTGGTGCGGCGACGCCCGTACGCGCGACGTCCACGCGAGCTCCACCGAGGGCCTCTGCGTCACGCTGGAGTCCTCGTCGCCGCTGCCGGACGCCTTCCTGCGCCGGCTCGGCCGGACGCGGTGAGCGGCGCGGCCCGGGCCGCGCGCCTCGCGCTCGGCGCGGCGGCGGTCGCGCTGCTCGTCCGCGGCGCGTGGGCGCTCGCGACGTCCGTCGCCCGCGACGTGGCAATGGACTCGCCGCTCCGGGTCGCGCTCGTGCCCGTGCTGCTTGTCGGGCTCGGCGCGGGCCTCGCGTCGCGCGCGCGCCCCACCCGCGCCGCCCGGTGGGTCCCGCTCGTCGCGACGACGGCCGGCGCGCTCGCAGGCCTCGCGTGGGCGGGCGCTACGGCGACCGAGGCGGCCGTCGCCGGCGCCCTGTTCGTCGTCGCCGCCGCGCTCGCGACGGCCGGCGGCCGCGCGCCCGACCTGCCCGTCGCCCGGCGCCGCACCGCAGCCCCGTACGCGCCCCCGTACGCGTCCCGGGACGCGTCCCGGGACGAGGAGGAGCCGCCGCGGCTCGGGTAGCCTCCACCGCCATGGCACGCGCCCGGCGGTTCCTCTTCGTCTCGACCTACGGCGGCGTCGTCGACCTCGCGCGCAAGGTCGCGGAGGAGGACGCGGAGGTTCGCGTGTGGATCCAGAGCCCCAGCGAGCAGCGCGTGGGCGATGGGTTCGTCCCGAAGGTGGACACCTGGGAGGACCACGTCGACTGGGCCGAGGTGATCGTGTTCGACGATGTCGAGTGGGGCGCGACGTGCGAGGCCCTGCGGGGGCGCGGGAAGGCCGTGGTGGGCGGCTCGCGCTGGGCCGACCGCCTCGAGCTCGACCGCGACTTCGGCCAGGCGGAGATGAAGGCCGCGGGCATGACGACGCTGCCGTCGTGGGACTTCGACGACTTCGACGCCGCGCTGGCCTTCGTGAAGGCGAACCCCGCCCGGTACGTCGTGAAGCCGAACGGCGAGGCGCAGAACGAGAAGGTCTTGTCCTACGTCGGCCAGGACGACGACGGCGAGGACGTCGTCCACATGCTCGAGTTCTTCCGGCGCGGCTGGGCCGGGACGATCCGGGGCTTCCAGGTGCAGAAGCACGCCACCGGCGTCGAGGTCGCGGTGGGCGCGTTCTTCAACGGCCGCAAGTTCCTCCTGCCCGCGTGCGTGAACTTCGAGCACAAGCGGCTGTTCGACGGCGAGATCGGGCCGTCCACCGGCGAGATGGGCACGAGCATGTTCTGGGCGGGCGCGAACGCGCTCGTGCGGGAGACGGTGCTCCGCTTCGAGGCGCCGCTCGCGCGCGCCGGCTACGCGGGCTACTTCGACCTGAACTGCATCGCGTCGAGCCGCGGCATCGTCCCCCTCGAGGCGACCTGCCGCTTCGGCTACCCGACGGTGAACATCCAGATGGACGGCGTGCTCTCGCCTTGGAGCGACTTCCTCGCGGCGCAGGCGCGCGGCGAGGACTTCGAGCTGCGCACGCGCCGCGGGTTCCAGGTGGGCGTGGTGGTCGCGGTGCCGCCGTACCCGTTCGACGACCCCAAGGCGTTCGCGCGGTACGCCGAGGACGCGGTCGTCCTGTGGCGCAAGCCCCCGACCGAGGGCATCCACCCCTGCGACGTCCGCAAGAGCGCCGACGGCGACTGGCTGCTCACGGGCTCGTCGGGCTACGCGCTCGTGATCACGGGCACGGCGAGCACCATGATCGACGCGAAGCGCGAGGCCTACGCCCGCGTCCGCAACGTCATGATCCCGAACATGTTCTACCGGACCGACATCAGCGACCGCTGGACGCGCGACGGCGACCTGCTGCAGTCCTGGGGCTTCCTCGGCGCGTGACCCGGCTTCACCGGCCCGGCGGGAGCGCCGGCGCGAGCCGGAGGCTGCGGGCGGCGACGGCCGCGCGCGTGCGGGCCACGGCCGCCGCCATGACGGGCGACGGCGCGCCGTCGCGGAGCGGCGCGTGCTCCTCCGGGTCCGCGACGCGGTCGAACCACCGCTCGTCGCGCCAAGCGCGGGTGCTCAGGTCGTACGTGGCGGCCCACGCGCGCGTGGCGTCGCGGACGGTCGCGCGCACGCCGAGGCTCTTGCCCGCCGACGGCAGGTCCGGACGCGGCACCACGATCGAGGCGACGGGGTGCCCCGCCCCGCGGTCGCGGACGAGCGGGAGGAGGCTGCGGCCGTCGAGCGGACGGGCGGGCGCGAGCCCGGCCACCTCGAGGAGCGTCGGGGCGACGTCGACGAGACCGCACGTCCCGCCCACGACCGCGCCCGCCGGGAAGCCAGGCCCGCGCGCCACGAGCGCGACGCGCGTCAGCTCGGGGTGGAGGAAGCGCGCGTGGTAGAGCGGCCCGTGCTCGCCGAACGCCTCCCCGTGGTCGGACACGACGACGACGACGGTGTCGGCGGGGAGGTCGGCCAGGGCCGCGAACGTCGCCGCGAGCCGCGCGTCCACCGACGCGAGGCCCGGGCCGAAGTAGGCGGCGCGGAGCGCCGCGACGGTCGCGGGCCCCTCGGGGTCGTCGCGCCAGCCTCCGTCGAGCCACGGCCAGCACCGGTCCACGAACGCGTCGAAGCGCGGGCGCCCGAGCCGTCGCCGCAGCGCCGACGTGGCGCACGGGTCGCCGTACCGCGCGCGCACGTAGCGGGCGACCCACGGCCCGTCGCCGGACACGGCCGCCGGGTCGAGCATCGCTAGCTCCGCGGCGAGTGGCTCGCCGGCCGCGAGGGCCTCCGGCGCGCACGCGCCCGAGCGCGCGACCGCTTTGTCCCCATACGGGTCGTGCGGCGCGTAGGTGTGGAGGAACAGGAAAAAGGGCCGGTCCAGGGGGCGACGCGAGGCCCAGCGCGCGACGGACGCCTCGGGCGGCGCCTCGTCGAAGTCGGGGGCGTAGGTCTCGAACCCGGCCGGCACCCCGCCGCCGTCGCCGAGCCACCCGCCGCCCGTCAGCGCCGCGGTACTCCAACCGGCGGCGAGGAACATGCTCGCGAGGGTCGGCACGGACGCCGGCAGGCGCGCGGCGTCCGAGATCTCGAGGACGCCGTGGGTCCACGGCTCGAGTCCGGACACGATCGTCGCCACGGACGGTCCCGTCCAGGAGGAAGGGGCCACCGCGTCGGTGAAGCGGGTCCCGCCGGCGGCGAACGCGCGCAGGCTCGGAAGGCCCTCGGTCCCCGGACCGGCATCGATGCCGTCGGCCCGGAGCGTGTCGAGGCAGATCAGAACGACCCCGGGGATCCGCGAGGTCGGCCGACGACGTCCCGGGGCCGCCGCGAGCGCCAGCCAGGCGGTGGCGGCGAGCAGGACAACGGCTCCGAGGAACCAGATGCGGCGCACCGGGAACGATGCGCAAATGTCGGGCCGGGACCTTTGCGGGCCCGTGTGCGGGGGCGCGGCGCCCCGCCTGCAAGGCGCACGTTACATCTGCATCCGATCCCTCTTACGTGACCTTCGTCCCCGGTCTCTCCGACGGATCCCCGGGGAGGCGCACCCCAACGGGACGACGCCGACCATCGACCCGCGACGGCGCCGACGCTCACGCGGCCCCGGGCCCCCCGCGGACCCGGCGGGCGGCCTCGACCGCGACCCGGAGCTTCGCCTCGGCAACGTCCGCCGACGCGATGGGGTTGTCGGCGAACGTCGCGAACCCGCAGTCCGGGTTCAGGAGGACGCGCTCGACCCCGAACACCTGGACGGCGCGCTCGATCCGCACGACGACTTCGTCCACCGTCTCGACGCGCGGCGCCTTCTGGTCGAGCACGCCGACGCCGATCCGCAGTGCCGACGGGAGGTCGGCGAGCACCTCGAGCGCGCCCGCACGGTGGGTGCACGCCTCGAGCACGAGCGTGCCCACGGGTGCGGCCGCCAAGAACGGCAGCAGGGGCGCGTAGTCGCCCGTGAGGGCGGCGCGTTCGTCGGGCGTCCAGTTGCCGCGACAGACGTGCAGGGCCAGTCGGTCCCGCGGCATCCCCGCGGTCACCTCGGCCAGCAGCCGGGCGGCAAGCGCCAGTTCCTCCGCGGGGTCCCGGCGCGCGCCGAGCGCGCCGCACATGAACGTCCGTTGGCGCGACGCGCGGCCGAACACGATCTCCGAGAGCACCGGCTCGTCGAGCTGCACGAGGACGACGCCGTCGGCGAGAAGCTCCGCGACCTCCTCCCGCAGCACGCGGACCACGTCGGCGGCGAGCGCCTCGCGCGTCGCGTACGCGCGATCGCTGACGCACTCCATCCACATCGTCCGCGTGAGAAGATACGGGCCCGGCAACGCCACCTTCACGGGCTTCGCGGTCAGCGTGCGCACGAACGCGGCCTCGTGACGCGCCAACGGTCGCGCGCGGGACAGGAGCCCGAACACCGCGGGGTGGCGGACCTTCGCGGCGGGCACGTCGAGCGCGCGGAGCTCGCGCTCGAACTCCGCCGGGTCCTCGACGTAGGGCAGGAGATCGGTCACGGGGACGAGTTGGCAGTTGTCGAGCCGGCCGCCGACGAAGGACGCGTAGCTGTCGCGGCGCTGCTCGCCGTCGGTCACCACATCGACGCCCGCGCGTAGCTGCGCCGCGACCGCGAGGCGCACGGCGTCGTCGGCCGTCGCCTGGAACTCGGCGTCGTCGAGGCGTCCCTCGAGCCGCGCGTGCATCGCCTGCAGCATCCAGCGGGGCCGCGGCCACGACCCGACGCCCATGACGGACAGCGGGCGCAGCGCTGGCGCGGGGGCCGGCGGCGGCAGCGTGGCCAGCATGACCACCGGCTGCACCGGCGCGAGCGCCGGCATGGCCACGCGCGTGTCCCCCGCACGGGCCCGCGGCCCTCCCCCCTCGATCGCCTCGGACCCCTGCGCCGCCGTCGGAGGAGGAAGAGGAGGAGGAAGAGGAGGAGGCGGCGGCGGTGGCGGCACGAACGCCCCCTTCGCGACGAGGAAGACGTGTTCGTCCCCGTGCCGCGCGTGGTGGACGAGCTCATTGCCCGTCATGCGACACCACGCGGGCAGGTCCTCCTCGACGCTCTTCTCGCGCGAGCGGAGCTCGAGGAGCCGGCCGGGCCGCAGCGGGTCGATGTGGCGCCGGATCAGGAGCAGCAAGCCGCTACCGCAATCGAGATCGCCGCCGTCGAAGGCCGCGTCGGCGACGTACGGGAGGTCGGGCTCGGCGGCAGCCACGTCGGGTCCGCCGTCAGAACGAGATCGACGGGCACCCGCCCGCCATGAACTCGATCAGCTTCGCGCCGCCGACGATCTTCGCGCCCGCGACGAGCTTCGTGTCGTCGAGCTTGCGCTTCTTGAAGCACGGCGAGCAGACGTAGATCTGACCGCCCGCGCCCACGAAGTTCGTCATCAGCTCCTTCAGCGGCGCGAAGCCCTCCTCCTGGAGGCCGTCGGCGTAGCCCTGGATCGAAAGGCGGACGCCCTCGATGGTCAGGAACACGACGGTCTCCTGACCGCTGCCGACGGCGCCGTTGGCGACGACGAACGCCACGGTCGCCTTGTCGAGGTTGTCCGTTGCGAACGTGAGCGAGACGACGAACTTGCCGGCCATGGGGGGCTCCTTCACTCGGCCTTGCGGCGGATGCGGTACACGGGCGGGGTCGCGGCCACGAGCGCGTGGCCCGTGAGCCGGCACCAGGACGGGACGTCCTCGGCGGCGCCGCCGTCCCGGGCGACGACCTCGAGGACGGCGCCCGGCGGCACGTCGCGGATCTTGCCGCGGAGCGCGAGCACGAGGTCGCCGCAACCGAGTTCGCCGGCGTCCCAGACGAGGTGCGGCAGAGCGGGCGCGTCCGAGGTCATCGCGCCATGGTACGCGGGCCGCGGGGCGAAGCCCTCGTCAGCGAGCGTGCGGCGCGGGACCCACATCGAAGCGGCGGCGCGGGCGCGCGGCGATCCCGACCGACGCGAGGCCCGCCGGCCGCCGCGTCCGGAAACGGCACCGCGCGACCGCGCTCACTTCGCCACCGCGAGGTCGAGCTCCACGCTCGCGCCGGGCCTCACGTCGTCCACCGCGACGCTGCGACCCGGGTCGTCGTCGTCGGTCGCGCCGACCGTCGCGGTCACGCGCCATCGCGTGCCGTCGGGCAGCCCGGGTACCTCGAAGCGACCGTCCGCCGCCAACGTGCCGACCACCCGCACGCCGAGCTCGGCCTCCTCGGCCCACACCGTGGTCGTGCCGAGGTCGCCCGACGCCTTTGCGGTCCCCACGATCGAGAGGCCGTCGGCCCGCGCGAGCACCACCTCGCCCTCGGGCTTCGCGTCGCGCACGAGGACGCTGCGGCCCGCGGCGTCCGCCGGGACCCACACGACGAGGCGGTCGCCCGCCGCGAAGCCGCGCAGCCGCGCGGTCCCGTCGGCCCCGAGCTTCGGATCGAGCCGCTCCGCCACCGGCGCGCGCCGGACGTGCACCGTCACGCTCGCGGGCGCCGGCGACGGGTCGGCCCACCGCAACACCACCTCGAGGCCCACGTCGACCACGACCACGACGTCGGTGGCGCCCGCGTCGGCCTCGAACGTCGTCGCGCCCACCCCCGCCGTGCGGGGAACCCCGTCGGGCACGACGACCTCGAAGGGCAACCGGCCCGGCGGGAGGCCCACGAGGCGGAACGCGCCCACGCCGTCCGTCGTCGTGCGGCCGCTGCGCCCTCCCTTGATGCCCGGCCGACGCACGATCGCGTCCGCCACGGGGCGGCCGCCACGATCGCGCACGACGCCGGCGACGGCGTTGCCCTTGGGAACCGGCAGCCCCTCGTCGTGGCTCGACGGGTCCGGGTCGGTTGTCGTCGCCGTGGGGGGCGGGGGCTCCGACGCGACGGGCGCGGCGGCGGGGCCCGCCGACGGCGCCACGACGACGGGCGTCGTCGGCCCCCCCCCCGTCGGGGGCGTCGGCGCGACGGGCGGGTCGGCGACGACGCGCGGCGGCGGCCGCAGCAGCCACGACGTGACGGCCATCGTCCCCGCGGCGACGAGCGCCGCGACGAGCATCAAGCGGGCCCCGGGCACGCGCACGCTCATCGCGGGCCCTCCTTCACGTCGATGTTCGTGGTGCCGCCCGCAGCGACCTCCGGGCCTCGCGTCGACAGCCACCGGCCGTCCACCGCACAGGTGCCCAGGAGCCGCCACGTGGTGCCCTCGGGCAGGCCGGCGATCTCGAACGAACCGTCGGGCGCGCGCACGCCCGGCACGGAGACCCCGAGGTCGTCGAGGTCGGCCGACACGGTGAAGTTCGTCGCGCCCGGCGGGCCGGTCACGCGCCCACGGATCGTGAGCCCGGGCCGGAGCACCACCACCACGTCGGCGCCGGCGCGGACATCGCGCGCGAGGAACGAGCGGCCCGACCCGACGGGCCCGATCCAGACGACGAACCGGTCCGCCGACGTCAGGCCTCGCGCGCGGCCGACGCCGTCCGCGTCGAAGCCAGCGAACGTCACGCCCCGGGACCGGGACGCGCCGTCCGGCCCGAGGGGGACGAGCCGTGCGACGACGTGCCGCACGTCGATGTCGCGATCGGCGAGCCGCAGCACGATCTCGAGGCCCGGGTCGAGGGTGATCGCGACGTCCGTCGCGCCGGCGTGCGTGCGGACCTCGGCCTCGCCGGGGCCCACGACGGTGCCGCCCATGGCGCCGACGGCGACGCGCAACACGACCTCGCCCGCGGGCAGGCCGTCGAGCTCGAACCGGCCGGCCGCGTCCGTGGTCGCGCCGCCGCGCCACGAGCCTTCACCCACGCGAAGCGAGACCTGCACGCCGGCGAGAGGCCGGCCCGCCGGGTCGCGGACGACGCCCGCGACCTTCAACGCGCGCGCGAGCCGCACGGTCTCGTTCTTCGGCGACCACGCCTCGCGCCGCGACGTGAGCCAGCCCTCGGCGGGGCCGTCCACCGCGAGGCCGTATCGCTTGCGCAGGTCGAGCCCGCGCAGTCGCACCGCGCCCGTCGCGTCGGCTCGACCCTGCGGCCCGGACTGCGGGAGCCGCCACGACGCCTCGTCGCGCCGTTCCTCGACGACGGTCGTGTTCACCGTGGCGCCCTGCACCGGCGCACCAGCCTCGTCGAGCACCGTGACGACCACCGCCGTGCCGGGCACGAGCGTCACGACGACGTCCTGCTGACCGCCGCGGACCCGGACCGGCTCGGGGCGCGGGAAGTCGGGCGGCGGCGCCACGTGGACATCGACCTCCGCCCCGTCGGCGAGCCCGCCGAGCCGGAAGCGGCCGTCGGCGTCGGTGCGCGCCCGCGGCAGGTCACCGCCGTCGCGGGTGAACGCCCCCTCGAGGTTGCGCCCCTGCTCCTCGGTGGCGGCGATCACGACCGCGCCGCGGACCGGCGCGCCGTCGGGGTCGCGGACGACGCCCGTCACGGTCGCCTCGACGGGGAGGCGGATCTCGACTTCCGTCTCGTGCCCGGTCAGCGGGCCGAGCCGCGCGGGCCCGAACGGCAGGAGCGTGCCGGTGCGCGCGCGCGGCGCGCGCACGACGACCGTCGCGCCGGCGAGACCCGCCGCGCGTCCCGAGACGTCCACGATCGCGACCCCGTCCTCGGCGGTCGATCCGCTGGATCCGCCGTTGCCGTAGTCCACTTGCACGTACGCACGGGGCACCGGCTTCCCGTCGGGGTCGAGCACCTTCACGACCAGGCCGGTCGCCTGCCCCTCGGGCCGCACGAGCTTCAGGACGAGATCGGTGGTCCCCGCCGCGACCGAGGCGGTCGCGACGAGCCCGACGCGCTCGGCCTTCAGCAGGCGGGCCTCGACGTCGTAGGTGCCGGCTTCGAGCGACGTGAGGCGGAAGCGCCCCCGCGCGTCCGTCTGGGTGGGGCGGACCCAGCGCCCGCGCCCGTCCGACGTCACGCGGGCCGCGGCGGCCGGCGTCCCATCGGGCTGGAGAACCGTGCCGGAGATCGTGAGCGCCGGCCGCAGCGTCACGACCACACGAGGCTCGCCGTCGACGACCTTCGTCCCGGGGAACGGGAGGAAATCCTCGTGTGCGACGTGGACGGTCGCGGCGGCGCCGGGCGCGACCTCGACCCGCGCGCGCCCCTGTCCGTCCGTCACGGCCCCGACGCGACTCGTGGCGGCGATGCCGTTCGTCCCCGTCACCCGCACCGTCGCGCCGACGACGGGCGTCGCCTTCTCCGCATCGACGACCAACACGTCGATCGCGTGAATCGGCACGAGCCGGACCTCGACCCGGGGCGGCGGCGTCGCGGTCGTCGCGAGCGTCGGACCGACGCGGGTCTCCGCGGCCCCGGGCGCCGTCACGACGACATCGTACGGCCGGTCCGACGCGAGCCCCTCGAGCAGGAAGACGCCGTCCGCGCCCGATGCCGTGGGGGTGAACGTGGGCGTGGGGCCGCCGGGGCGTGGCATCGCGTCGGACGCCCGCGCCAGCGCGCGGACGACGGCGCCGGGCGACGGCGCGCCGTCGGGGCCGAGGACGACGCCGGCGAGGCGCGCCCCGCGTGCGACCACGAGGTCGACCGTCGTGACCTTGCCCGGCTCGACGAGAGCGACCAGCGGGTCGAATCCGCGGGCCGGGTCGCCCGCGTCCTTCGGGACCCAGCCGCCGCCCTCAGCGGTCACCAAGGCCTCGCCCGGCGCCACGTCGTCGATCCGGTAGCGGCCGTCGGCGTCGGTGACCACCGGCGGGCCCGCGAACGGCAACCCGCGCCCCGCGCTCGTCGCCGAGATCCTCAGCCCGCCCACCGGCGTGCCGGCGGCTTCCGCCGTGACGCGGCCGCTCACCGACCCGGTACGCGCCAGCCGGACCTCGAGCGGCCCCGTCGGCGTGAGGGCGAGCGTCACCATCGCCAGCGCGTAGCCGGGCGCGCTGATGACGACGGCGCCGTCGGTGCCGCTGCCCACCGTGAGCACGAACTTCCCCTCCGCGTCGGACGTCGTCCGGGCGACGACGAGTTCGAGGTCGTCGCTCCCGCGCCCGCCCGCGAGCACCTCGGCGCCGGCGACGGGCGCGCCGTCGGCCTCGCCGACGACGCGTCCCTCGAGCGGCGTGGCGAGCCCGCCGACGGTCAGGACGTAGGGCTGCGTCATGGGCACGCCGATTGGTTTTCCGACCGCGCGGAAGGCGCCGACCTCGATCGCGCTGACGACGTACGCGCCCGCCTCGAGGCCCGTCGCGCGGAAGCGGCCTTCGCGGTCTAGGTCGAGCAATTCGCCCACCGCCACCAGCGACCCGAGGCCCTGCCGTCCGCCGCCCGCGCGGTCCACGGTGACGAGGCCCTGGAACGGGGTGCCGTCGGCGCGCACCACGCGTCCGGCGAACACCTCGCGGCCCCCGCCCACCGCGACGTCGACGGACGCGCGCGCGCCGTCCACCGCCAGATCGACGCTCGCGGCGCCGCGGGCGCCGTCCGCGGTGACCGCGCGGACGTGCCACGCGCCCGCGGCGAGCCCCTCGATCGCGAAGCGGCCGTCGTCGCCGGCGGTCGCGACCGCGGCCGGAGGCTCGAGCCCGAGCGGCGGGGCGACGACGCGCGCGAAGAACGCCGCGGGCCCGCCGCGCATCGCCTTCTCGGGATCCGCGGACACCGAGAACCGGACCTCGACCCGCGCAGCGACCGGTGCGCCCTGCCGCCGGACCGTCCCGACGAGCGTCGCGCGGCCGCGGTGCGCGCCCGTGGGGCGGAGCGGCGCGCCCGGCCCGCCCCCGCCGCGCCCCCCCGCGGCCGCGAGCGTCGCCGGATCGACGGTCCCGGGCGCGCCGCTCGCGACGTCGTCGCCGTCGCGCCCGGCCTCGCCGTCGGCCGTCGGGGCGTCGGCCGACCGGGTCAACGCCCACGCCGCGACCCCAGCGACCGCGAGCAACACGACGACCCACGGGCCCTTCGATCGCATGACGCCTCCCGACGACCGGTCCCGCCGACGGGACGAAGTCGCGCGGACCCATGTTCCCCGAACCGCGGGGTCGGCGCACGGCTCGACCGGGGTCGGCGCGAGGCCGGCCCCCGCCGAAGCGAGGTCCGGCGGCGGGCCCGCACCGGTCCGGGGTACGATCCGGGGATGCCCGGCGTCCGCGTCATCGTCCTCGGCACCGTGCAGGACGGTGGCGTCCCGCACCCCTGCTGCGCCTGCGTCCGCTGCGAGGCCGCGTGCCGCGACCCCGTCCACCGGCGCCTGCCGGCGTGCATCGCGCTCGTCGGCGAGAGCGGCCGCGTCCTCGTGATCGACGCCACGCCGGCGTTCGGGGAGCAGTTGGCGCTCCTCGGCCGGGTCCTTGGAACGAGCCCGGTGTGCCCGGACGAGTTGGTGATCACGCACGCGCACATCGGCCACTATCTGGGCCTCGCGTTCCTGGGCAAGGAGGCGATCCACGCGCGGGGGCTGCCCGTCTACGGGACACCGAGCTTCCTGCGGTTCGTGCAGGGCAACCGGCCGTGGTCGCACCTCGTCGAGCGCGAGGAGATCGAGTTGAGGACGCTCGCCCCGGGGAGCCCGCACGCGTTCGACGGCGCGGTCGTCCACGCGTTCCTGTCGCCGCACCGGGGCGAGGACACCGACACGCTCGGCTTTGAGATCGTGGGCCCGCGGCGACGCCTCGTCTACGTGTCCGACGCCGACCTGCTGCCCGCGGAGATCGTCGAGCGCGTCCACGACGCCGACGTGTCGCTGGTGGACGGGACCTTCTACAGCCCGGCCGAACTCCCCCACCGCGACATCCTCGCGGTGAAGCATCCGTTCGTGCGCGAATCCCTCGACCGGCTCCGCGGCGGCCGGGGCAAGGTGTTCTTCACGCACCTCAACCACACGAACCCGCTGCTCGACCCGACGAGCCCCGAGGCCCGCGGCCTGCCCCCCGGGTTCGCGATCGCTTCCGAGGGCCAGGTCTTCGAACTCTAGCCCCCCGGTGGTTCCGCCCTCTGGTGTCAGAAGTCCCGAAGAAATCGCCTTCGCTCGGTTTCCGGCGGGCCAAGCCCCCCGGAAACCCGCTCGGCGCGCGGCCCCTGCGGGTCCGCGCTTCGCGGCTGTGACGGAATCTTCGATTCCTTCACAACCTCTC
>Ga0163144_10019914_pt1 | contig 13458 bp, 9 predicted proteins | sample OliLak19BULKMAT1_FD_123175 | JGI IMG/M metagenome (GOLD analysis project Ga0163144, IMG submission 123175) | Freshwater microbial mat bacterial communities from Lake Vanda, McMurdo Dry Valleys, Antarctica - Oligotrophic Lake LV.19.BULKMAT1 | ecosystem: Environmental > Aquatic > Freshwater > Lake... | reverse complement strand
TTTTGCAGCTACCCGAAGGGCGGGATTTTTACCACTAAACTTCATTCGGAGAACTGAACTTTCGGCTTGCACAAATGTGTCTGCGAAGCACGAAACCCCGCCTTTTGGGTAGGTGCTGTTATGTGCTGCCCTGCTGTCCGTCCGTAGATATTTAGCTGCAATTTTGCACTCATTTGTCCAAAGCGATTTGCATTCATTGCTGTGTCGTGGCAAGTTTGTAGAATGGTTGTTGTGTGGTTGGGAAAAAATTAAAAAAAAGAGGGGAGGAAAATTTTTTCTTGGGTGGATAAAAAAACTCTCTCTTAAAAAAATAGCTTCGTGGGCTGGCTTGCAGCGTTTTTTAAGAGTGTGTTTTTTTGTGCGGTTGCTTTCTTTCATCGTTGGTTTTCTTGAATTTTAAATGAATCTTTTGTTGAAACGCCACTACGGTGCAATGCTCTGTTTTCCCAAGGAGGCATTGGATTGTCGTCTGTCCAGATTCCTATTTTAGATTTTTTTGCTTCCATTTCTAACTCCGCTAATTTAGAATCACTATTATATTTTTTAAAGTGCCACGCTAACCCTGCCTTTATCATTTCATGGCTCAACTCTGTTCCATCTTCCAAATAGGAAAATGCAAGTGTTCTGTCGTGATTGTCTTTGCTTATATTTTTTAGAATTACTTGTTTTCCAAAACACAATTCTGACAAATGATTTTTTGCAACCTTGTAATAAGGCATCCCTTTTTCAGGTGCATCAATTCCTTCCATTCTTACCCGAATGGTTGAATTTCCTCCTATTAAAATATCATAAGTGTCTCCATCAATTATTCCAATAACTTTTCCTGTTTGACTTTCTTCACCCTTTGGGCTTGCCTTTCTGTTTCCGCTTCTGGAGTTACAAGAAAGTGTTATAGAAATTAAGAGTATGTAAATTAATGTGCTTCTCATTCAAAAGTAATTTCGCCTTTGTCGTTATCAATTGAAATTTTTCCAAATTTTTCAAAGGCGGTTTGTCCTAATAAAAGTGGTGCTTGGCTATTGTCAATAACAGTTGCTTCAATGTTGTTTAAAGTTCTGTCACCAATTTTTACAGTTTTCAAATTGATTCTTGTTCCTGCCGAAATAGTCCCTGTTGCATCTTGGAAATACTGAACATCAAGAATGTCGTCTTTTTGAAGTGTGCCTTGTCTGTATAATACAGATGCTTCAGAGGATGAAATACAAATGCTACTTGCACCTGTATCAAAAATGAATTTCAACCTTAATCCATTTATTTCAATCCACACATATTTTACTCCATTATCATTTTCCATTTTGAGAATAGTTTTCTTACCTGTGCTTCTTTCAGGTTCTTCATTGCTTTGAGTTGTTCTGTTTGTATGGACAACATTTCTTCTCCCGGATTTAGAACAACCTGAACAGCCCGAAAATATAAGTGAGATGGCTACTGCCGAAATTATGTAGATGTTTTTCATTCAATTTTTATTTCACCGATTTTGGGGACGATTTGGATTAAAATTCGCTGATTCTTTTTTTCGTCTGTGCTGGAAAATCTACCAATACCTCCTGTTCCCGAACCTGCAATTTGAATTTCGCAAACTGATTGGTCGGGCATTATTCCACGCTGTTGCCAAAGCTTTTGAACTGCCCATGCTCTTTTGTAACTCAAAGGAAAATTATCAAGGTAATTATCACTTGATGCCATACCTTCAATTATTACAACATACTTTATGTCCTGATTGGCATATTTATTTTTAAGTGTTTGAATCAATGTTCTAATTGAATTTCCAACATCAACTAAATACTGTATGTCTTTGTCTTTGATAATATCTTCTCTTGGTTCAAACTCAATGCTCCTTACAAGTGAAAACCTTTTAAAAATGGAATCGTAAGCAAAATATTCTTTTGGTAACTCTTTAACTGCCGCTTGAATTTCTTTGATTTTATTTAGTTGCTGTTCAGTTGCTTTTTGCTGATTTGTTAGTTTCAGATAAGTCAGAACATACAGAACCAACATAATGAAAAATAAACTTGTCATTAGGTCGGTAAAACTTGGCCAAAAAAAACTTGAACCTTTTGCTTTCATAAGAAACTACTTCTTGGATTTGAAAAGATTTTTTATAGAAGAAGAAATACCTTTTGCCCTGTGAGATAAACTGCTGTGTTCAATTTCTTCAAGAATAGCAATTGACTTAGCCATATTTTTATTTAAGTCATCAAGTTGGTTTTGAATTCTCTCTCCCTGTGAAGCAGAACTGTTTTTAAATTGTGAAACATCCTTGTTTAAAGTAGATAAATGTTCAAGGTTACTCAAATTGGTTTTGCTTTCTGATAGTGCTTTTTTAAGGGCTTCAATTTCATCAACAGTAAAGTCTTTAATTGACTGACTGGAGTTTTGAATGTGCACTTTTAATTCTTTGAAAATATCAGATATACCATGTCCTACATCTGCAACTGCATTTGAAGTCATTTCTTTGTGTTCTTCCAACTTACTAAAATGTGCCGAGAGAAATTCTAACAACTTTTGACTTTGATTTAGTTTGTTATCAAGATTATCTGCAATTACCTTGAAGTTGTCTGTCCTTGCTAAAAGTTCGTTTGTGCGATTTACAATGTGCTGTGAGTTTTCAATGAATAAATTTACATTGGATAAGTGCTGATTAAATTTTTCAAACTCACGCACAGAAATTTCTAAACCGCCTAAAACCTTGACATTATATTTTGTCATTTCAACCATTTTAGATTTGTCAATACTATCAAGCAATTCTTTTTGTTTATCAAGCACCTCTTTTTGTTCTCTAATGGCTTTTCTACTTGAATCAAAAATGCCTGACATTCCGCTTAAATTAGTTGTAAACTCGTTGTTGAATTTTAAAAGATTTCTTTGTAATGATTCCAAGGTAGAAGCTAAACCCTGATTAATTATTGGAAGTAATTCAATTTGAACAAAAGTATAGAAGTCATTTTTTCTTGCTTCACTTAAACTCCTTGACCCTTTAAAAACCCACCCTGAATTTATTATTGTCAGCATTAGTCCAGAAAAACTGGCAATCATTGCAATCTTAACTCCACCAATTAACAAAGCGATTCCTTCATTCAGCATAACATCTTTTGCTTTTGTATCCAACACAACACCTAAGTCAGGCATATTGAAAAGCCCGATTACTATACCCATCATTGTTCCCATTAAACCAAGGTAAAGGGGAATGCCAATAGAAAGGTTTACATCTTCTTCAACTGCATTTGTGTTTCTTTCAACTATATCTTTTATTAAATTAAAATCAGATGCTGCACCCCTATTACGAATAAGATAATTGTTTACAGAAAAAAGTATGTTATCAAAAACATGATTAGTCTTTACTTCGCTTTCAAGAATGTTTACTTCTGTCCTTTCAACATGATTTCCCAGTTGTCCGTTATCAAATAGGGATAGAGTTTCATCATCACCGAAATCACCTGCTGGAACATGATTTGTAGGGACATTTACAGAAGCATTTTTATAATGCTCTATGTTCCCCAAAATTTCTTTTGGGGTTAATCTTTCAAGGTCAGTAATGGGAACAAACACCTTTGAAATTTTTAATGATGCTACCTTTGGAATTATTCTTCTGAATACCCCGATTTGAATAAAGGTTCGTGTAAAAACATAAAGTTGAATTGAAACGATTACACAAACGAGCATTGCTTCAATTGTTTCAACTTTCATATTTTATTTTGGCTTTGGAATTTTTTATCCATTTATCCCCTGTTAGTTCTGCTTCACCGGCACTGTCTGTAACAATCCTTTTTGCTTTTGGATTAAACGCATTTATTGCATCACAAACGGGGTCTATGTTTTTATCAGGATACTGTAAAGCAAGTTTTATTGATGCTTCTCTATCATCAATTTGAAATTTTGCTTTTGATGAATTAGCAACCTTTGTAAATCTATAAATTGATGCACCTTCTCTGTATGAAGGAGATGCTGAACTTTCATTGAAACTACCATCAGAATTTGGAGTTGATAAATAGAAAGTTTCAGTGGGTGTTTTGGTTTCAGGTTGTTTTAACTCTTGCTTAGAAAAGTTTTCTTGTGGCGTAACATTCCATTCAACTGTTGTTTCATTTTGCTGCTGCTGTTCCACCAACTTTGCTATTTCTGGTTTCAATTCACTGATAACAGATTTGATAATATCTTTTGTATTAACTCTTTTATTTAATTCGCCTTGAATGTGGTCGCCAAATCTTCTTCCACTTAGTATCTTTGAAATAACGGTATCATACGCATCATCACTATCACTACTTGACCTATTTTCAGATTTCCTTCCCTTAATCATTGCAACAATAACTGCAATAATTGAAAATAATAATGCAATACAGACGAAGTAATTTATATGTTCAGAAAACCATCCTTTAGTTTCAACAACTGCTGTATCTTGTTTTTGTTCCAATGTTGCAACTCTATTTTCTAAAGAGGGTGGTTTCTGTTGTCCATCAGAATCTGTATTTGGTTCTACATTGCTATTTTCTTGTGGTTGTGATACAAGAAATTTTTCTAAGTCATTTTTTAATACTTCTTTCAATGATAAAAATGCAGGGTCGTCTTTTCTTTTATTAGCAAACTCAAATAGCTTGCTATACTTCGTTTGATTTGAAAAAATACCTTCTGTCAAAAGCCTAATTGCATCATCAGATTCAATTGACTGTTTATACGCATTGGTTTTCACTTTGTCAATTTCAATAGATAAGTCAATTGTCTTCGTTTCAGTTGATGCAATTGCTGATTTTATAGAGTTGAAATCGGGATATGTTTCACAATTACATTTTCCTTTGAATAGAGAAGTTACGCCACCTGTCGGGCTTTTTTTAAGTGAAAGTTCAACGGCCTTGCAGTTTACAAAATTTACTGCCTTTTCAAAATCGCTTTTACTTACCTGTGCTTGGGTAACTCCACTAATTGCAAGTATTGCAGCAATTAAAAAGTTCTGTATTCTCATTTGGATTAGTTTTTTACAGGTGTTAGGTCTGATAAGTGGTTTGATAAATTATTTATTGCTCCGATAATGGGAAGGAAGAACAAAGTTTCTTCTACTTTATTATCCCCTTGTTCAGCATCCAGTTTTTTATTAAATAATATTCCATCCTCAAGATATTCGCCTAAAAATTTGTTTATTTGAGTTTCAAATACTTTAATTGAAGCAGAAGAAATTTTGAAGTCTTCTGCAATTCCATCTTTTTTAAGGATTGAAACAAAAAGTGCGTTTAATGCTTTAACTTTTGTAATGACACTATTTTTAACATTCTGGTCTATTTGGTCATAAGTCAAATCATAAACTCCTTTTTCATCAACCAAGTTTAGAATTGCCTTAATGTTCCTAACATCAATTTCTAAGTCATTTGGGTCACTCAATAGACCTCCTTTACATGTAGTTTCTTTCGGAATGTTTATATCTGTAACAATACTTACACTCTCTTCACCGTAAGAAACATTAAAAACACTTTCAATAATTTGTTTGGTTATGTTTTCAATTTTCGAAAGTTTAGGACTTATAATCCTTAAAATTTTTGAACCATTTCCACTAAAGAAAATGTGCGATGGCAAACCGATATCAGGTATTCTATTTTTCATTAAATCAGCAATATGATAGATGATTGCAGAGTAGAAATACAGAAATATAATTTTTAAATCCTCATCATTATTTAAGAGAAGATTATAAGAAAACGAATCTTTGTCCGTGATTTTGGAATTTGTTTCAAGCGAAAATAAAAATGTATTTACATCCTCTGACTTGTTTTGTTTGAGTGATTTTAACACACCCTTCAATAGTCCTTGATACCCACTTGAATTAAGTATTTTTTCAAAGTGAGGCACATATTTTCGTGCAAGTCCTTGGTCTGTGCCACCCACCAAACCAAAGCCATCACCAAAGATTGAGTTAGCTGCGAATTTAAAAGATGTAAGCAATAACGGTTTGTTTTTAAGAAAATAAACCACATCTGTTGTCCCGCCACCAATGTCTACAGAGATTGCCGGTGTAGAATTACCCCCTGGAGCTTTCTTGTGATGCTTATAATAATAAAAGGGAGCTAAGGATTCAGGAATGCCTCTTGGTTGAGTTGTTGGGTTGAAATATTTATTAATAAGGTCATTCCAAAGAATTTCTAAATCATCTTTTCTACCCGACTTCATGCTTGTAGGATAAAACCAAAGAATTTCTGTTGCACTAAGATTACCACCATTCAAAAGAACCTTATTGCGAATCAAGAAAATCAGTTTTTCAAAATATGATTTGATTCGCTTACGATTACCCTCTTCTTGTTTTGCCCATTTCAAATTAGTTTGAAATGTGTTATTGTAATTGAAAAGTCGTTTTTCAAAAATGAATGGAATATTAAAGTCAGCCAGTGTATCAGTTGCTGCATTGATATTGATATTACCGCTTTCTGCTAAAACGGTTCTTTGTGGAAATTTATATTCGGAATCGGTTGAACCAATTTTTAAAGGAAGAAATTCTTCTTCAATCATTTCCCGAATCGCAATAGCACCGCTGCCTCCAAAATCTTCTGATGTTTTTTCTGTATCAAACAAAGTGGCTATTTGAATTTCATCATCCCCTGAAATATCAAAAGGTCGTATTTCGGGTTTAATGTTATCGCAATATTCTATATGCGTATTTGTTGTCCCAAAATCAATAGCAAACTTAAATACTTTGTTACCTTGAACAAAAGGTTTCCATTTGGGAATAATGATTCCAGATGCTAATTTTGATTTAACTTGAATGAAATCAAATTCATTATTTACTACAAAATATTTGGAAGTGGCGGAATGGATTTCTTTATTACTTCTTTCTTTTGTTGTTGAATGGACTATCGTTTGGTTGGAATAGAAAGACAAGTTGTAAGCAGATGATTTCATTTCAGCAACAACATCCCTGTCAACTAATTGAACACGATAAAATGGAGCTATTTCAGGAATGTTGGTTTTTATAAAAGGGAATAGTGTCACACCAAATTGATGTTCTACAATAACTCCTTTATTCTTTTCCTCATCGGGTTTAGGAATTTCTAAATTTATACTTGCTGCATTTTTATTCTTCTTGAAAAGTTCAGGACAGTAATATGTTCTTTCAAAGGAAATGTGTTCACTTCCATCCTTAACAGGAATTTTGAGAATGACTTTTACAGATTCTTCGCCTCCTTGAATCATTTCAATCTTTGGCTTATCAGTATTCACACTTAATAAATCATAAGTGTCAAAATAATCAAAGAACTGTTTCTTTAAAGGAAGAATATAGCCCTTTGAATCATCTCCAATTTCAACGGCAACATTTCCATTAAAAAATTTCCCATTATTTATAGGATATACAAGTCTGATTAGATAAGGTTCTAAAAAGTCGCTCACTGTTAAACACGGATATTCTAAATTATAGCCTGGAATTATTCTTTTATCTAATTGCTCGTTGAATACAAAAGGAACTTTGTTGTTGTTATCCCAATTAGAATCAAGATAACGCAACCTTTTATTAAGGTCATTCTGCAAAACCAAAGGTTTCCTTGCTGCCGCAGTTTTGTTTGAGTGAATTAAGAAATCACTCGCTGTTGCAAGTTGCTCAAGAGAACCAGTAACTATTCTTTCCTGAGCTTTAATTTCTTTTACTTGAATTTCCACATTCTGCATCCACAAACAAGGATTTTCAACACCTTCAGTTTTAAGATTAAATATTTCAATGCAAGGTATGCTTGAGTTTGGCGATACTTTTATTACCTGTGTTGCAAAAGCACTTGAATCTCTTATAATAGCATTTATCTCTACAAATAAATTCCTGAATTTTGCTTCACTTTTTGCTTCAATAATTTCCTTGTTTTTCGCCAAGTATTTACCAAATACTTTCATCCTTTGCGTTAGGATAGGATATTTAGCAAACAGGTAGTATAAATATTTTTGAAAATTAAAATCTCTCTCATAAAGAGCTAATCTGATGTTGTTGGAATAGTTTGAATTAGAAAAGAAAAATGTCACTGGCGAAGTGCAGCCAATTATTTTATCATGGTATTCAACTAAATAAAAATTCTCTAACAAATCAAAATTATAAGGGTCAAAACCATCATCAGCGTTAATAGTTGGCTTTAAATATAGTTCAAGTGTTTCTCCATACCGTCTCTGTTTGTCTGAACTGTTTTTTAAATTACTTAATTCGTTTGCTTTGTTCCAAGGAATTATTCTCAACTTATTCGAATCTGAAAGTTTATCATAATTGAAAAACAATTCAATTAAGTCCAAACAATCGGAAACAAGTTTTTCATCCTCGCTACTCGCAATTACATCACCACCTGAACGATGATGTTTCAGCGATGGAGTTTTAGCAATATTGTGAAACGCATTTTTTACAAGGTCAATCCTTGCAAATGGGCTTGGAATAGCGGTAGGTAAATTTATTTCACTTCCACCTTCGGGGTCTTTGATTGCTTCAATTTCATTGTCAGAATATGCATCTGACTTAAACCAATCTTTGCCGCCTTTGTTTGAGTAACCGAAAATTTTGCTCATGATTGAAATCCGAATTTAGAGGTTAAAATATGTTTAGTCGTTTCAAAAAATAATTTGACAAACTTTGCTTGTGCTGTATTATAGTTTTTCCCTTTTGCCTCTTTAGAAAGGCAATCGTCAAAAAAAGAATAATCAACTGTCTTTTTAAACCAACCTTGTTTGACTTCTTTATCTTTGATAAATGTTGTCAATGATTTTGGATTAAACGGTTGTATTTCCTCTGATTTATTATCTATGTATACTTCAAGTTCCTCTTTTGTTTTTAACGCAAAAGGAGAAAAACCCCTTCTATTCAAATCCATTTCTGCAAGCCAAAAGCCATAGGCATTTAGGAAATCAGAAAGGTAGGTTTTGTAAAAGGTTTGAGATAGAAATTTATCATCTATTGCAGGTGCATCCATGCTCCAAGCCTGTTTTTCTTTTGATGATTTAAGATGTTCATCTATAAACTTCTTGAATAAGGAAAGTTGAGAAAGTTTTAAACTAATTTTCTTTTCACTTCCAATTTCTAAGTCTTCAAATTTAATTTCGGTAGAATCTCTCTTTATAGAAAACTCTCTGTAAATAGGACAGGTCGCTGAACCTTCATCTGTTTGAAGTGCATCATCTGAAATTTCAAGAAAATTAATTATCGCTAAAGCAGATGCTAATTCAATAAAATGAGCATCATTTTTTTGACCACCATCTCCTGGGTCGTTCTTGTATGCTTTGCCTGTATAGTTATCTGCTATGTAATAGAGAGCATTAACTAAATTGTTACCAGTTACATTGTCTTTGTAATACGAAAGTGCAGCTTTTGTTTTCGCAATAAAGTCAGATTTCTGAATTGGGCTGTCAGTTTCTTTTTCAATATTAAAGTATGGTAGAACAGTGATAGCACCGATTTTTGCATTTTGCAAAAATCCTTTGCCATCAATGTTTTTGTTATTCATTGCATCACGGATGTTTTTCAAAATAGTAGGAAATCCTGCCGCCCCTGTTCCACCAAAAATGGAACTGATTATAAATATTCTATCGGCTTCATTAAAATTTGATGCAAATTCTTTGAACTCGTCTGAATCTTTGAACTGATTTAAAACTACACTTCCTATGTTGGGATTGCCTACAAAACCAATGTCCATTTCAATATCTAATAAGTCAATCTGTTCACCTCTTTTGTTTATTGATTTTCCAGAAAATAAAATATTGGCTAATGCTTTATTAGGTTCGTTTAGATTCGCTAAATCTATGTAGTCTTTGAATTCCTTTTTCGCAACTTGCTGTAAGTTGAAAGTGAAACTACCTAATGCCTTGGTTTTAGTTTTTAAGATTTTATCAGGTGTAGATAATTCTGTGCTGAAAAAACCATTATCAAAACCAATCTCTCTTGTAATAGCTTGATAATTTAAAATCAATTCATCAGTTCGTTTTAAATCTTCGTTTGACTTATGAGGGTCAATGACGATAGGAATAATTTCAAATTCGGTTTCGCCTTCGGGCTTTATGCCAGCCGCCAAAAGCATTGTCAAGGATTTTAATACTCTTGAACCTGTTCCGCCAATGGCGAAAATGTATAAACGAGGTTTTGTCATGTTATTATTATTTATGGCGTTAATAAAGTTGTATGGCTACAATTTCTACTTAATTTACGAGGGATTGTCAATGATGTCAAAAGAGAATAGAAGACAAAGCAAAGAACAGAGTTTGTAAAGGCGAAGCCCGCACAATTGAAAACTGAAAAATTTAAGTCTTTGCAATAATCCCCTGATTGAAGTGAGTTGTATGGAAAAATAAAAGCTATAAAAAAATTAAATCCCATGCAGAATGCAATCATAATCCAAAGGTGATGTTTTTGATTAAAAGTGGGTTTATCAATTATATGATATTGAATTGCATAAAATAAAACTGTAGATGCAATCATTATTAAACCAACATACTGATACCAAACCGTTCCAAAATACCCCGAACAGGTAATGTCATAGCCCCGTAGATGGTCAGCTAAATCAACTGGAATTAATGGGTTTAGCCCACCTATTTCAAAAATGGGTGAAAAGCCAGATATGGCTATTAAAAGAATCACCACTGATAAAACGAGAATGCTTATAATATTACCTCTCATGATTTAATTTTTTATGATTGTTATATTGAACGAACTTACTGAAATGGCATTTGACTTTGGATAAAAAGCATCTGAAACACCTTCAACTAAATATTTAAAACCAAAAGTTTTTTGTTTCTGTGCCGTATCATTTTTAGCGATTGAAGCATCATCATCTGAATTTGATTCGTAAACCCAAGATGGAACTTTTCCAACAACATCAATCTTGAGGGTTTCGTCTTGCAAAGCTTTTGTTTGAAAAATTAATTTGTGTGTAAATCCTGATAATGATAAGTTTTGTTTATCTGTTATTTTTTCAATTTTCAACGAATATTTAGGATTACTCAACATGAAATTAGCAGTATCAGTAAAGTAGTTTTCATCTTGCAAACTATTTGAAAAATCAACTGCTACCGTAAACCCAAAAAGCCCTTTTGTTCTTGAATCATCAGATTTTTTTGAATCACAAATAGGACCTTTAGCACCTTCTTTAAGGCGAAAACTACCAACCTGATTGCTAAGTAGTATTTTGTAATCAGGTTGATTTGTTTCTCTTGATTTTTGGAATACTAAAAGGTTTTGATAACCTCCTTTTATATTATCAAGCATTTTCGTTTTCAGGATTTTGCTAATTTGTTTTGTGTTACCAATAATCCAAATGTAATATGGTCTTTTGCATTTTAATGGAATAGGGGTATCCATTTTGTCATAATACAATCCATTAAATCTTGAATTGAGTTGAATCACAACTGCTGATAAATCAAATGTGCTTAACTTACTAGCAAAGTCAATTTTAATTCCTACACCTTGATTGTTCAAATAATCTTGTGCATCAGTTTTGTTTCCTGGGGAGAAAACAAAATCTGAAATTAAGACTGCTACATTATTGTTGTTTACAGTTTTAAGAACGGTATTTAAAATGTTTTTTAAATCTGAAACACTTCTATCACCGCCTCTTTGTTTAAATGTTGACGGTTCTAATTTTTCAATAAAGTCTTGAATGTCGGGTGCAAGTGCATTTTTCTTTTGGGTTAGTAGATTCTTATTTATGTAACTAAGATTCATGCTATCGCAAACACCACTTATTTTGAAGTCGCCTAACAAATTATAAATGGCTGTTTCAAATTCAGATACTCCCTTTACATATCCGTCCATGCTTGCAGAGTTTTCAAGAAAAACATTGATATTAAACTTGTCGGCTTTAGTTGCTGTGTTTTCGGGTTGCCAAATGTCTGCGGCTGTTATGGCTAAATTTTTTGCAGAAAAATATTTTTTCAAATAAGAAACGACTTTGGCGTTGTCAATTTTTCCTTTGTCGTCTTTGAATTGCTGAAATCCCTTTTCGTTTGAAAGAGAAATTTGCTCAAGCAAATTTTCGTATTCCTTTTTGTCAATGCTTTTGTCATTGGTTGCAAAGGTTAGTGATTGCTCATTGAATTGTTCAAACTCCGACTTACAGCCGTAAAGAAAGAAAGCAAATAACAATGAGATAAAATAGAGTTTTTTCATCTGCTGATATTTAAGTTGCAAATATATGATTCATAAACGGTTATTTCATTGGAAACGGAGAACGGAATAAAGCGTTGGCGAAAACACTCTTTCATTTTTTTTTCTGCGTTTGGCTTGTGTGTCGGCAAAAAAATGAAAGTGTGTTTTGTGCGGTGGCATAAAAATATTTCGTGCGGTGGCATTTTTTTTTAATTTTTTTCAGCTGTGGCACTTGCAATTTCTGTTCGGTTGTCGTTGTCATATTGTCAAAATTGTTTGTTCAAAGCTCTAAAGTTTCAAGTTAGCACTGTCCATAGGGTTGCACATAACTTGTTTATACCTGCACTTCCCTTGCTACAATCCATCTCATATTGACTGGATACTCGCAACAACAACCCTCTTCCCCCCTCCGTTTTTAAACGATTACTTACGTATATTTTCGTTTACAATCATCCTCCAATCTCCAGCCAACCCTCTCATATTTGCAGGGTTAAAATCCAACAGCCACCCTTAGGGCAGATACCCTATAGCACCTACACTGACCGCAGGATTGCCGGATCACTTTGAATCAATACTACCCGAACCAAATGGCGGATCAGGTTTTCTGGGTGGATGCGATCCGAAGATAAAGATTATTTGATTTATGCAGACGTGAATATTTTCTGAACAGGCATATTGAACAGCCTGGTTAACTTTTGTGCCACCTACTACCGGGATTCGAGATTCGGCCAGCATGCAGACACCTGTCGCCCTATTTGACTATTACAGAATTTCCTGAAAGGATACTACAAACCCTGCTCTGATCTTAATTCCACTTGCGCGTTTCCACGATGCCATTGACCAGATCTCGCCAGATTCGATGAGCATGTTGGCTTCACCTCCGGTGATCACCGGTTTGAAGACTTTCAACGATAGAATACAAATTTCTGGGGTGGATCAAGGAATGACAGATGGGCTGCCTGTGGGGAAGCAGGAGGAGTTAATGGGGGAAGGAGTCGAATCCGTAGGGCTTCTTACGAAAGGCTACCACACCCACACCCACACAGCCAGCCACACGCACTCTGGGTTCCCTGTTAGTATCAACTGGCGTGGCCGCCTACTCGATGTGTGCTGTGTAAGCTGTATTAAAGATGAGGGCAGGCCCCTCGGTGAGGATTTTTAGGAAAACTCACTAAACCACTTCTATGATGCATCATGGGAAACAGGGATGTATGAAGCGATAGAAGAAAAGGCTGCATAAACAGTCAGGTAAGGATAGAAAAGATGAGCGAAAGCGAACCTTCCGATGAAGTGACGAAAAGGCCAGTTGTTGTCAAAATCCAATCTATATCGAGAGGTTGGAGATAAGCATAGAGGGCACCTAATTACTGTCTAGCTTTTGATGA
>Ga0163144_10019913_pt1 | contig 13459 bp, 10 predicted proteins | sample OliLak19BULKMAT1_FD_123175 | JGI IMG/M metagenome (GOLD analysis project Ga0163144, IMG submission 123175) | Freshwater microbial mat bacterial communities from Lake Vanda, McMurdo Dry Valleys, Antarctica - Oligotrophic Lake LV.19.BULKMAT1 | ecosystem: Environmental > Aquatic > Freshwater >... | reverse complement strand
CTGTTCAACGCATCCGAACCACTGGTGCAGTTGCGCGGGAACTGGGTGGAGATCGACAAGACGCAATTGGAGCAGGTCTTGTCGCACTGGCGCAGCGTCGAAACGATGGCCAAGCGCGGCGTCGACTTCGCGACGGGCATGCGCCTGCTCGCGGGCGTCCCCACCGCCGACGCGGATGACGCGACCCAGCAGCAGGAAACGCTCGACGCGGAATGGGTCGGGATCAAGCCGGGAAAATGGCTGGAGGAAACGCTCAGCAAACTACGCGACCCGACGCAACAAGCCCCGCCAATCGCACTTCAAGCGACACTTCGTCCGTACCAGATGAAAGGCTTCGCGTGGCTCCGCTTCATGTCCGAACTCAAACTCGGAGCCTGCCTCGCCGACGATATGGGCCTCGGCAAGACCGTTCAGGTGATCGCGCTCCTGTTGCATTTGAAACAATCACAACAGAACAAGCTCGCGCCCAGCCTGCTGGTCGTTCCCGCGTCGCTCGTGCCGAACTGGAAGTCGGAATTGACGCGCTTCGCTCCGACGCTGAGCGCGCTGATCGTCCACCCGTCCGAACGAGACCCCGCCGGCGCGGGCGTCAGTGAATCCTGCGACGGCGCGGACGTGGTGATTACGACCTACGGCATGGTTACGCGTCTGGACTGGCTACGCGAGCGTACGTGGACACTGGCCGTTCTGGACGAGGCTCAGGCGATCAAAAACGCCGGAACGCGGCAGAGCCGCGCCGTGCGCGAGCTCAAGTCGGCGGCGCGCGTCGCGCTGTCGGGCACGCCGATCGAAAACCGGCTGGGAGACTTGTGGTCGCTCTTCGAATTTCTTAACCCCGGTCTGCTGGGCAGCGCCAAGTCGTTCGGAAAACTCTGCAAGAAATTAGCCGACGACGAAACCGGCACCGGCTTCGCGCCGCTCCGGGCGCTGGTCGCGCCGTACATGCTAAGGCGATTGAAAACGGACAAGACTGTCATTTCTGACCTTCCAGACAAGACCGAACTCAAAGCCTGGTGCACCCTCTCCCCCCGACAGGCGGCGATGTATCAGCAGTCGGTCGAGGAGCTGGGGCGCGCGCTGGAAGACATGTCGGAAGGCATCCAGCGCAAGGGCATCGTGCTGGCGTTTCTCATGCGGTTCAAACAAATCTGCAACCACCCGGCACAGGTGCTCGGCGCGGGCATGGCCTATGAATCCGGCGAGAGCGGGAAGTTCCAGCGTCTACGCGACATCTGCACCGAACTGGCCGAGCGACAGCAGCGCGTGCTGGTTTTCACGCAATTTCGGGAAATGACGCAACCGTTGGCCGAGCAGTTGCAACAAGTCTTCGGGCGCGGCGGACTGGTGTTGAGCGGGTCGACCACCGTGCCGCAACGGAAGAAAATGGTCGAGGAATTTCAGACCGACGACGGCCCGCCGTTCTTCGTGTTGTCGCTCAAGGCCGGCGGGACGGGCCTGAACCTGACGGCGGCGTCGAACGTGATCCACTTCGACCGGTGGTGGAACCCCGCCGTCGAAAATCAGGCGACCGACCGGGCGTTTCGTATCGGGCAGAAGCGCAACGTACTGGTCCACAAGTTCGTGTGTCGTGGGACGATCGAGGAAAAAATCGACGCGATGATTGAAAGCAAATCGGCGCTGGCGGGCCAGTTGCTCGGGACCGACGGCGCGGAGAAAATGCTCAGCGAAATGAGCAACAGCGAATTGCTCCAGTTCGTCGCGCTCGACGCCCGGTCGGCGACGGGCGCGGAGTGAAACAACTTTTGAGGTGATCCATGGGATGGTTCAGCTATCGGCCTTATGTGTCCGTGTCCCAGCGCCGCGCGAATTCCGTCAGGGAGATGAACAAGCTGGCGAAGAAGGGGCAGAAGGTCGAGCCGGTGATGATCGAAGGGCGCACCATCGCCAAGACGTTTTGGGGAAAAGCGTGGTGCGACCACATCGAACAGCTCGCCGACTTCGAATCAAGGCTGGACCGGGGCAAGACGTACGTGCGGAACGGGTCGGTCTGCCACCTTGCGATCTCCAGGGGAAAGATCGACGCGATCGTGTGCGGAAGCTCGTTGTACAAGGTGAAGATCGGGATCGAGCCGCTTCAACCGGAGCGTTGGAACCAGATGAAGAAGCAATGCGCCGGGCAAATGACGTCGGTGGTGGAATTGCTGCAAGGCAAGTTTTCCGACGCGACAATGAAAATCCTGACCGGCTCGGACGCCGGCATGTTCCCGATGGTGGAAGATTTTGACACCGACTGTAATTGCCCCGACTACGTTCGACTGTGCAAACACTTGGCCGCCGTCCTGTACGGAGTCGGCGCGCGGCTGGACGTGTCACCCGAACTGATCTTCACCTTGCGCGGCGTCGATCCGACCGAACTCCTTCAAAGCGCCGCGACGTTCACTGCCAGACCGGGAAAATCGAAGAAGAAGACGATCGAGTCGGACGCACTGAGCGACGTCTTCGGGATCGATCTTGCCCCCGAAGAGGCCCCCAAGCCCGCGCGACCCGGACCTGCTTCCAAGCCAAAACTGACGCCCAAGAAATCGATGAAGAAGTCGACCAAGAAGGCCGTGAAACCGAAGAAATAGCCCCCGCGGGTTGGGCGATTCACCGCTCAGTCATTTCTTGGAGAAATTTCCCAACTCCGTCACAAACCCGATTAAAGCTTGATCGGCCCATGCCCGTATGGTTGAATAGTGCGTCAAGGGACGATTGCGCGACGCGCGGCTCGTCCGTGGCCGGTCGTCGAATACAAAACGCCAGTACCGCTTTGTGCCCACCATGAGCAGCCCGCGCCGCCCGAATTCCGCAATCGTCGTCGCGTTGTACGTCAACGCCGCCGTGATGGTGGTCGTCGGCGTGCTACTGTTGAATCGGCCGGGCGTGCCGAACTTTTTGCCCGCGGCCATGGCGCAGTCACAAGGCCCGATCGCGGGTGGCGCGGGCGTGTTCGTCATGCCGGCGCAGTTGTCGCAGAACACGTGGGGCTGTTATTTACTCGACATCGACGCGCAGACGCTGGCGGCGTATCAGTTTTTTCCCGGCGAAAAGGTGTTGAAGCTGTCCGCGGCCCGGAACTTCCGCCACGACCGGCGCCTGGGCAATTTCAACACCCTCCCCAGCCCGAATGAAGTTGCCGACCTCGTCGAGAAAGAACGCGACAGTGGCAGAGTGTTGAACTCCGTCAAAACTCCCCCGCCTTCCCCCGAACCGAAGCCGGCGGAGTAAGTTTCCCGCCTCTCAGCCCGCTCCCGACGACCCGCCGACTTTTCCTTTACTGACCCTCAAGTTCGACCAAGTTTTTGTGACCGATCCTGCCTGTCGCCGTCGAAGTAATTTTTGTAGTCTCTCCGGGGCGCTTAGTACAATAACCCGAGTCGATTCCACCACGGGCGTCCGGGGCAATTGTTTTAGAAAAGGAGGAACGTCATGGCGTACTACAAGATTCTCTCGCTCGATGGCGGGGGAACATGGGCGATGATTCAGGTTCAGGCGCTGCTCAATATCTACGGCGACGTTACCGGCCGGGAGGTTTTGCGAAAATTCGACCTCGTCGCCGCCAACAGCGGGGGAAGCATCGTGCTCGGGGCGCTCTGCGAAGACTGGAAGCTCAGCAGAATTGACGCCTTGTTCAAAGACAAGGCTCAACGCGAGACTGTCTTCGTGAAAAAGTTTTTTCGTGGCGTCGCGAGGTATTCGACGCGCGAGAAACTGAAAGGTCTGCAGAAGCTTCTGCCGTTCGGCGCGACCCACCGGATTAATGAAGTAGTGCAGGAGATCCGAAAGTCGCCGGGCGGGCGCGCCACGGATCTGCTCATCACGTCCTTCGACTACGATCGTAAACGCGCCGTGTATTTCCGGTCGAACTTGAATAGCCGTACGTCCAGCGGGTCGGGGTACGAGGTCAGGCTCGCCGAGGCGATTCATGCGTCGACCAACGCCCCGATCAAGTATTTCGACGAACCCGCGGAGGTCGAGTGCTTCTCCGGCACGACCTCCACCAAACGCCGCTTCTGGGACGGTGGCGTCGCCGGTCTGAATAACCCCGTCCTCGCGGCAGTGACCGAGGCGCTCGCGAACGACCCCGCCCGCCGCGCCGACGTCCGTGTCTTGAGCATCGGCACCGCCAACGTCTTTCGACCCATGGCCATGCCCGACCCCGTAGAACCGCTCGGCGAGCCGGTCGTGGAGTCCACGCTTTATCGCGACATGCAAGTCATGGCAACCAGCGTCCTTGACGACCCGCCCGATGTCGCGAGCTACGTCGCGCACGTCATGCTCGGGGGCCCCATCCCCCAGCCCGGCGCGAGCTCCGTGGACCCCCAGTCCGACGGGCTGGACTCCCCCGTCGTGCGTATGAACCCGATGATCCAGCCCTGGTACCGCGGCGTCGATCCCGCCGGTAAAGACCGTTGGGAACTCCCTGACGGGTGGAACCCGGGCGCCTTCCGCAAGCTCGTCAAACTCGACATGGACGCAGTGGACCAGCCCGAGGTCGACCTGATCTCCGCGTACATCAACACGTGGCTGGCCGACAGGGTTCCCAACCAGCCCGTCCAGGCCGGGCACAAACTTTCAACCCGAATCGGTGCCCGCACGTTCAACTCCGCCAAGCAGCGCTGGGCCGTTATCGAGGCGGCGGGTTAGCGTTTTCGCGCGTGTCGCGCCGCCACAATCCTCTTGACACTCAGCCCCGATTGTTGGAAAGTAATCTAACTGCATTCGAGGAAACGCAGTAGGCAAGCTTGCCTCTACGCACAACACCCGGATTTTCGCGGAGCATTGGGACGTTTCTGACGTCCGACTCGACCCGAACCCCGACCCCTCCAACGGAGCCCGCATCATGGCCAAAATGTTCTACACCCTGGACGAGGCCAAGACCGCTTTGAATAAAAACGAAGAGGACATCAAGCAACTCGCCCGCGAAGGCAAGTTGCGTGAGTTCCGCGACGGGCCACGCCTGATGTTCAAGGCCGACCAGATCGACGCACTCAAAGGCTCGTCGGGTGGGTCCGACCAGGTCGACCTCGGGCCGAGCGACTCGGGTCTGATCGGCTTGGCCGACAGCAAGGGTGCCAGTGGCACGAGCCTGACCCTGAGCGACTCCGACGGCGGACGCAGCCCCGGCGCGGGCATGACCCTCAAAGACGATACCGCCCTTGCGGCCGACCTGGGCCTCAGCGGCTCGCTCGGCGGCGTGCCTTCCCCGCGCGGTCCCGGCTCCGGTTCGGGTACGGGCCTCTCCGGCATGACCAGCAGCGCGGGCGGCGGTGGAGCCCGTGGCGGGATCGACGTCTTCCAACCCGGTGAAGTCGAAAAAGTCGACTCATCCGCGCAGACCGCGATCAACCCCGCCGTCTCCGACCAGCTCAACATGGAAGGCATCGGCAGCGGCTCGGGCCTGCTCGACCTGACACGCGAAAGCGACGACACCAGCCTCGGCGCCGAACTCCTCGACGAAATCGCCCCGTTCGGTGGTGGCAAAAAACGCTCGCAGCAGGTCTCCAGCTCCAGTGACAGTCTCGTCGGCTCGGGCCTTTCGGTCGAAAGCCTCGAAGAACCGCGCGCCATGGGCCGCGGGTTCGGAACGCCGGTCATGGTCGAAGCCCCCGACGCCTCCGCGACCGCGTTCGGTGCCGCATCGCTCGCGGCGGCATTCGTCTGCCTCTTCGGCGCATTCGTCGTCACCGCCGCCGTCCTCGGCACGCACCCGGACGTCATCCGTGACCTCGCCCTCAAGGGCATCTGGGTCGCGTTAGGCATCGGTCTGGGCACGGCGATCGTCTTCTTCGTCGTCGGACTTTTCATCGGAAAAGCAGCTCGCTAACGAAAATTTCAAAGCACGAGCACCAGAGATCAGATAAAGATCAAGGATCTGACTTTAAGTTTTAAAAGCATTCGCCCCTGGGCACCTTTTGAGCTTTGAACTTTGGCTTTTGACACTTATTTGGTGTTTGATGCTTGTTGTTTGAGATTTCTACCCGACGGCCTCTTGAATTCCACCCATTTTCGCACACAATGCCCTGACACGTGCCGGGCAGTGAGCGTCGGTGGCGCGTGGGGCATCGGGAAGATCCATTTGATCGGCTTTTGCCTGTTTTGACGGCGCTTTCCGGGGACGTTCCGGGTACGGCTGGATGTGACCAGCGGTTGCCCGAATGCCGGAACTATTGCATATCTACAGCATGGAGGCTCTTGTCATGGTCCAATTCAAGCGTGTTTTCAGCGTCGCTGCCGTCAGTTTGTTGATGACCGGTTGCGTTTCCCAGGAAAAGTACAACGCCCTCAAGCTGGAGCGTGACGGCTTGGCCGCCCAGTTCCAAGACGCCGACTCGCGCGCCGGCGCCGCGGCGCGGGAACGGGATGCGTTCAAGGACATGCTCGACAAGCTCGGCGCTAACGGCAACAACATGCAGGCGCTGGTCACCAACCTGACCGGCCAGAACGCGACACTGCAAGCACAACTCGATGAACTGAATCGCAAATACGCGGACGCCCTGAATCGCTCCCCGTCGGCGGGCAACCCGCTCCCGCAGGCGTTAACCAACGAGCTGACCGCGTTCGCCGCGGCCAACCCGGACCTGGTCGAGTTCGACGCGGCGCGCGGTATCGTCAAGTTCAAGAGCGACGTGACGTTCGCGACCGGTGACGCGGAATTGCAGCCGAAGGCGAAAGACGCGATCAACCGCTTCGCGGCGATCCTCAATTCGTCGTCGGCGGCCAGCTACGAACTACTGATCGCCGGTCACACCGACAACACGCCGGTCGTCAACCCCGCGACCAAGGCGAAGGGCCACAAGGACAACTGGTATCTAAGCTCGCACCGCGCAATCAGCGTCGCCGCCGAATTGATCGGCCAGCGTGTCGGTCAACAGCGCATCGGCGTGGTCGGTTACGCCGACCAGCGCCCCGCCGCCAGCAACGCCAGTGAAAGTGGCAAGGCTCAGAACCGCCGAGTCGAAGTGCTGATCCTTCCCACCACCGTCCGCAGCGCCCCCGTCGGCTCCGGGTCGAGCAAGTCCGCCAAGCCCGCGCAAAACAAAGACTCCGCGCCCGTCGCCCCGGCCATGCAAAGCAAGGACACGGCACCGGCGATGAGCAAGTAGCAACCAAGTTCGCTGCAATTTGGAATTCATCAAGCCGACCGCCGATCACCGGCGGTCGGCTTTTTTACGCCCAGCGGATCTAATGTCAGAACGCGGCTTCCCTCTCCCGCGTACTCGCGGGGGAGGGTCAGGGTGGGGGCTGTTTTTGTGCTGAAGAGTGCCCCCACCCCAGCCATCCGCCGGCGTACCGGGAGAGGGGGCGAAACACGCGTGGACTTCCTTTCGGCCGCTATCATTCTGAGCGTCGTCGCGCCTACGCGTGGCAGCAATTCTTTGAAACCTTCGTCGCAACGACTGGCGGGCGGGCGCGTGAAAGATGAGAATCGACCATCAGACTCCGCCTGCCAAACTTCGGGCGTCGCGGGGTGTCCGGTGCGTGACGGGAGTGAGGATCATCGTGAAAACAAAGCGTTGTTTCGCCATCGGGCCGGTCTTGAGCATGCTCGTGGCGCTGGTGTTACTTGCGGTCGTGGGTTGCACGTCGGACATTTGGAATCCGCCGGACAAGTCGGCGCCGCGCGCGCCGCGACCGAGTCCGACGAAATCTGGTGCCGGGCCATGGGATCAACGCGTCGTCTTGGCGCAGGTCGTGACGGACGCCCCGCGCGGAGCCGCCGCGCCCCGTACCGCCGGCGCGTCCGACGCGAGCGTGATCGTCGAGGCGTCGATCGTGAAAATTCCCGCGAGCGGACCGACGCTCGTCGTCGACGCGACAGCCGGCTCGGACAACAACACGGGCACGCCCACGTCGCCGTTCAAGTCGATCAACCGAGCCGCCAAACAGGCCAAGCCGGGCGACGCGATCCTGATCCGGCCGGGCACGTATCGTGAACACGTTGTCGTCCCGCGCGGGGGCACCGCCGGCGCGCCGATCACGTTTTACGCGGAGCAGCCCGACACCGTCGTCATCGACGGCGCGGACGTGATGTCGACCTTCAACAAGGAACCCCAAGGCGCTTACAGCATCCCCTGGACCTACGACTTTTTCATGCCCGCCGTCAAAGGTGTGAAGCCGCGATTCAATCCGCGCCAAGGCGAATCGGAAAGTCGTGCCGAGCAGCTATTTGTCGACGGCAAGCCGCTCAAGATCGTCACCAAACAAGCCGATGTCACGCCCGGTACGTTCTTCGTCGACAACGACAACCGTAAGCTCGTGTTCCGTGCCCCCGGCGACGTCGACCCTGCGGGCGTGTTCGTCGAGGCTTCGACGCGCCAGCGCATTTTCACGCCGTCGAACCTCAAAGGCCCCGACGGCAAGGCCCCCGCCGGGGAGGGAACGTCGGCCAACGCGCCGTACATTTCGTTGAAAAATCTGACGTTTCGTCACGCCGCCAACTTCTACCTGATTCACAACTCCGCGGTGTTTACAGACGACGGGTGGACGCTGGAAGACTGCACCGTCGAATGGACCAACGGCCTTGGCTTGGGCGTGCGCGGTAAGGGCGTGCGGATGCTCCGCTGCATCGGCCAGGACAACGGCAACAGTGGCATCGGCGGAGTCCGGGCACGCGACGCGTATCTCAAAGATTGCATTGTTCGTAGAAACAACTGGAAAGGCTACAACCCCGACGACGAAGCGGGCGGCGGAAAATGGGTGCGCAGCGTCAACATCACCGTCGACGCCATGCAGGCGTACGAAAACGCCGGCCCCGGCATCTGGTTCGACATCGATAACCACAACATCACGATGAAGAATTGCACGTCGTACAACAACCGCGGGGTGAAAAAGGACGACAACGGAATCGGAATTTTCATCGAGATCAGCCCGGGTCCGACGCTGATCGAAAACAACACCGTCTACGGCAACACCGGAGACGACCTGCTGGTGAGCGAATCGCACGACGTGACGGTCCGCGGAAACAAGATCATCGAAGGCCGACTGGCGTTCCGCGACGCGCCGGGGCGTGGGATCAACATCCAAGGCGTAACGATCACCGGCAACACGTTCCAGAACAGCTTCATCCGCACCGCAAGCGGCACGTGGGACACGAAGTCGGGGCAGACGAAGAACGTTGTAATCGACAGCAATATCTGGATCGTCCAACCCAATAAGGCGATGGTCGTCTGGGGTAAGAAAACATATAAATCGCTGGGTGAAATCCAGTCCGAGCTGAACTTGGAACAAAACGGAATCCTGAAATATCCGTAAATGCAGCGGATATACTCTAGCCACGATTGACGAATCGGTTCACCGCAGAGACGCAGAGAACGCGGAGAAGCAACAAGAGAAAGCGGATCAGAAACGCGAACCATGCGGAATTCGCGGAAAAAACAACGGTTTTTCTATATCTAAATGATTTTTGTCTCTTCCCCTCTCCGCGTCCTCCGCGTCTCTGCGGTGATCCGTGTTTCGAATTTCATGGCCGATTGATTGAAACGGAACCCTCATGCCGGACCTTAGTCGACGTCATTTCATGGCGCTCGTGAGTTGTGCCGCCGGTGCCATGTGCTGCGGATCAACGGACGTACTCGCGGGGGCGACGGGGGACAAGCCGGCTTCGCTCGACGCGGGGCCGCTTGCTGATTTTGCAAAGGACGGGACGACGGACACGTGGGCGAAGAGTCACGGCGTGTTCGTCATCCGTGCCGACGATCAGGTCTACGCGGTGTCGTCGACTTGCACGCACAAGAACAAGGCGTTGAAACTGAAGGACGGTCAGATTTACTGCCCCGCGCACGGCAGCCTGTTTTCGGAACACGGGACTGCAATCAAAGGCCCCGCCAAGTCGAGCTTGGAACGGTATGCGATCAATACCGACGCGAACGGGCACGTGGTCGTTGATTTGACGAAGTCGTTTTCGGAAAAACAGTGGGAAGACCCCGCTTCGTTTATTGCGTTAAAGAAATAGTTTAAAACCGATGACCGCTTACCCACTACTGCTCGACCTGAGTGCGCGCACCGTCCTGCTCGTCGGCGGAGGCGCGGTCGCGGCGCGCAAGGCCGCGGGGTTGCTGGAGGCTGGCGCGGGGCGCGTGCGGTGCGTCTCCCCGGCGTTTCACCCGGAGATGCCCGCGGGCGTCGAGCGTGTGGTGGGGACGTACGACCAGTCGCATCTGATCGGCGCGACGCTCGTGTTTGCGACCACCAATGACCCCGCAGTGAACTCCGCCGTCGTACAGGACGCGCGGGCCATTGGCATTCTCGCTCACCGCGCCGACTCCGACGACAGCGAGCCCGGAGATTTCACCACGCCCGCACAACACCAGGACGGCGCGGTAACGATCCTCGTCAGCGCGGGAGGCAGCCCGGCTTTGGCCCGTCGCATTAAAGCGGACCTGGCCGCAAAGCTCGATCGCAGGCACGTGCGTATGGCGGACGCGATGCGGACGATCCGACCGATGGTACTGGCCGAAGTTCCCGACCCCGCCCTGCGTCGGACCATCTTTATCGCGCTGGCCGGTGAAGAGGCGATCGACCTGCTCACCGTCGCCGGCGAGGCGGCCTTGATCGAGTGGGTCCAGTCGCGCTACACGACGTGATCGAAACAACACGTTAGAACCGCAGATTTCGCAGATGACGCAGATTTTAAGAAAGCGCGACGCGGTGCCGTTCGGGTCTGCGTCATCTCCGAAATCTGCGGTTCAAATGTATTTCCTTCGCGCTTCCGTGCGTTCTCTTCGTCCCTTAGCTCCCTATCATCCTTGGCGAACGCGCGGTAATCGCGTAGTTTAAATCACCTTGGTTACGACCCCGCAAATCGCGATGTTGTTGACGGCGGCGTTGCTCGTTCTGGGCGGCGGGCTGGCTTCGCTATTGCGCGCTCGACGCGAGAGCGAGTCGTTGCACGGCGCGGCGCGGGCGTTGTACCTCGCCGGCGCTGGGGTGATCGTGTTGACACTGGTGTGGCATTCAATTACCCGCCGAAGCTGGCTTCCGCTGGACGACAATTTCGACGCGCTGTCGTGGCTCGGCTTGATGCTGCTGTTGTTCGTGTTGTACGTACAACGTCGTAACCGGCTCGGCGGGCTGGACTGGTTCGTCGTGCCGATCGTCGTGTTGTTGCTGTGCGGCGCGGTGGTGTTCGGACGCACAAATCCGCACGCTTACGTCGCGAGCGCCTGGTCGTTCACGCACCGCGTCGGCGCGTACGGCGGGGCCGTCGCGTTACTGATCGCCGCGTGCGTGGGGATGACGTATCTGCTGGCGCAACGGAGGCTGCGCAGCAAGTCCGTGTCGGCCGGGACCAAGCTACCGAGCCTGGAACGTCTCGAACACCTCACGCTGGTGTCTTGCACCGTCGGCTTCGCGCTCATCACGGTCGCGCTCGTGCTGGGCGGGGTAAAAATGATCGAAGGGCACACGTCGCTTCGCCTGACCAGCCCAAAAATTCTGCTGAGTCTTGCAACATGGGGAGTCTACGCCGTCGTGCTGCATTCGCCGATCAATCCGAGCTTGCGCGGGCGCAAGGTGGCGATTCTGAGCGTGGTCGGGTTCGTGCTGCTCGTCGGCGCGATCGTTGCGACGCAATTCGTCCCGCCGGGGATGCAGACGGTGTCGCCGGTCGAAACGGGAGGGGCGGCGCGATGAAGCTTCCTCTCGTGTTCGATCGGTCGGGGGGAACCACGGAGGCGAGGAGGCGCGGAGGTTACGCTCCGAAGTTTTGTGTTTCTAAAAGCCATTCTCCGTGTGACCTCCGCTCCTTCGCGCCTCCGCGGTGCGTCCCTCTTTTGACGCCAGGAGGCCAGTGAAACGCCTCCTTCTTCTTGGACTGAACCACACGACCGCGCCGCTCGAGGTGCGCGAGAAATTGGCGTTCAGCGCTGACGCGCAGCGGGCCGCGCTGTCGCGCCTGCGCGGCCAGTTTGCGGGCACCGAAGCGGTGCTGCTCAGCACGTGCAACCGCGTCGAGCTGTACCTGTCGCAAACACACCACGGACAACCGACGCGCGACGACCTGATCGACTTTCTGGCCGAGTTCCAACAGGCCGATGCCGCGGCGTTTAGGGGGCATTTATATCACCAGTCGGACCGGGGCGCGGTGGAACATTTGTTTAAGGTCGCGTCGTCGCTCGATTCGATGGTGCTGGGTGAGACGCAGATCCTGGGTCAGGTGCGCGCGGCGTACGACCTGGCCCGTGAGGCCGGCAGCGTCGGGCCGGAGCTGAACACGCTCTTCCAGCGCGCCGTCGCGGTGGGCAGGCAGGTGATGACCGAGACCGGCCTGACCGAAGGCCGACTCAGCGTCGCGAGCGTGGCGGTGGATTACGCGCGGCGCATCTTCGACCACTTCGACGACAAGACCATTCTCAGCGTCGGCGCGGGAAAGATGTCGCGATTGGTCCTGCGCCACTTCGCGGAGCTCAATGTTCGACGGTTACTGGTTTGCAACCGTGATCCGGCCCGGGCCGACGCACTGGCGCTGGAATTCCGGGGTCAGGCCGTTCCGTTCGAAGACCTGCAGAATCAACTGGCGATGGCGGACGTGGTCGTGACGTCGACAGGCGCGCGGCACGCGATCATCACGCGGGCGATGTTCGATAAAGTGCTGAAACAGCGCAGGCATCGGCCGATGTTCCTGATCGACATCGCGCTCCCGCGCGACGTCGAGGCGGGTGTCGGGACGCTCAACAACGTGTACCTGTACAACCTTGATGACCTTCAACAAGTCGTCAGCGCCACGCAAAGCACCCGCACGGCGGCGATCGAAGCGGCGCGGAAACTGATCGGACTGGCGGTCGAAGACTTCGCCGAGTCGAACCGGGCGCGCAAGCTCGGGCCGGTGATCGACCAGTTGTCCAAGCGGTACCACGCCATCGCCGCCGAGGAGTTGGCGCGGACGCTGAACAAGTTACCGAGCATCACCGAAGCCGAGAAGCAGCACCTCGAAGACCTCGCCCGGCGGATCGCAAACAAACTACTCCACGACCCCATCCGTACGCTGCGCGAAAGCGATTCCATGCACCACGGTCAGACGGCGTACCTGCACGCGATGGAAAAATTGTTCCGGCTCGAAAACGAGTCGACCGACGAATGAATGGGTCACGCGACGTACCTCGGGCGTCCCGTCCGTTCTCTATTCCCAATCCTTTCAATCAGTAAGGAATTAAGAGAGTACAAACGGGCGGGACGCCCGAGGTACCTTTCGCCCAACGACGAAGAACGTTTCATCCCCTACAATGTTCATATGTCCAACGAAGAACCCGTCCCCAGTTCCGAGCAATCAGCGGCGCCTTCACTCGTGTCGCCCAAGGTGATGATGACGGTTTCGGGGCTGCTCCCGTGGGTCGTTTTTGCGTACGGTCTGTACAAGGGCAACGCGATGATCGTCGCGTTCGGGTGGTTCATTGGCTTCATCGTCATGCTCATCACCTTCGCCTGGGCCGCCGGGGCGCGAGGGTCGGACGGCGCGCCG
>Ga0163144_10019912_pt1 | contig 13459 bp, 10 predicted proteins | sample OliLak19BULKMAT1_FD_123175 | JGI IMG/M metagenome (GOLD analysis project Ga0163144, IMG submission 123175) | Freshwater microbial mat bacterial communities from Lake Vanda, McMurdo Dry Valleys, Antarctica - Oligotrophic Lake LV.19.BULKMAT1 | ecosystem: Environmental > Aquatic > Freshwater >... | reverse complement strand
GACGGCGTGTGCGCCACCGCACTCGATGATTGTACTCTGCGCGCCGCTATCCAAGAGGCCAACGCCCTGCCCGGTCCCGACTTCATCGACCTGCCCGCCGCCCCCTCCCCCAGCCTCTACGAACTCAACCTGAATGGCGGCGGCGAAGATGCCGCCGCGGTCGGCGACCTCGATATCACCGACGATCTCATCATCCACGGCTCGGGCGCCGGCCGCATCACCTTGCGCTCCACCCCGACCGATCGCGTCTTCGACGTCTTCGCCGGAACCGACGTCCTCTTCGCCAATTTCCAAATCGAGAACGGCATCGTCTCGAGTCCGGGCGGCTCCGGCGGCTGCATTCGCAATCGCGGCAGCTTGACCCTCTCCGCCCTCACCGTGCGCGGCTGCAACGCCCAGTTCGGCGGCGCCATCGCCAACAGCGCCGGCGCGACCCTCGAGACCGTCAACACCACCATCAGCGGCAACACCGCCAGCGACCAGGGCGGCGGCATCGCCAACTCCGGCACCGGTTCGTCCGTGCTCCTGCGCAACACCACCATCGCCAGCAATACCGCCGTCGCCGGCAGCGGCATCCATAGTCTCAACCTCGACGCCGGCGATGTCGAAGTGCAGAACTCCATCCTCGCCAACGCCACCGGCAACTGCGCCGGCGTCACCCCGATCTCCCTCGGCAACAACATCGATAGCGGCGCCTCCTGCTTCTTCGACGCGCCGACCGATCGGAGCAACACCTCGCCCCTCCTCGGCCTACTCATGGGCAACGGCGGCAATAGCCTCACGCACGCCCTTTCCGCCGGTAGCCCCGCTATCGACGCCGGCAACGACCTCGCCTGCCCCGACTTCGACCAGCGCGGCTTCATCCGCCCCGCCGACGGCAATATGGACCTCGAACCCATCTGCGACATCGGCGCCTTCGAAGCCGCCGCGGTGGCGCCGACCTCGACCCCAACCTCCACACCCACCAACACCGGCACCCTGCCCCCGTCGGCGACACCCACACCCACCACCACCCCCACACCCACCGACACCGCGACCGCAACCCCCACCGCGACGCCTACCGACACGCCGACCTTCACGCCAACCTACACACCGTCGAGCACCCCGACGGCCACCCAAACCCCGCCGCCCACGGCCACCCGCACGGCAACCCGCACGGCGACCAACACACCGCTGGTCTCCGCCACGCCGACCGCGACGCCCACCCGCACCGCCACCAGTTCGCCCACCATCGCTCCCGTCACCCCTGTGCCGGTGCAGGTGGTCGTCGCCATCGTCTCCGCGAATCCCGGTGAATCCGTCGAGTTCGACGTTTCCGTCGCCGTCGGCGACAGCTCGGTCAGCGGACTCAATGTGGAACTCAGCTCCGACCCGGATAACATCCCGATCGCGCGCGAACTCGACGGCGAACCCGACTGCACCCTGAACCCGAGCCTGCGCGACGTCGGCGCCGCCTTCGTGCTCCGGCCCAACGGCTGCAGCGGCAGCGAGTGCACCGGCTTGTTCGCCGCCGTCTTCCCGACCTTCCCGGTGCGCGCGATTCCCGACGGATCGGTGCTGTTCACCTGCCGCATCGCCGTCGCCGCCGACGCCCCGTTCGCGAGCTATCCCGTCGCGATCGGACAGCTCATCGTCTCCGACACCACCGGCAATGCCGTCGCCGGAGTCATCGCCGTCGACGGCGCCATCGACGTCGTGCCGGCTCCCACGCCGACGCCGACCGCAACCGCGACGCCGACCGTGACAGCCACGGCCACTCCGACTCCGACTCCGACTCCGACTCCGACTCCGACTCCGACTCCGACGGTATCCTGCACCGGCGATTGCAACGGCGATACGCTCGTCACCGTCGACGAAATCGTCACCCTCGTCAGCATCGCCCTCGGCACCGTCGAGATCGATGGCTGCCTCGCTGCCGACAGCGACGGCGACGGCAGGGTCACCGTCGATGAAGTCGTCACCGCGGTCACCAACGGCCTGACGGGTTGCATGGATCCGCTATCCCCGTGAAATCAGCCCCGGGACTGCAGGCATCTTGCCCGTATGCGTGACTTGATCTCGACTACTCTGGGGGCAGACGAGATGCCGGCGGTCCCAGGCCTGGTTGCAAGCTTGCGCGCGGCTCGGCATGCCCCCTGATCTCCAACGATGGCCCGACCGGATGAGCGCGACCGACGCGCTGTTCTGGTCGCTCGGCCGCGTCGGTGCCGCGCCACCCACCGTCGCCCTGCTCCTCGTGCTCCGCGGCGCGGCGGACGACAGCCAGGTTCGCAACGCCCTGCTGCAACTCTGCGAACGCGTGCCTCGCATGCGCCAGCGAGTCATGCCGGTTCCCCTCGATGCCGCGCCCCCCGAATGGGTCGCCGACGACTCCTTCGCTCTCGCCAACCATATTCGCCCTAGGAGGATCGCCGACGCAGCCGATCGGAAGACGTTGCTCGCAGCGGCGCGTCGCTGCCTCGCGACCCCCCTGCGCGATGATCGGCCTTTGTGGGCGGCGTTTCCCTTCGTTGCCAACGACGCGCGCTGTCGGGCAGTTCTCCTCGGGTTCCACCCCTGCATGACCGAGGGGGCCGGCCTATCGCGCCTTCTCGCCGGCCTCGAATCCGCGCCGAACGATGCGAACCCATCCGCTGCTCGCTTCAGCCGCACGCCGCGGCTGGTGAGCGCCGATGCTCTGTTGTGGCGCGCACTTCAGTTCAATGCGGAAGAGTTGACCGAATCGATCGAGTCGGCGAGCACAGGCGTCCGCGACGCCCTCGCGGCGCCCGTCGCGAGCGGACTCCGGTTGTGGCGGCTGGCGGCCAGTGCCGCCGCAACGGTGGTCGACCTCGTCAACCCCGGAGTGTCGGCAAACGTACGCGATGCGCGCCACCGCTCCCGACGGCTTCTCACCGGAGAACTCGACTTCCGGGAGCTCGACGCCGTCTGCGCGCGCCTGGACTGCACGGCGGAGGCACTCGTCACTACCTTGATCGCGGCCGGCCTCGACGCGGCGCGCGGCGCCGCCGGACAGCCAGCGTTGGCGCTGGATGTCGTCGTGCCGCTGTCGACCGGCGCGGACGGCCGTCGCGCGATCGTCGCGACGACACTCCCCGCGGCGCCGGCCCCGCTCGCGATGCGGCTCCACCAGACGGCCGACGCCCTGGACGCAATCGGCGCGGAACCGAGCCTGCGTCTCTACGCGCTCACCGCACGCTTCAGCCAGGCCGTGCCCGCCCCCATCATCCGCACCTTCGGTCGCGAGTTCAGTCGCGGCGCCGATGTCGCGCACCTGACCCAACCCGGGCCGACGAAGGCGATTCGCTTCGCCGGCCAACTCGTCGACGCCATCTATCCGTTCGCACCAATCATCGGTGTCCCGCCCGTGGTCGTGGCGACCCACCTCTTCCGCCGCAAGCTCTTCGTCGGCTTGGACATCGACCCACACGCCGCGCCGCGTCCCGAGGGGATCCTCGCCGCCATCGAGGCGGCATGGGCGGAGCTGCGTGCGAGCGTCGCTGCGCGGACGGGATCACCGTCGTCCCCACACCGCGGCTGACCAGGCCTGGCTTTTCCCCAACGCTGTCGTCTCCGCGACGCTCATGCCAGTGGGAGCGGGAATCCGAAATTGGTGCGGCATCGTTGGTTCCCGCCCCCCACGTTCGCGCGGACCAGCTTCCGCGCGGGCGACGGTCGTTTGCAGAATCCAAGGACTCTTAGCCTCCAGCTTGCAAGTCGGGGCCGGAATTGAGATTCGTGGCCGGTTTCAGCGCATTCATCCAGGGGAAGGTTTATGAAACTGCTCGGTTTGTTGGCTTTGGCGATGCTCTTCGGTGCCGACGCGGCGCTGGCGAGCGAGGTGGATTTGATTCTGCCCGATCTACGGTCCGTCGATTTTCTCGGCATGACCGGACAGACTCTCTTGAGTCTAGGCGTTTTGGTCTGCATCGGCGGCCTGGTCTTCGGCGCGACGATGTACTCCCGGCTGCAGCGGCTGCCGGTGCACAGTTCGATGCTCGAGATCTCCGAGCTGATCTACGCGACCTGCAAGACCTATCTGATCACGCAAGGCAAGTTCATCTTGATCCTCGAAGGCTTCATCGGTACGATCATGCTGATTTATTTCGGCTGGCTGCGCGAGATGGCGCCGCTCAAGGTATTCGTCATCCTGCTCGCGAGCCTCGTCGGCATCGCCGGCAGCTACGCGGTCGCCTGGTTCGGCATCCGCGTCAACACCTTCGCCAACTCGCGCACCGCCTTCGCCAGCCTCGAGGGTAAGCCGTACCCGAACTACGCGATTCCGCTGCAGTCCGGCATGGCGATCGGCACGATGCTGATCTCCGTCGAACTTCTCCTGATGCTGCTGATCCTGCTCGTGGTTCCCGGCGACCTCGCCGGCCCCTGCTTCATCGGCTTCGCGATCGGCGAGTCGCTCGGCGCCTCGGCCTTGCGCATCGCCGGCGGCATTTTCACCAAGATCGCCGACATCGGCTCCGACTTGATGAAGATCACCTTCGGTATCAAGGAAGACGACGCCCGCAACCCCGGCGTCATCGCCGACTGCACCGGCGACAACGCCGGCGACTCGGTCGGCCCGACGGCCGACGGCTTCGAGACCTACGGCGTCACCGGCGTCGCGCTGATCTCCTTCATCGTGCTCGCCGTGCCGTCGGCGATCGTCCAAGTTCAGCTGCTCGTCTGGCTCTTCGTCATGCGCGTGATGATGATCGTCGCGAGCATCGGGTCGTACTGGCTCAACGAGTACTTCGCCTACAACCAATACAGCCAGGCGGACAAGATGAACTTCGAAGCGCCGCTGACCAAGCTCGTCTGGCTCACCTCGTTGGTGTCCGTGGCGATCACCTTCGTGGTGTCCTACATCATCATTCCGGACCTCGGCGGCGACACCAGCATGTGGTGGAAGCTGAGCGCGGTCATCACCTGCGGCACGCTCGCCGGCGCCGTGATTCCCGAGGTCGTCAAGGCCTTCACCTCGACCGAGTCGGCACACGTTCGCGAGGTCGTCAAAGCCTCGGAGGAAGGCGGCGCGTCGCTCAACATCCTCGCCGGGCTTACCGCCGGCAACTTCAGCGCGTACTGGATGGGCATCACCCTGATCGTCTTGATGGGCAGCGCCTACGGCGTGAGTGCGCTGTTCCCCGCGGGCTTGATGCAGGCCGAGGCGGTGTTTGCCTTCGGCCTGGTGGCCTTCGGCTTCCTCGGCATGGGTCCGGTCACGATCGCCGTCGACTCCTACGGTCCGGTCACCGACAACGCCCAGTCGGTCTACGAGTTGTCGCTGATCGAGAAGGTTCCGAACCTCGCCGCCGACGTCAAGCGCGACTACGGCTTCGACGTCGACTTCGAACGGGCCAAGCACTTTCTCGAGGAGAACGACGGCGCCGGCAACACCTTCAAGGCGACCGCCAAGCCGGTGCTGATCGGCACGGCCGTCGTCGGCGCAACCACGATGATCTTCTCGATCATCTTCGTGTTGACCCACGGACTCACGATCGGTCTCGACAAGCTATCGCTCATGCACCCGCCGTTCCTGCTCGGACTGATCGCCGGCGGCTCGGTGATCTACTGGTTCACCGGAGCCTCCACGCAGGCGGTTTCGACCGGGGCCTACCGCGCCGTCGAGTTCATCAAGGCGAACATCAAGCTCGACGAGAACCAGACCAGAGCCAACGTCGAGGACTCGAAGCGCGTCGTCGAGATCTGCACGACCTATGCGCAGCGCGGCATGTTCAACATCTTCCTCTGCGTGTTCTTCGTCACGCTCGCCTTCGCCTGCGTCGAGTCGTACTTCTTCATCGGCTACCTGATCTCGATCGCCTTGTTCGGCTTCTTCCAAGCGGTGTTCATGGCGAATGCCGGCGGCGCTTGGGACAACGCCAAGAAGCTGGTCGAAGTCGAAATGAAGATGAAGGGCACACCGCTGCACGAAGCGACGGTCGTCGGCGACACGGTCGGCGATCCGTTCAAGGACACCTCGTCGGTCGCCATGAACCCGATCATCAAGTTCACGACGCTGTTCGGGCTGCTCGCGGTCGAACTCGCCGAGGAGTTGACGACGGAGACCCGGCTGCTGGCAGCGGCGATCTTCTTCGCGATCTCGGTGGTCTTCGTCTACCGCTCGTTCTACGGGATGCGCATCGAGACCACGACCGAGCGGGAGAAATTCGCTTCCTGATCGTGGACATACTCACGCGAAGACGCGAAGGCGCGAAGGGATGATTTCGCCTGAGAAGGTTGTTCGCTGCCTTCGCGGCTTCGCGTGAGTCCTTTCAGAACGGATTGCAGGGCCGATTGCCGTTATACGGCAGCTCGTACGGTTCGCTCGCGTCGCAGGCGCCGTCGCAGAAGTTGAGCGCCACACCACCCGGCCGCAGGAATTCGAAGAGCTGGTCGATCGCCGCCGGAATGAACGCCTGGCGGCCATGGGGATCACAACGATTCAGCACGGGTTGGATGTTGGTCAACGGCGGAATGAACGGCGCCTGCAGCGGATCCTCTGGGTTGAAGACGCCCGCGTCGTAGAAGATTACGGCACCCGCGAGCGGACCTTCCATGTCCGGAATCCCAGCACGCCCGGGAAGGATCGAACCGTCGAGACTCGGCAGGCGCAGCGTGCGCGCCGCCAGTTCGGTCGCGAGATTACTGACCAATTGGTCGTAGAGCGCTGCCGTCATGAGCACCTTCTTGGCATTGGTGCCCGGAAGCGGGTTCTCCGTGATGTGGGTGGCATAGCCGGCCGACTCGCCGCGCACCCACAGCTCATGGGTGAGCAACAGCAGCAACCGCTGGTCGATCGGGTCGGTGACGCCGGTGAGCCGGATCGCCGCTTCGAACGCGAGGAACGCGACCGAGCGCGGCAGCAACAGCGAAAAATTGATGCCCGGAACGTTGACGAGAACGTTGTTGACGTCGGGCGATAGCGCCGCGAACATCAAGCCCATGATGCCACCGAGGCTGGCGCCGAAGTAGAACTGCTCGACCTCCGGACCGGGGAAGACGCCGCTGCCGTTGGAGAACCGGAACGCTGCGTCACGGTTGAAAGCACCTGTCTTCATGAGTCGGGCCAGGACCAGCGTATTGAGCTGCCCCTGGCGGAGCCGATCCGGCAGCGCCGGGAAGTTGCGCGGCTGGTCGAGGGCAACGCGGCCCACGAAGCTCGTCGGGATGTTGTTGCCGCCGCCGGAGTCGCGGGCGGCGAGCCCGGTCCAGTCGGTGGCGCCGGCGATGTAGTTGAACGCGTCGACTTCCTGGGTGGTGGTGAGTTCGCGGACGAATCCGCGGCCGTCGCCGAACAGTCCGTGGCCGAGAACGACGGGATAGATCTGCTCGCTCGCGGGTTCGAACACGGTGCAGGGGATCGCAATGGTGAACGGCGGATTGGTGAAGCCCGCGGCGCGGGGCATCCCATCGTCGCCCCGCCGGAACGTCGCCGCGTTGTCGGGGAACTCCAGCGGGTCCGCCAGGAGATAGAGCGGCACCTGGAACGTGCCCTCGATACGTCTCCAGACGCGCGTGCCGGGCGTCTCGCAATTGCTCTCGACGACGTTCTCGACCGAGAAGGTCGTCGTACCTTCCACGCTTTCGAGCCAGGCGAATGTCTCGTCGCGCATCACGAGCATTTCGCGCGTCAGGCTCTCGTCACTGGCGACCACGAAATCGAACGCGAGCACCAACTCGTCGCGCTCGACACCGAGGGCCTCTAGTTCACCAAAGAGCGCCTCCATCTGCGGCCGTCGCGCTTCGAGCGCCGCTATATTGCTCGGGATGCCATCGCGCATTGCTGCGAAGGCCGGCTCGGCCGTGACCGGCGCGCCGGTACGGTCAATGAGGTTGCGCATCGCGACGATGTAGCGGTGCCCGGGGGTGAGGCTCTGGGCCGCGTTCATGATCAGGAGTTCGCGCGCGATGACATTGTTGAGAGCGGCACGGCCTTCGATTTCGACGAAGTGCAGAACCTGCTCCCCGGTGTCGGCATCGATCAGCAAGGTCGGGCTGTCGGCGTCGAGCGCGCGGTCATCATGGGTGCGTGTCGCTTCGAGCAGCCGCGCCGCATTCGAGAGCGCCGGGTCGACACCGCCGGGGAAGTGCATGCTGATACCGACCGTCGGGCTGTAGCCGTCGAGCGCGAGGTAGGGCTCGATCGGCATGCTGCGGCCGCGTTGCTTCGGCATGGCGGACAGCGGAAACGCGAGCCGCACGCCGGTAGGGGTGTCTGCCGGTTCGAGAAAGCGCGACGAGGGGTACGGCAGCAAGCACGCCGCGCCATTGAGAATCTCGCATTCGTCGGGATTGTCGAGCGCGATGGTGCTGAACGTCGTGCGGACCGTCTGCACCTCATCGCCGTAGTCGATGCGCACGACCAATTCGTGGCTGCTGCCGGCGAGGCCGCTCGCGGTGCCCGCCGCGGTTCCGGCCGAGGCATCCACGCTGAGTTCGACGGCAGCGCCGTCGACCGTCGCGCTGACTTCGCGTGGCGCGGTCTGCGCATCGAAGCGAACGACGAGCGGCACCGCGGCCGCGAGTTCGAGCACGGCGCCTCCCGGGCGATCGATTTCGGCAGCGACGCGATTCGGCGGCGTGTTCGTCGAGGTGGCGGTTGCCGTCGCGGTCGGGGTCGGGGTCGAGGTCGGCGCCAACGTCGACGTGGGCGTCGCGGTCGGAATCGGGGTCGACGTGAAGCTCGGCGTCGGAACGGCGGTGTTCGTCGCTGTCGAGGTGGGCGTGAACGTCGGCGTCGCGGTGGGAACCGTCGTATTCGTCGCAGTCGGGGTGAGGGTCGGCAAAGGCGCACCGCCGCCGCCGTCGCCTGCGCAACCGACGACGCCGAACGCAAGCGCAGCCACGCTCAGCACACGCCCTGCGATCCACGGCGTCGGACGAACGCCTCCCCGCCCACGATGTCTGCGTCGATGCATTCCCTACTCCTTTGCCGATCCGGATCAATTGAACAGCGTCGGCTGTACACCGTTGGTACGCGCGCAAGCAAACGTCAATCACCAACCCGCGCGCCAACGCGCGTGCCGGCGTGGTTGACAGCATGCGCTTCGGAACCGCATGTTCGCCGCCATGATTCTCGACAACAAGGTGCTCGTCGTCGCCGGGGTGGGTCCGGGCCTTGGCCGCGAGATCGTGCGCCTGGCCGTGCGCGACGGGGCAAAGGTGATGATCGCGGCGCGCCGTGAGGACGGGCTGGCGGCAACCGCTGCGGACCTCGACCCGTCGGGCAAGCGGATCGCCTACCGGCGGACCGATATCACCGTGGCCGACGACTGCGCAGCGCTTGCCGCCGAAGCACTCGAGCGCTTCGGCAGGGTCGACGCAGTGATTCAGGTCGCCGCCTTCGAACGCGCCTTCGGTCGCCTCGAGGAGACCGATTTCGGCACGTGGACGAAGGCTTTCGAGACCAACATCCTCGGCACCATGACGCTGCTGCGGGCGCTGGTGCCGGCCCTGCGCGCCGGCGGCGGCGGCGCGATCGTACTGATCGGATCGCAATCGATGTACATCCCGCAATTGCCGCAGGCGGGCTATGCCGCCTCGAAGGGCGGCCTGCTGTCGGCGATGTATTACCTCGCCGACGAACTCGGCAAGGACCAGATCCGGGTCAACATGGTCATCCCGAGTTGGATGTGGGGGCCGCCGGTCGAAGCCTACGTGAAGATGCGCGCCAAGGCAGAGAAGATCAGCGAGGACGAGGTCATCGCCCAGATCACCAGCCGCATTCCGCTCGGGCGGATCGTGCCGGACGAAGATGTCGCCGAGGCCGCCATTTTGTTCGCCTCGGACCGCACCCGCTCGATCACCGGCCAGAGCCTGCTCGTCAACGGCGGCGAGATGATGCGGTGATCCGGGTTCGCGCTTGCTGGCGCAAGGCGCAAGGCTGCATGCGCCAGGCGGAAGACTGCGACCGTCGGACTTCCACACCGACCCTGAGCAGTCAGTGATGCGCAACCAAGTTCTGGATTCGCTCGCACAGTTCGTCGCGGCGGGCGACGCTGGCGGCGCGCGCCGTGACGTGACCCAGCTTACGTCCGGGACGGGGATCCTTGCCGTAGAGATGCAAATGGGTGTCCGGCAGCGCGAGGAGCGCGCCCGGGTCCGGCAGGGTACCGATCAGATTCACCATGCACGCGAAGCCGAGCGGCGTCGTCGCCCCGAGAGGCAACCCGACTACGGCGCGCAGGTGGTTGGCGAACTGGCTCGTCTGTGCGCCCTCGATGCTCCAGTGGCCCGTGTTGTGTACGCGCGGCGCGAACTCGTTGATGACGAGGCTCCCGTCGGCAAGCTCGAACAACTCGATGGCGAGCACACCAACGTAGCCGAGTGCGTCGAGCAGCAAGGCGGCGTAGCCGTCCGCCCGCTGCTGCAAATCGGCACTCACGTCGGGAGCAGGCGCCTTGGTCGTGCGCAGGATGCCGCCGTGATGTACGTTCTCGACCAGCGGGTACGGCGCGAGCGAGCCGTTGGCATCACGCGCCACCACCAAGGACAACTCGCGCCGAAAGGGCACGAAGGACTCGAGGATCGCCGGCACCTCGCCGATCGCGGACCATGCTGCGTTGATATCCGCCGCGGCGTGTAGCGCCGCCTGGCCGCGCCCGTCGTAACCGTGGCGCCGCGTCTTCACCACCGCCGGCAACCCGAGGTCCTCCACCGCAGCGAGTAGCGCCGCGTGCGAACCGACCGGAAGGAAGTCGGCGATCGGCACCCCGAGTTCGCGGAGAAATTTCTTCTCCGCAAGTCGGTCCTGGCCGACTTCCAGCGCCATCGGCGCAGGCCGAACCAAAACCTGTTCAGCAATATGGTGCGCGGTTGCGACCGGGACGTTTTCGAACTCGTAGGTCACGACGTCGAGCCCGTCGATGAATCGCGTGATGGCAGCGGGGTCGTCATAGGCGGCGCAGACGTGTTCGCCCAGCGCTGCAGCGGGGCAACCGGGAGCGGGGTCGAGGAAGCGAAACCGGAGGCCGAGCGGAACTCCGGCAAGCGCGAGCATGCGCGCGAGTTGGCCGCCGCCGAGAATGCCGACGTGGGTCATTCGGGCTTGCTCGTTTGGGTCGGGTCGGTCGCGGCGAGCACCGCGGCGGTCTGCGCCTCGCGGTAGCGGCGCAGCGCCTCGCGTATCTGCGGGTGGCGCCCGCCGAGAATCGCGGCGGCGAGCAGCGCGGCGTTGACCGCGCCGGCGCGGCCGATGGCTAGCGTAGCGACGGGAATTCCGGCGGGCATCTGCACGATCGAAAGCAGCGAATCGATGCCGTTCAGCATCGCCGACTGAACCGGCACGCCGAGCACCGGCAGCACGGTCTTCGCTGCGGTCATCCCCGGCAGGTGCGCGGCGCCGCCGGCGCCGGCCACGATCACCTCGAGCCCGCGCGATTCGGCAGACGCGGCATACTCGAAGAGGCGGTCGGGCGTCCGGTGCGCAGAGACGACGCTCGTCTCGTACGACACGCCGAGAGCGGCGAGAGTCTCGGCGACATGGTGCATGGTCTCCCAATCGGAGCGCGAACCCATGATCACCCCTACCAACGGAGTATCGCTCTGCTTCGTCTCGCCCATACCTCTGCCTCCTCACTGGTCGCCCCCGACGCTCCGGGAGCAAGCGGATCTCATACATCCTTGGCGCGCCGCCCGACAAGGCGGCTGCGGAATTCCCTGCCCTGCACCGTTTCAAACCCGCGTCATCCGCGTATACTCGCGAGCAACCGGTCGCCGGTGCGGCTGCGAATCACACGGACTCATGCTCAACCCGACTCGGGCCGCACTGCCCATCGCCCTACTCGTCCTTTTGCCCGTGGCTGCCGCGGCGCAGAGCGGGGGCGCGTTCGTGATCGAAGCCAGCACGGTCGACGCCGGCGGCGGGCGCAGCAGCGGCGGCGTATACATACTCCAAGGCACCATCGGCCAGGCCGATGCGGGAAGTCATGCGAACGGCACCTCGTCGCTCGCCGGCGGCTTTTGGCCGGGGCTGGTTATGATTCCGACGCTGACGGCAACGGCAACCGCGACGCCGAGCCCAACCAGGACCAATGTGCCAACGGCCACGCCGTCCCTGACGCCGAGCCCGTCGCCGTCGCCGACGCAAACCACAGCCTCGCCGCCGACGGCAACCGCGGTTCCGTCCGTGAGCGCAACCAGCAGCCCGAGCCCGACGGCGACAGCGACGTCCACCGCGAGCGCGACCGCCACGGCGAGCCCGAGTCCAGAGCCAACCTCATCGCCGTCAGCTCCGTGTGCTGGCGACTGCGACAGCAACCGAGTCGTCACCGTGGACGAGATCGTCACCCTGGTGAACATTGCACTCGGCGCCGCGCCGGTTTCGGGATGCGAATTCGGCGACGTCAACGCCGACGGCGACATCACCGTCGACGAGATTCTTCTCGCGATCAGCCACGCGCTCAGCGGTTGCCCGGGCAACTAGCGGGGCGGTGCCCCGGCCCATATTTCCAACGCCCCGCTCCCCCGCCTGCGGCCCAAAGCCTTCCACCCTCGGTAGCTGCGCCACTGCGGAGGACGGGTCGGCGGACGGGCCTTGGGTCGCTGCGCCATACACCGTCCCTAGCCCGGCGAGAAGGCCGTGCCACCATCGATCTTGAGCACCGCGCCGGTGGTGTAGCTCGACGCGTCGCTGGCGAAGTAGAGCGCGGCGCCGACGATCTCGTGCGGTTCGCCGCCGCGGCCGAGCGGAATCACCGAACGCGCCATCTCGGCGAACTCCTTCATGTCCCAAGCCTTGCTGATGTCGGTGAAGAACGGTCCGGGCATGATGCAATTGACCCGGACCCGCGGTGCGAAGGCACGCGCCAAGCCGACGGTGAGCGCATTGAGTCCTGCCTTGGCGAGCCCGTACGGGATCTCGGTGGGCGTCGGCTGCACCGCGGCGATGCTGCTCACATTGATGATCGAGCCGCCGGCACCGGCGGCCATGCGGCTGCCGATCACCGAGCACAGGCGAAAGGGGCCGCGCAGATTGACCGCGAGAACCTTGTCGTACAACTCCTCGGTGACGCTCTCGAGCGATTCGTACAGCGGCGACATGCCGGCGTTGTTGACGAGTATGTCAACCTGGCCGAAGCGCTCGTAGGCGAAGTCGGCGAGCCGGTCGCAATCCTCCCAGCGGCCGACGTGCGTCGCGATGACGGCGCACGGCTGCCCGGTATCGGCCTCGATTGCAGCGGCGGCGCGGTCGCAGCTCTCCGCCTTGCGGCTGGCAATCACGAGCCGCGCGCCGGCGGCGGCGAACGCGCGCGCCATCTCCAACCCGAGCCCGCGGCTGCCACCGGTGATCACCGCGACCTTGCCGCTCAAATCGAACATCCCATCTCCCATGGAGACCTGCGTCATCGTCACCTCCTCGGCGCAGCGGCACACCGCCGCGGCCGCGATGCACGCTAATGCAATCGACGCCGGCTGCCAACGACGCCCCGGACGTGAGGAAGGCGGAAGGCCACAGGCG
>Ga0163144_10019909_pt1 | contig 13461 bp, 10 predicted proteins | sample OliLak19BULKMAT1_FD_123175 | JGI IMG/M metagenome (GOLD analysis project Ga0163144, IMG submission 123175) | Freshwater microbial mat bacterial communities from Lake Vanda, McMurdo Dry Valleys, Antarctica - Oligotrophic Lake LV.19.BULKMAT1 | ecosystem: Environmental > Aquatic > Freshwater >... | reverse complement strand
GACGTTGACCGACGGCGGATTGGCGCGCAGCCGCGCGACGTACCCGGCCAGTGGCCACGGCGAGCTGCCGTCCTGGCCCACGGCCAGCGTGGTGATGCCCTGCGACACCTGCGTGATCGCCGCCGGCTCCTTTTCCAATCCCTCGGTGGAGTGGTTGTGCGCGTCGATGAACCCCGGTGCCAGCACCAGGCCAGCGCCGTCCACCACCGTCTCGCCGTTGGCCGGTGTGACCGCCCCCACCGCCGCAATCAGGTCGCCACTCACGCGCACGTTCGCCTGGCGCAGGGGCCCACCGGAGCCGTCGGCAATCTGCGCGCCGATGATGACGAAACTGCGACTCTGCGAGGAGGGCGCGGCGGCCGCGGCGAGCGCGAGCAGCGCGGCGACTCCGAGAGCACGGGCAGGACGGAACATGGCAGCAGTATATCGGCGCGGCGCGCCCTCCGGCGCGCGTCCGATCGATGCACGCGTCCGGGTTACACTCAGCCGGCATGCCGCTGACCCTCGGCGCCCGCGTGGGCGCCTACGACGTCCTCTCGCCGCTCGGCGCCGGCGGGATGGGCGAGGTGTTCCGGGCACGCGATGCGCGGCTGAAGCGCGACGTGGCGTTGAAGGTGTTGCCGGCCGCGGCCGTGGCCGATGCCGAGCGCCGGGGCCGCTTCGAACGCGAAGCCCAGGTGCTGGCGGCACTCGACCACCCCAACATCGCCGCGGTCTTCGGCGTCGAGGAGGCCGACGGCGCGCCCGTGATCGTGATGGAGTTGGTGGAGGGCCCCACGCTGGCCGAACGTCTGGCGCATGGCCCGATGCCGATCGATGAGGCGCTCGCGGTGGCGATCGATCTCTGTCACGGGCTGGCCGCCGCGCACGACGCCGGCATCGTGCATCGCGACTTGAAGCCAGCCAACATCAAGGTGCGGCCCGACGGCGTCGTGAAGATTCTCGACTTCGGCCTGGCCCTCGCCCCGGCCGAGGCCGGCGCCGACGCGGCCAACTCGCCGACGATGCTCAGCGCGCGCACCCAGGCCGGCACGATCCTGGGCACAGCGGCCTACATGAGCCCCGAGCAGGCGCGCGGACGACCGGTGGACGCGCGCGCCGACGCGTGGGCGTTCGGCTGTGTGCTCTACGAGATGCTCACGGGCAAGGCCGCCTTTGCCGGCGAGACCACCACCGACATCCTGGCCGCGGTCGTGCACAGCGAGCCGGACTGGACGGCGCTGCCGGCCACGCTTCCCCCGCGCGTCGACGAACTGCTACGCCGGTGCCTGCAGAAGACGGTGAAGGACCGGCAGCGCGACATGGGCGATGCCGGCTTCCAACTGCAGCGCGCCCTGGCCGACCGACCGGCGGCGGCCACGCCCAGGCCAGCACCGGCAACGGCCGTCCGCTCCCGCACGTGGGCCGGTCCGGCGCTGGCCTTCGCCGTGGGCGCTGGCCTGGTGGCCGCGTGGCTCGGACGCCCGCCCACCCCAGCACCGGCGAGCGACGCGGCACGGCCGCTCCGCACGGCCATCACGTTGCCGCCGCACACGACCCTGGCACTCGGGCGCGGCTCGGCGGTGGCGATTTCCCCCGACAGCGCGCGCGTGGTCTACGCGGCCCGCTCCGGCGAGCGGACCATGCTCTACCGGCGCGATCTGGATCGCTTCGAGTCGGTGATCCTGCCCGGTAGCGAGGGCGCGACCAATCCCTTCTTCTCACCCGACGGGCGGTGGGTCGGCTTCTTCGCCGACCGGCTGCTCAAGAAGGTCTCGCTCGACGGCGGTGCGCCGGTGAACGTCACCGACGCGCCGAACCCGCGCGGCGAGGCGTGGGGCGAGGGCGACACGATCCTGCTCACCCCGACCAACGGCGACGGTGTCGCCCGTGTCTCCGCGGCCGGCGGCGCGCCCGCGCCCTTCACGACGCTGAAGGACGGCGAGGCCAGCCACCGCTGGCCGCGCTTCCTGCCCGGGAAAGCCGGCGTGCTGTTCTCGGTGTGGAACGACACCGGGTGGGAGCCCGCGAGCATCCACGTGCAGCATCTCGACGGCTCGAGCCGGGCCGTACTCGTCGAGCGCAACGGCGGCTACCCGCGCTACGTGCGCGACGGCGACGCGGGCCGCGGCTTCCTGGTCTACGCGCGCCAGGACGGCCTCATGGCGGCGCCCTTCGAGGCATCGACGCTGAAGGTCACCGGCACTGCGGTGCCGATGTTCGACGGGCTCATCACGAACCTGTCGGGCGGCGCCCACTTCGACGTGTCGGCCACGGGCACACTCGCCTACGCGCCCGGCGCAGCCAATGAAGCCAACCGCGAGCTGCAGTGGGTGGCTCTCGATGGCACGGCGTCGCCGCCGCTTGCGGTCCAGAATTTCTCCAGCCGCGAGTGGCGGCTCTCCCCGGACGGCAAGAACGTCCTCTACAGCAACACGACGGGTGGTCCCACGAGGAACCTGTGGCTGAAGGAGCTCGGCAGCGACCGGGTCACGCGACTGACCCAGGGCATCGACAGCTACACGGGCACATGGTCGCGCGACAGCGCCTGGATCGTCTACCTCAAAGGCAATCCCGAACGGCTCGTCCGGCGTGAGGTCCGCCCCAATGCCGTGGATCAGGAACTGCTGGCAACCCCCGGGTTCGGCGTGCAGGACATCTCGCCAGACGGCCGCTGGTTGCTCTACAGCCAGAACCGGGCCGACACCGGCAGCGACGTGCTGGTGCGACGACTGCCCGACGGTCCGCCCGGTGCGAGCACGGCTGGGGCCCTCGGCGAGCCGCAACCGGTCGCCGCCACCCCCGCCAACGAAATGCGCCCACAGTTCTCGCCGGACGGACGATGGGTGGCGTATCAGTCGAACGCCACCGGCCGGTTCGAAGTCTACGTGACGGCGTTTCCCGGCGGCGACCAGGAGTACCGGCTCTCGACCGACGGCGGCTTCACCCCGAAGTGGCACCCTTCGGGCCGCGAAGTGTTCTACCGTTCGCCTGGGAACGCCATGATCGCCGTCCCGCTGACGGCGGCGGCGAGCGGCCTCACGGCCGGCCCGCCGCGGCGGCTGTTCGACGCGACCCGCTACGACGAGGTCTTCGCCGTGTCGCCCGATGGCACGCGGCTGCTGATGATGCCGGCCCTCACCATCGAGGCGCAAGCCACCGAGATCCGGCTGGTCGTCAACTTCCTCGACGAACTGCGCGCCCGCGTGAAGTGATCCCGGAAGACGGTGTCACGGATTCTTCACGCACTGGGCGGCGCCGCCACCGTTTCTTCACTGGACCGGGTCGGCACCGGCAGGCACCCTCGTCGGGTGCACAACCGCGCGCCGCGTCCCTGCCTCCCGCGTGCCCGGCACGCGCTGCTCGCCGCCGGGGTGATGCTCGTGACGTCGATCGGCCTGGTCGCCCAACGCCAGGGGCCGGGCCAGGGGGCCCGGTGCCGGTGACCGATCTGACCCTGGCGCAGCGGCAGGCCTTCGACAACGGCGTGCGCGTGTTCGGCAAGAACTACACCGTGGCCGAGGGACTCGGCCCGGTGTTCAACGACGAGTCGTGCGCTGAATGCCACCGCGGTGCCGGCGACAGCAATCGCACCGTCACGCGCTTCGGCCGGGTCGAGCGCGACGGCTTCGACGCGCTCGAGCACCTGGGCGGATCGCTCGTGCAGGCGCGCGGCATCGGCCCGGTGACGACCGTGGACGGCACGCACGGTTTCCGCGGCGAGACGGTGCCGGCCGACGCCACCGTGCGCGCGCAGCGCAAGTCGCAACCGCTCTTCGGCCTCGGCTTCGTCGACGCCGTGCCAGACCAGACCTGGCACGCGATCGCCGAGGAGGAGCTGCAGACCGATCCCGCCACCGCCGGACAGGTGCAACTCCTGTTCGATGCCACGACGGGCGGCACCAGGGCCGGCCGCTTCGGATGAAAGGCCCAGGTGCCCACGCTGCGGGCCGTCGCCGGTGACGCGCTGCTGAACGAGATGGGCATCTCCAGCCCGGGCTTCCGCGATGAGATCTGCCCGCAGGGCGACTGCCTCGCGCTCGGCTTCAACCCCGCGCCCGTGCTCAACGACGACGGCAACGACGCCGAGGCCATGACCGACTTCATGCGCATGCTGGCGCCGCCCCAACCCGGCCCGAGCGGCATCCGCGCGCTCGACCGCGTGGTGTTCCGGCCCTACGCCGACTTCCTGCTGCACGACATGGGAGCGCTGGGCGACGGCATCACGCAGGCGTCGGTCGGCGGCCAGGACATGCGCACGGCGCCGCTCTGGGGGCTGCGTCTGCTCACCCGCTTCTTGCACGACGGTTCGGCCACGACCATCGAGGACGCCGTCCGCCGGCACGCAGGCCAGGGCCGCGCATCGAGCCTGCGCTTCGGGGCGCTCACCGCCGCCGAGCGCGAGGCACTGCTCGCCTTCCTCCGTTCCCTCTGACCGCGCGCGGCCCCGAGCACTTTCGTGCAGCGCGGGCCGGCGCCCTGTGGCATCGACGCGCCTGGCCGATTACGTGCGCGGAGCCGACTGCGCCATGACCGACCTGCGGGTGCCCACGACCAGACAACCCGTCACCATCACGTGCACCGACGGCCGCGCCGTCGACGGGCACATCTTCATGCCGTCGCAGTCGTCGCGCCACATGGGGCCGATGCGGGCCGATGAGTGGAGCGACACGGTGCCCACGTTCTTTCCGTTCCGGGCGCGCGATTCCGCCTGCTCCACCATCTTCAACGTGGCCGCCGTGGTGGCCTTCACGGTGCCAGTCGACGGCGCCGAGGCGCAGGCCGACGCGCGTGACGCCGCCCTGGTCGACGCGCCCATGGCGCGCGTGGCCGTGAACGCCGCCGGCGCCAGCTTCGAAGGCCACGTCATCATCGACATGCCCCCGGGACACCAGCGCGTGGCCGACTGGCTGAACGCACCGGGCCCCTTCATCACCGTGCGCGCGCGCGGTCACCATCACCTCATCCACAAGCGGCACATCACGCGGGTCGCAGAATTGCCCGAGAGCGGGAACTGACCATGGACGTCCCGACCCCACCCACTGCCACGACCGCCCCCGCCCCGCCGGCCACGCCGGCGCCCCCGGACGCCGCGGCCAATGGCATGCGCGCGCTGCTGCGCGCGCTGGTGCAGTTGAAAGCCTCTGACCTGCACGTGTCGGCCGCCAACACGCCCGCCGTGCGGCTCGACGGCGAGATGACGCCCGTGCCCGGCTGCCGCGCCCTGTCGAGCCAGGAGACCGAACAGCTCCTGCTCTCGATTGCCCCGCCGCGCGCGCGCGAGGAATTCCAGCGCCGCCACGACGCCGACTTCGCCTACGAGATCGAAGGGCTGAGCCGCTTCCGCTGCAACCTCTTCGTCGACCGCAAGGGCATGGGCGGCGTGTTCCGCGTGATCCCGAGCACGATCATGACCGCCGAGTCGATGGGCCTGTCCCCAGAGATTCTCGACCTGTGCCGACTGCCCAAGGGCCTGGTGCTCGTCACGGGCCCGACCGGCTCGGGCAAGTCGACGACGCTGTGCGCGCTCATCGACTACATCAATCGGACCCGCGCCGATCACATCATCACCATCGAAGATCCCATCGAGTTCGTGCACGAGAACAAGAAGTGCGTGGTGAACCAGCGCGAGGTGGGTGAGCACACCGACTCGTTCAAGGACGCTTTGCGTGCGGCGCTGCGCGAGGACCCTGACGTGGTGCTGGTTGGCGAGATGCGCGATCTCGAAACCATGGCCATGGCGATTGAAACGGCCGAGACCGGCCATCTCGTGTTCGGCACGCTGCATACCTCGTCGGCGCACGGCACGGTGGACCGCATCATCAACCAGTTCCCGGCCGAACGGCAGTCGCAGATCCGCATGATGCTCGCCGACGGGTTGAAGGGCGTGATCAGCCAGATGCTGTGCAAGAAGATCGGCGGCGGCCGGGCGGCGGCGCTCGAGGTGATGGTGGCATCGGCGTCGATCTCGAATCTGATCCGCGAGGGCAAGACCTTTCAGATTCCCTCGATCATGCAGTCGGGCAAGAAGCTCGGCATGTGCCTGATGAACGACAGCTTCCTCGACCTGGTGAAGCGCCAGGTGGTGAAGCCGGAAGACGCCTACGCCAAGGCGGTCGAGAAGGCGGCGCTACTCGCGCTCTTCAAGCGCAACGACGTCGACGTGTCGTGGGCGCCGAAAGACGCGCTCAGCCCCGCGGCCGCGGCGTAGCGCACTTCGCTCCCTTCCAGTCCGCTATCGGCGTGGCGATCGCGCCGTGGCGCGCTTGATGTCGATGGTCTTCAGCCCTGTCCCCTTGGCGGCGGCCAATTGACGGTCGTCCGCAGAGACGAAGACCTTGCACCCGAGCGCGCGCGCGGCGGCGACATGGAGCAGGTCGAGACTGCGTGTCAGCAGGGTCGCCGTGCACGAGTCCGACAACTCGCAGGCGCCGGCGAAGGCCTGGGGCCAGTCGAGGGCGGTGGGCACCAGGCGCTGCGCCTCGACGTCCTCGCGCAACTGCGCCCGGATGGCGCGGTGTTCGGCACCGGTGATGCCTCGGCGGCCGAGCAGCAAGGCGAACGCGTTGGCCACTTCGAGTTCGTGGAGCAGCGTGTACGGCACTCGAGGGACCTTGCTCAGCGCGCGACGTGCCGGAACCGAAAACCTCTCGGGCACATACACCGCCACCAGAGCGCTCGAGTCGATGTAGGTCGTCACCGAACCCCTCGACCCTCCGACACCGCCTCCGACCCGGCCGATGCCAGCACGCGCGCGCCGAACACCGCCTGCGTCCGCGCGCCCAGATCCGGCCATGGCGCCGTCGCGCCGTCCGCGGGCATCGGCGCCAACCTGGCGACCGGGCGCCGGCGACGCGTCACCTCGATGACCTGACCACGCTCGACTCGCGCCAGCACCCGCTTGAGGTTCTGCTGCAGCTCGCGGATGGAAATGGAAGCCTTCTGCATGTATGACATTTTGTCTGACAACACACAGGTCGTCAAGCGGCGCTGAGCCTTACTTCCCCGCGCGCACGGACAACGCCTTGCCCTGCCACGCGGCTGGATCCACGCCCCGCGTCCAGACCGGCGTCCGCCGGCCCCCTCGCGGCACGATGAGCTGCACGTCCACGCGGGTGATGCCGGCGGGAATCCCGACGTGCACGGGCATGTCGCTTTGCGCGTCGTAGCCCGAGCCGGCGTCCACGAGGCGCGCGCCGACCAGGCGCGACGAGCCCGCCGCGAACACCCGCACTTCCGCGCCGGCCAGCGTGGCGTGGCCCGCGGCGTCGAGGGCGCGCACGTGCAGCGACCGCCGCGCATCGACCGCCGGCAACTGATTGCGCAGCACGAGGTGCATGCCGTCGCGACGCGAGCCCGTGAGGGCCAGGTCCAGATCGCCGTCGCCGTCCAGGTCGGCCCACTGCACGCCGTGGTCGGCCTGCAGCGCCCGGACGTTTGGCGGCGTCACGTCGACGAAGCCCGTGGCGGTGTTGCGGAACAGCGTGTCCTGCCAACTGACGCCGCCCGTGACGGTGCCGTTCACGTAGAGATCGAGCCGGCCATCGTGGTCGATGTCGGCCGGCGCGCAGGCGTCGTAGCGCGAGTCGATGGCGAGTCCCGCCGCCACCGCCCGATCCTCGAACTGGCCGCGCCCGCGGTTGCTGAAGAAGCCGAGCGGGCCGTAGTTGGCGGCCAGCAAGTCGAACCGCCCGTCGCCATCCATGTCGGCGGCGCACACTCGCACGGTGCCGTTGCCAGGATCGCGCGGACGGCGGCCGCCCCACGCCACACCCGCCGCCTCGGCGACGTCCACGAAGACCGCGCCGTCGTTGCGGAACAGGCCATTGGCGTCGCCGTCCATGTTGGCCACCGCCACGTCGAGGTCGCCGTCTTCGTCGGCGTCGAACCACACCGCGCCGACCGACTTGCGGGGATCGGCCAGCCCGAGTGCCGCCGCCCGATCGGTGAACACGCCACCGTCGTTGACCAACAGCGCGTTGGCGCGATCGCGGAACGCGATGAACAGGTCGAGGTCGCCGTCGCCATCGGCATCGACGAATGCGGGCTGGCGTACCGCCCCTGTCGTCACGCTGAGACCGGCCGCCGCGGTGGCGTCGGTGAAGACGCCGCGCGCGTTGCGATACAGGCGCAGCACCGATCCGGCCGGCCCGGGCGTGAACCCGAGCAGTAGGTCGGGATCGCCGTCGGCATCGACATCGCCGAAGGCCGCGGCCCGGGTGGCGCGCGCGTCGGCCACGCCAGCGGCCACAGCGACATCCGCGAACACGCCGCCGTCATTGCGATAGAGCCGGTTGGGCGTGCCATCGAAGCCGACGAAGAGGTCGAGGTCGCCGTCGCCCTCGATGTCGGCCAGGGCATTCACCAGGTTCGCGCCGGCCGCAAACAGGTCGGGCTGCATCGGCTCGAAGACCGGCCCGGTCTGCACCCATACGGACGTGGTTCCGAGGACCACACACACGGTCAGCACGCTGGCTCGAAGCATGGCGCATGGTAACTCGGCTACCATCGGCCGATGCGTTCCGTCGTCGCCGCTGTTGGTCTGTTCGTGCTCGCTGGTTTCGGTCTCGGCGCCCAGGCGCCCTCTGCCCAGGCGCCTCGGACTCCGCCGGCATCGCCCGCGCGCACCATGCGGGTGGACTACTTCCACACCGGGAACACGACGCAGGAGTTGTTCGCGCTCGACCAGGTGGTCGTCGAGCCGGCCGCCTGGTCCGGCGTGCCCGGGCGCGCCGATGACCCACTGCAACTCGGCGCCTACGGCTTCGACGTGCGTGATGCCGCCACGCAGGCCTTGGTCTACTCGCGCGGCTTCGGCTCGATCTACGACGAGTGGGTGACCACCGAGGAAGCCGCCAGCATCACGCGCACGTTCCACGAATCACTGCGCTTCCCCGCTCCGGCGTCGCCGGTCGTCGTGAGCGTGCGCAAACGCGGCGCCGGCAACCAGTGGAAAGCCGTGTGGACGACCACGGTCGACCCCAACGACATGTTCGTGAGCACCGCCGCGCCGGATCCTGACGCCGGCGACCTGATCGCGATCGAGCGCCACGGCGACCCTGCCCACAAGGTGGACCTGCTGCTGCTCGGCGACGGCTACACGGCCGCCGAACGGCCGAAGTTCCGGGCCGACGCCCAGCGGCTGGTGGAGGTGCTCTTCGCCACGTCGCCCTTCAAGGAGCGCCGCCCGGACTTCAACGTGTGGGGCCTGGTGCCGCCGGCGCGCGAGTCGGGCATCTCGCGGCCCTCGCTCGGACTGCACCGCGCCAACCCTGCAGGCTCCACCTACGACGCGTTCGGGTCGGAGCGCTACGTGCTCACGTTCGACAACCGCGCGTTCCGGCGCCTGGCGTCGTTTGCGCCCTACGACGTGGTGGAGATCGTGGTGAATGGCCGCACTTACGGAGGCGGCGGCATCTACAACCAGTACAGCACCGTGGCCGCCGACAACGCGTTTGCCCCGTATGTGTTCGTGCACGAGTTCGGGCACCACTTCGCGGCGCTCGCCGACGAGTACTACACGTCGCCCGTGGCCTACCTGCCGAGCGCCACGCGCGAGGAGCCGTGGGAGGCCAACGTGACGGCGCTGCTCGACTCCGCGAACCTCAAGTGGAAAGACCTGGTAACCGCCGGCACGCCGCTGCCCACGCCGTGGGACAAGGACGGCTACGAGAAGCGATCGCGCGAGGCCCAGGCCACGCGCGCCGAGCTGCGCAAGCAGGGCCGCCCCGAAGCCGAGATGGAGGCGCTCTTCACCCGCGAGCGCCGCATGGACGACGTGCAGTTCGGCGCCGAGAAATTCGGCGGACGAGTGGGCGCGTTCGAAGGCGCGAAATACGAGGCGCGCGGTTACTACCGGCCCGAGGCCAACTGCCTCATGTTCACGCGCGCCGACGAGTTCTGCGCCGTGTGCCAGCGGGCCCTCACCGCGGTGATCGACAGCTACGCGCGGTAAGGCGCGAGGGTCGAGGCGGAGCCGGCCCGACGGCGCCGCGAACCAGCCGGCGTCAGGGGACGAGTGCGTCCGCCCACTGCGTCACCACGACCACCGGCGCGTCCCTCGACGCGCCCGGGTCACGCGGCAGCTCGCGGGTCAGCAGGAAGCGCTGACCATCAGGCGCGACCGCATAGGGGTAGTAGTCGGGATGGGTCACGTTGGCGTGGGCGTAGTCGAAGAGCGGCACCGGCACGCCAATCGACAGCGCGGCGCCCCGGGCGGTGATGTCCACGGCCATCATCCGTCCGCCCGCGAGATAGAACAGCTCCCGCCCGTCCGCGCGCCAGCGGGGCACCGTGCCACCCCCTGACGACACGGCCCACCGGCCGGCGGCGGGGGCGAGGCCGAGCACATAGGTTTCGTTGGTGCCCGTCTCGCGCGACATGTAGGCCAGCCAACGGCCGTCGGGTGAGAACTGACCGTGCCGCTCGAAGGTGTCGGTCTGCAGCACGGGCTCGGCGTGGACGCGGCCGGTCAGCCACAGACGCCAGAGGTCCCACTGCGTGGTGCGGTCGAAGACCGCGAAGAGCAGGGACGCGCCGTCGGGACTCCAGCTCATGGGCCCGATCGAGAGCGCGCCGGCATCTTCGAGCTCGAACACGCGGGTGTCCGCGCCAGTGCCGTTGGCCGGCTTGACCTGCACGCCCCACCGGCCGTCGCGGAACGATGCGAAGGCGATGCGGTCGCCGTCGGGCGACCACGCTGGCGACGAGTTGTCCTGCGTGGCATCGAAGGTGAATCGCGACGTGGCGTTGCGAGCGGTGTCGACAACCCACACGTCGCCGCCGTCGCCGTCGTGGCGATGGACGGCCACCTTGGTGCCGTCGGGCGACAGATCGAAACCCCGATAGGAGCCCGGCGGGCCGGCCGCTCCAAGCGGGCGGCCATCGCGACCCACCCACGCCAGCTCGAAGGGCGGGCCCGCGGCATCGCCCAGGCCGTAGGCGAGCATGCCGGTCTGGGATACCGAGAACGCCACGATGCCCGGTACCACGGCCGTCTCCAGACGCTCGGCGATCGGCACCGGCGCCTGGGACAGCGTGCGCGTGGCCGGATCGAACGGCTGGGCGAGCAGAACGCCCTGCCGGCCGAAGAGCAGATGGCCGCTGCGCGGGTCGTAGATGGCCCCCGTGTCGGCCGTGACCAGACGAGTGGTGGCCCCTGTCGACACCGAGCTCACATACAGGCCGCCGAGCGCGCGCACCGACCCGGTGGCGTGATAGAGCACGTGATCGCCGTCGGGCAGGAACTGCGGAAACTGCCGCGAGGTTTCGCCCGGGCCGAGCGCGCCGAGCGGCGTGGCCTCCCCGCCGGCCGACAGCACGCGGAAGAGCGGGGCCTGGCCGTTGTTGAAGACGATCGTGCCCGACGCGTGCCAGGCCGCACCGCGACTCACGATGTCGGCGCCGCTCAAGGGACACAGGGTCTGCGCGGCACCGCCGGTGATGGCGATTTTCATGAGGCGCCCGGGCACGGAATAGCCGATCGCCTGACTGTCGGGCGACCAGAAGGGAAACACCGCGCCTTCGGTGCCCGCCAGCGGGCGCGCGTCGAGGGCGTTGATGGGCCGCACCCAGAGCAGCCGCACGCCCGCGGCATCGGTGGCCGTGAAGGCAAGCGTGCGCCCATCGGGCGCCAGCACCGCGGCCGCACCCGGTCGCGTGCCGGCGGCGAAGACGGTGGCGGTGGGCGCGAACACCTGGAAGCGTGTGGCGCTCGCCGGCAGCGGCCGCTGACGGCACCACGCGCCTCCAGCGACGACGGTCGTCACGAGCAGCAGAGACGCAGCGACTTTCCACCACGCGCCAGTGCGCGGCGGCGGCACGGCCGCTGAGCCCGGCGCGAGTACGCGCGGCGCCGTCGGCGTCTCCAGCGCCGGCCCCAGCGTGCCCGTCCGGCCGTCGAGCAGGGCGTCGAGCTCGATGCGCGCATCGCCGATATCGCGCAACCGCTGGCGCACGTCCTTCTGCAGGCAGCGCCGCAGCAGGCGCTCGAGCGACGGCGGCGTCGCCGCTGGCAGTCGTGTCCACTCGGGCTCTGCGCTCACCACTGCCGCCAGCAGATCCACGACGGCCAGTCCGGCGAAGGGCCGGGTGCCGGTGAGCATCTCGTAGAGCACGACGCCGAACGCCCAGATGTCGGCACGCTTGTCCACTGGCAGGCCGCGCGCCTGCTCCGGCGGCATGTAGGCGGCCGTGCCGAGCACGACACCCTCGCGCGTGACCAGCTGCGCGAGCACCGAGTCGTTGGACGTCGACGACGCGGAATGCAGATCCGGGGCGTCGGCAAACGCCTTGGCCAGACCGAAGTCGAGCACCTTCACCTTGCCCGACGGCGTGAGCTTCACATTCGCGGGCTTCAGATCGCGGTGCACGACGCCGCGCTCGTGGGCTTCCTCGAGCGCCTCGGCAATCTGCCGCGCGACCCGCACCACCTCGTCGAGCGGCAGGGGGCCGCGCGCCAGCCGCGTCGCCAGTTCTTCTCCCGGCACGTACTCCATGGCGAGGAACCGCACCCCCGCGTCCACATGCAGACTGAAGATCGCGGCGATGTTGGTGTGGTTCAACGACGCCAGCAGCTTGGCTTCGCGTTCGAAGCGCGCCAGCCGCCGCGGATCGTCGCCCACGCCCGGCGGCAGCACCTTGATGGCCACGTCGCGGCCCAGCGTCTCGTCGACCGCCCGCCACACGATGCCCATGCCGCCTTCGCCGATGCGTTCGGTGAGGCGGTAGTGGAGCAGCGTGCCGCCCAGCCTCACCGGCCGGGCCGCGTCGGCCACCGAGTGCGCGGCCGCACCCACCAGATCGCCGATCGGATCGTTGGACATCGGGTCGTGCGAGAGCAGGGATTCGACCTCGTGGCGCAGCACGTCGTCGTCGCCGCACAGGTCCGTCAGCCGCTCGGGCCGGGCGACCGGGGCAAGATCGGCCACGGCCGCGAAGACATCGCGTACGCGCTGCCAGCGCGCGGAATCGGGGGGAGGCACCGCGGGGCATTATCCCACTGCCGGCTCGGCCGTGACTCACCCCCGCGCTACTTCGCGGTGGCGCGGCGGCGGGCGTCGTCGAGCATGGCGTGCGGGTTGCCGTTGTTGCGGAGTGCCACGTAGGTGTCGAACGACGCCTTCGCGGCCGGACTCTTCAGGCCGTCCTGCGCGAGTCCCATCAGGTAGTACACCGGCACCACGTGGCGATAGGTGGGCACGTCGTCGAGGTAGAGCGCGGTCGCCTCGCCCTTGCGCTTCAGGGCGGCCTCGAACTCCGAGTAGGCTTCCGGGAAGGCGTTCACGCCCAGGTAGGCGCGGCCCAGAATCACGCGGCCGGGCCACGTGTCTGACAGCTTCTGCGCCTCGCGCGCGTAGTCCACGGCCTTGCGCGGATCCTTTCGCGCCAGCGCCAGCTCGGCAAGCACGAGGCGGCCGTAGGCTTGCGGGTCGGCCTCGAGCCGCGTGGCCAGGGCACCGGCCAGCAGTTCCGCCGCCGTCG
>Ga0163144_10019907_pt1 | contig 13462 bp, 4 predicted proteins | sample OliLak19BULKMAT1_FD_123175 | JGI IMG/M metagenome (GOLD analysis project Ga0163144, IMG submission 123175) | Freshwater microbial mat bacterial communities from Lake Vanda, McMurdo Dry Valleys, Antarctica - Oligotrophic Lake LV.19.BULKMAT1 | ecosystem: Environmental > Aquatic > Freshwater > Lake... | reverse complement strand
TCGTCCTCGTCCTCGTCTTCATCGTCATCGCCGGTGACGAAGCGAGCTGATGCTTGGGCCATCGCCTTCTCCCAGCGCTGCCGGAATTGATCGCAATAGTGAAGGCCCTCGCTGATCACGCTGTGCACGCCGGAAACTTTTGCCTGGAGGGGATGGGCCGAAAAGCCCTGCAACTGCTCACGTGCGGTTTCGAAAAGTTCCGGGATGGCAGCCACCACAGTGACGGCAAAGGGGCCGCGCAAAACGGTGCTGAGTACCGTTTCGAAAGCCGATTTCTGGCCTCCCAACTCACAAAAGGCGGGCGGATTATTCTGCAGCCTGGGCTGAAGACGGTCGAGAATCACGAGTGCAGTAATCATTACAAAAATACCCAAAATTCGGAGTACACTTCCAACCCACCCAGAACACTAACATGAAAGCTGGATGATGGGAACGGACATTTGTTGTGAAATTCGCTGGACTTCTTTTGAGTTTGTCGTATGCACGTAGTGATACCTCAATAAGTTTTGTGCAGTCGTACCGGGGGGTTTCGGCTGAGCTGCGTACTAGTAGCTTGAAAGGGTAGAATCATGCCAACCACTTCGCGCTCATGGATTTTGTTTGCAGCGCTTAGCACACTTTTAGCGTCCAGTTTCTTCTGTGCTGTTCATACAGCTCCAGCGGGACGCGCACTGGCCGTTGCAGCTCCACGTGTCCAGGACGAGCCCGGTCAGGACGTCAAGAATGAGGCCATCGATCCTGAATCCCGTCGGCAAATCCGCGACGCCGCATCTCAACTGCCCCTGAGCTTCGAGCCCAACGTTGGGCAGACTCAGTCTGAAGTGAAGTACCTTTCACGCGGCAATGGTTATACGTTTTACGTCACGCCCACCGATGCGGTCATGTTCCTGCGCCGCGGCAAACGCGCCAGCGACGACGTGTCGGCCCTGCGCTTCTCCTTGCTGGGCGGCGATAAAAACGCGCCCATGAAGGGCATGAACTCCCTGCCCGGCACCACCAATTATTTCAAAGGCAAGACCGAACTGAGCGGCGTTCCGACCTTCGCTCGCGTGCGCTCTGAAAACGTGTATCCCGGCATCGATCTGGTCTATTACGGCAACAACCGCCAGCTCGAATACGATTTCGTCGTCGCCCCCCACGCCGATCCGTCCGTCATCAAAGTCGCCATCGATGGCGCGGAACGCGCCATCCTGGATGAAAACGGCGACCTGCTGCTTCACCTTCCTGGCGGCGTTGTCCGTCAGCACGCGCCAGTGATCTATCAGAACATTCAAGGCAAGCAGACGCCCGTGAACGGCCATTTCGTAGTCTCCTCCGACGATTGCACCGGAGCGGCCACGACTTACGTCAGTTTCGCCATCGCCTCTTATGATGAATCGCTGCCTCTCATCATCGATCCAGTGCTCGTCTTTTCCACGATCTTCGGCGACCGACCCAACATTCCCCAGGGCGCCTCAGAATACAGCGGCGACGAAGCGGGCAACGGCATCGCCATCGACAGCTTCGGCAACATCTACATCGTCGGCTACACGAACTCGGTTGAATTTCCCTTGCTCTCGCCGATCCTGACACGCACGGATGGGCTCGCTAACGCCGGAGGCGGACCGCATCGCGAAATGGCCTACGATGCCTTCATCACCAAGTTCAATCCCAACGTGACCGCGCTGGTGTACTCCACTTACCTCAGCAACAACAGCAGTCCCACCGATCTGATCGACTTCCAGAACCACCAGAATGACGACATCGCCATCGCCGTGGTTGTCAACGCGCAGGGCGAACCGTACATCTGTGGAAATACGTTCTCCGGCGACTTCCCGGTCAAGAATGCCATCTCCACCTATTCCGGCGCGGGCGATATCTTCCTCACCAAGCTCTCCGCCACGGGAACCGACATTGTCTTCTCCACCTACCTCGGCGGCAGCGGACTTGATGCCGTGCTGGGAATGGCCATCGACAGCAGCAGCAATATTTATCTCGCCGGTTCCACCATCTCGACCGTGTTCCGCACCGCCAACGCGATTCAGAACGTCAATCGCGGTGGCATGGACGGCTGGGTTTCCAAAATCCGCGGCGACGGATCCGTGCTCCTTTATAGCACCTTCCTTGGCGGCGGCGGCGATGACGCCTGCACAAGCGTCGCGAGCGATGCGTCGGGCAATGCCTATATCACCGGCTTTACGCGCTCCACCAATTTCCCGCTCGCAGGGGCCTACCAGATTCTCAAATCCGCGGGCAGCGATGCGTTCATTACGAAGATCAACTCCACCGGGAGCCTGATCGTTTATTCGACCTATCTCGGCGGCGACGGCGATGACCAGGGCAATGGCATCGCGCTGGATTCTGGCGGAAACGCCTACATTGCCGGCTTCACCAGTTCGTCGGATTTCCCCACCGTCTCGCCCACCGTTCTGCCGGTGCAAAGCACCGGCGCGGGCGGACGCGATGCCTTCGTCTCCAAGCTCGATCCCTTCGGTTCAACGCTCATTTTCTCCACCTACCTGGGTGGATCCGGCACCGACGAAGCCAAGACCATCGCTGTCGATAACCGCAGCGCCGTCTACGTCGCCGGCGTCACCAATTCGCCGAACTTCCCGCTGGCGCCCGCAACCAATACGCTGCAGACCGGACTGGCCGGCGGCCGCGACGGATTCATCGCCAAGTTCAATCCCACCGGCGTGCCGCTGGTGTATTCGACGTACTTTGGTTCGGGCTCGCACTATGTCATTACCGATCGGAATTTCTATATCGTTCCCACCAGGCCGATCTTGTTCAATCCCGCAAGCCCAGCCATTGGCAATCCCGTGGCGCCACCGGCGCCGGCCAATACGTTCATCGGATTTGATACGGATGATGAAATCCGCAGCCTTGTCACAGACAACAACGGCAATGCCTATGTGACGGGTCTTACCAATGGCAGCTTCGTCGCCACGTTCGGCGCCTTCTCCACGGTTACGCCCTTCGTGCCCACGGCGGGTGAAGATTTCCCGGCACCGTACGTGGAATTCACCGTGCTGGTCGACGGCACGGTGATCAAGCAGCCGGCTGAAGCCATTGATCTGACGGAAACGACGCATCGCGACCTGAGCGACGCGTATGTTTCCAAGATTCTCGATTCCAGCCCGATCATCTCCAGCCCCCAGACCGCGCGCGGCACGCTCCAGAGCAACTTTACTTACGTGATCACGGCGACGAACAACCCCGACCGCTTCAACGCCGCCGGGCTGCCGCCGGGCCTATCGATCAGCACCTCGGACGGACAGATTGCCGGCGTTCCGCAGATCACTGGAAATTTCAAGGTCGTGCTCACGGCCAGCAACGCCAGCGGGACCGGCGCACAGATCCTGTTCCTGAACATCAGCTCGCTGCCGCCCCGCATCACCAGTCCGCTCACCGCCACCGGCCGCGTGGGCGATGTCTTCCAGTACACGATCGCGGCCACAAACGATCCGGGAAGCTTCAGCGCGCCGGGGCTTCCGCCGGGATTGAATGTGGATGCCATCACCGGACTGATTTCGGGAGTGCCGATCATCGAAGGCCAGTTCTCAGTTCAGATCACCGCCGTCAATGGCGCCGGCTCCGATGTGAAAACGCTGGTGCTCAGCATCGTCGCCGCCACGCCCGTCATCAGCAGTTCCGCGGTCGCGCAAGGTGTGCTCAATCAGGCGTTCACGTACACCATTACCGCGACCAACAACCCGAGCAGCTACAACGCGTCCGGACTGCCGCTGGGACTGACCGTCAATACCAACTCCGGCCAGATCACCGGCACGCCCGTGCAGCTGGGTTCGTTCAACGTCACTCTGACGGCCACCAACGGCGGCGGCACCGGCTCGCTTCCTTTAAGTCTCACCATCATCCAGGCCGCCGTGCCGATCGTCAGCAGTCCCGATGCGGCCGCCGGAACCATCAACGAACCCTTCTCATTCACCATCACCGCCAACAACAGCCCGCTGGTTTACGGTGTTGAACCCACGTCGCTGCCGAACGGACTGGAATTGAACGACGCGACGGGCGTTATCTCCGGCGTGCCGACCGCGCTGAGCGCCAACTTGACCACGTTCTCGTCCTCAAACCTGCTCAGCCAGAGCGGCTTGGTCGGTCAGAACATTACCTTTAATAGCGGTCCCAACAATGGACAGACGCGCGTGATCTTGTCCTTCCTGGCCGGCTCGGGCACGGTCGTGCTGTCCGCCCCGCTCCCCGCGATACCGCTGATCGGCGATACGTTCTCCACCACGTCCACCATCGCCGGCAACGTCAACAGTGCAACGGGCACAACGGTAGCTGTCGCCGGAACCGTGATTTCGCCCTCCGGCACCATCGACGGAACGACAGGCGCGATCAGCGCGAACACTGGAACAGTGACCGCGATTCAAGGCGGATTCAGCGGGTCTGTCACCTCCACGCAAGGCGTGTTCAACGGCGTCATCACACCGCTGAACGGCGTTGTACTGGGAGTGTCGACTGCTCCGTACGTCGCGCCAACAGCCATTCAGTTGCAGTCATTAGCTTTAAACAATGCCCGCGCCCCAACCGGTGCGCTTGTCGGACAATTCGTCTACATGCTCACGGGTCCCAATACCGGTTTGGAACGCATGATCACATCCTTCACCGCAACGGTTGCGGAAGGAACAGTGGGCTTCGCGGCGGGATTCCCCGTGAGCGTTGTCGAAGGCGATCAGTTTTCGATTCTTCCCAGCGCCTTTACCCTCAACTCGACTAATCTGTTCGGCGTCACCGGCTTGATCGACTCTACCTTGCGCATGACCAACGGCACGAACGTCGGTCTAACCCGTGTCATTGACTCCATGTTTACCGGCCCGAGCGCTGGATTCATCGGCGTCAGCGTGGCCTTCCCGACCCGCCTGAGCATCGGCGACAACTACCAGATCACGCCCACAGCCACCATCGCCATCACCTCCACGAGTCTGATCGGCCGGCGCGGCTTGGTCGGCCTGAACGTGACCATGACCAACGGCACCGCGGCCGGTGAAACCAGGCCCATCACCGGTTTCGACACCCTCACCGGAACGATCATCGTCGGCGGCGGTGGATTCACCACACCTCCCGCCATCGGCAATCTCTTCAACATTAGCCAGTCGTTCAACAGCTTCAGCGCCTCAAGCCTTACCTCTGAAAGTGGCTTGATCGGTCGCACCGTCACCATGACCAACGGTCCAGCCACGGGCCAGACCAGCACCATTGACACCTTCGATTCCCCGACCGGCACCATCACTTTCACGCCGCCCTTTACCTCGGCGCCGAACGTGAGCGATCTGTTCACCTACCCGCCGTCGGCGACGCAGTTCACCTCGTCGTCCCTGATCGGCAACGGTGGCCTGGTCGGTCTGCCGCTCACCTTCACCACTATGGCCCTGCCTAATTTCAACCAGTCGAGAACCATCGTGGCGTTCGATGCAGTCACCGGAAAAGTGACCGTCGGCGGCGCCTACCCCGCCATTCCCATCAATGGCGAGAGTTTCGTCATCGATCCCTCCACGTCCAGTTTCAAGTCAGCCTCGCTGATCAACGCCATTGGCCTGATCGGCAGCAATTTGAACTTCCCGCCCTCCCTTGTGCAGAGCCAAATCGTCGCCTTCGATGCCACAAACGGCCAAGTGACATTCGTTGCCCGTGCGGTCGCGCCGCTCGTGGGAGCGAACTTCTTCATCTCGCCGTCCAACACCAGCTTTGCATCCGCCTCATTAAGAACTCAGGTTCCGCCACTTTCATTAACCGGTCAGACGCTCACCATGATCTCAGGAGCTCTGACAGGCCGGTCGACGACGATCACAGGCTACGCCGGCCTGATCAATTATGGATTCGTCACGTTCAACGCCTTCACGCCCGCCGGAACGCCCGCCACCAACGACCAGTTCCAGATCGGCAACTCGACCAACTCGGTCACCTCGGCCGCTCTTTCAGGCGTCAGCACGCTGGTCGGCAGAACGATCAACATCACCACCGCTGGCGGGACTGAATCGCGCGTCATTCAAGCCCATAACTCCGGCAGCGGCACGGTGACGGTGACGCCCGCGTTCACAACGCTGCCCGTCCCGGGCGATCCTTTCACCATCACCACGGTCATCTCCGATTTCATCACGTCGCTGCCGATCGTCTTCAACCAAACGGCCACGAACGCCGCCGGCATCGGCCGAAAGTCGCTGTCGTTGACGATTTCCACGCCGGCGGTCCCGCTGATCACGTCTTCCGCCACTGCCATCGCGGTCGTCGCCACGGCGTTCCGTTACGACATTACCGCGCTCAACCGTCCCACGTCCTACACCGCCGCGGTCACCGCGCCGGTGACCACGCTCCCGGCCATCGGCTTGGGCCTGCTCACCGCCAGCGGTTCGATCACCGACAATCCTCAGAAAAACACCTTCGCCTCCAGCGCCCTCATCGGCAGCAACCTTCCGCTGAGCGGCAATGCGCTGACCATGTTGACGGGCGCAACGACCGGACAGATCCGCATCGTCAGCGCCTTCGACAGCGCCTCCGGAACCCTCACGTTCAACTCTCCCTTGAACGGTTTGCCCGCGCTGAACGATTCCTTCTCCATCGCCACCGGGGTCATCGCCGGAACGCCCACCGTGGCCGGCACGTTCACGATCAGCCTCGGCGCATCGAACTCCAACCCCGCGTCACCCGGAACACGCACGTTGACGCTGACCATCAACAGCCGCCAGGCGCCCATCATCACCAGCCCCAACACCGCAAACGCCACGCAGCAGTTCTCCTTTATCTATCAGATCAAGGCGACCAACGATCCGACCTCGTTCACCGTCTCAGGACTCCCGGGCGGCTTCAATGTCATCTCGCCGATCCCCGCGCTACTGGGAACCGTGGCCGTTGGAAATTCGACCAATCAGTTCACCACGTCCAGCCTGACCGGCCTGTCGAACCCGCTGGGACTGGAAATAGTCATGACCAGCGGTCCGGCTTTGGGTAACGTTCGCACCATCGCCGCCTACGATACCGCGACCAATCCAGCCACCGTCCGCATCGACACACCGTTTCAAACCACGCTCGGCGCCTCGGCCACGCCCGCCGCTGGCAACACCTTTGAAATCCGCGGCCTGATCCAGGGCACGCCCACCGTCTCCGGCGCCTTCCCCGTCACGCTCGGCGCGGGCAATGGCGTGCTTCCGAATGCCAGCAAGATCCTGACGCTGACCATCCAGGGGCCCGTGGCTCCAACGATCATTCTTCCAACCGACGACACCACCCGCGCGCCGCTCATGCCCACCATTTACGGCAATGACGGCTCCACGTTCCCCTCGTTCTTCATCAGCGCCACCGGCACGCAGGACATCCAGTTCACCGTGACCAATCTGCCCAACGGACTGACGCTGGATACCGCCACCGACACCATCCAGGGCGTTCCGATTGAGAACGGCGAACGCATCGTCACCATCACGCCATACAACGTGGCCACCAACCCGTCCGCGCCGCCACCGTCCACGGCCGGAGGCACGAACATCGTCACCGCCGCAAGCCGCGCCAAGCAGCTGCGCATCATCATTTCCTCCACGCAGCCGACCATCAGAGACATCAACGCGACCAACATCATCACCGGCACCGTGGGTGTTCCGCTCAGCCTGCCGCTGGTGGTTCCGCCGAGCGTTCCCATCCGCATCGTGGGCACCACGCCGATCAATGCGACGGTGAATAATGCACTGCTCACACAGCTGGGCCTGACGGCCACGGTCACCTCCGACAACACCGGCGCGCTGGTCACCCTCACCGGCACACCCAACGCGGCGTCCGTGGGCCAGCTCATCAGGATCACCGTGTCAGCCACCAACGTCGCCACGGTCAACGGCCCCGTCACCAAAGACTTCTTCTTGAGCATTCTTCCGGCGCGGCCGATCATCACCAGTCCTCTGACCGCAACGGGAACCGACGGCGTTTTCTTCACCTACACGATCACCGCGACCGGCACGCCGCCCATTTCGCTGACCACCTCCACCCTGCCGGACGGCCTCGCGATCAGCGGCGCCACGATCTCCGGAACCCCGACCAGCGCCTCGATTGGATCGCACAACATCACCTTGAATGCGTCCAACGCCGGCGGCTCGCAGCAGGATTCCAAAGTCCTCGTGATCTCCATCTCGCCCGCCGGCGCCGCCATCTCCAGCGCGCTGACGGCAACCGGCGAAGAAGGCAAGCTCTTCGTTTACTCCATGGCCGCAAGCGGCACGCCGCCGTTCACGTTCAGCGCGTCGCCCATGCCGCCCGGACTCAGCGTGCAGGGCGCCAACATCATCGGCACACCCACACTGGCCGGCATCTACAACATCGTCGTCACCGCGAACAATTCCGTCGGCGGCGATTCTAAACTGCTGGTCCTCACCATCCGGCCTTCAGCCCCGGTCATCACCGGTTCGCTGACGCTGCAGGTGCTGGACGGAACACCGCTGACCTACACCATCCAAGCCTCCGGCTCGCAGCCGATGACGTTCTCAGCCGTCGGTCTGCCCGCGGGACTTTCCTTGTCCGGCAACGTCATTTCCGGCACGCCGGCCGCCGCGGGCGAATACAATATCCAGCTCAACGCGGTCAATTCGCAGGGCGGCGACAGCAAGATTCTGGTGATCACCGTCATCCCCTCGCTGCCCGTCATCACCAGCGTGCCGCCGTACATCGTGCGCGCCACGCCGGGCGTTCCGTTCACCTATCGCATCACCGCCACCGGCTCGCGCCCGATGACCTTTGACGCGAGGAACTTCCCGCTCGGCTCCAACTGGAAGATCTCCGGCGATACCATCACCGGCACGCCCAGCACCGTCAGCCAGACGGCGGTGACGCTCTTCGCCACTAACGCGCTGGGCCAGGATCAGGAGACGCTCGAGATCGATGTGCTCTTCTCACCGCCGACCATCCTGCGCCCGCCGCCAGACAGCGTGAACATCAGCGACGGCATCTTCTTCCAGTACCAGGTTGAAGCGGATGGAAGTCCGCCCATGACATTCAGCGCCACGGGACTGCCTCCGGGCGTCACCATCAGCGCGGCCACGGGACTCATCAGCGGCACGCCGCAGGTCACGGGCGCACTGTTCCCACAATCGTTCACCGCCACGATCACGGCCAGGAACAACGTCCCGCCCAACTCCGATTCGAAGCTGCTCGCCTTGATCGTGTCGGCCACCGCGCCGAGGATCACCGGGCCGCTGGCCGCCTCGGGGATTCAGGGTCAGGCGCTCACGCCGCCGATTCAAATCGTCGCCACCGGCACGCTGCCGATTACCTTCTCGGCCGCACCGCTGCCGCCGGGACTCACGCTCAATACTTCGACGGGCGTGATCAGTGGCACACCGACACAGACGGGCGCCACGGATGTCTTGATCACGGCCACCAATCAGGCCGGCACGGGACTTCAGACCATGACCCTCACCGTCACCGCCGTCGCGCCAGTGATCACAAGTCCGCTTTTGATCGCGGGCATCGTGGGCGTTCCGATCGCGTCCTACACCGTGACCGCCAGCAACCTGCCGACCAGCTTCACGGCGTCCAATGTGCCGCCGGGATTGACCTTCAACACAACGACCGGCGTCCTGAGCGGCACCCCGACGACGGCCGGTGAGTACGACGTTCCCATCCGCGCCTACAACGCCAGCCCCACGTTCGATGAAAAAACCCTGCACGTCTCCATCACCTCGGGTTCGCCCATCATCGTCAGCACGCTCTCGACGACAGGCCGCGTGGGCCAGCCGTTCAGCTACCAGATCGACGCCGTAGGTCTCCCCACCCTCGTCTATGCCGCCTCACCCCTGCCGCCCGGACTGTCCCTGAGCGGTAACATTATCTCCGGCACGCCGACTCAAGAAAATATCTACTCGGTAACGCTGAATGTCTCCAATACCATCGGGTCCGACACGAAAATCCTGAGCATTGTGATTGCCGCTCAGCCTGACGACACCGACGGCGACGGTTTCCCTGACGAACTGGAAATCGCTCTCGGCACCGATCCGAACAACGCGGCATCCACACCGTTTGGAAACGGACAGAAGGCGAACGCCCCGATCTCGATCAATGTAACGAGCCTGCAGATCAAGTTGAACTTCACCTCCAGGGGCGCCTTGAAAGACGCCCTCGCCGTGCGCGGTTCGCTGCCTCTGGGCGCGGGTGCCAGCGTCGCCGGTGAAGAAGTCACGATTGTGGTCGGCGGAATGCCGCGCAAGTTCACTCTCGATGGCCGCGGCTCGGGCCCCAAGAGCGGTGCGGATCGCTTCACCTTGAGCTCGGCCAAACTGGCTGAAGACGCTCCGTTCTCATTGAAGATGAGCAACCAGAATTTCAAGGTTCCGCTGGCCAAGATTGGCTTGACCAACTCCAATACGTTCAACCAGTCGCGGCAGGTGCGCGTCTTTGTGCTCTACAAGAACAAGCTGTATGAAAGCAAGAAGCTCTCGACGTACTCGTCCAAGCTGAACAAGACGGGCACCGCCAAGGCCACCAAAGTGGATTTCGCGCAGTAAACGTTCAGTATCTTCTTTCCATCTTGGAAGCCTCTCCCCATGGAGAGGCTTCTTTTTTTCGCCGTATACACCCCATGGCCCAATCATTGCACCTGCTCGAATCGGCATGTAGTGAAAGGGCCCATTATGATTAAAAATAAAGAATCCCACGACCGCGACGTGAAGGCCGCTCAGCAGGCGGCGATCCATCAATCCGAAGAACAGACGGCATCCGATTTTCCATCGCCGGGTGATGCCTCCGTCGAGCCAACGCCTGCGAATGCCCGAAGCGGCCCCCTCATCCCGGATGCACAAGCGCCAGCGGCTTCACCGCTTACGCCGGAAACGGGGCACAACGAAGCCGCCACGGAATATATCTCTCCGGATCACCCACTCGATGAGAATCCGGAGGGAAGGCAGAAATGGAAACGGCGGGCATTAAAGGGGCAGGCTCCGCAGCCGCAGCCCACGACAGAACCCCAAAAGAGTTAATTATTTCCGCGCGCGCAGATGTCTTCAGGCAGGTCGCAAGCGGGACGATACCAAACGGGCCATTCTTCCTTGAGGAGATTATCCCGTGAAAATATCCGAATTTGCCGTTGCTACCGCGCCTTCCAGTCTGTATTCCCCTTCGCCTTCAAGCGCCGCGCGCCGGGACGTTTTCGCCGACGCGCAGCAGGCGCTTGAAAAAGAATTCGTCCGCCGCTGCCCGCAATCGGTCGCGCTCTACCAGCGCGCCGCAGCCTTGTTTCCTGGCGGCGTGACGCACGACAACCGGCGTCTGTCCGGCCCGAGCCTCTTTGTCCGCAACGCGCGCGGCGCGCGCAAAAACGATCACGACGGCCACTCCTACATCGATTACTGGGTCGGCCACGGCGCGCTGATCCTGGGTCACGCGCGCAAAGAAGTCATCGAAGCCATTCACTTGGCCGCGCAGGATCTGACTCATCCCGGCGCCTGCCACGAACGGGAAGTTCTCTGGGGCGAACAGATCCGGCAGCTCATGCCCAACGCCGAACGCATCCGCTTTACGGCCTCCGGCAGCGAGTCCTCCGCGCTCGCCGTGCGCCTCGCGCGCGCCATGACCGGCAAGAACATCCTGATCAAATTCGAAGGCCACTTTCACGGCTGGCTCGATCACGCCGTCGAAGGCGTCGACCTACCCTTTGACACGCCCTTCAGTGCCGGCATCCCCGGCATCGTGCGCTCCCAGACCCTCGTGCTGCCCGCGCGCGATCTGCAGATCGTGGCCGACGTGCTCGAAGAGCGCGACGACATCGCCGCCATCATTTTGGAACCCACCGGCGCCTCTGGCGGCTCGGTTCCCATCCGCCTGGATTTCCTGCGCGGCCTGCGTCAGCTCACCAGCCAGCACGGTGTCGCGCTGATTTTCGATGAAGTCATCACCGGTTTCCGCCTTGCTCCGGGCGGCGCGCAAGGCCGCTTCAACGTCACGCCCGATCTGACCTGCCTCGCCAAGATTGTCGCCGGCGGCATGCCTGGCGGCGCGGTGTGCGGTTCGCGCGATGCTTTCAAAGCCATGGAATTCAGCGGCGATGCCAGGAAAGATCGCATCAGGCGCGTCACGCACTATGGAACGTTCAACGCCAGTCCCGTCTGCGCCGCCGCTGGCACCGCGACGCTGCGTCTCATCGCCGATGGCGAAGCCTGCCGCAAAGCCGAATCCTACGCCACGCGTCTGCGCCAGGGATTGAACACACTCTTCCGCGGCGAAGCACTGCCGTGGGCCGCGTACGGCATGAGTTCCGTATTTCACATTCTCACCTCGGATGCCGCGTGCGGCCTGCCGATGCGCGATGGCACGCTCGATGCCGCCGACGTCGATCCGGCGATCCTGAAACAGAAAGGCGCCATCGATGCCTTGCTGCGCCGCGCGCTGCAACTGGAAGGCGTCGATCTTCCGCCCGGCCGTCAAGCCTGGATCAGCGCCACCCACGGCCCCGCCGAACTGGAACAAACTCTCGACGCCTTCTCGCGCGCCATCAATCGACTCCGTGCCCTGAAGTGCCTCTAGCTGGGAGCGCCGGCGCCCCGCCGGCCTTTCCATAGTCAGCACCGCATCACCGTCGCGCAGGCTTCCAGCCTGCGAGTTTTAATACCGTACCCATGCGTTCAAAACAAAAGCATGGCACAGTCAGTTGCACCTGGACCTATTACCGGTTTACGTTCATTGCAACAAACTAAATATGTGCCTAATCAATTGGAGCCAAACGATTTACTTGTCACCTTTAGAAGTGCTATTCCAACGGACTTGTATGGCAACGTTTTTAAACTACATTATAGATATGATAGAACAACAATCCGTGCGAAAGATCATGGCGTAATTAGCAACGATAATACAGCGAGACAAATGAAAAAGCTTTCTCATTTGCCTTCCCAAAAAATAGGATGGATCATGAAGAAACGCATTTTTATTGTTGTTTTTTTTATCCTTATGGCTTGGATAGCCATCGAACGTGGCTTATTTCAAGCTCAGAAGTTGGCATCGACTTCTCAAGATACTAAAGCGAGTGCAACGCGTTCGATTATCGAAACTGGCGGGGAAATCCGTATCGTACCTGTCAAGCCAAAGGGCTCTGAGGATGTCAATGAGAGTGTTGGCCCTCCCACAGGCGCGGGTTTTTCCGGCTCCGTGGGCAACTCAAATAAAAGCTGCTGCTCGGGAGCGTCTTTCAACTTCTCCGAGGACTGCCCGAACGCGCGGCGCGCCAGCAGTTCGTAGCGATGCTTGTAGAGTTCCGCGCGCTGGTGCTCTTGCAGCACCAGATCTTGCAGTGCTTCGATTTCGGTGGGGAGTGTTGTGCGATTCATCACATATAATGTGACGTCAAAACGGTGCGGCGCGGAGAGTGAAAATCCCGACTATTTTCAAGGCTCAAATATTACATTTTGCGCAGCGAATAACGCGGCTGTCTTTTCGCCCCGGCCAGATCGATGCCTTCCAGAATCAGCGTCAGTTCCGCAGCCCCGATCCGCGGCCC
>Ga0163144_10019904_pt1 | contig 13462 bp, 10 predicted proteins | sample OliLak19BULKMAT1_FD_123175 | JGI IMG/M metagenome (GOLD analysis project Ga0163144, IMG submission 123175) | Freshwater microbial mat bacterial communities from Lake Vanda, McMurdo Dry Valleys, Antarctica - Oligotrophic Lake LV.19.BULKMAT1 | ecosystem: Environmental > Aquatic > Freshwater >... | reverse complement strand
GTCTACGCCACACGACCCGGCGTCATCCACTCCTACTACGCCGCCGTCCAGGGCCTGACCCCGACCACCTCCCAGTGGGAGATCCAGGTCACCTCCCGCTATGACTGAAGCTGCTCCAGCAATTGCGGCAGGTCGACGAAGGCCAGCCGGATGCTCGAATCGCTGCAGCCGTACGGCAGCACCAAGGTCTCCCGGTAGCGCAGCGCGCCACAGGAGTAGACGACGTTGGGAACGTACCCGTCGCGCTCGTCGGCCTCCGGCCGCAGCAGCGGTTCGGACAACTCACCGAGCACCTTTGAGGGGTCATCGAGATCCAGCAGCAGAGCACCGATCGCGTACTCGCGCATCGGTCCGACGCCGTGGGTCAGAACCAGCCAGCCCCGCTCGGTCTCGATCGGTGACCCGCAGTTGCCGAGCTGCACCAGATCCCACGAGCGGCCCGGCAGCTGCACGGCGACCGCTTCGTTCCAGTCGTGGCCATCGCTCGACCATGCGATCTCGTTGTTCTCCCGATCCCACCTCGACAGCGCCAGGTAGCGGCCTCCCACCCGCCGTGGGAACAGCGCCATCCCCTTGTTGGTCGCCGCGTACCCGGCGAACGGGGTGACGTGGAACCTGCGGAAGTCATCGGTCTGCAGCCGGGTGGGAGTGATGTGCGACCCGTCGAAGGCGGTGTACGTCGCCAGGTAGGTGCTGGAGCCGTCCTCCTCGGTGAACCGCACGAAACGGGCGTCCTCCAGACCGCGGCTCTCGGGTCCGGCCGCCGGGAGCAAGGTGCGCTCGGACAGCTCCGTGGCGAGGTCGAACTCCGTCTCGTAGGCGTCGCCTGCCTGGGGCCGCACGGTGCCGCGGGTGGCGTACGGCGACCTTGGGTCGATGACGACGCACGGTTCGCCGTCGGCGTCGGCAACGACACCGGTGCAGAACACGATGCTGGACACGTGGCCCTCGCCCACCGCCCGAGCGCTCATGATGAACCGCAACCGAGCAGGATCTGGATCAGGCTCGGGGTGCGCCACGATGGACGGGTTGAACAGCGCGGCCGCCTCGATCGCGAACTCCTGCGTGAAGGCCGCTCCGATCAATGCCCGCTGATCGACGGACAACTCACCGTCCGCCTCGAGGTCGACGTCCACCCGGCCGGCGACCGTGGCGAAGTGATCCTCGAGCACTCGCCGCAGGTCGCGGTGCCGGTCCTCATAGCCGCGCAGCCTGTCCAGCGCATCGCGGGTCTCGTCGGCGCTCAACGACAGGCAGCGATCGACCACACGTGAGGCCCTCGACTGAGCGGGGGCAGGCAATTCCTGACCGGGCAGGAACAGGCTGGCTACGACTCGGCCCGGATCCGGCCGCAGAACGAGATCACTGCGCCGGATCAGCGGTGCGCGATTCACGCAATGACCACGTCGAGTCGACGGACGTGCAACATGGTGGAGATCATGGCGAGCGTGGACTCCGCTCCTTGGTTGTCGTTTCGGCCGTACGCGGTCAGACCGTCGCAGCAACCGCCGGAGGTCGGATCGTACAGGGCGACCCCGGCGTCGTTGGCGCCCGTGAACCATGTGGCGCAGGCTTCGACGACCTCGTGCCACATCGGGTCAGCGGTCAGCGTCGCGGCCCGGGCGCAGGCGTCGGCGAGCGCGGCGACCTCGATCGGTTGCTGATCGAAGGCCGGCCTCGGTTCTCCGGGCCCCCATCCCCCCACCGGGGTCACCGACAGGTGCCCGTCGCGGGTCTCGACGTCAATCAGCCAGCGCAGCATGACCAGGCCCTTGCCCAGCAGGCGGTCGTCGCCGAGCGCGTCGCCGGCCGCGATGAGGACCTCAGGCAGCGCGGCGTTCGCGTAGCTCAGTCGCGGCTGCGGCCACGGCCACGCCGGGTCGCCGGAGCCGGTGCCGATGGCGCTGACCGCATCGCGCAGCAACCCCCTCGACGTCTCGTCGTCGGGGTACAAGCGCAACACCTCCGCCGCGCCCAGAGCGGCGAAGGCCATGGCCCGAGGATGGGGGGAGCGCTGCGTCGCGCTTCGGGCGAAGCAGGCCAGCGCCGCCCTCGCCCGCTGGGGGTCCCTGCTGCGCGCGGCAGTGGTCCCGAGCCCCCACAGTGCCCGCCCCCAGCAGTCCTCGACGCCGAAGCCGCCATGCTGCACCCCGGCGATGTCGCACCGGTTCACGACGCGTCCCTGCTCGTCCTGGCTCCCGGCGACGAACGCGAGGTACTCCAAGGCCAGGTCGTCGAGCGCGCTGTCGCCGGGGGCCGGCGGCGGTTCGCTCTCCTCGCCGCGAGCCAGGACGAGCAGGCCGCGCGCGACGTCGTCGACGCAGTAGCCGTGCTCACGCCTGGGGATCGTGTACTTGGCGTGCTCGAACAGGCCGCGCTGGTCACTGAGCGCCAGCAGGTGTTGGAACAGCGACGGCTGCTGGTTCATGCGACGGCCATCGTGGCCATGGCGCCTGCCCGCTGTTCGGCGGATACGGTGACCGGCCGGGCGAGTTGCGCTCGGCCGACCTCGGCATAGCGCCCGGCGACGCTGGTCCAGGACAAGCCCTGCGCGAGAGCTCCCGCGCGAGCACTCATCTGCCGCCCCGTCGCCGGGTTGCCGAGCACCTGCCGCAGCGCGTCGGCGATCGCCCGCGGGTCCGCCCGCTCGACCAGCACCCCCGCACCGTCGCTCAACAGCTCCACGGCGTGCGGGAACCGGGTGGAGACCACCGGGCGGCCCGCCGCCACTGCCTCGATGAGGACGCCGGACGTCACCTGCTCGGTCGAGTCGTACGGCAGCAGCACCACATCGGCTGCCTCGATCAGCCGGTGCAGCCGACGCGCGCTCAGGTAGCCGTCCTCGAAGACGACGTCGTCGGCGACGCCCAGCGCGTCGGCTTTTGCCATCAGCATCTTCCGGTACTGCTCGCCATCGCGCTCGAGTACGCGCGGGTGGGTCTGACCGGCCACCACGTACCGGGGACGCCGATCGAGGTCACGCAGCATCGCCATCGCCTCGATGCCCCACTCGATGCCCTTGCCCGGCCCCAGCAGCCCCCAGGTCAGGACGGTGGGGCGGGACCAGCCGTGACTGACGGTCCGGCGGGTGGCCAGCAGGTCGTCGGCAGCGCCGTGCGGGATGACGACGACGTCATCGGGGTCGACGGCATAGGACGCGATGAGCCGGTTGCGGGCGGTGTGAGTCATCGTGACCAGCGTCGCGCTGGACCCCACCACGGTCTGCAGCACCTCACGCTGGTGCGGTGTGGGGTCGGCGAGCACGGTGTGGAGCACGGTGACGACGGGGACGCTGACGTGCGCCAGGACGTCCAGCAGCGTCTCGCCGTCCTGGCCGCCGAAGATGCCGTACTCGTGTTGCAGCAGGAGGAGGTCGTACCGGTTGAGGGCACGCGCGGTCCCCACCGGGTTGCGGCCGTTGACGAGTTGCCAGGCGACCTCCGGCGGCGAGGAGGGCTCGGGGGTGTCGACCACGCGGATCACGTCGAGGCTGACCCGCTGCTTGATCAATGCCGTGAACAGCGACTGTGAGAAGGTGGCCAGGCCGCATTGCGTGGGCGGATATGTGCTGATCATTGCCCAGCGAGGCGTGGTGACGGACATTTCGAGAAACCTCCAGCAAGTGACAGAGCCGATGACAACACTGTCGTCCAACGAGATGGACCCTCATGGTCCGGGATGAGCGAGGCACTTCATGCCGTGGCCCGTCGGCCTCCACAGTGCGGGACAGCCGAGTCCAATTCGCATCATCTGCGAACTTTGATGACCTCACTATACACCGCGATGTACTCCTCGACCATTCGAGCGGCGCTGAAGCGGCCGGTAGCGCGTTGGCTGACCACTCGCCGATCCAGCGTCAGCGCCCGCTCCAGGGCCGCGACAGCCGAGTCGACGTCGTCGGCGAGGAAGCCCGTGACTCCCACGTCGATGACCTCCGGCATGGCGCCGCGGCGGTAGGCCACGACGGGCGTGCCGCAGGCCATCGCCTCGACCACGGACAGGCCGAAGGGCTCGGCGAAGACGATGGGGTGCAGCAGCGCGGCGGCCGAACCGAGTACCTCGGCACGGCGGTCGTGGCCGACGGAGCCCAGGTAGACGACGGCGTCATCGTCGATGTGCGGCTGGATCTCCTCGGCGAAGTACCGGTCGTCCTGGACGATGCCGCAGATGACCAGGCGGCGGTCGACGGCGCGGGCGATCCGGATGGCGTCGGCCGTGCCCTTGTCGGGGTGGATGCGGCCGAAGACCACCAGGTCCTCGCCGCCGTCGGCCAAGGGCAGACTGTCGAGATCGATGCCGTGATAAATGGTCCGCAGGTAGGTCAGGTCGGGCGAGCGGTCGGCGTCGGAGATGGACACGTAGGCCGAGTCGGCGTGCTGGTAGGCCGGCAGGATGCCGGCCCCGCTGAAGCCGTGGATGGTCGTCAGCATGGGGGCCCGGCAATGCGCCGAGAACGCGAGCGGCAGCCAGTCCATCTGGTTGTGGACGAGGTCGAACTCGGCCGTTCGCGACAGGGCGTGCGAGACGTGCAGGGCCTCGGCGATCCTGCCGTCGACACCGTGGTCCTCGGCGTAGCCGCGCCGGCACGGTCCGTCGAGGTCCGCCGTGGTGATCGAGTCCTGCGTGGCGAACAGGGTGACGTCGTGCCCCCGTGCGACCAGCCCCTCGGTGAGCAGGCTCGTGACCAGCTCCCACGGGCCGTAGTGCGTCGGTGGGGTGCGCCACGCCACCGGGCCGAGCATCGCGATCTTCACGCCTTCGACGGTACCGATGCGCGGTGGGCGTGGGGACCGAGCCCACGGCCTTGGCACTGACATGGCTATTACTACAGGCGTGTTGTCATCTATATGAAAACAATGATCGATATCGACGACGATGCCTGGGCAGTTCGGCTCGGTTGTTCGTCCAACGGACTGGGAGGTCGGTAACGAACCGGAGGATCATGTCTTGGTAGCGGTGGAACCGTCTGATGAGGATGCGGGCTTTGGCGGCGAGGGCGGTGGTGGGGTCGTGGTTGTCGGTCCTGCCTTTGGCGAGGCGCCGAGGTCGGGGTTGTTCAGGGTGTCGTGGTCGAGGCCGCCTTGACGTGGCTCGCGCGCCCAGGCATCCCTCGTGGTGGCACCCCTTCGATAGGTCGCTCTGCCGACCCCGAAACTGGGTACCACCACGATTGACGGCCCAGCGCGTGCTCGGGGAGGTTGATGGTGCACTGCGGGGTGGCCCGCGGGCGATTGACCTAAGGGAGTGAACCTGTGAGATCACGACGACGAGTCATCTTGGCGATGGCGACCTCGGCATTGGTCCTGGGCGGTGCCGCGGCCCTTCCGGTCCCTACGGCGATGGCGCTGCCATGCGTTGCATGGTCAGCATGGAATACCTACGATCCGGCCACTGACGAGCACGTCCAGACGCCTTACTGCACTGCCTACGCCAATGACGCCCCAGCCGAAACCAGGCCGGACCGCCCCGGTGACCCAGGGGCGGGTGGCGGTGGTGGGAGTGCCGCGAGGCCCGGTTCGCCAGAGTCGTGCAGCGAGGTCGCCGACCAGATCGCGGCGCTGAGGGCGGAGGTGGAGAGGCTCCAACGTCAGCGGGACTCGATCCTGTTCGACATCGCGCTGCGCGAGAGAGATCTGGCTGCATCCGTGCAGACATTGCAGACGGCGATCAATCGGACTGCGGTTGCCCGGCAAGCGTCCCAGACCGCCTGGGACGAATACCTGGCCGCTGGTGGAGAAACGGACATCCAGTTCGACAGCCGCGGCAAGCCGATACACCAGAACCCACAGGTCCAGGCCGCGCAGGTGCGGTTGGGAGTGGCCATTGCGAACGAGTCAGCGGCGCGGTCGGACGCGGGCTACGCCGCTGGACGGGTCAATGCTTCCCGAGATCAACTGGCGGCGGTGGAGCGCGCAGGGGCAATCGCTGACAACGCGATCGCAGCGGCGATGACTCGGCAGGCGGCCGAGAAGTGCGCACCATGACGGCCGTCGGCGCGAAAGGGGTTCGATCCTCTGGACCACTTCGTCATAGCGTGCACCAGGTGGCAGATTCGCCGCATCCTGACAGGCTTCAGTTAGCCAGGTCGGCGCCGATACGCGCGGGTTGCCGCCCATTGTCCCGGCGTGGCTCCGCGAAGCCGATGTCCCCGGACGGCAGGTCCTCACCAGCGCGACCGGCGGTGCGACGACATGCAGATGCGCCCGACGGCACGAGAACGACGCAGAGCGGCCCGAAGTGCGGTCTCGTCTCGCGGATTAGGGACCGGCTGGTTCCTCACCTTGTATTTCTAGCATGAGGTGAAGGAATTACAAGGTATGCCCAGGCTGGAGACTCGCCAGGCTCAGCTGATCGCGCCCAGGGGCTCCCTCAGCTGAGAGCGCCGCCCCACGGTCTCAGTCAGCGGTGCATGCCCAGGCCGTCGACGTCCAACTGGAACCAGGGCAGGGCGGGATCGCTGACCGTCTGGCCGGCGGTGTACACCGCGTCCACCTCGTAGCCGCCACCGTCGACAAGGCGGTGAACGGTCACGGTCACGTCAGGCTCCAGTTCGACCAGCCAATATGAGCCGATACCCGCGAGGGCGTACTCGATGGGCTTCTCGCGGGTGTCCACAGTCCGGGTTCGTGGGCTGAGGATCTCGACTGCCAGCGCGACATCGGCCGCGGGGGGGCGTTGACGTTCCACGTCTGGCCAGTTAGGACCCTGACGACCAGTATGGGCAGCGTCGATGCCGGGCAGTGACGTGATCGACCAAGGGCAGCTCGAACGACTCTCGATAGCAAATTTTGCTATGATGCATGCATGCGCAACCGCGGTGATCTGCTTCGTCAGGTGATGCTCGAAACGAGCACCACACAGTCGAGGCTGTCCCGCCTCAGCGGTGTGCACCAGCCGAGTATCAGTCAGTTCCTCTCCGGCAAGGTCGATCTGAGCGACGAGCAGCTCGACCGACTGCTGTCGTGCATGGGCTACCGGCTGGAGGTTGTTCGTCGTCCTGTCGTTCCCGAGCTCACCCGGTCCGAGCGACGGTCATGGATGTTGCACCGCCAACTGTCGAGTCACCTGACTCGGACAACGCTCGACACGTGGCGGCCAACGCTCGAGCGGAATCTGGAGCGGTTGCGCGAAGGGGTGACGGGGCAGCCGCACAGGCGGAACCTCGTGCGGTGGCGCTCATTGGTCGAGGACGGCGATGTACTCGGACTGCATCGCGTGCTCACCGGCCTCGATCGTGAGTCGATCGAAATGCGCGAGGTCTCGCCCATGCTCGGACTGTTGTCCGACGGTGAGCGCCTGGGGGTTCTCCACGAGTTGGCCGTGGTCGGCTGATGCGACGAGACCAACTGGAACGCCATCCGTGCTGCGTGCCAGATGGTTGGTAGTGCGGAGGTGATCATCGTCGGCTCGCAGTCGATCCTCGGCACCTATCGAGAAGATCAGCTTCTACCGGAAGCGACGATGTCTCTCGAAGTCGACGTGCTTCCGATCGCTGACGAGAACGACGAGACGGGCCCGCCTCGCTGACATCATCGAAGGTGTCGCAGGCGAGTTCTCGCCGTTCGAGGAACTCCACGGCTTCAGCTTCGACGGTGTCGACCTGGAGACGTCGGCGGTACCGGAGGGGTGGCGCGAGCGACTGGTCAAAGTTCATGGCGCCAACACGACGGCTCCGGGCGGACAACCGATCTTCACGGGCTGGTGCCTCGACAAGGAGGACCTGTGCGTCGCCAAGCTCTGCGCGTTTCGCGAGAAGGACCGCGCCTTCGTGGCCGCGCTCATCGAGGCAGGGCTGGTCGATCGGCGCTTGATCGAGACTCGCCTCAGCCAGGTCTCGGATCGCCATGCGTCGGCGGCGGCTCATGCGGCGGACTGGCTCGCGAGCCTTCGATCGCGTCGGCGTCAGCTTCGGTGCAGGCAATCCCTACCAGGGCCGTTCGATGGGCCCGTTGCCCGCGAGGTTGACGACGGGATCCCAGGCATGACGAACGACCTGGGGGACCTTCAGCTCATCCCACAGGTCCACGAGTAGCGCGCCGTCGATCTGGTCGATCAGTTCCTCGGGCTGGCCGCGGTCCCCTTGCGGGGGCCTCGACACGCGCCTAAGGGACCGACCGTGCGTGGGGGGTGCTTGCGTGGGGGGCGGGGTGCAAGGCGCGGACCACGGCGGATGGACTGGGGCGGCCGAGGTGGCCGGCCAGCCAGACGCTGGTGGCGACGAGGAGGTCGAGGTCGACGCCGGTCTCGATGCCCAGCCCGTGCAGCATCCACACCAGGTCCTCGGTCGCCAGGTTGCCGGTGGCGCTGTCCGCGTAGGGGCAGCCACCCAGCCCGCCGGCCGAGGCGTCGACGGTGGCGACCCCGTGTCGCAGCGCCGCGAGCGTGTTGGCCAGCGCCTGGCCGTAGGTGTCATGGAAGTGCACTGCCAGCATGCCGACACTCACCCCGGACGTCGCGAACGCCTGCAGCAGTGCGCCGACGTGACCGGGCGTGGCCACGCCGATCGTGTCGCCCAGCGACAGCTCCGTGGCGCCGAGGTCCAGCAGTCGCCGACCGGTGCCGACGACCTGGTCGAGCGCGACCTCGCCCTCCCACGGGTCACCGAAGCACATGGAGACGTACGCCCGGACGGCCAGGCCGTGCTCGCGGGCACGCCGGACGGTTGGTTCGATCATGGCGAACTGCCCGTCGAGGCTCCGGTTGAGGTTGCGCCGCGCAAACGTCTCGGTGGCGCTGGCGAAGACCGCGATGCGCCGCGCTCCCGCGGCCAGGGCCCGGTCCAGGCCCCGCTCGTTGGGCACCAGCACCGGCATCTGGACCGGTCCGGCCGGCCCCTCCGGGGCGCCGACGGCCACGAGGAGTTCCTCGGCGTCAGCGAGTTGGGGCACCCACGCCGGGTGCACGAAGCTCGCCACCTCGACGACCGGCAGGCCCGCCCCGACCAGGCGGCGGACGAACTCCGCCTTGATGGCGACCGGCAGCACGGCCGACTCGTTCTGCAGGCCGTCGCGGGGCCCGACCTCATAGACCGTCACATGAGCCGGCAGGTCCGGGTCGGGCACCATCTGCGGGGAGCGGCTGGTCACTCGGCCTGCGGATCGATGACGAAGAGCGTCGCCCCCAGCGCCACGGTGGCGCCGACCTCAGCTGCGACCACGAGCACGGCGCCCGCGGCCGGTGCCCGCAGCGTCACCTCCATCTTCATCGCCTCCATCACCCCGAGGACGGCGCCGGCCTCGACGTCATCGCCGACACTCACGGACACCGCCAGCACGGTCCCGGGCATGGGGGCGAGCACGGTGCCGTCCGTGGTGTCGGAGCCGCCGCGTGGGCCGGTGGCGGCGGAGCGGTCGAAGCAGACGGTATGGCCGAGGTGTGACACGTCGACGCGGTCGGACCGGACCCGGACCACCGCATGGTGAGGATCACCGTCGATCTCCAGGCCGATCAGGCCAGGAGCGGCGCGCAGCGGTCGTACGGTGATCGTCCGCTCGTCCGTGGCGACGGTTCCGGCGGCGGTCGATACCGAGAAGGCGCGGTGCTCGCCGTCCACCGCCAGTCCTACGAGGGTGGCGGCCGGTGGTCCCGCCAGCCGCCAGCCGTCAGCGCAGCCGAAAGGGTGCGCCGGGGCCTCGGCCGCCGGCCCGCTCGCCACGGCCCATGCCGCCAGCACGGCGGCGGGCCCGGCGTCGGGCGGCCGGATCGCGCCGGGGTTGGCATCGAGCCAGCCGGTGTGGACCTCGCCGTCGCGGAACGCCGCCGACGCCGCTAGTGCCCGCAGGAAACCCACATTGGTGGTCAGGCCGAGGATCGCGGTGTCGTCCAGCGCGGCCACCAACGCCTGCCGGGCCGTCTCCCTGGTCGGCCCGTGCGCGATGATCTTGCCGAGCATCGGGTCGTAGGCGGTGCCGACGACATCGCCGGATTCCAGTGCGGCATCGACGCGCGCCCGCGACGGCCAGCGGACCACCTCCGCCGTCCCGGCCTGCGGCAGGAACCCGTAGAAGCCGTCCTCGGCGTAGACCCGGGCCTCGACGGCGTGCCCCGACACGGTGATGTCGGCCTGGGTGAACGGCAGTCGTTCCCCTGCGGCGATCCGCAGCTGCAGCTCGACGATGTCCAGGCCCGTGACCGCCTCCGTGACCGGGTGCTCGACCTGCAGCCGGGTGTTCATCTCCAGGAAGAACGCCTCCTCGCCCTGGACCAGGAACTCCACCGTGCCCGCGTTGGTATACCCGACCCGCTTGGCCAGTGCCAGCGCCGCGGAGGTGACCAGCGCTCGGACCGCAGGCGAGATGGTGGGTGCGGGCGCCTCCTCGATGACCTTCTGGTGGCGGCGCTGCGGGGAGCAGTCGCGCTCGAAGAGATGGACGAGGGCGCCGTGGTGGTCGCCGAGCACCTGCACCTCGACGTGCCGGCCGCCCTCGATGAACTGCTCGACGAGGACGGTGCCGTCACCGAACGCGGCGAGCGCCTCGCGTCCGGCGGCCACGACGGCGGCGTCGAGGTCGACCGGGTCGCGGACGATGCGCATCCCCTTGCCGCCGCCGCCCGCCGCTGCCTTGACCAGCACGGGGAAGCGGTCGGCGCCGACCCGGCCGCCTGCGGTCATCTGGGGTACGACCGGCACCCCAGCCGCGATGGCGACCTCGCGGGCGGCATCCTTTCGACCCATCAGGTCGATGACCTCGGCGCTGGGGCCGACGAACGTCAGGCCGGCCTGCCCGACAGCCCGGGCGAATGCCGCCCGCTCGGACAGGAAGCCGTAGCCGGGGTGCACGGCGTCGGCGCCGGTCCGCTCGGCAGCAGCCAGCAGCGCCTCGATGTCGAGGTAGGACGACGCGGCCGGCGCCGGGCCGATCCGCACCGCGACGTCCGCCGCCCGCACGTGCGGTGCCGCCGCGTCCGCGTCGGAGTAGACCGCGACGGTGCGCAGGCCCAGGCCTCGTGCCGCCCGGATCACCCGCAGCGCGATCTCTCCCCGGTTGGCCACGAGCAGGGTCGCGATGGCAGCAGTCGAGAGCGTCATGGCCCGATCACATCCTGAAGACGCCGTAGGACGGCGGCGGGATCGGGGCGTTCGCGGCGATCGCCAGGCCCATGCCGAGCACCCGCCGGGTGTCGACCGGGTCGATGACGCCGTCGTCCCAGAGCCGCGCCGTGGCGTAGTACGGCGAGCCCTGTTGCTCGTACCCGGACCGGATCGGCGCCTTGAAGGCCTCCTCCTCCTCGGCGCTCCAGCTCTCCCCGCGCGCCGCCATGCCGTCGCGGCGCACGGTGGCCAGCACGGCCGCCGCCTGCTCGCCGCCCATCACGGAGATCCGGGCATTCGGCCACATCCACAGGAACCGGGGGTCGAATGCCCGGCCGCACATGCCGTAATTCCCGGCACCGAAGGAGCCGCCGATGACGACGGTGAATGTCGGCACCACCGAGCAGGCGACCGCGGTGACGAGTTTGGCGCCGTCCTTGGCGATACCGCCCGCCTCGTACTCGCGGCCCACCATGAATCCGCTGATGTTCTGCAGGAAGATCAGCGGGACGCCACGCTGGTTGCACAGTTCGATGAAATGGGCGCCCTTCAACGCCGATTCCGAGAACAGGATCCCGTTGTTCGCGACGATGCCCACCTGGTATCCCCAGATTCGGGCGAAGCCGCAGACCAGCGTCGCCCCGTACAACGCCTTGAATTCGTGGAGGTAACCGGCGTCGACGATCCGGCGGATGACCTCGTGGACGTCGTAGGGGGTGCGCGGGTCGGTGGCGACCACGTCGTAGAGGCCGTCGGGGTCCTCGCTCGGCTCCTCGACGAGGCCCGCCTCGATCGACGGTGCGTCGCGGCGACCGAGCGTGGCCACGATCGCGCGGACGATGGCCAGCGCCTCGGCGTCGTCATGGGCCAGGTGGTCGACCACGCCGGAGCGTCGGGCGTGGACGTCGCCGCCCCCCAGGTCCTCGGCCGTGACGACCTCACCGGTGGCGGCCTTCACCAGCGGTGGGCCGCCCAGGAAGATCGTGCCCTGGTCCTTGACGATCACCGTCTCGTCCGACATCGCCGGGACGTAGGCACCGCCCGCGGTGCACGAGCCCATGACGGCGGCGATCTGCGGGATCCCGGCGGCCGACATTGTCGCCTGGTTGAAGAAGATCCGGCCGAAGTGGTCACGGTCGGGGAAGACCTCGTCCTGCAGCGGAAGGTAGGCGCCGCCGGAATCCACCAGGTAGACGCACGGCAGCCGGTTGGCGCGGGCGATGTCCTGGGCGCGCAGGTGCTTCTTGACGGTCATCGGGTAGTACGTGCCGCCCTTGACGGTGGCGTCGTTCGCGATCACCAGGCACTCGCGCCCGCTGATCCGACCCACCCCGGTCACCAGCCCGGCGGCCGGCACCGCGTCGTCGTACATGCCCGTCGCGGCGAGCGCTCCGACCTCAAGAAACGGGCTGCCCGGGTCGAGCAGCCGGTCGACCCGATCGCGCGCCAGCAGCTTGCCGCGCGCCAGGTGCTTGGTGCGCGCGGACTCCGGCCCGCCCTGGCGGACCGTTGCCAGCCGCTTGCGAAGGTCGGCGGTCAGCGTTCGCAGGTCGGCGCTCACTCGACGCTCGGCGCTGACAGGACGGTCGGCGCTCACTCGACGGTCAGGCCCAGGCCGCGGGCGATGATCATTCGCTGCACCTCCGACGTCCCCTCACCGATCTCCAGCACCTTGGCGTCACGGTAGAACCTCGTCACCGGGTACTCGGTCATGAACCCGTAGCCACCGAAAACCTGCGTGGCGATCCGGGTGGCGGTGACCGCGGACTCGGTGGCGTGCAGCTTGGCGATGGCCGCGGCCTGCTTGAACTGCATGGCGGGCGCCCCGGCGTCCTTCATCGCCGCCGCGCGGTAGGTCAGCAGGCGCGCCGACGCCAGCATGACCTCCACGTCGGCGAGCTGGAACGCAACCCCCTGCTTGGAGCCGATCGGGACGCCGAACGTGGTGCGGCTGCCCGCGTACTCCACCGCCATGTCCAGGCACGCCTGGATGCACCCGACCGCCAGCGCGGCGATCGCCACCCGGCCGTCGTCCAGCGTGGCGAGGAACTGGGCGAACCCGCGGCCGCGCTCGCCCAGGAGGTGGTCGGCGGGCACGGTGGCGTCGACGAAGCTCAGCGGATGGGTGTCGGAGGCGTGCCAGCCGAGCTTGTCGTAGGCGGGTTCGGCGGTGAAGCCCGACGTCCCCGCCGGCACGATGATCGTGCTGATCTCGGGCCTGCCGTCCTGGCGTACCCCGGTCCGCGCGGTGACCGTGACCAGCGAGGTGATCTCCGAGCCGGAGTTGGTGATGAACTGCTTGCTGCCGTTGACGACCCAATGGCCGTCGACCAGCTCGGCCCGGGTCCGGGCGCCCCCGGCGTCCGAGCCCGACTCGGCCTCGGTCAGCCCGAAACCTGCGAGCGCGCGCCCGGCCACCAGGTCCGGCAG
>Ga0163144_10019902_pt1 | contig 13462 bp, 10 predicted proteins | sample OliLak19BULKMAT1_FD_123175 | JGI IMG/M metagenome (GOLD analysis project Ga0163144, IMG submission 123175) | Freshwater microbial mat bacterial communities from Lake Vanda, McMurdo Dry Valleys, Antarctica - Oligotrophic Lake LV.19.BULKMAT1 | ecosystem: Environmental > Aquatic > Freshwater >... | reverse complement strand
CTCAGGCGGACGAGGGCGGCAACACGAACCACACCTACGAGCTGTCATCGGCCGGCGGCGGTGAGTACGCGGAGGTCGACAACATGAACTCGAGCCAGGTTCGCAAGCTGTGGCTGCGCGCGCGCACGCCGAGCACGACGTCGACCGGCGATCAGGCGGCGTTTGTCGTGACCGTGACCGCCGTGACCGGAGCCGGGCTTTAACACCATCGGACCAAGGAGAATGAGCATGAACAGCAAGTTGAACAGAGCGGCGATGTTGACGGCGGCGATGCTGCTTTGCCTGGCCGGAATCGGCCAAGCCAAGGTGGGCTTGTCGTCTCAATTCATCAACGTCGTGCTGGAAGGCCTGAAGCCGGGCAGAAGCTACAACCTGCGCGAGCTCAAGGGCATCCCGTACACGGTCAAGAACCGCGGCGACGGTCCCGTGGAGGTCGTCCTCGAGGTCATTCCCCCCGAGGCGAAGGAGATGGTCGCGCCGTACGAGGCCATCCCCGACCCGAGCTGGATTCAGCTGAGCCCGAGCCGCGCGATGCTGGGCGCGGGACAGCCGGCGTTCAGCGACCTCACCATCAAGCTGCCGGACGATCCGAAGCTGATCGGGCGGCATTTCCACGGAGTGGTATGGGCGCACACGTTGAACACGGGCTTCATGGCGGCGGGAGTCAAGAGCAACGTCCGGTTCTCCGTCGGCAAGGGTCCCGAGACGCTCGCCGAAGATGAAAGACAGAAGGCGATGGTGGAGCTGAACTACGAGCTGTGGCCGTCCGCGCTGTACGTGCTGCAGGCGAAGCCCGGGGAGTACGACGTCAAGAAGCAGGAGAAGAAGTCGCTCAAGCTGACCAACCGCGACGACAAGCCGCTGGTGCTCAACGTGCGGGCCGCCGCGTGGGTCGGTTCCAAGCCCGAGGGCTATGAGACGCCCGAGGACGTGAGCTGGGCGAAGTTCGTGCCGGACACCGTGACCGTGGACGAGGAGAGCCTCAAGGACATCAAGCTCATGCTCGACGTGCCTGAGAGCCTGAAGGGCAAGAAGCTCGCGTTCCTAGTTCAGCTGTCGCTGCCGATCGGGACCGTCGTGAATATGTCGAACCGCGTGTTCGTGCAGGTGGAATAGAGAGAGATATCGATATGACCCAGGAGACGTTAAGGACCTAGATGCACCCGAAACCGCAGAGGTCTGCGATGGGTGACGCGCTCGGCAGGATGAGCGCCTGGCTCCGGCTGTCGTCCGCCGGCGCGGGGCTGCTTGCTATCCTCCTGGCCTCCCCCACGCCCGCCCGCGGCGCCGCTCCCGACTCCGGCCAGTTCACCGTGCGCGCAAGCCCCACCGATATCTACCCGCCCGTCCCCGTCTCCGACCTCGTCGGCACGGCCGGCGCGGAAGGCCAGGCCTTGCTCGAGTGGACCGCGCCTCAGGAAAGCGCCGGCGTCTCGGCCAAGCCCGTCCCCGTCGTTTCCTACACGATCCACTCCTCGACCCTCAGCGTCGCGGACCTGGGCAACAACACGACCGCGTGGTTCACGCTCTCGACGCCGGTCGCGGGCGCTCCGACGCCGCTGGCCCCCGGCAACCCGCAGGCGCTGCTGCTGAGCCTGAACCCCGGCGTCACCTATTACTTCGGCATCAAGTCCACCGACGACGCGGCCAACCTGTCCGAGTCCGACGCGAAGCTCAAGAGCCTCGTCAACCAGGCGGTCGTGCCCGTCAAGGGCATTGACGGCGTCAGCGATCTGACGGCCATCACCGGCGCGGGCTTCGGCACCGTCGACCTGACGTGGACGAACCCGCGTCGCATCGGCCAGATCGATCCCACGATCTACGACGTGAGGATCTCCTCAATAGGCCAGATCGCCAACAACTCGCAGTTCGACGCGGCACTGCCGCTCTCGGCGCTGTCCCCCTCGCCGATAACGGCCGTGGGCGCCGCCGGCACCGCGGCCGGGATGTCGGTCACGGGCCTGCTGCCCGGCGTCAATTACGCGTTCGCCGTGCGCCAGCGCGACGCGGGCTCCTTCGTGGGCGTCTGGGTGCGCAACGTCGCCGCGAACCTCAATCCGTTCAACGCCGCCCTCGCGAGCGGAGGCCTGCCGTTCGCGATCACGGACCTGACCGGCCTCGCGGGGCCCGCGGACGGCCAGGTGTCCCTCGCGTGGACGGCGCCGCTCCCGCCAACGCTCGTCTCCTATCGCGTGTTCCACGCGACGTTCTCCGTGGCCTCGGTCGGCGGCAGCACCACGGCGTGGCGCGCGGCGGCCATCTCGAGCTCGACGATCGTCGTCCCGACGGCCGCGCCGGGCGCGATACAGAACGCGGTGCTGGCGCTGAACCCCGGCGTCCGCTACTTCTTCGGCGTGGAGACGTCCAACAACCTGGGGGCGGGCCCCCTCGACGACTTCAGCGCGGCCGCGCAGGTCGCCGTCCGCGCGCGCGGCCTGGCACCCGTGACGGACCTCTCCGCGGCCTCGGGACCCGCGGCCACCGGGATCACCTTGAGCTGGACCGAGCCGTTCGTTTCCTCTATAACGGCGCCGGCGACCTACCAGATCAAGGTTTCGACCGTCGGCTTCATCAACGGCGCCACGGGCTACGCGGCGGCGCAGGACCTGCAGGCGGTCGCGGCGGTCACGATCCCCGCTTACGGCGGCGGCGGCGGGGCGGCGAGCGTCTCGTTCACGGGGCTGACGCCGTTCGTGACGCATTACTTCGCGATCCGCCTCGTGGACGCCTCGACGCCGACTTTGACGGGCGCCTGGCTGCGCGTCCCGGCGGAGGCCCGCAACCTCAACACGAGCGCGGTGCCGCTGTTCGTCCCCAACCCGCCCGACGCGATCACCGACCTTACGGCCCTGCCCGGCGCGGGGGAGGGCGGCATCGCGCTCGTCTGGACCGCGCCGGGCAACCCGAACCTCGCCCCGATCGCGTCGTACGAGGTGCGCTTCGCCACGGTCCCGGCGTCCTCCTTTGCCAGCACCGCGGCCTGGACCGCGGCCGCCTCGTCCGCCGCGTTCACCGCACCTCTGGCCCCGGGTGCGATCGAGACGCGCGCGCTCGGCGGCTTGTACCCCGCGGCGACGTGGTACTTCTCGGTCGTCTCGCGCGACGTCACGGGCGAGGTCTCATCTATCGACCTCAAGTCCTTGGGCGCGTCGCAGGCCTCGACCTTGCCCACGAGCCTGGCGCCGTCGCAGCCGGCCGGCCTGACCGCGACCGAGGGCAACCGCCGCGCGACGCTCGCGTGGGCGGACCTCTCGGCCGCGGGCAAGGGCCTCGACTTCGCGCACTATCGTCTCGAGCGCTCGACCGACCTGATCACGTTCGTCGCCGTCACGACCACGACCGAGACCAGCTACATCGACGCGCCGCTGCCGGCGAACGTGACGGACTACTACCGCTTGATCGCGCGCGACCTGCGCGGCAACGAGAGCGCGGCGAGCGCGATCGCCTCGGCGCTGCCGTTCACGATCCTGCCGATGGAGCCTCTCGGCGTGACGGTCGCCGTCACGCCGACGGACGTGACTTTGGCCTGGTCGCCCGTGTCGCGCTTCGGCGACGGCTCCCCCTTCTTCAGCACGGGGACGCCCACGGTCGACGAGCTGATCGGCTACTCGGTGTTCCGTTCGACGGACGCGCGCGCCCTGCAGTTCGTGCACGTCTCGAGCCTGCCCTTCATCACGACGAGCCTCCTCAACAACACGGGCGGCCTCGGCTACTTCTACCACGTGAAGTCCTACAACACGCAGGGCATCTCGACGAACACGCTGACCGTGTCGGCGTTCGGCGACCGCATCTTCGCGCTCGACAACTCCGGCACCGCGCTGACGCTCGACGCGGCGAACTCTCTCATGCTCAACGCCGCCACGAACGGCCTCGGCGGGGACATCCGCATCATGTCGACGCGGCGCCCGCAGGACGTCGGCGGCCAGGTCTTCCAGTCGGCCAAGTGGACCGCGTTCCTCAACGGCGTGACCGAGATGAAGGGCTTCTCGCTGCCGAAGCCCGCGCGCATCGTGCTTCACTTCGATGCGGCGAACGGCGTGGTGATCCCCACGACCGCGGCGGTCACGGGGCAGTCCGTCACCGCGGCGGGCGCAGGCACGGCCGCCGTGGAGCCCAAGAACCTCGGGATGTACTGGGACAACGGCGCAGAGTTCAAGAAGCTGTACGGGACCGTGAACGCCCTCGCGCAGACCGTGTCGGTCGAGAGCCCGAACCTGGGCGCCTACCAGATCCGCGCGCTGTTCCGCGCGGACGGCGCCGTGTTCGACCTCTCGAACGTCTCTAACCGCGTGATCACGCCCAACGGCGACGGCTTAAACGACCACGTCATCTTCACGTACGATCCGGGACCCCGCAACGCCTCGGTGCGCGGCCGCATCTACGACATGTCGGGCTCGTTCGTCGCCGACATGGAGCCCGGGCTCGTGCCGAATACCGTCGTCTGGAACGGCAAGATGAACGGACGCGCCGCGACGAGCGGCGTGTACGTGTACAAGATCGAGGGCGACGGCAAGACGTATACCGGTACCGTCGTGGTGGCGCGTTGATGTATAGTCATGGGAGAAGGAACATGAACTCGAATAAGCTGATGATCGCGGCGTTGACGGCGGGACTGCTGGCGTTGTTTGGAGCCGTCCACATCCAGGCGCAGCAGGGAGGCTTCTCCTTCCGGGGCCCTTTGCGCCGCGTGATCACGCCCAACGGCGACGGCCTCAACGACCGTCTGTTCCTCTGCTTCGACAACTTCTCCGACTCAGGGGTCACCGCTCGGATCTACACGGTCCTCGGCGCCGAGGTCGCGCCGATGACGCACGTTACAACGGTGACCGGCGGCTGCAATGTCGGCACGAAGCCCCAGATGGCGATATGGGACGGTCGTGCCTCCGGCGGCACGGTCCGCAGCGGCATGTATGTCTACCGGCTCGAAGCCGAAGGAAAGACCCATAGCGGGACCTTCCTGGTGGTGAGGTAAGCCATGAAAAACATGAACCTTCGCCGCGTCGCGCTGACGGTCCTCTTTTCGGTTTGCTACCCTATGTCCGCCATGGCCGCCTATGAGGATGTAGGCGTCGGGGCGCGCGTGTCGGGGCTTGGCCATGCCTACACGGCGGTCGCCGACGACGTCTACTCCGTGTACTACAACCCCGCCGGCCTCGCGACGCTCGATCGCGCGGAGCTGGGCACGACCTATTCGAAGCTCCTCACGGGGCTCTCGGACGGGTCCAACCCGTCCAACTCGTTCATCGGCTATGCCCATCCCATCGAGGGCGGCCGCCGCGGGACCTTCGGCGCGGCCTGGAACTACTTCACTTTGGGCAGCCTGTACCGCGAGAGCCAGCTCATGGCCTCCTACGGCCACGGGCTGTTCGCGCGCACGTCGCCCGACAAGTTTTACCTCGGAGGCACGCTGAAGTACCTCAACCGCTCCGTCGGCGGCACGGCCGAGGCCGGCAGCGGCATCAGCAACACGGGCGGTGCCACCGGAACTCCCGACCCGGTGCTCCAGGGCTCGTCGAAGGGCAATATCGACGCGGACCTGGGCTTCCTGTACCGCATCAAGCCCCGCTGGACCGCCGGCCTCATGATCCAGCATCTCATGGAGCCGAACGTGGGCTTCGCGGAGACGGACAAGCTCGGTCGCAACATCAAGCTCGGCGGCGCCTACAAGACGCCGTTCTCGACCTTGAGCGGCGACGTGCGCTTCATGAAGGCGCCCGACGGCTCGACCGACAAGATCCTCGCGGTCGCGGCCGAGAAGTGGCTCCCGACCTTGCTGCACGGCTCCTTCGGCGTGCGCGGCGCGCTGTCGACCGGCAGCCGGGATTTCCGGCAGATGGCCTTCGGCCTGTCCTATAAGATCAGCCGCATGCAGTTCGACTACGGCTTCGCGCTTCCGCTCGGAGGCTTGACGGCGACGTCGGGCACGCACCGGATCGGGCTGTCCCTGCGCTTCGGCCGCGCGAAGCAGGCCGACGCCGCGTTCGGCGAGGCGATCCTCGAGAACCTGCGCGACCTGGCGGCGGTCGGCAGCCCCGAGTTCCGCTACCAGCTCGAGGACCTGGCGCTGTACAAGCGCACGGCGATCGACGAGTTCCTGCGGCAGGCGAAGCTCGACGCGACCGGCGGACGCTTCGCCGAGGCCGCGGACAAGCTCTCCCAGGCCGTCTCGCTCAAGCCCAAGGACGTCCGCCTCCAGCAGAGCCTGGAGCGCATGACGGCCGTCGCCGCCGTGTTCCCGGCGGTCAAGGACTTCCAGACGGACGCGTCGCAGGCGGCGATCTACGAGGGCGCCCTCGACTTCGTGGCCGGAGACTCCAAGGCGTCGCTGCGCAAGCTCGCGTACGCGGAGAGCCTGAGCCCGAACGACGAGCGCATCGATGTCCTCGCGAAGGCCATCGAGGCCAAGAGCGGCATACACAGAGAGTCGGCGGTAGCCGACTCGGAAGGCAAGGCTCCGACGATGGGCGCCGAGAAGGTCGTGGGCGGCACGATGGCGCTCATGGAGGTGGCGCTGCGCGAGCGCGATTTCGAGCGCGTCGTGAAGCTGGCCGACCAGGTGCTCCAGCTCGACCCGGCCAACGCGCTCGCCTACAAGCGCCTGGGCGCGGCCCACTACGCGCTGAAGCGCAACGTCGAGGCCCTGAAGGCCCTGCGCTCGGCGTACAAGCTCGAGACCGACTCGGACTCGCGCAAGCAGATCAAGAACTACATCGACGCGCTGCAGGCGCTCATCGAGCGCGGCAAGCGCGACGCGACCCCCGTCGCGAAGGCGCCGGAGTCTAAGTCCACCGGCCTCTCGCCCGTGGAAATCGAGCGGCTGTACGAGGCGGGCGTGGACCTGTACGCGCAGGGCAAGCTCGCGGAGGCCGCGAAGGCCTTCCGCAAGATCATCGACGCGGAGCCGAACAACACGTCGGCGCGCCGCGCGCTGGACCGCGTGCAGTCCGAGATCATCCAGGGAGGCAACAAATAGTGACGATTCGCACGAGGCTCGTGGTCAGCACGTTCCTGCTGCAGGTCTTTTCCATGGGCCTGCTCGGCTGGGGCGTGCTGGCCGTGCGCCAGAAGTACCAGGTTCAGGAGATCCGAGCCGTGGCCGAGCTCATCGAGAAGACCGTCGAGCGCGCCGCGGCCGACTCCCTGATCCAGAAGGACGACGTGGCCCTGCTGAGCTACATGAAGTTCCTCCAGGCGCAGTACCCCGCGATCGCCCAGGCGAGGATTCTCTGGAAGAATGGGGGCCGGGAGCGCGCCGCGACGGTCGGCGGCGGCCTGTTCGGACCGCAAACGCGCGCGAAGCGCTTCACCGTCTCCGATGCGGCCGATCCGGCGAGAAGCATCGATGTGGACCTGTCGCTCGACTACGCCGTCCTGGAGGCTCCGTTCTGGGACGCCAATAAGCGCCTTGCGAAAATCATCCTCTCCGTCTGGGGCGCGACGAGCCTGCTCGGCCTCGTCATCTCCTTCCTGATCGCGGGCGGGCTCACGCGGCCGATCATCGAGCTCAGCCGGCTGGCCGGCGAAATCGGCGGCGGGAAATTGGGAGCCAAGCTCGCGTGGGACTCCGACGACGAGCTCGGCGGCCTCGTGCGCGCCTTCAACGGCATGTCGGCCCGGCTCGAGGAGTTCGATACCGTCAAGCGCAACTTCGTGTCCTCGGTGACCCACGAGCTGCGCTCCCCCCTCGGCGCCATCGAGAGCTTTCTTCAGCTCATCCGCGATAAGATCGCCGGAGGCACGCCCGAGGGGTACGCGCAGTCGAAGGATTTCCTTGAGCGCATCGCCGTCAACGTCCACCGCCTGTCGGGCTTCATCAACGACCTGCTCGACGTCGCGAAGATCGAGAAGGGCAAGATGGAGTGCGTGCTGCGGCCCATGGAGCTCCCGCTCGTCGCCAACGAGGTGTGCCAGTTCTTCGAGGCGAAGGCGATGCAGCAAGGCGTGGCGATCACGAACCGCATGGCGGTGCTGCCCGCGGTCCTCGGCGACGCGGACCGCGTGCGGCAGGTCCTCGTGAACCTCATCGCCAACGGCCTCAAGTTCACGGCGCACGGCGGCCAGGTCTGGGTCACGGGCGAGCAGTTCCGGGACGGCGGCGCGCGCTGGATCGAGGTGACGGTCGGCGACACGGGCCGCGGCATGGACGAGACGGACCGCGCGAGCCTGTTTCAGCCGTTCACGCAGGGACGCAACATCAACGAGGGCGTCGCGGGCCACAAGGGCACGGGCCTGGGCCTCTACATCGTGAAATCGATCGTGGATCAGCACGGCGGCAAGATCGAGGTAAAGTCGGCTCCGGGACAAGGGACGCGCATCAGTTTTTCGCTGAAGGTCGCGGCTTAGCCGCTGGAGGAAGCATGGCGATACGAGTATTGGTCATCGACGACGAGGAAGATTACCGGATCATCATCCAGGAAATTCTGCGCGGCGCGGGGATGGAGGTGCGGCTCGCCAAGGACGGCGAGGAAGGCCTGCGCATGGTCAAGGAGGCGCCGACCGACGTCGTGCTCGTGGACTGGATGATGCCGCGCATGGACGGCGAGCAGTTCTGCCGCGCGATGCGCGCCGAGCCGTCGCTCAAGGACATGCCGGTCCTCATGCTCACGGTCAAGCAGACCGCGGACGAGGAGCTCGAGGCGCTGCATTTCGGCGTGGACGACTTCGTCGTCAAGCCGTTCAAGACGGTCGAGCTTCTGGCACGCGTGCGTGCCGCCCTGCGCCGCACGGAGAAGAAGGCCGCGTGAGCCGGAAAGCGCTGCTCGCCGCCGTCGCGGCCCTGGCCCTGCTCGCCGGGGGCTTCGGGGCGATGCGGCCCGGAGCGACCGTGCGCGTCGACGTGCCCGAGGGGCTCACCGCGCGGCAGACCGCCGAGCTGCTGGGCGCCAAGGGCGTCGTGCAGTCGGTCTTCGTCTTTCGCGTGATCCTCAAGGTCACGGGCTTCGACCGCCATCTGAAGCCGGGCAGCTACACGCTGCGCGTGCGCGAGTGGCCGACGGTCGTCATACGCAAGCTCACCTTGGGCCTCGGCGACGCGGTCAAGGTCACCATCCCCGAGGGCTTCATGGCGAGCCAGATCGCCGAGCGCCTCGAGAAGGCGGGCGTCGCGGACGCGAAGGAGTTCCTCTCGATCGTGGGCGCGCGCGGGCTCGAGGGCCGCCTCTTCCCCTCCACCTATCAGTTCCCGCCGGGCTACGGCGCCGAGAAAACCGCGGCGGCGATGAAGGCCGAGTTCGACCGGCAGATCGTCGCCGCCTACGCCGCGGCCGACCCGAAGCCCGAGCTCTCCCTCGAGGACGCGCTGACCGTGGCCTCGATCGTCGAGCGCGAGGCCGTCCTCAAGGCTGAGCGGCCCATCATCGCGGCCGTTTACCTGAACCGCCTTAAGAAGCGGATGCCCTTGCAGGCCGACCCCACGGTGCAGTTCGCGCTGGGCCGCTGGAAAAAGGGCCTCACGCGCGACGACCTGAAAACGCCGTCCGCCTATAACACCTATATCCGCCGCGGCCTCCCGCCCGGCCCCATCTGCTCCCCCGGCCTCGAGTCGTTCAAGGGCGTGCTCAGCCCCGCGAAGACGTCCGCGCTCTACTTCGTCGCCGACATGACGGGCGGCCACTCGTTTTCGGAAACGAACGAGGAGCACTCCAAGGCCCGCATGCAGTACAAGCGCGACCTTCGCAAGGCGAAGGCGAAGCTCCGCGCGGAAGGGAAATAGGTATGCCGGATCGCTGGACGAAAGCTCCGGTTTTTGGCATAATCAGGCTGTCGGGCGTGTAGCTCAGCTGGGAGAGCGCATCCTTCGCAAGGATGAGGTCGCAGGTTCAATCCCTGTCACGTCCACCAATTTAAGCCGCCCTCACGGGCGGCTTTTTTTTCGGTAACATGTCCCTCGTGAAACGGTATCGCGCCCTCCTCCCCCTCGCGGCGCTGCTCGCGGTCGCCGGCGGCCTCATACTCGCGGCCCGTCCTTCCGAGCTCTTGCAGGGCGTTGAGCTCAAGACGCTCGACTGGCGCTTTCGCCATCTTTCGCAAGCGTCGCGCGCCGACAAGGGCATCGTGCTCGTCATGGTGGACCAGGCGAGCCTCGACCACTTCGAGAAGGAAGGGATGTACTGGCCGTGGCCACGCGGCATCTACGAGGCGGTCCTGCTCCATTTGAAGGCGGGAGGCGCCAAGGCCGTCGTTTTCGACGTGCTGTTCACGAATCCTTCGCCCACGGGCGCGGCCGAGGACACGGTCCTCGCTGGCGCGCTAAAGGGCTTCGGCAAGGCGGTCATGGCCATGGAGACGGGCGCCGACGTCAGCGAGCTCCATACGGCGCCGCCGCCCGAGCGCTTCGCGGTGAGCGCCGGCCCCGCGCTCACGGCCGCCGCCAGGCCGCGACTCTCCGCGCGCCTGCCGATCCCCGAGCTCATGGCCGGCGCCGCGTTCGTCGGCGACACCAAGGCCGATGCGGATCTCGACGGGGTGTTCCGCCGCGTCCCGCTGCTCGTCTCGATGGGCGGCCGGCTTTTCCCCACCTTGTCCGCCGCGGCCGCGATGCTCGCGAGCGGCAAGACCCTCGACGAGCTGAACCCGCGGATGACCGACGGACGCATGCTCGTGCGCTTTCACGGGAAGTCGAAGACGGACGACGCGAGGATCAAGACGTACGACACCTATCCGATCGGCGACGTGATCCTCTCGCGCCAGGCTGTCGAGGAGAAGCGGGCGCCGAAGCTGCCACCGTCCGTGTTCAAGGACAAGATCGTGCTCGTCGGCATGAACGCGGCCGGACTGCTCGACAACCATCCGTCGCCGATCGCGGCCGTTTTCCCGGGCACCGAGATCGTCGCCGCGGCGACGGACAACCTGATCAACGGCGATTTCCTGATCCGGGCGCCCCTTTACGCGGTCCTGGGGCTCATGCTCGCGGCCCTCCTCCTCGCGGGCGCCGCGTCCCGCCTGTCGTCGCATGCCTGGATGGCGCTGGGCGTCGTGCTCGCCTCGAGCGCCGCGCTCGCGGGGATAGCGTGCCAGGCGTTCACGCGCGGCGTCTGGGTCGACATCGTCGCGCCCCAAATGTCGCTCTGGCTCGGGTTCGCGGCGGCTTCGGCGTACGGCTACGCCGTCGAGGGCCGCCAAAAACGCTACATCCAAAGCGCCTTCTCCCAATATCTGTCGCCCGAGATCGTCAAGCGCATCGCCGACAACCCCGAGATGCTGGCCTTGGGCGGCGAGCGGCGCGACGTCACGTTCTATTTCTCCGATATTCAGGGCTTTACCACTTTTTCAGAGCAGCTGTCCCCCGAGAAGCTGACGAGGCTCATGAACCGCTACCTGGGCGAGATGACCGACACCATCCTCGCCTCGGGCGGCACGCTCGACAAGTACATCGGCGACGCGGTCATGGCGTTCTGGGGCGCGCCGGTGCCTTGCGAGGGCCACGCGCTCGTCGCGTGCCGCGCCGCGCTGGCCAACCAGGCGCGCCTCGCGCGCCTGCGCGAGACGTTCGCCGCGGAGGGCTACCCGCCCGTGCGCAACCGCATCGGGCTCAACTCGGGGCCCGCCTCCATCGGCAACATGGGCTCCGCGGCGCGGCTGAGCTACACGGCGATCGGCGACAACGTGAATTTGGCCTCGCGGCTCGAAGGGGCGAACAAGGCGTATGGGACATACATTTTGATATCGGAGTCGACGCGTGAAGGAGCCGGGGACGCGATCGAGGTCCGTGAGCTGGATTACGTGAAGGTGAAGGGTAAAAATCTTCCCATCCGTGTATTTGAATTGCTGGGACTGAAAGGCGAGACGGATCCTTCGCTCATCGAAAAAGCTCGGCTTTTCGAGACAGGCCTCCCTCATTTCCGCGCCCGCCGTTTTGACGCTGCAATTGCCGTTTTCCGCGGCGTAGCCGCGAAATATGGCGCCGATCAAGCCTGCGAGAACTACATCGAGCGCTGCGAGCTCTATATAAGGGAAGCCCCTCCCGCCGATTGGGACGGCTCCCATGCCCTGACGGAGAAATAAATGAAAAATCGTCTCATAGCCCTGGCGTTCATTCTGGCCGCGTTCGCGGCGGCCGTCCATGCCTCCACGATCACCGTCCTGGTCCAGGAGACCGCGCTGCGCAAGCGCGCCCAGTCCTACGCTCCCTCCATCGGCACCGCGCGCCTGGGGCAAAAGTTCGAGAGCTCCGGCCTCACGGCCGGCTTTCATAAGACCCCCTCCGGCTTCATCCACGCGAGCGCCGTCACGGAGAGGAAGGTCAAGATCGGCTCCGCCGACTCGGTCGGAGGCGGCACGTCGGCCGAGGAGATCACGCTCGCCGGCAAGGGGTTCAACGCGCAGGTGGAGAAATCCTACGGCGCCCAGAACGCCGGCGCGAACTTCACGGCGGTCAACGCGATGGAACGCCGCTCCGTCGCGGAGCCGGCCTTGTTCGACTTCCTGCGCGCGGGCGGCCTCCTGGCCGAGGGAGGCTCCAAGTGAAGAAGCTCCTCCCCCTCGTCCTCCTGCTCGCGGGCTGCGCCGAGCTCCAGAAGTATTCCAATCTCAACGCGAGCTCCCTGACGGGCGGCCGCCTCGGGCCCAACGTGGACCTGACCAAGGTCGCCAAGGGCGTCAATCAGATCCGCAAGGGCTTCTCGGATATCTCCGAGTCAGAGGAGCACTTCATCGGCCGCGCGGTCGCCGCACAGGTGCTGAGCCGGTACAAGCCGCTCAACGACCCCGGGCTCAACGCGTACCTGCAGAAGGTCGCGCAGGCCGTCGCGCTGGCCTCCGACCGCCCGTCGACGTTCAAGGGCTACCACGTCCAGGCGCTCGACTCCGACGAGGTCAACGCGTTCGCCGCTCCGGGCGGGTTCATCTTCGTGACGAAGGGGCTCCTCAAGCTTGTGAAAAGCGAGGATGAGCTCGCCGGCGTGCTCGCGCACGAGGTCGCGCACGTCTCCAGAAAGCACGGCCTGAAGACCATCCAGACCTCGCGCTTGACGTCCGCGTTCACGATCCTCGGCGCCGAGGCGGCGAAGAACTACTCGTCGCAGCAGGTCAGCCAGCTCACGACCGCGTTCGAGGGCGCCGTCGACGACGTCGTCAACAAGCTCGTCGTGAACGGCTATAGCCGCGATAAGGAATACGAGGCCGACAAGGCGGGCGCCGAGTACGTGAAGGCCGCGAACTACGATCCGGGAGCGCTTAAGGTCTTCCTGGCGCGCATGGAGGGAGCCGAGGCGTCCGGCGGAGGCATGTTCAAGACGCATCCGTCAGCCGCGAAGCGAGAGGCGGAGCTCGGCGCCGTGACGCCGGGCCCCGGCTTCAAGCGGTCCTCCGAGCGCGGACGCCGCTTCTCCTCGGCTCTTCAGCTGTAACCGAGGTTTTGCCCCGTCTTTGCCGCTTTTTAATGGCGAAAAATGGGGACCGGGGGCATAGTGTAGGCATGAAAACCCCTCCCCTGGCCGGGCCCCTGCTGCGCGTCGTCGCCGCG
>Ga0163144_10019899_pt1 | contig 13464 bp, 10 predicted proteins | sample OliLak19BULKMAT1_FD_123175 | JGI IMG/M metagenome (GOLD analysis project Ga0163144, IMG submission 123175) | Freshwater microbial mat bacterial communities from Lake Vanda, McMurdo Dry Valleys, Antarctica - Oligotrophic Lake LV.19.BULKMAT1 | ecosystem: Environmental > Aquatic > Freshwater >... | reverse complement strand
GGCAGGGGGCATCACTCCCCGGCGGCGAGTCGCTGCGCAGCGGGCCGCGCCTCGCAAGCGCTGTGCCAGGCGGTCTGCCGCCTGGCACTGCGCTTGCCCGCGCGTCCCGCCTGCGCAGCGACGCTCGAGCGCCTGACGCTCTCTCTCACTCTCTGGCAACCCCACCACCACCCCCCCAAAAAAGACCCCCGTTCCCCCCCACTCAATCCGCAAACCCGCCCCAGAGCCTATGCCCCCGACGCTCGAGTCACCCGCACCACCCCGCCCGTGATGCACGCGGATCAACACCAGCGACACCAGCCCATCGCCGCGATGCCAATTGGATTCTGAGTCGGAGACTCCTAAACTCCCAGGGCGTGACACAACCCACCCTCAACGGGCCCGCGACGCCGCGGGTGGCGATGGTCATGACGACCTATCGGCACGAGCGGTTCGTCGGCGCAGCCGTCGAGGCAGCCCTCGCGCAGACCTGGCCGGCGCTCGATATCGTCATCTCCGACGACGGCTCGGATGACCGGACGTTCGAGTGTGTCGCCGAGCTCGCAGCGCAGTACCGCGGGCCCCATCGCCTCGTCCTCTCGCGCCAAGGGTCGAATCGCGGCGCGTCGCACAATTTGATGGAGACGATGCGCCTGACCGAGGCGCCCTTTCTCGTCCTGACCCACGGCGACGACATCTCTGCGCCCGAGCGCGTGCAGCGGGTCGCCGAGACGTGGCTCGCAACCGGCGCGAGCCTCATCGCGCATCAAGCGACGAGCGGGCCTGAGCCCACGAACGCGCGCCCGATCGCGCCCGTTGAACTCCCAAGCGGCCCGATCAGTCTCGTCGAGCTCTCTCGAACGTCGTGGACCCCGCGCATGCTCGGCGCCTCGTTCAGCTTCGAGCGGCGCATCTTCACCGAGTTCGGCCCACTCGACCGCGCGCGGCTGCCGCGCGGGGGCGACCACGTGCTGCCGACGCGGGCGGCGCTGCTGGGTGGGTTCTACTATCTGGCCGAGCAGCTGATGTTCTGGCGCCGCCACGCTGGGCAAATGACCCAGACGACCGCGGATTTCGGCGGTTCTCCCGCGAGCCACGTCGAGACCTGGAAGGCCTACGACATCAACGCGCTTCTGTACCGGCTCGAAGAGGTGCGCGCGTTCGCCGGACGGCATGGTTCGACCGCCGAGATCGCGGAGGCCGAGCGCACGCTCGTCGCGACCCTCATGCGCTCGACTCGCGAGTGGTCCGAGGCGCGCACGGTGCTCGAAGGCGCGGGGCACGCGCTCGAGTTTGTCGCGCCGCGCCGCGCGCCCGCGATGACGGAGATCAAGCGCGAGGTGCACGCATGAACCTCGAGGTGTTGTTGCTCGACGACCGCTCGGAAGAGCAGCTCTTCGTCGACCTCGAGCGGCTCGCGGCGTACCCGGCGATCCCCGTGCAGGTCTGGATCCCGTCGCGCGACGAAGGGCTCGGCGAGCGCGTCGCGCGGTACTGCGCGGGCAACACACGCTTCGAGGTCTTCGCCCACGGCGGCGCCCGCCGCGGTCAGCGACTCGCCCATGCGGCCGGGCGGGCGCGCGGCGACCTTCTGCTCGCGCTCCCCGAGGGCGCAACGCTCGACCCGCGCGGTCTCAGCGAGCTCGCGCGCGTGCCGCGGGCCACGCGTTTCCTCGCGGCGGCCCCGCGGGCGGCCAGCGCGCCGCTCGTCGGGCGCTTCGGCCTCATGGAGATGCTCGTGGAAATGCTCGGGCCCGCGCTCCATGGCGCGTCGTTCGCGGTCGCGCCCGCGGCCCTGAACGAGCTCGGCCAACGACGTCCGGCCGGTGTGCTCAATCCCGCGGAAGAGCTCTACAAGTTGAGCGCGCTCGAGCTCGCGCCGTACTTCCCCGAGCGCAGCATTGGCCGCGAATGGGCGCTCGGCACGCCCCTCGTGACGCCCTCGAGCGACTCAATCGACGTCGAGCGCGCCTCTGCCTGGCGCCTGCAAGAGCTCGTCGCGCTCGCGCGAGTCGCAGAGCACTGGGATACGAGCGAGCACGGCCAGCGCTACCGCGCCGAGCGCCTGCAACAGCTCGGCGCCGCGCACGTCGCCGCGCTGCGCGTTTGGCTCGATTCACGCAACCCGCACGTGCGGGCCGGCTTGGCGCCGACGTGGCTCGCGCCGCGCGCCGAGGCCCCCGCGCGTTCGGAGCCACGCGGCCCGTTGCCCAGCGCAGGACCCAGCGCTGGGCCGAGCATGCCCCGCGCCGACCCTTCGATCGGGAGCACACGATGAGGCTCGGCTTCATGCAGCCGTACTTCTGGCCCTATCCGGGCTATTTCGCGTTGATCGCGCGCTCGGACACCTGGCTCGTGTTCGATGACGCGCAGATGATCCGCCATGGCTGGGTCAATCGCAATCGCGTGTTGCACCCTGAAGAGGGTTGGCAGTACGTCCGCGTACCCGTGAAAGGACACGCGCGCGAAGCGCTCATCCGTGACGTCGAAGTCAGCGACCTCGAATGGGGTCGCCGGTTTGTCAGCCAGCTCGCGCACTATCGACGCGCCCCGCACCGCGCCGCCGTCATCGGCTTGATCGAGTCCGTCGCGTGTGAACGACACACGCGCCTCGTCGATGTGAATGTCGCAGCGTTGCGTGCCGTCTCTGGCTACTTGGGGCTGCCTTTCAACCCACGCCTGCACAGCGAGCTCGACTACGACCGCAGCGCGATCCAGGGCCCGGGCGATTGGGCCCTCGAGGCCGGGCGCGCTCTCGGCGCGTCGAGCTACGTGAACCCGCCGGGCGGGCGTGAGCTCTTCGAGTCGGCGCGCTTCGCTGCCGCCGGCATCGAGCTCGAGATCTTGACCTACGGCGCTGAACCCTACGCCCAGGGCCCGCGATCGTTCGAACCGCATTTGTCGATCGTGGACATGCTGATGTTCTTGACGCCGGACGAAGTGCGCGCGCGTCTCGGCGCGGCGTCCATCGAGTCCGTCCCGGTGGGAGACAGCGAAGCACGCTGAGCGGGGCCAGAGCCTGGCGCGCAGCAACCGGGCAGGCGAGTCGGCGCGGAACCCCGAATCCGGGAAGTTCAGGCCAACTGCGTCTTACCACGTTCGAGTGCAAGCGCGGCATAGGGTTGCGCGGCACATCCCCTGCCTATGTCCGCAAAACGCCCTCGGAGGCTCATTGGGCGCCTCCTGGAAGTGCTGAGTGTCCTCGCGCTCGCGAGCCTCGGCGTCCTGTACGTGATGTCTCGAGCGTCCAGTACCGGCTTCCTCGTCAAGGTCGCCGACCACCAGGTCGCGCTGCTCGTCGACAACCGGACCGGTGAAGTGCGCATCGATGACACACCCGGCTACCACGCGCTGATCCCGTGGGTCCAGGACGCCTATCGACTCGACAAGAGCCCATTCGACTACGAGATGGTCGGCGATACGTGGGTCGACTACAACCACGTCCCGCACCTCGTCGTGCGCGCTTCCGACGGCGCGACGTTCTCGTTCGAGAGCGTGAGGATCCAATACCAGATCCGACCCGAGGACGCGTGGAAAGTCACGCGGGACGCCGGCGCGGAATATGGCTGGCACCACGGCGCGATGGACGCGTTCGCGCGCTCGATCCTGCGCGACGAACTTGGGCGGCACACGGCGGAGGAGATCACGCGCTCCGAAGTGCTTCGCGACGCCACACTACGCGCCAAGGCGCGCCTCGGCGAAGCGCTCGCGGCGCGCGGGCTCGTCGTGCACGAGGTGCTGACGTCGAAACCCGGGTTCGCCCCCGAGTACGAGTCGGTGGTTCAGCGCCGCAAGGTCGCAGAGCGCGAGATCGAGACCCTCGTGCAGCAGCTCGAGCAGCTGACCGCATCCGTTCCCGACCGACGCGCCAAGCTGGAGCGCGATAAACAACTCGCTGAGTCCCTCGCGCGCGATCAGCTCGCCAAGAACATCGCCAAGGCGCAGCGCGATGCAGAGCGCGCGCGCGCCGAGGCGGACATCGCATACGAAGGCAAGGTGCGCTCGGGAGAACAGCGCCGCGTCGAGCTCCTGTCCCAGGCGGACGCGGCGACCGAGAAGTTCAAGAAGGAGGCCGAGGGCTTCCGCGCGCGCCGATGCGATGGCCGCCCAGGGTGAGCTCGCGGTCCTCAAGAGGCTGATCGAGAACCTCGCCAAGACCGAGATCGTCATCGCGCCGCTCGAGTTCAACGAATCCAAGGCCCAACGTACGGGGAGGCTCTGAGCATGGGGTGGCGCGAAGCTCTACCGAAAGCGCTGAACGCAGCGAAGTCCGCTTGCGTGCACGTCGCGCGGTTCCTCGCCAAGTTGGCCCTCGGCCTCGGCGCCGCGCTCGGCCGCGTTTGGCGTAGTCCGCTGAAGCGGCGCGTTCTGCGTCCGATCCTCGTCACGGCGCGGGTCGTGCTCCTAGCGGCGATCTTGACCGGTGTGACCGTGTTGGCCGGCGGCGCCTTCGTACGGCGTGTCGCGCCGACGGACCACGTCGTGAAGCAGAACAACTGGGGCGCCGAATCCGGCGTCGAGCCTCAAGATCTGGCGCCGGGATTCCACTTCGGCATGCCCGGTGGCACCTCGTGGCACGTCCTCGACTCGCGCACGCTCTACTTGCGGTTCGGCCGGCATGAACTCGGCAACCCTTTCCCGTCGCTCGAGTTGCGCACGAAGGACGACGTCGAGCTGGCGCTGTCCGTCATCGTCCCGTTCCGCGTGCGGGACGGCGAGGCCCACGCGCTCGTTCGCGACGGCTTCAAGTCGACTTACCGCCAGAACGCGAAGACAGCGATCGAGAAGGTGGTGCTCGAGCGGTTCGCCGAGCTCACGAGCGAGGAGTGGTTCAGCACCGACCAGCGTAACGTCGCCGCTGCAGAGGCCTTGGCGTCGATCAACGAGTCCCTCGCGCGCATCCATCTCGTCGCGGAGAGTGTGTTGATCACTGACGCGGTATTCCTTTCCTTGTACGAGCTGAAACTCGCCGAGCAGAAACTCAACGGTCAGAAGCTCGCGACGAGCCGCGTCCTGGCGCGTCGCGACGAGCGCAAGCACTCCCTCGACGTCGAAGCCCGCGCGGTCGACGCGGCCGAGGCCGCGCTCGCAGCGGAGTACGACCTCCGACTGGAGCAAGCCAAGCTCGAGCTCGAGCGCACCGTGCTCGCGACGGTGACCTCGGTCGAGTCGTACAAGGCCGAGCGTCGCATCGAGGCCGACAACCTCTATTCCAAAGCCGTCGCCACCGGCCAGCTCGCGGTGGACCAGGCCGAGGCCCTACGCGAGCGTCTCACGAACGAGGCCCTCGAGTCCACGGGTGGTCGCCTGCTGCTCGCCCAAGAGGCCGCCGGCGCCCTGAAGTTCAAGTCAATCACGATCGACGCCAGTCGACCGGATGCGCCGAACGTGCTCGACCTGGACTCGTTCGTGCGCTTGCTCGTGGGGGACCCGCCCAAGTAGTCGCGCATGCTGAGGGGACTCACGACGAGCCGGCAGCGAGGGACGCCCTCGCGGCCGGCTCGTCGTGAGCGAGCGCGTGACGCGCGATCACTCGGGGAAGGCCTTGCGCAGCATCGTTGTCCAAGCCTCCCAGCTGGCCCGATCGGCTGCAGCGTCGTAGCGCAACGGGAGGTCGAATTTCTCGCCGTTCGCCGTCGCCGCGGGGTTCGTGAAGCCGTGAACCGCGCCTGGATAGACCTCGACGACGACGGATTGGATCTGCGGTAAGCCCAACAGCTCGCCCTTCAACGCCTGCAAAGTCTCGAGATCGACGAAGCTGTCGTCCGCGCCATGTGCGAGCAGCACGTAGCGCACTCCGCCTCGATCTCCCGCGCCGAGCGCGGCACCCAGGGAACCGTGGAAGCTCGCGACCGCGGTCAGCTCGTCGGTCTCGCGCGCCATGCGCAGCACGATCCCGCCGCCCATGCAGTAACCCATGGCGGCCGTGCGCGCGGGGTCGACACCTTCGGCCGCGTGCAACACGTCGAGGGCCGCCCGGAAGCGGGTCTCCATGACCTGCTGGTTGCCCATGACCTCGTTCATGAACGCCGTCGCGTCCGCAGGATGCGCGGCCTCCTTGCCATCACCGTACATGTCGAGCGCGAACGTGACATAGCCCTGCTCCGCGAGCTCGCGTGCGCGGGTGCGCACGTACTCGTTGTGACCCCACCACTCGTGCACGATCAGCACCCCTGGGCGCTTGCCGTCGCTCTCCAAGGGCCGCGCGAGGTAGCCCTTGAGCGTCGTTCCGTCCACGCTGTACGTGACCTCGAGGCCGCGGATGTCTCGAGCAGGACTGGACCCAGCGGCGCGGGAAGCGCCGCGCGAGCCGCACGCGCCGAGCGCGAGACACAGCGCGAGGCCCAAGATCCGATTGGATTGCATTCTGATTGGGGAGAGGCGCTGCATGGGGCCGAGGAGACTAGCAGGTCGGTTCAAGCGCCGCCGCCCACCACGGCCGCGACGGCGTCGATCTCGACGAGCGCGCCGTGGTTCAAGCGTGGCACCGGGATCACAGCGCGCGCAGGCTTGGCGTCGCCCAAACGTTCGGCGTAGAGGGCGTTGAACTCCGGCCAATGCTCGACGCCGACGATGTACACGGTGACCTTCAGCAGGGTCTCGGGGCGCCCACCACCCGCAGCGACGATCGCCAGCACGTTCTGGAGGGCGAGCGCTGCCTGTTCACGGAAGGGCAGGTCGCCGCAGCGGGTGCCGTCCGGACGCGTCGGGAGCTGGCCCGAGACGTAGATCAGGCCGCCGTAGACGGTGCCTTGGCTGTAGTGGCCGCCAGCGGGGGCGGCGTCGTTCGTGATGATGGGACGCGGTGTCGACATGATTGGGGGGTAGAGAGATGATTGGAGAGTAGAGAGGCCGCCACCGGCGAGGGTGCGACGGCAGCTGGGTTTTCCATTCGCGCGCCGCATTTTGCATGCTCTGTCAAGAGCCGTCCGGCATGTCATCGTCTGCGACGGCGCTTCACCATGTCCCCGACGCCGCCAGGCGCGCCTCGCGCCACCGCCTTTCCGTTCGACGCGCTGCTCTTCGATCTCGACGGGACGCTCGTCGCGACCGAGCGATTCTGGCCCGACGCGGCGCGCGAGGCCTGCCTCGAGGCCTTCCCGCGCCTCGGCATCACCGCCGCGATCCCGCCGGCCTCGGTCTGGATGGACATGGTCGGCCACTCGCTTGACGTGGCGTTTCCGCGCGCGTTCCCGGACCTCGAGCCCCGTGTGCGCGACGAGCTCATGGCGGCTTGTGTCGAGCACGAAGCGCGCGTGCTCGCGCGCGGCTCCGTGAGCCTCTTGCCGGGTGTCGAGCGGACGCTCACGGACCTCGCGGCGGCCGGCGTGCGCCTCGGCATCGCGAGCAATTGTGGGCGCGACTACCTCGAGCACATGCTGCATCGCGTCGGCCTCGCGCGGTGGATCGAAGAGGCGCGTTGCGTCGCGAGTCCGGGTGTGCGCGACAAGTCCGACATGATCGAGGACCTCCTCGCGACGTTCGACACGCGCAGCGCTGTCATGGTGGGGGACCGCGTCGGTGATCGCGACGCAGCGTGGGCCAATGGCGTGCCGCACGTGCACATCGACCGTGGGTACGCCGCAGTGCCGGAGCGCTTCTCAGCGGAGGCGATCCTCGCCGGTATGGACCAGCTCGTGCCGCGCCTACGCGAGCGCGAAGCGTGGCTCGACGGGCTCTTGCGCGACTACGAGCCTTCACCCGGCAGCGTCATCGGCGTCACCGGGCGGCCGCTCGCGGGCAAGAGCCTCGTCGGACGCGATCTCGTGCGTCGACTTTCCGCGCAAGGGGTCGACGCGGCGCTGGTTTCGCTCGAGGACTACGAACGCCCGGCGCCTCGCGCCGCGCATCCTGGCGATGGAATCGAGCGGTGTCTCGGCGATCGTTACGATGATCTCGCCCTCGCTGCGCAGGTGCTCGAGCCGCATCGTCGCGGCAAGTCGGTCACCTTGCGGGGCCAGAGCGCCAGGGCCGCGACAGGGGACACGGTGCTCGTGCTCGAGGGACCGTTCCTCGCGCATCCGGACATGCGCGAGCGGATCGATCATCTCGTGCACCTCGTCGTCAGCGACGAGGTCACCCTGCGCCGCGCCGCGGGCCGCGATGGTCGCGCGCGCGGCGTTGGGGCGATCGACGCGGTGCGGCGCGAGCTGTTGCCGCTGCACGTGGCTTTCGAGCATCGTTATTCACCGCGCAGCACCGCGGACGTGGTCGTGATCGCGGACAACCCGCTCGGGCAAGGCTGATTCCAGGCACGTGGCCCACGGGCCCGGGATCGCGGCGCGAGGCATGTGGCCGTTCCGCGCGGAGCGGACCCGCCGGCTCGCGTATCCTCTCACGCCCGATGGAGACCTCTGGCGCGACCCCGTCCCTGCTCGCTCGCGAGGACCTCGCGGCGATCCCGCCCCTCGACGCTGCGGCCCTCGAGCGCTTCCTCGCCGGTGGCGCGCCGAGCCTCGCCGTGGCCCTTGATCCGCGTGTGCCGCGGCTGCCCGTCGCCGAAGCCCTCGGCGCAGCGTTGGTGGAGCCCGTTTTTGTCGCTCCGGCGCGTAAGCGAGAGACCCCGCCGGTTTCGTCAGCGCCGTCGAACGTGGACGTGGCCGCCGAGGTGCCCGTCGAGGTGCCCGCTGAGGCGCGCGCGGAAGTGGCCGCCGAGGTGCCCGCCGAAGCGCCCGTCGAGGGCTCACGGATCCACATCGTCACCGCGTTGCCAGGCGACGGGCGCAGCACCGTGGCGCTGCAGGTCGCGGTCGCCCTCGCCGCGTCGACCGCGCGCCGGGTCGCGCTTTGGACGCCAGTCCTGGGCTTCGACGTCGAAGCGGCGGCGGCGTTCGTCGCGACGTGCGCCGACGGAGGCACGCGCGCGGTGTTGATCGTCGACGACGCCGAGACGCGACTCGAGGCCCTCTTTCACTTCGTTCGCGACGTGCATCGCGCGCGGGGCAAGGCGGCGCCGCTCGACCTGCTGCTGTTCGCGGAAGCCCAGAGCTGGGCGCGCGGTGGTGGCGAGACCCGCCCCTGGGGTCACTACGCCGCGGCGTTCGAGGTCACACGCGGCGCGTCCTTCGAGGCGGCGCGCCATGCTGGCGACGAAGCGCGCCCTGCCCGCGAACGACGGCGCGTGGCGAGCGCGCTCGCGCGTGTTTGGAATATCAACGATCCCGGCCTCGAGGAGCGCCTCGAGCGCGCGCTCGGCGACGGACCCGAGCGCGCGCTCGGCGAGGTCGCGCACGGACCCGAGAACCCGGACCAACGCGCGGCGCACCCGGCGGCCCCGGAAGGGCCGCTCTTTCGGGCCGTCCGCAGCGTCCTCGTCGGCGACGAGGACGCATGGCGCGCGCGCGCAGCGCGCCAGCTCGAGGCGCTCGCGACCGTCGAGGTCCAAGGCCGTCCCGCCCGCGAGGTCCTGACCCTGATCGCGCTGCCGGTCCTGCTCGGCTTGCCCGGAGTGCCGGTCGAGGTCCTGGCCGAAATCCTCGGCAGCAGCGCGCCGGGCGACAGCCCCGATCCCGCAGCGCCCGTTGACAGCCCAAACGCCCGGGTGCCAGACGCCCGGGTGCCAGACGCCCGGGTGCCAGACGCCCGGGTGCCAGACGCCGGGGTGCCAGACGCCGGGGTGCCAGACGCCGGTGTGCCAGACGCCCGGGTGCCAGACGCCCGGGTGCCAGACGCCCGGGTGCCAGACGCCGGTGTGCCAAACGCCGGTGTGCCAGACGCCGGGGTGCCAACCGCCAGGGCGCCCATCGAACCAGATGCATTCGACGCTCTCGGCGCGCTCCTCGCGCCGCTCGCCGACGTCGTGCCGCTGCGCTCCGCGCTCGCGCCGAGCGGCGAGCGCGTCTGGACCACCCGCCACCCGATCGTCGCCGGCGCGTGGATCGACGTGCTGGTCGACGAGGGCGCAGAAGTCCTGCGCGCCTCGGCCCAGCGCTTGATCGAGGTCGCACAAACGCGCCTCGCCGCGAACGACGCAGCACGCGGGGAGGCCCCACGGCCCGTGCTGGCGCGCACCGCGCGGCTCGCCTCGGCGCTCGCGCGTCCGCCCGAGGCGGTGCGTTGGCTGCTCGACGACACCGGCGCCGAGGACCTCGCGATCACCCTCGCCGAGTTCGCGAGCGCGCGCGCCGCGCGCCTCGAGCTGCACACCGATCTGATCACGGCGTTGCGCCGAGGAGGTCGCGCGGCCGATTCGTGCGCCGCCGCGCGCGCGGCCTTCGCGGCTGCGACCGAGCTCGAGGGCACAGCCGAACATCTGCGCCGCCTCGCGCTGAGCTGGGCCATCAGCGAACTTCGGCGCGGCGGCGAGGGCGCGTTGGCGCGCTGCGTCGCCGTGCAGCTCTTGGCGCTGAGCGATGATCTGCCTACGCCGCGACCGATGCCGAACCGCGACGCGGCGGCTGCCGACGAAGCGCTGCCGCGCGGTCCTTTCGAGGTCGTGCTGCGAACCCTCGCGTGGCTCGCGCCGAACGCGCGCGAGGGCCGCGACGCGCCGCTGACCGACGCCGAGCTCGAGCTCGCGACGTTGCTCGAGCCGCTCGCGCCCTTCCGCGCTGCCGATCCGCCCGAGCGGCACGAGCTCGACGAGGGCCGCGCGCGCATCGAGGTCACGCGCCCGGAGCAGGTGCCGTTCGAGCCCGAGGGTTTCGGCGAGCTGCTCGCGGCGCTCGACGCTCGCACCCGCGATGCGCGCGCATTCGAATCAGCGCGGGCGATCGACTCGTCGGACGCCGACCCTGACGCGCCCGCGCCTCTCCGTTTCAGCGCCGCGGTGCGTGTGTACCGCCGTTTTGTCGCCGCGCGCGTCGGTCCGCTCGTACGCATCCTGCCTAAGACTCGTGACAGCGCCGGCGCGCTTTTGCCGAACGCGGGCGACTTGTTGCAGGACGCCTTCGAGGGCTGGCTCGACGCCACGGGCGTCAAGCCCTACGAAGCGCAGATGGAGGCGTATTTCTCGATCTACGGTGATTCGAGCGTCCTCCTGAACACACCGACGGGCTCCGGTAAGTCGCTCGTCGCGCTCGCTGCGCACTTCGCGGCCCTCGGGCGCGGCGAGCGCAGCGTCTACACCGCGCCGACGAAGGCGCTCGTCAACGAGAAGTTCTTCGATCTGTGCCGGCGCTTCGGCTCGGCGAACGTCGGGCTGCTCACGGGCGATGCGTCCGTGAATCGCGACGCCCCGATCGTCTGTTGCACCGCCGAGATCCTGTCGAACCTGGCCCAGGTCGAGGGCGCCGCGCGGCCTTTCGGCTGGGTCGTGATGGACGAATTCCATTACTTCTCGGACAAAGAGCGCGGCATCGCGTGGTTGTTGCCGCTGATGCTGCTCGATGGCGCGCGCTTCCTGTTGATGAGCGCGACGATCGGCGAGGTGCTCGAGGCCCAGACGCTCGTGCAAGCGTTGACCGGGCAGGCCTTCGAGCTCGTGCGTTCGACGAATCGTCCGGTGCCGCTGGTGTTTTCCTACAAGGTCGCGAGCGAACGCGAGGCGCTCAACGAGCTGCGCGAAAACAGTCTGTTGCCCGGCTACGTCGTTTGCGTCACGCGCAACGACGCGGCCGAGAAAGCCCTCGCGGAGCCGAGCAGCGGCGGCTGGAGCTCGAAGTCGGTCGAGTTGCCCGAGCACGTGTTCACCTCGCCCTTCGGGCGCCAGCTCAAGCGCGCGCTGCGCGCCGGTATCGGGTTGCACCACAGCGGCCTCTTGCCCAAATACCGGCGCCTCGTCGAGACGCTCTCCGGCGCCAACGAGCTGCACTTGATTTTCGGCACCGACACCCTCGGCGTCGGCGTCAACCTGCCGATCCGCACGGTGTTGTTTCCGCAGCTCGTGCGAAACTCCGGCAGGAACGAGTACGTGCGCCTCGACGCTGCGCGTTTCCAGCAGCTCGCCGGTCGCGCGGGTCGCGCTGGCTATGCGACCAAGTCCGGTGACCCGCAGGGCGACGTGTGGGTGCTCGCGCCCGAGGACGAGGTCGAGCGCCAGAAGGCCGCCGCCAAGGCCGCCGCGAAGGGTGGCAAGGTCAAGAAGGCCGCGCCGAAATCCGCGCGACCCGGCCCGAAGATGCCGAGCTGGAGCGAGGCGACGATGCAGAACCTCGTGGCGAGCCCGGCGCGGGCGCTCGAGGTGCGCTTCGAGGCGTCGGCCGCGCTCGTGATGAACTTCGTGCGGCGCGGTGAGAGCGGCATTGCGCGCCTGCGCGCGTTGATCGACGGCCTGCCCCTCAAGCTCAGCGAGCGCGAGGCCTTGCTGCTCGAAGTGCAGCGGGTGCTCGACACGCTCGTCGCGCGGCGCGAGGTGCGCGCGCTCGAGCCCTCGGCCGCAGCGGCTGTGGCCGATGATGGGGACGCGGCCTCTCGACCGCCCACGGCGTTCGCGGTCGGCGAGCGCAGCGGGACGCGTCGCGAGGCCGGCGAAGACGCCGCGGGCCCGAGCTTCGACCGCCCGTTGTTGCGTTTCCTGCACGACGTCTGCTGGGACTTCGTGCGCGACGAGGACGGGCCCGCGCTGGACCTCCTGTCGCTCGTCGAGTCGATCGTCGACGACCCGCGCGTCGTCCTCGGGCGTCAGGCGAAGAAGGTGAAAGACGAGCTCTGGCAGGCCCACCGCGAGCAGGACACCGACGCCTTTGACCAGACTGCGCGGCGCGACTTCCAGGACGAGCGGGCCGAGGCGGAGCACCCGCAGCCTCTGAAGGACGAGATCGACACCGCGTTCGATCGTTGGGACGAGGAGCACCCGGGTCTGACACGTCAGATGCCGAGCGCCAAGTCGATCGTGCGCGACATGTTCGAGCTGGGCATGGGCTTCAAGGAGTACGTGTTGCACTACGGCCTCACGGTCGTCGAAGGTGAGCTGCTGCGGCACTTGAGCGAGGTCTGGCGAGTCCTCGCGAAGGGCCTGCCGCCGGGCCGCGACATCGAGCGCGGCACCAAAGAGCTCACCGAGTGGCTCGGCGCGCTCGTGCGGCATGTGGACTCGAGCTTGCTCGACGAGTGGGAGCGTCTCGACGACCCCGATCGCGCCGCCGCGGCGGGTGAGCCCGAGCCGAGTCCGCTGCCGTACGACGTCACCACGAACCCGCGCGCCTTCACGCGTATGGTGCGCAACGCGGCGTTCCGCTGGGTGCAGAGGCTCGCGGCGCGGCGTTATGACGAGCTCGTTTCCGAGCATGTGACGGTCGAGGCCCTGGCCGAGTCGCACCGCGTGTACCTCGACGAGTGCGGCCGCCTCGATCTGGGCGCGGCGGCGCGCTCGCCGTCGTTGTGCGCGTACGAACACGGGAGCCTGCGCGTCGAGCAGACGCTTGCGGATCCAGAGGGTTTCCACGAGTGGTCTCTGGTCGGTGTGGTGGACGTCGAGCGTTCGCGCGAGGAGGGCGACGCGGTGCTCGTGTTGCGCCGACTCGAGCGCAAGGGGTTCGGTTTCGCCGAGGAGGATTGAGTCCGGACGTCGGTATTCATGGCACGGATACCGGGGTTTCCGAATCG
>Ga0163144_10019898_pt1 | contig 13464 bp, 13 predicted proteins | sample OliLak19BULKMAT1_FD_123175 | JGI IMG/M metagenome (GOLD analysis project Ga0163144, IMG submission 123175) | Freshwater microbial mat bacterial communities from Lake Vanda, McMurdo Dry Valleys, Antarctica - Oligotrophic Lake LV.19.BULKMAT1 | ecosystem: Environmental > Aquatic > Freshwater >... | reverse complement strand
GGCGGCGTGGTGAGGCCCGGCCCGGTCCAGCGCGCCAGCGCCTCGAAGCCGACGACCCGGCCGTCGCGCAGGGAGATGATCGGCTGGTAGACCGGAACGAGGTCCGGACCCGGCTTCAGGTCGATCGGATCGAATTCGGGAAAGTCCTCCCCGGTCAGCAGCATGCCGCGCGCTTCGGTCTCGCTGATGAACGCGCCGACGAGGTGGATGTCATGGCCATTGGAGAGGCGCAGCGGGCAGCGCACAGGCCCGTCGCCCGGCGCGAATACCCGGCCAAGGCGGCCCCGGCTGAGGCCCTCGAGCATCTTTTCCAGCGCGTCGATGGACCAGACGCCGCCGAGTTCGGACAAGGTCGTGCCGGAGGGTGCCTCGATTTCGAGGCGGCCCGGCTCCGAGCGCCAGTGCCAGCTGCCTTGAGCCTGGGCGGGTTTTGCAAGTGCCATGAGGTTGATACCTAGCGGTCTGGTCGCGGCCTGACGAGACCGAAAAGAATGTGGTCGCGGCGTATGCCGGCAATTTCGAGGCAAGCGGCCGCCAGCCCCTCCTCAGCAAATCCCGTGCCTTCCAGAACCCGGCGGGAGCGTGAATTTTCGGGCACAATTCCCGCTTCGATACGCCAGAGGCCCAGATCGCGGAAGGCCCAGACGCAGGCTCCGGACACGGCCTCGCGCATATACCCCTGCCCTTCGAAGGACGCGCCCTGCCAGTAACCAAGGTTTGCGCTCTCAGCGGGCCATGGCCGTACCTGCGTGAAGGACAGGCCGCCGATCAGGACATTGTCGCTCAGGCGGCGAATGAAAAGGATGTACGCGGTGCCGGCCCGCCAGGCTGCCGTCCAGGCCGAGAGACGGCGGTTCCAGTCCCGCCGCGAGAGGGCGTCAGATGGCCAGGACGGCTCCCAGGGCTCGATATAGCCGCGGCTGGTCTCTCTCAGTTTTGCCCAGTCGCCATAATCCTGCCGCCGTGCCGGCATGAGCGCGAGCCGGGGCGTCGTGATCAGGGAATCGAGCGGGGCGCCCATGCGGCAGGTTCAGCGTGCGAAATCAAGGATGCGCGCCCGCACGGCTCCGAGATCGGATGGCAGGCGTTCGAAGACTTCGCGGCGGCCTTGCAGCGCTTCGCAACGGGCCGGCAGCGGAGCATGCTGCTTCGTCGCATCTGCAACGGTCTCCGGAAACTTCGACGCTGCCGCGGTTGCCAGCACGACAGTGGCCACGTCCTTATCCGGCAGGCGCCGCGCGAGGGCGGTGCCAACCGCCGTGTGCGGACAGATCAGCCAACCGGTCTCTTTCCGGAAGCGTTCCATCTCGGCCAGCGTCTCGCCATTGTTGATCGAGGCAGCGGCAAGGCCGGAGCAGCCCAGTTTCGTCTGCGCGCCGTCTGGCAGCGCCGCGTCGCCCGATTGTGCGTAGGCGGCATAAGTCTGACGAACGGCACCTGCATCTCGGCCGGTGATCTCGAACAGGACGCGCTCGAAATTAGACGGCACGGAAATGTCCATTGCCGGGCTGGGCGTCGCGACTGCCGCCGTCCGGGTCATCCGCCCCGTGCCGAAAAGGCGCGCGAGGGCGTCGTTCTCGTTGACCGCGCAGACAGCTTCGAAACCGCCGGTCAGCAGCCCGCAGCGCGCCGCGACATAGCCCGCAAGCGCGTCACCCATGTTGCCGCTCGGCACGACATAGCGGATTGCCGCGCCGCGCAGCTGTGCCTGGCTGGTCGCGTAATAGACAGACTGTGCCGCGATGCGCGCCCAGTTGATCGAGTTGACACCCGAGAGGTTCACCGTGCGCGCAAACGTCTTGTCCGAGAACAGTGATTTGACGATCGCCTGCGCATCGTCGAAGTCACGATCGGTCGCGATGTTGAGGATATTGGCCGCGCCGGTTGTCGTCATGAAGAGGCGCTGGACGGGCGATACGCGCTCGTGCGGGTGGAGGATCACGAGGCGGGACTGTCTTGCCCCCGCGAACGCGGCCGCCGCTGCGCCGCCGGTATCCCCGGATGTGGCGCACACAACGGTCAGCGTCTCGCCGGACTTCGCCAGCAGGTAATCATACAGCTTTGCGATCAGCTGCATCGCGACGTCCTTGAACGCCAGTGTCGGGCCGTGGTGCAGCTCCATCAGCCATCTGTCCGGCCCCCACTGCGTCAGCGGGGCAACCGCGTGATGCGCGAAGCTCGCATAGGCATCCCGGCAGATCTTCTGCACGTCGCTTTCCGGGACCGCGTCGCCCGCGAAGGCCGATATGATGCGCGCGGCAACTTCAGCATACGGCTCGCCAGAACGTGCCGGCTCAATGCGCGGCCAGTCCCTCGGAACGTACAGGCCGCCATCCGGCGCGAGGCCGGCGAGGCAGGCTTCGGCAAAGCTGGCTTCCGGCGCTTCGCCGCGGGTAGATATGTATTTCACGGGTTCGATGTTCCCCTCAAGCGGAGGCGTCCGCGCTGATGATGCAGCGCGAGATACACACCGATCAGGCCGATGGCGAGGCCCCACCATGTGATCGCGTAGCCGAAATGGCGTTCGGGAGGCAGGCGCTCGCTGAGCTGCGGCTGGGCAAAGGGATTCACGACCGGCTCCGGCAGCGCCCCATCGGTGCGCAGCAGCGTCTCCGGCTCGAACACCCGGGGGACAACCCTGGCTGCAAGGCCGGGCGGCAGCGTCTTGGCGAGCTCAACCGGATCAAACGCGTAAAACAGCCCGGCGGCGGGGTCGTCTTCGGTAGAAAATGCATTGCGCCCGCCCGGCTCATGCCAGACGCCGCGCGCAGAGAAGAACTGCGGCCCGGTCACCAGCACCAGCGCCGGGGCGTCCATGCCGTAATGGAGGGTCTGCGCCACGAAGGCAGCGCCATCGGCCGTCTCGACCAGCACGACATCGCGCCAGGCCGCATCACCGCCCGCGAGCGAGTAGACCTGCCGCACGGTGCCTGGCAGCAGGGTGCCCGAAACAACCGTCCATTCAGGGGCGACATCTGCCAGCGCCATCTTCTCGTGATAGCGGCTCCACTGCCAGTTCCCAAACATGATGAGGATCACGAACGAAGCGGCTGTGAACAATGTCAGCAGCGGATAGGGCTTGAAGGTCATCAGTCTTGTCCTTCCCTGAAAGTCAAAAAAGCCCGCCGGACGCGTGTTGCACCGGCGGGCTTCCATTTCATCAAGCCGCCGGCGCGCCTTGTTACTTGCCCGCTTCGAAGAAGAGGTAGGGCGTGACGTAGACGAAAGCGAAGAGGAAGAGCCACACCACGTCCACGAAGTGCCAGTACCAGGCGGCGAACTCGAAACCGAGGTGCTTCTTCTGTGTAAGGTTGCCGGCGTACATCCGGAACAGGCAGACGGCGAGGAAGATCGTGCCGATGACGACGTGGGCGCCGTGGAAGCCGGTGGCCATGAAGAAGGCCGAGCCATACAGCGTGCCGTCATACGAGAAGCCGGCATGGCTGTATTCCAGAACCTGCAGGGCGCTGAAGCCGAGGCCGAGCAGGACGGTGATCCAGAGGGCGAGTTTGGCGCTCTTCATGTCACCATGCTGCAGCGCGTGGTGGGCCCAGGTTACCGTCGTGCCGGAGAGCAGCAGGACGAGGGTGTTCATCAGAGGCAGGTGGAAGGGGTCGAACGTGGTCACACCTTCAGGCGGGAACTGCTTGAAGCGCTCGAGGCCTTCCTGGAAGATTGGGTTGGCCGAGTCCCAGGTGCCGCCGACGCGGGCCTGCGAGAAAATCGAGAATTCGAAGAAGCCCCAGAACCATGCGACGAAGAACATGATTTCCGAGACGATGAAGAGGATCATCCCGTAGCGCAGGCCGATTTCGACGACCGGGGTATGGTCGCCGGTGCGGCCCTCGTTGACGACGTTCGCCCACCAGCCGAACATGACCCAGATGATCATCGCGAAGCCGAGGGCCATCAGCCACCAGGTGCCTTCAGCCAGGCCGAAGAGGCCCTTCATGTAGACGACGGCGCCGACCGCGAGGGTCATCACCGCCAGCGCGCCGATCAGTGGCCAAGGCGACGGATTTACGAGGTGGTAGTCGTGCTTAACGTCGCCGCCGGACATCAATGTCAAATCCCCTGTGGAATCTCTGGTCTTTTGGGCTGTTTAACGTGCGCCCCGGCCACGTTGCAACCGATTCAGCCGGGTGCTGCCGAATTCGCCGCACCCTGCGGCCCCGGCTCGACCGCAGCCTGGTTGCGAGGACCTGAATAAGCCGAACTGTCAAAGAAAGTGTAGCTGAGCGTGATGGTCTCGATCCGGCTGGCCAGCCGGTCCTCCACGATGTCCGGCGAAATGAAGTAGACCACGGGCAACTTGCGCGTTTCACCCGGCCCGATGATGCGTTCCGAGAAGCAGAAACACTCCAGCTTGTTGAAGTAGGGTCCCGAATTGTGGGGGGTCACATTATAGCTCGCAATGACGCGCACTTCCTGCTGGGTAGGGTTGGTGACCTCATAAAAGGCCAGGCCGTGCTGGCCGATCTGGACGGTCTGGGTTGTCTGCAGGGCGCGGAACAACAGCGGCGCATCGGCGATATTGGCATCGAAGCGCACTTCGATCGTCTGGCCGAGAATCGCGGAAGGCGCCTCAGTCGCCACGCGGGTCGTGCCGCCGAAGCCCGTGACCTTGCAGAAGGCGTCATAGAGCGGGTCTGACGCGAAAGCGAGACCGAGCATCCCCAGCGTGCCGGCCGTGGCAATTGCTGCGATGGAACCATTGGAAAGGGCCATTACATGCGCTCCGACACGCCGATGCCGCCGTGCAGGCGGATGATTGTTGTGACCATGACAAGGGCGACGAACCCGACCAGCGCAAGGCCAAGCCAGAGGTTGCGCCGCTTGCGGGCCTTCAGGGCCTCGGCATCAAGTTGCGACACGGCGGAATCAGGCATTTCGGCCATTTCAGGTACCTATCAACGGAAAGTGGACTCCGGCCGCATGCTCGACGAGCACGGCGCCGAACAGGGCGAACAGGTAGAGGATCGAAAATACGAACGTGTTCTTTGCCAGTTTCATGTCGGTGCCGGAGGCGTTTGCATCGCCGGCGCCAGAGCGGGCAAGGCGGATGGCATAGGCAAGGAAAGCCGCGCCGAGGCCCAGCGCTGCCGCGCCGTAGATCCAGCCGCCAAGGCCGGTCGCAAGCGGCAGCAGCGAAACCGGCACGAGCACCAGCGTGTAAACAAGGATCTGCGAACGGGTGACCTTGGCGCCATGCGTGACGGGCAGCATCGGCACTGAAACTTTTGCGTATTCCTTGTGCGCCAGCAGGGACAGGGCCCAGAAATGCGGCGGGGTCCAGAAGAAGATGATGGCAAACAGGATCCAGGCATCGAGCGGCATGTTGCCCGTGACGGCGGCCCAGCCAATCACCGGAGGAAACGCCCCCGCCCCGCCGCCGATGACGATGTTCTGCGGCGTCGCCCGCTTCAGCCACATCGTGTAGATCACGCCGTAATAGAAGATCGAGAACGCGAGCAGGCCTGCGGCCAGCCAGTTCGAGGCGAGCCACATCAGCATCACCGACACGCCCGACATGATGAGGCCGAGCGCAAGCGCTTCGTCGCGGGGCACGGCGCCCGACGGGATCGGACGCGTGGACGTGCGCGACATCACGGCGTCAATGTCGGAATCGTACCACATGTTGATCGCGCCGGCAGCCCCGGAGCCGAGCGCGACCGCCAGCGTGGCGATCGCCGCCATGGCGGGATGGATGACAACTCCGGTCATGCTGGATGCCGCGACAAGGCCGGCGAAACCGGTGAACACCACCAGCATCATGATGCGGGGTTTCATCAGGTTCACGTAGTCGGCCGCAGTGGCGTAGCGTTTCTGCGGCGTGACGATGGCATCGGTCATGGTGTCGTGTCTCGGACTTCCGTTGGCGAAACGGCCCGCACGCCTTGCGCGTGAGGGCCGCCCCGGGGTTCAGTTCATGTCCGGCCCGGAGCGGTGGGCCGGGATCAGATCAGTGCCCGCCCTTGCCCGTGACAACGGGAAGTTCGTTGAACTGGTGGAACGGCGGCGGCGATGGCAGCGTCCACTCGAGCGTCGTGGCACCTTCGCCCCAGGGGTTGCCGCTGGTTGCCTTGCGGCGGCGGATGGCGGCTTCCGCGATCAGGATGAAGAAGATGATCGTCGCAACAAGGGTGATTGCATAGCCGATCGACGAGACGTAGTGCCAGGTCGAGAAGCCATCGTTGTAGTCGATGTAGCGGCGCGGCATGCCTTGCAGGCCGAGGAAGTGCTGCGGGAAGAACAGGACGTTCGATCCGATGAACATCAGCCAGAAATGCAGGCCGCCGAGGATGCTGTTATACTTCACGCCGAACATCTTCTCGAACCAGTAATACCAGCCTGCAAACAGGCCGAAGACCGCGCCGAGCGAGAGGACGTAGTGGAAGTGCGCCACGACATAGTACGTGTCGTGCAGGGCATGGTCGATACCGGCATTGGCCAGCACGACGCCCGTAACGCCGCCCACGGTGAAGAGGAAGATAAAGCCGATGGCCCAGAGCATCGGCAGCTTGAAGTCAATTGAGCCGCCCCACATCGTCGCGATCCAGGAGAAGATCTTGATACCGGTCGGCACCGCGATGACCATCGTGGCCGCCACGAAGTAGGCCTTCAGGTCGACGTTCATGCCGACGGTGTACATGTGGTGGGCCCACACGACGAAACCGATGACGCCGATCGAGACCATCGCATAGGCCATGCCGAGATAGCCGAAGATCGGCTTTTTCGAGAAGGTCGAGACAATGTGGCTGATGATGCCGAATGCCGGCAGGATCATGATGTAGACTTCCGGATGACCGAAGAACCAGAACAGGTGCTGGAACATGACCGGGTCGCCGCCGCCATTGGGGATGAAGAACTGCGAGCCGAAGTTACGGTCGGTGAGCAGCATCGTCAGCGCGCCTGCAAGCACCGGAAGCGCGAGGAGCAGAAGGACAGCCGTAACCAGCATCGACCAGGCGAACAGCGGCATCTTGTGCAGCGTCATGCCGGGAGCGCGCATGTTCAGGATGGTAACAATGAAGTTGATGGCACCGAGGATCGACGCGATACCCGCCGTGTGCAGCGAAAGGATCAGAAGGTCCATCGCCGGGCCCGGATGGCCGACGGTGGAGGAGAGCGGCGGATAGAGCGTCCAGCCACCGCCAAATCCGTTGCCGCCGGCACCGCCCGGAACGACCATCGAGATGCAGGCGAGGATGAAGGCGACAACCGTCAGCCAGAACGAGATGTTGTTCATACGCGGGAACGCCATGTCTGGCGCGCCGATCATCAGCGGCACGAACCAGTTGCCGAAACCGCCGATCAGAGCAGGCATCACCATGAAGAAGATCATGACGAGGCCGTGATAGCTGATCACGACATTGTAGAAGTGCTTGGCTGCCGTGACGGCCGCATCGCCTTCAAGGCCGAAGAAGCTGGTCTGTATCCACAGCATCGGCCCGATACCAGGCTCAGCCAGTTCCCAACGGATCAGGCCGGACAGGCCGTAGCCGACAATGCCGGCAATGATCGCAAACACGAGGTAGAGCGTGCCGATGTCCTTGTGGTTCGTCGAGAAGAACCAACGGGTCACAAAGCCGGGCTTGTGATCGTGGGCATCATGGCTGTGATCGAGGGCGACTTCATCCATAGGCATCGGAATTACTCTTCTTCGTGAAATCAGTTGGAGGAGGCAAACTGGGTGTCGGTTTCAAGCGCAGCAACTTCGCGCACCGAGGCAGCCGCCGCGTCAAAGTCACCGGTCTTCATGATCCCGGCCCAGCGGTCGAATTGCGCCTGCGATACGACGCGCACCTCGATCGGCATGAAGGCATGGTCGATCCCGCAGAGTTCGGAACACTGGCCGTAATACACGCCGGGCTCGTCTACCAGGAACCAGCCCTCGTTCAGGCGGCCGGGGATCGCGTCGGTCTTGACGGCAAAGGCGGGAACCGTGAACGCGTGGATCACGTCGGCAGCGGCCGTGTAGTAACGGATGTAGCGGCCGGCCGGGATCACCATCGGATAGTCGGTCGCCAGCAGACGCGGACCCGCATCGGTCGGATCGCTGGCGCGCCCCTTATGGATGCCGTTCGAGACAAACTCGAGCGCGGAGCCCGTGTCGTCCTTGATGTCCATGTAGGTATAGGTCCAGTTCCACTGGTTGCCCTGGATCTTGACGTTGACGAAGCCCTTCTCAGCGGCGTCCGGGAAATGGTTCCTGGTGTAGGCCAGATGCTCTGCGGTCCTGCCATTGGCGAGCAGCGATTTTGACGTCGCTGCAATCTCGCCGAGGTTGGGCGTGACGTTCTGATAGTAGAGGTTCGGGAACGAAAGGCTCGCAATGGCGACCAGGATCAGCGCCGGAACAACCGTCCAGATCACTTCGACTGTCGTGTTGTGGCTGAACTTGCGAGGGGTCTTGTTGGCCGCCTTGCTGTAGCGCACCATCACCCAGATCAGCAGTACGGTCACCAGCGCTGTGATCAGCGTTATGATCCAGAGCAGGACGTTGTGAAACTCGTGCACACGCTCGGCAATCCGGGTCGCTGCAGGCTGAAAATTGATCGCGCCATCTTCCGGCAGGGCCGCCCAGGCAGGCGAGGCGAACAGGCAGGCGGACAGGGCGGCAGTCAGGTGTCGCACGATAAAAAACCTCAGCTCCATTAGGATTCGGGGATTACCTATACCTTCCTCGTCCTTTACCCCAGACCTTTCCACGCTCAAAATTGTCGCAGCGCATCGCCGCACAGTCAGTTTTGTGCTATCTGCGGCGTCATGGATTATCAGGGAGAAGACCCATGTTCCGTGCCCTCATTCTGACGGCTGCAGTTGCAACCCTCGCCCCGATCGCCGGCGCCCAGGTAACGGTGATCGGCGGCGGCATAGCCCGGGAGTGCTACGAAGCCGTGAAATTCGACATCGGCCGCCCGGTTGATGCCGAGGCACTTTGCACGCGCGCCATCCAGCTCGAAGCGCTGAACTCGGCGAACAAGGCGGCAACCTTCACGAATCGCGGCGTGCTGCGGATGCGTCAGGGCAATTATGACGCTGCCCTGGCGGACTATGCCGCATCAAAGAAGATGAAACCCGGTACCGGGGCGACCTGGCTCAACGAGGGCGCAGCCTTCATATTCAAGAAGGATTTCAACTCGGCCCTCGTCTCCCTTGAAAAGGCCATCGAGTTGAATTCGGAAGACCTTTACGCCGCCTATTACAACCGGGCGATCGCCCGGGAGAATACGGGCGACGTGCAGGGCGCATACTACGACTTCCTGAAATCCAGGGAGCTGAACCCGGAGTTTGCAGCGACCGACCGGCAGTTGGCGCGCTTCACCGTGACCACGAATTGATCCGGCCGTTAATTCTTTATTCTTAATTGCAACTTTCCCGGATTCGCTGCGTTTGATTTCTGTGAATTCAACAGGAGAAACGAGGATGAAACTGGTTCTGCTCGCAGGCGCACTCGCAGCTATGGTTGTCTTGGCAGGTTATCTCGGACTGGCGCAGCAGATCGCTGACGGCTTCAGGCTGGTCTTCTTGGGCATGTCCGCGCTCTTCATTCTCGGCGCCCTGGCTGGCGGCATTCGCATCTCCGGTGCTCGCCGCCTTCCGAACCTTGCTGCCCGGGTTCGCCGGCGCGCCGCATGACAGGCTGAACCTTGCCGCTTGCAGCAAATCGCGGGCGGCCACATGTTGCGGGCATGACCGATACACCCCTGCCTTTCGATGTAACCGATGCCCTGCCCCTGCTCGCCGATGCGGCCAGAGGCGCTGATGATGCCGATCTCTACATCGAGCGTTCCCGTTCCGAGAGTTTCGTCTTCGACGATGGCCGGCTGAAATCCGCCGCCTATGACACCGACCAAGGGTTTGGCCTCCGGGTCGTCGCCGGGGAAGCGCAAGGCGCAGGCTACGCGTCACAACTGACACTTGACGCCATCAGGCGCGCGGCCGGCACTGCGGCCCAGGCAAAGCACGGCTATTCCGGCAGGCTCGCCGCCGGCCCGCAGCCCACGAACCGGCGCCTCTACGCGCCGATAGACCCGACGCTCAATCCCGCCTTCACCGACAAGACGAGCCTGCTCGCCGAGATCGACGCCTTCGCGCGCGCCACAGATCCGCGCGTGGTGCAGGTCTCCGTTTCGCTTTCGGGCAGCCATACCGAGGTCGACATCCTCAGGCCGGACGGCGCGCAGTTCCATGACGTGCGCCCGCTCGTCCGCCTCAACGTCTCCGTGACGCTTGAGGCAAACGGCCGCCGCGAATCGGCAGGCGCCGGCGCCGGTGGCCGCGCGGCCTACGACGCTTGGATCGAGCCCTCGCGCTGGCAAGCCATGGTGCGCCGCGCCATCCAGAAAGCCGAGGTGAACCTGCAATCCATCCCCGCCCCTGCCGGCGAGATGGAAGTCGTGCTCGGTCCCGGCTGGCCGGCCGTGCTGCTGCACGAAGCGGTCGGCCACGGCCTTGAGGGCGACTTCAACCGCAAGGGCACCTCGGTCTATGCCGGCCGTATGGGTGAACAGGTCGCCGCCAGGGGCGTCACCATCATCGACGATGGCTCGATCGATGCCCGGCGCGGCTCGCTGTCCTTCGACGACGAAGGCACGCCCACGCAGCGCACCGTGCTGATCGAGGACGGCATCCTGAAGGGCTACATGCAGGACCGGATGAATGCCCGCCTGATGGGCATGCAGCCGACCGGGAACGGGCGGCGCGAAAGCTACGAATCCCAGACGATGCCGCGCATGACCAACACCGTGATGCTAGGCGGAAACGATGACCCGAAAGAAATCGTCGCCTCGATAAAGCGCGGCCTCTGGGCCGTCGATTTCGGCGGCGGACAGGTCGACATCACCTCCGGCAATTTCGTGTTCCAGTGCACCGAGGCCTACCTCGTCGAGAACGGCAAGATCGTCGCGCCCGTGAAGAACGCCACACTGATCGGCCACGGCCCGACTGCCCTGTCGCAGGTCACGATGATCGGCAACGACTTCGCGATGGATGACGGCGTGGGCGTGTGCGGCAAAGCGGGACAATCCGTACCCGTCGGCGTCGGCCAGCCCACGCTGAAAGTCGGTTCACTGACGGTCGGCGGCGCGGGCTGACGCATCCGGAAATCGCCTGCGTATCACAGGCCTTGAGCTCGATCCTTGGCGCAGGCATCAAGCCCCTGGATGTTCGTGGGGTAGCCCCGTCATCCTCAGGGATAGCCGCGATGGACGGGCAAACCCCATCCATCCGGGGAAGCCCGGCGCGGGCCTGACCTGCGGTTTACCCCGCCCGGATCAGCCCGCTTTCTGCGCGGCCGCTTCGGCTTCCAGCGCAGATTTGCTGGCCAGACGTCCGGCTTTTCCGTGGCCCAGGTATTTCAGCAGGAAGCTGCCGAGGCCGAGCAGGATGCCGAGGATGATCGCAACGACACCGAGGCTCCAGAACACGTCCGAATAGGTTGCGAGCGCCTTGCCGGGGTCGAGCACCTGCCCGGCAACCGTATCGCTCGCGGTGAACTGGGCGATGAGGCCCGCAACATATTGTGCGAAGGCGGACGACAGGAACCAGCCGGCCATCATGAAGCTTACAACCGCTGCCGGCGACAGCTTGGTGATCATCGAGAGGCCAACCGGCGACAGGCACAGCTCGCCGGTTGTGTGCAGGAGGTACGCAAGCACAAGGAAGACCAGCGGCACGCGGTAGCTTTCATCCGCGAACTGAACACCCCAGACCAGAACCCAGAAGCCGAGGCCGACCTGCACTAGGGCCAGCGCAAACTTCAGCGCCGTGTTGGGATCTGCCTTGCGCGCGCCGAGCCAGGCCCACAGCGCGGCGAAGACGGGCGCGAACAGCAGGATGAAGCCGGAGTTGAAACTCTGCGTCTGCGCCGCAGTGACGGTCATGAAGCCCTCGTTCGGCAGCTGCGTGTTGCGTTCGGCAAACTGGTTCAGAGACGAGCCGCCCTGTTCGAACAGCGACCAGAAAACGACCGACATGAAGATCAGGAAGAGCGCGAGGATCAGTTCCTGGATTTCGCGAAGGTTACACTTCGTGACCATGAAGAAGATCAGGTAGCCGCCGAACAGCACGAGGCCGCTCATCAGCGTCAGGAAGGTGAACTGCGGTGTTTGCAGCAGGAACCAGACGGCTGCGACGCCCGGAATGGCGAGCAGGTAAAGCAGCCATTCGAAGGAGACCGGGCCGAATTTCTTCGCCAGCAGTTCCGGATCGGGCGGCGCGCCGACATGGTCCGGCAACTGGCGCGCTCCGGCGCTCCAGAAGGCCAGGCGCTGGCGCGTGAAGACCAGCCAGCCGAAGGCCATGCCCACGGCGGCGAGGCCGAAGCCCGCCCACCAGCCAACCGTCTGGCCGAGGTAACCGCACAGGATCGCTGCCCAGAAGGCGCCGAGGTTGATGCCGTAATAGTAGAGCGTGAAACCGGCGTCGCGGCGTGGATCATTGTCTTCGTAAAGCTGGCCGACGATCGAGGAGATATTGGCCTTGAGATAGCCGACGCCCATCACGATCAGCGCCAGCGCGAGGAACAGGATGTTCGTGTACAGAGGGTCGCGCACCGGTTCCGAAAGCGTCTCCATGACATTCGGGATGACGGTGGGTATCGGGCTGCCGTCTTCGAGGCCGGTAAAGGTGATGCCACTTTCCTCGTTCACATTTGCGCGGCAGCCATCATGGCTTTCTTCACCGCCAAGCAGGCAGCGCTGCGTGCCGGTCTCGATGAAGACCTGGCGCGCGCCGCCGCGGCCTTCGACCGCGAGATTGTATACGGAGCCGTTGACCGTCATCGTCTGCGTCGCCTGCGGCCCATGCAGACCCATGGTCAGATGGCCCGCAACGAGCAGCAGCGCGCCGAACGCGATGGCCTTGCGGTTGCCCAGATACTTGTCCGCGAGGAAGCCGCCGAGCAGCGGCAGCAGATAAACAAGTGCGGTGTAGGAGCCGTACTGGCCCTGCGCGGTGCGGTCATCGAACAGGAAGTGCTGGGTAAGGTAGAAGATCAGCAGGCCGCGCATGCCGTAGAAGGAGAAGCGTTCCCACATTTCGGCAAAGAAGAGGATATGCAGGCCCTTCGGATGCTGGCGCATCTGGTTGAATACCGGGATACAGGTCGCCAGCGTGATGATGATGCCCAGAACGATAACCAGCATGAACGGCTCCCCAGCGCGCTTCAGATGACACAGCTCGCCCGAGGCGGCTGGATTGTGTCAGAGGTTTGACCATGCCCCGGCAGAGGGCTCAAGGCGGTTTCTGCCGTTGTGCGAAATGCGCCTCGCACGCGAAAACAGTCCACACGCCAGCGGAGCAAGTTGTGGACAGTTTATGGACGGGGAAAGGCGCCTAGTGTTCCGGCGCAGAGATTATGACGGGTTAGTCTAAGCCGAGAATGGGCAGATCCTGGGGCAGGATGAGCAACTGTATGCTTCTGGCGACGCCGGGTTGCTTTTCGATCAATCCACTTTT
>Ga0163144_10019896_pt1 | contig 13465 bp, 11 predicted proteins | sample OliLak19BULKMAT1_FD_123175 | JGI IMG/M metagenome (GOLD analysis project Ga0163144, IMG submission 123175) | Freshwater microbial mat bacterial communities from Lake Vanda, McMurdo Dry Valleys, Antarctica - Oligotrophic Lake LV.19.BULKMAT1 | ecosystem: Environmental > Aquatic > Freshwater >... | reverse complement strand
TCCGACTCATGAACCAAGCAACCCACTTTAGTGGGTTTTGCAGTGCATTAGACGGGGGTTTTAACCCTCGGCGGCGGATTCACGATATATCCAATCATTTCACATTAGCCGTATGTTATAACAACGGCGGGCAGTATGTGGACAGCTTTCGCCGCAAACTTCTAACTGACAACTTCCAACTGGCAACTTCTAACGGGCAATTTCTAACTCACTACTGCAAACTGACGGCTCTAAGAGTAGACTCCAAACAGGTTTCGGCACGCGAAGGGTGGTCTTGTGGACGATGTTCAACGGATTGGCGTATTGGCACACCCGCTGCGCCCGCAAAGTTTTCCAGTCGCTCAAGAAATCGCCGCCAGCCTCGAAAAACGCGGGGCGAAGGCCGTCGTCGCCACCGAATGGACGGAAGCTGGCGTACAATCAATGTTAGGCGCAGTAGACCTCGCGGTTGCCATCGGCGGCGACGGGGCGATGCTGCGCGCAGCGCGGGCATGCGCGCCCTTCAAAGTCCCGGTCTTAGGCGTCAATATGGGGCAATTGGGTTTCCTGACCGAAGTCCGCGCCCCTGACCGCTGGCCGGAATACGAAACGCGGCTGCTGGGGCATGATTTTTGGATTGAACAGCGCATGATGCTGACGGTGAGCGTGGTGCGCGGCGGCCAAGTCTTGCAATTGGCGGACGCGCTCAACGATGTGGTCGTCAGCGGGGAAGTGGTTGGGCGGATGATTCAGTTGGAGACCTATATCGACGACCACTGGACGACCACCTATTACGCCGATGCGCTGGTGATTGCTACCGCTACTGGCTCAACCGCCTATGCGCTGGCGTGTGGTGGCCCAATTTTGCCGCCACAATTGAAAAATATCTTGGTCGTCCCCGCTGCGCCACACCTCAGCATGGACAGGCCGTTGGTCTTGAGCGAGGGCGCGACGGTAGAGGTCTTGCCGTCATCTGCCAACCGCACGGCCATCACCATCACGGCGGACGGCGCATCGGTGGCCGATTTACAGCCGGGAGACCGCGTGCGCGTACAGGCCAGCCAGCACAGCAGCCAGTTTGTGCGGATGCGCGAACGCAATTACTTTTATCGTTCGCTATTAGACCGTTTTGAACCGCGTGTCCAGCGCGGGCGGGACGAAACCTAAACGTTAGACATTTACAGTGGGAAGTTGGCAGTAAAATCGCATCTATATCTGACATAAAATCAACGTTTGGATGTAACACTGATGACTACTAACTGCCAACTTCAAACTTGGAGGTAAAAACATGACCGATGCGACAGACTATACGGAAGAATTGACCTATTGCGCTGTCCACCCTGACCGCGAGACTGGCCTACGCTGCAATAAATGTGAACGCTATATGTGCGTGCAATGCGCCGTCCAGACCTCTGTCGGCTACCGTTGTCGCGAGTGCGTCCGTCAGGTCGATGATAAATTCTTCACCGGGACGAACAACGACAACCTCATCGTCGGCGCGATTAGCGCGATAGGGACGGGCGTGGTCAGTTTCATCGGCGTACAATCTTTCATTGCCTATCAGATTTTGGCCGCATTTTTTATCGCGCTCGTACTGGGTGGGGTGTTGGCCGAATTTGGATTGCGGGCGGTACAACGTCGGCGCGGGCGCTATTCCCCCATCGTGGCGGGCGTCTCATCGGCTGTCGGGGGATTGCTTGGCGCGATGCTGGCTGGCTTTCAACTCCAGTTCCTGATACAAGGCGGGGGCTACGGCGTCCCTATCATGATTGGGCTTATCGCCTTTTTGATTTATCGACGTTTTCAATATAAGTAACGGCAGGGCGTGCAATGCTCGAAGAACTGCGAATCCAAAATTTTGCCATCATCGACCAGCTAGAACTGGGATTCGCGCCGGGGTTAAACGTCATCACAGGCGAAACGGGCGCGGGCAAGTCAATCATCATTGACGCGGTAGAACTGTTGCTGGGCGGACGCGCCGACCCGGGTTTTGTGCGCGGCGGGGCGGAAAAATCGGCCATTGAGGGGATTTTTGCCCTGAAAGGCTTCAGCCGTGGCCTCGTATTGCCCATCCTCAAACGCGAGGAACTTCTATCCGATGGCGGCGAGGATTATGTCTCGCTGTACCGCGAAGTCCGCAGCACCGGGCGCAGCGTGGCGCGGGTCAACGGCGTCACGGTCACGCTGGATGTATTGCGCGAAGTCGGGGCGGCGCTGGTCGATATCCACGGCCAGAGCGAACACCTCTCGCTGCTCAACAGCCGATTCCACCTCGATTTGATTGACCGCTACGCCGAGTTGATGGGCGTGCGCGAGGCGATGTCCAAAGTCGTGGCCGACCTGACCGAAATTCGCCGCGAGATGCACACCCTCCAATCCGATAAAGATGCGTTGGAGCGCCGCGCCGACCTGCTGCGCCACGACATCAGCGAAATTGACGCGGCAGAGATTGAGCTAACCGAGGAGGACGACCTTAAGGCCGAGCGACTCCGTTTGTCTAACTCCGAACATCTGGCGACCTACGCAGCGCAAGCCGTTACGCTTCTCAGCGCAGAAGGCGCGGACTTGCCGGCTGTTGACCGCTTACAGCAAATCTCCCAAGCGCTCTCAAAATTGGCCGCGATTGACTCCTCACTGGCCGATTGGGCAGAAATCGCTGAGGCGATGGCGGTTCAGGCGCAAGATATGGCGCTTGATTTGGCTGATTACGCCGAGGCGGTGGAATATAACCCCAACCGCCTGAATCACATCGAGGAGCGCCTAGAGTTATTCGGCAAACTCAAGCGACGCTATGGCGGCACATTGCAGGCCGTCCTCGCCTACGCAGACAAGGCGCGGGATGAACTGGACAGCCTCGAAAATAGCGATGAGCGACTCGAAACCCTCCGCAAACAAGAACACGCCTTGCTCGTCCGTGTCGGTGAATTGGGGGCGAAAATCAGCAATCACCGCCAGATCGCCTCTAAGCGTTTGAGTAAAGCGGTCATGCGCGAGTTGGCAGATTTGCGGATGGAACGCGCCCAATTCGACGTCGGAATCACCCAAACCGAAGAACCGCACGGCTGTTACATCGGAGACCGGCGGCTGGCGTTCGATTCTACCGGCATCGACACGGTGGAGATGTTGCTGGCGGCCAACCCCGGCGAGCCGTTGCGCCCGCTGGCGAAAGTCGCCTCTGGCGGTGAGGCGGCGCGTATCATGTTGGCGCTCAAGCGCGTCTTGACCGCCGCCGACCACACCCCGACCCTCATCTTTGACGAAGTAGACCAAGGAATCGGCGGGCGAATCGGGACGGTGGTCGGGGAAAAACTCTGGACTCTGACGCACGGGCATCAGGTTTTGGTCGTGACGCATCTCCCGCAATTGGCGGGCTTTGCGGACAAGCATTATCACGTCAAAAAGGTGGCGTCTGGGGATCGCACCACGACTCAAGTCACGGCGCTGGATGATGAGAACGCCCGCATCACCGAACTGGCCGAGATGCTCGGCTCGGTGGGCGAAAGCGGCAGACAATCCGCCCGTGACCTGCTCTCCGAGGCGCGTGCGCGTAAACTTCAGGTCACTGAGGGGTAAAATGGATTTCCTGAAAGATACTACTTTTGACGGCGCGGTCTTCAAAAGCCTTCAGCACCCGAAAGTTAAAATCGAGTCCAAAGCGTTTTTTGAAGTCGATTTCGTGAAATGTGCTTTTCAAGAGGCCGCGTTCATCAACTGCCGATTCGTCAATTGCACCTTCAAAAAATGCGCGCTCAATATGCTCAATGTGATGCACTCACAATTCTCAAATGTCGTGTTTGAGGAATGTCAGGCGGTTGGGATTGATTGGACAAAAGCGAAATGGGATAAAGGCGCGTATCTGAGGGCGATTCACTTCATAGACTCCACCCTAAATTATTCTTCACTATTCGGCCTCAAACTCCACGCCCTAAAGATGATTGGATGCGTCGCTCGTGAGGTCGATTTTGGCGGCGCAGACCTGACCGAAGGCGTATTTACGGGGACGGATTTCGCGGGCAGCATCTTCACGAAAACCAACCTGACCGAAGCCGATTTCGTCGGGGCGCTGAGTTACAACATCCCCCCGCAAGACAACATCATTAAAAAGGCCAAGTTTTCGCTCCCAGAGGCGATTTCGCTCTTACACAGCCTCGGCATCACGCTGGTTGATTCCGACGGCTCGACCTCATAATCTATTCTTTGCCTGATGCGAACAACGCCCCCAGCACGATTTCCGCGCCTAATACGGGAGACGTGAACGACTCACCGTCACCATACCCGCCCAAGCGAACATATTTACCGTCGGTCAACGTCCAGACTTCCATATATTGCGCGTCTGGGTCAGCCAGCCAATATTCGTGGACGCCGTGGCGCTCATACAGTTCAAATTTGGTCACGCGGTCACGCCGCTCTGAGGATGCTGAGATGATTTCAACCGCGAGTTCCGGCGCACCGATAAGGATGCGGCCTTTGCGTGTACAGTTGCCTTCCGGCGAAAACCACAACACATCTGGCTGCACCGTATTATGCGCATCAAGCTGCACATCGGCGGGAGCCATGACAACCATCCCGTGCTTCATTATTTGACGAATCAGGCTATATAAGCTTCCAGCAATCAACTGGTGTCCAATATCGGGTGCGGGACTCATCTCTAGTTCTCCATCTAATAAGTCCATCCGGTCAAGCGTCTCCGGCAAGGCGAGAAATTCTGCGCTCGTCATTTTGGGCTTTGTTTGAGGATACTGTACGCTGGGCGCAACCATCGGATAAGACCTCCGCAGCAGATTTTTTTCTGATAAGGATAGTATAACATGCAAGGCGGATAGGTCGGTGGTGTGTCCCTACAAACCACACGATATGGGCGCACAGACGGGTGCGCCCAACCGAAATCAGCTATGGAGAGGGTGTTTTTATTTCGGACGCGAAGAATTATTCGCCTAGCGTCAGGGTGGCGCGTAGCACATACGACCCGCTGGCGCTGATTGTGGTGCTGGCGGTGGCAAACCGAATCAGTTTCGAGAGGCGGTCTAGCCCGCGCATTATCATCACCACCTCGTCCTCAGATTGGATGGTTTGAGCGCGGGCGGCGGTTTGGCGGCCAAAATTGAACTCTTGCTCAATCCCATCAAACACGCTACCACCGACTGATGCCCTCATCAGCCCAACCGCACTGAGCGCCCCAGCCGAAGTCAGCGTCGCGCCGTCGCTATACCAAACCGAGGTCGCGCCCGGCAGCACATACGCGGTGCTTTCGGCATAGAGCGGGTTGGTGGCGAGGCCGCCGCTATTGTTCACGATGGACTCAACGGCTGCGAATGTGCCGAACACAAATACGTCGTCATTCGCGCCAAAACCGAGGGCAAGGTTCAACGTTTGGCCGTTGTTCCCTGTCGGGACATTGATTTCGATGCGGGTCAGGTCTGTACCATTGACGGTTTGGACTGAAAGCGCCACGCCCGGCTGACTGCCGATAATGCTCCCCAATAGGCTGGCGATTTTATCCGAGAATTTCTTGGCGAGCGTCGCGTCGGTGGCTTGAATCACCATACCAAAATCGAGCGCCCCTGCGAGGGCTTCGGGATTCTGATTTAGGATGGCTTGCAATAGCACGGGCATGTCTGCACGAGCGAACAGCGCATAATCCCCTTGCGTCCAAGCCAACAGGTCATCAAGGCTGAGGTCTATCGAGGCCAAACCTTGCTCAATTTCGGCGCGGGCGTTGGGGTTGTCTCCCCCCTCTGCTATCGTGATGATGCTGTTGAGCAATGCGCTGAGATTGGTCGCGTGAACCACGGCGGTGCTGTTGGCCGGGACATGGCGCAAGAAGGCTGGGTCAATCGCCTGTGACGGTTGGGCGGGCGTGGTCGGGACGGCCACAGCGTCTAAGGTCAGGGTTTTGTCGTTCAGAATCGTCCCAGCAATTAGGATGTCGCCCGTAAATACGTCTTGGCTACCGCTGTTCTGGTTGATCACATCTTTGCTGAGATACGCCACAAGGTTGTAACCATCAGCGGGCAAATCGGCTACCGCATTGGCAAAAGCGGACGCATCCGACAATTTGGGGTAATCGCCACTGCCGATCAGGTTTGCATCGGCTGTGGTGACGATGAGCATGTCATCCGACAACAGGAAATGAGTCTCCTGATTGTCTTTCGCTTCATAAATGATGAATGGGCCGGCTGTGCCGACGCCTTGAATCACTCCACCGGCCATGCTGATGATGTCCAGCACGCCATCTTTGTCCGCGATGGGCAGATAGACGGTGAACGTCTCAACGTCATTACTATCGCGAGTGGTGCTGATGGCAAGCGTATCGCCCATCAACGCCAAGACCTGATCGACTTGTTCAGGGGTGACATTGCTCTCAATCTGAGTCCCAATCAAGTCTTGTAGGCGCGGGATGCTCTCAACTGGCAGGCCAATCTCTTGTGCGGCGTTAGTGACCAGCGCCACCAGTCCGTTGAGAGTAGTGAGATAGGCATCATCAATTCGGATGCTCATATAGACCTCGGCGTCAGCTGGGGTCAGGGCTGCCAGCGCGAATACATCTGGCTGGGGGGCTTGGGCGGACAGCGGTGTGAGACTGAAGACGGCCAACAGCGCCATCACGAGGAAAAGGGCTAGTTTACGCATGATACGGCTCCTGAACGATACGAGAGGCTTGTATTGGATTATAGTACAATCACGGTCATGCCGATTTACAAACGACCATCTATTTCTTGTACGATACTTTCATCAAAATTGTTGCAAAAGAATTCAGCCAAAAAACCAACGATTAAGCGTTGAAACCCAAACCGCGTTACAATCGTTTTGTGAAAACACGCACAGGAGGTGACGCGATGGCTTGGGATGTTGTGACGTTGGGGGAGGCGCTTATCCGCCTGACGCCGCCGACCATGCGCCGCTTGGATGACGCCGCCTCATTTGAGGTCGATGTCAGCGGTAGCGAGGCCAATACTGCCGTCGGGTTGGCGCGGCTGGGCAAGTCGGTATTGTGGTTGTCACGCTTGACCGATAACCCGCTGGGGCGACATATCACGCGCCGTCTGTCAGGCTTGGGGGTCGATACCCAACAGGTGGTATGGACGGAAAAAGACCGCGTGGGCGTGGTCTATCAAGAAGAAGTCGTGCCGCCGCGCAGCGCCCGCGCCGTATATGACCGTAGCGGTAGCGCGATGAGCCGTATCCGCCCCAACGAATTGCCCGCGCCGACTTTTGCGCCCGATAACGCCCGGATTCTGCACCTGACCGGCATCACGCCCGCCCTGAGCAGCCCCGCCAACAATACCGCCCTGCACGCCCTCAAACGTGCCGTCGAATCCGGCTGGCGCGTATCCTTTGATGTGAATTATCGCCCCCACCTGTGGTCATCGGATGACGCCCGCGCTGGGGTTGAGCCATTCCTACGCGCCGCCGATGTCGCTTTCATCTCGCGCACAGACGCCCGTGCGGTCTATGGCCTCGCAGAATCACTGCCCGCCCAGCGCGTGCTGGACACGGTAGCGGCCTATTATCCACAGGCGATCTGGGTGCTGACGTTGGGCAGTGGCGGCGCCATCGCCCGCGAGCGCGACGGCAAGATTTATAAGCAAGACGCGCTCAAATGCACCGACATCAGCCAGACCGGATGCGGCGGGGCGTTCAGTGCGGGATTTTTGGCCGCCCATCTCGACGGCGCAAGCGCCTCTGACGCGCTGAAATGGGGCTGTGCCGCCGCCGCGCTCAAACGCGCCACCCCTGGCGACCTGACCACGATTGAGAAATCCGATCTCTTGCGCTTGGTTCAGGGCATTAAGTAGTCAGCGCCGCCCGTAGTTCAGACAACGACGGCGCGTAGTTGCCGATATGCCGGACGACGATTCCGCTGGCGGCATTGGCGATTCGCGCCGCGTCTGAGAGTTCTGCCCCGGCGCACAAGGCGAGAGTCACCACCGCAATCGCGGTATCGCCCGCGCCCACGGTATCAAACACATCCTCAACCCTCGGCGCGGGGACATGCCCCGCCCCGCCTTTAGCATCTGCCCACGTCACGCCGTCCGCGCCACGGGTAATCATCATGCCGCGCCGCAGCATAAGACGCTGACACAACTCGTGCGCCGCCGCCGCAAATTCGGTATCGTCGGTCAGCGTCCGCCCCAGATAGGCGGCGGCTTCATCGGCGTTGCACTTCATCAGGTCGAATCCGACATATTTATCGAAATCGCCTTGCGCGTCCGCCGCCAAAATCGCGCCCGGAGAGGCGGCGCACGCACGCATCCCGTCGATGAGGTCAGGGGTCAAGCTGCCGGTGCGGTAATCACTCAGGAGCAGGGCGTCGGCGTAGCGGGCTTTACGCGCCACCGCGTCGATGATGCGATTGGTCGTCCCAGCTGAGAGTGCGCCGCGCCCGATGCTATCCAGTCGCGCCACCTGTTGCGGGAAAGTCGTGCCGATACGCGCCATAATGCGCGTCTTAACCGTCGTCCCGCGTTCTGGGTCAGCGATCAGTCCACCGGATTCGACGCCGTGGGCGGTCAGCGCCGCGCCGAGTCGTTGGGACGGCTCATCTGCCCCGACCACGCCGAACAGTGCGGCTTTCGCGCCGAGCGCGGCGGCATTGACGGCGGGATTGGCTGCGCCGCCGGGGACAGCGCGGCGTTCTTGCACTTCTAATACCGGAATCGGCGCTTCCCGCGAGAGGCGGTCTGCACGTCCGATGATGTATTCGTCAAGGATAGCATCGCCAATCACCAGCACGCGCAGGCGGGCGAATCGAGTCAAAATGTCATGGTCGGTCATGTGAGGTATCCCTTAGCACAGGCGGGTTGGCAAACGAACCCCTATAGGATGTCTGTACATTCTAGCAGTTTTTTCGACCTAGCAACCTTGCGTGTTGAGCCAACTGAGCGCGGCATTCAGCGCCGGGTCGGACGGTGTGGCGTGGCGCGTCCAATCCAAGACAATCGGCTGGTCAGGGATAAGTCCATCTGGATAGGTGCGCCCGTTTCGGTCTGTCAGGTTGGTACGCGCAATCCACATCGAGCCGCCATCATATAAGGTATAGAAGCCCAAAAATGAGAGCATCCCCGCCGTCTGTTCCCCGAAAATCCGCACCGAACGCGAGTCATCCCCCAGCAACATGACCGCCGAAAACTCGCCCATGCTGGCGGTAGCGCGACTGGTCAATACCGCGACGGGCAGGGTCGCATCAATCACGGCTGGCACGTCAGGGCGAAGCCGCCCGTTACCCGTAATCGCCTCTCCGAGGATTTGCGCGTCGGCAGACTCATAGCGCCCGAACCCGACGTACATCCCTTCCGGGCGATAGGCCGTGCCGAACAAGCTATCTCCGACCAGCGGCATCATCGGCAATAATACGGGGAAGGCCACCCCGCCGCTGTTGCGCCGCACATCCAAGACATAACCGCAGGTCGGCGCTTCAGCCACCGCCGCGCTCAGGCGGGCGTGGGCGTCGGTCAGCATATCGTTGTATTCCCGGCTGTCGATTCCCGTCCCATACGTCCCGAACGTCTCCAGATAGACCACGCCCCGCGCCGGACGGTTAATCACTGGCGACAGCAAATCATAATAGCCGCCCGAGTCGATGGTCAAGCTGACCATCTGTCCCAGTCGTCGCGCCGTGACCGCGTAAGGGACGCTCACCCCGTCGTCGAGTCCGTTGTCCAGCCGCGCTTGCAGGTCATACAGGCGGACGCCGTTAATCGACTCGATGCGGTCTCCGATTTGTAAGCCGCCGCGCTCGGCGGAACTGTTGGGGTAAACCAGAAAAACTGTGCCGTCACGGGTATAACGTGCGCCCAGCCCGACCAGCGGCCAGACTCGCCCGCCGCTTCCGGGGCGGAATAACTGGCTGTGACTGTCGCCGCCCTGAGTCCCCATCCGGCGCATGGTGGTTTCGATGCGGTCATAGGCGACTTCCAACGGCGTATTGTCCGCGAGGCCGGTCAGCGCGTCGAGTCGTAAAGTCGCCCAATCGACGCGGGAGGTATACAGGTATTCGGCCTGCAAGAGGTCTAACGCGCCTTCGATGAACTGCGGCGCGGTCAGCGATTCTGGAAAGTGGATGCTGTTTGCGATGGAGTCGAGCTGGTCGGGCGAGCCAATCACCCATACCGCGTCGAAACGCCCTGTCCCGCGTGTAATCGCTTGCGACAACGGGACGCGCACGGCGGCCTCATGGTCTGAGGGCGGGTTTTGCAGCGCGAATTGGACGAACCCCGCCTCGCCCGCGTATGTGATGCGCCCGTCGTTCTCAAGCGCGGGCTGGGGTCGCCAATCCGACGGCAGCCGGACGCTCATCCGCAGTTGATGGATATAGCGCGTGGTGGACGGTGCATCTTGCGCGTGGACGGGCGCGAGTCCGATTAAGAGCAGTAGGAATACGCTAAAATATCGCATCACTCATCACTTCCAACTCATCACTCCGCAAAGGATACCAGATGCGCCCCGACGTTATCCGACGTTTGAACGCCGTGAATCGGGCGTTTTATGAAACCATCGCGGGAGATTTCGATGCGACTCGCCAAACGCCGTGGGCGGGGTGGTTTCCGTTGCTACCCCATCTTAACGGAGTCAAGCGCGTCTTAGATGTCGGGTGCGGCAACGGGCGATTCGGGCTGTTCCTACGGGAGCATATCGGGGAGTCGCTGGTGTATCACGGGGTCGATAACAGCGCGAAATTGTTGGAATACGCCGAATCTGCTCTTTCTCATCCCTCCTCGCTCATCCCTCATCACTTTTTCCTCCACGACATCATCGACTCCCCACTCCCCCCAAATTTGACCGGCTATGACGCGATTGGGCTGTTTGGGGTGCTGCATCACATCCCCGGCTTCGAGACGCGGCTGGCGTTGATGCGCGACCTCGCGGCGCGTCTGAATCCGGGCGGGATTCTGATGGTCGCGGCGTGGCGATTCTTAGATGACCCAGCCTTACGCGCCAGAGTCACGCCGTGGCCGGACGACCTCGCGGGGGAGGTCGAATCCGGTGACGCACTCTTGGATTGGCGGCGCGGACAGAAGGCTCTACGCTATTGTCACCATTGCGACGACGCGGAATTTGACGCGCTGATGGCGGAATCGGGCTTGACGTTGGAATCGCGCTATTTCGCGGATGGGGCGTCGGGTCGGATGAATCTGTATGCGGTGGGGCGGAAAAGCTAAGCGACTAGATGTAGTACAAACAAAACCCCCTCTCCGCGCTGGAGAAGGGGTTTAGGGCGAAACGCTAGGTTTTGCTGTTATATCTCGTTGATGACCGTCATGACCATCGGGCGACGGCGGGTTTCGCTGTAGAACATCTTCGACAACATCTCGTTGAGGATGTCGCTACGGCGACCATTCAGACGCCCATTCGACAGCGTGTCATTGACCACCATCTTGAGTTGGCGCATCAAATCGGGATTATCGGCTTGGAAGGCGAAACCCTTGCTGACGATTTCCGGGTTTCCCTTGAGGCCGCCGTTGCGGTCAACGTTCAGCACGACCACCACGAACCCGTCACGACTGAGGATTTCGCGGTCACGGATGACCGCGTGGCCGATGTCACCGACGCCGCTACCATCCACGAACACATAGCCGCCAGGGATACGGTCAACCTTGCGGATGCCTTTGCCGTCGATTTCAATGACTGTGCCGTTTTCGGCGATGATGACATTCTCCTCCGGGATGCCGGATTCGATGCCCAGATTGGCATGCGCCTTGAGGTGGCGCAATTCGCCGTGGACGGGCATGAAATATTTCGGCTTGACCAGATTCAGCATCAAGCGCATTTCTTCTTGGCTACCGTGACCGCTGACATGGACGGGCAAAATCGGGTCGTAAATCACGTTCGCGCCGCGCCGCATCAGTTGATTGATGGTGCGATAGACCATTTCCTCGTTGCCGGGGATGGGGTGCGAAGACAACACAATCGTATCGCCCGGCTCGACCTCTAATTGACGGTGGCTGCCGTTGGCGATACGCGCCAAGACTGCCGACGGCTCGCCCTGTGCGCCCGTCGCCATAATCACGATTTGCTCGTCGGGGTAATGGTCGATACGCGCCAAATCGACAAACAAGCTGTCTGGGACTTTCAGGATGCCGAGTGTGCGGGCGATACGGGTGTTGTTGGTCATGCTATGACCGGCAATCGCCAGCTTGCGCCCGTACTTGATGGCGGCATTAGCGACTTGCTGGATGCGCGAAATCAACGAGGCAAATGTGCCGACGATGATGCGGCCTTTGGCCTCGCGGAATACTTGGTCGAACGCGCCGTCGATAATCGCTTCTGAGGGCGTCCAGCCGGGGCGGTCTGCATTGGTGCTGTCAGACATCAACAGCAATGCGCCGTCCTTCTGGAAACCAGCGAGGCGGGCGTAGTCCGCCGGTTGACCGTCTACCGGGGTGTGGTCGAACTTGAAGTCACCGGTGTGGACGATTGGCCCCCACGGGGTATGGATTCCGAAGCCGACGCATTGCGGGATGCTGTGGTTGACGTGGAAACTATCGACCACGAACGGCCCGACTTTGATTTGGTCGCCTGCGTTGAATACATTGATTTGTGTGTGTTGGGTCAGGCGGCCTTCGCGCAGCTTGTTCTCCAACAGGCCAGCCGTCAGCGGCGTGGCGTAGATAGGCGTGCCTTGAAAGGCGTCGATGACGTGTGTCACCGCGCCAGTGTGGTCTTCATGACCGTGAGTATAGAGGATGGCGTGGAGCTTGAGGTCACGCTTCTCACGGACGCGCTGAACCAAATAGTTGAAGTCGGGGATGATGTAATCCACGCCCAGCATATCATTGGCGGGGAACATCAGGCCGGTGTCGATGATGATGGCGTCGTTGCCCATCTCGAACACGGTCATATTTTTGCCGATTTCGCCCATGCCGCCGAGCGGGATAATCCGCATCTTGGGGCCTTTGTTGTCGGCTTGGGTCTTGGCGGCGGGTTTCTGGCCGCTACGCTGTCCGCCCCGTTGACCAGACCGTTGTCCGCCAGTGGTCTTGGGGGTTTTAGGGGTGTTATCCCCCTGTGAGATGTTGTTGAATGAGTCTTTTTCTGACATACGAAACTTCAGCCCTGCGCGTGAATCGCGGCGGGCTTATCGTCCTTTCTTCTTGCAATGCCGATAGTTTGTTACGTGTTCGCATCAAAACGTCCGGGGCTTTGCCCGCTTAGACGTGAGTGGATAGAGTTGGGTGAGGGCGCGCAGTGGCGCACATCAAGTTCTTGAAAGTATACCACATTTTACAATTAACAATTGATGCGTGTTCTATAGGAAAAAGATGAAGGGAGAGCATAATTTTACATGGTCTGAACAGGAGCTAACTTGAAATACAATCCTCATATATTCATTACGTTCGTAAAAATCGAACATATATTATAAAATGGTAACTACTCAGCCCCTATTTGAGGGGAAAACAGGATTTTGACCGGTACTCAGCCCAATCATCTGAGGGGAGAACTTCCCCACGAATCAGCCAATTTGACGCTCTACATCATCAAATTGAGG
>Ga0163144_10019893_pt1 | contig 13467 bp, 8 predicted proteins | sample OliLak19BULKMAT1_FD_123175 | JGI IMG/M metagenome (GOLD analysis project Ga0163144, IMG submission 123175) | Freshwater microbial mat bacterial communities from Lake Vanda, McMurdo Dry Valleys, Antarctica - Oligotrophic Lake LV.19.BULKMAT1 | ecosystem: Environmental > Aquatic > Freshwater > Lake... | reverse complement strand
CTCGCCCGGCAGGTTCAACCTTCGCGGGATGTCACGAAGATTCGTGAGCAACTCGCTCTCGTATCCGAAATGGTCGAAGCCTTGCTAGCCAATCAGGCCCCTCCGTTCGGAGGAGTCCACGATATTCGCATGGTCGTTCGCCGGGCCGCGATTGGCACCATGCTCACGGCCGAGGAGCTTCTGCTGGTGGCCGAGACGTTGATCGCGACCGGAACTTTTTATCGCTACCGAATGCGGCTTGACGGCAAGCTAACGCGACTCGTCGAAATGCTCGCTCCAATCGAGGATCTAGGCCCAGTCGGCAAAACCATCACGGGCACGATCGATGGCCGGGGCCATGTGAAGGATTCCGCGAGCCCGGACTTGGCCGAGGTTCGGCAGAAGTTGGCTGCGATCGATGAACGCGTTCAAAATGTGATCAAGAAATTGCTACGCGATCCGCAACTTCGAGCAATTCTGCGTTACGGGAATGCCACGGTGAACGGCGATCATTACGTTTTGCCCGTGGCCGCGAACCATCGGACGAAGATCCCCGGCGTCGTTCATCGCACGAGCAGTACGGGCGAGACCGTGTTCATTGAGCCAGCGGCCGTGGCCTCGCTTTCGGCGGAGCGTACTGTCCTGAAAGGTGAAGAAGATCGGGAAGTCCGTCGAATTCTCCGCAAGCTGAGTGCGGAGATTGGCCGCTGGTCGAGGCACATTGAAGGAGCAATGAACGCGATTGCATTGACCGATCTCGTTAACGCCAAGGCCCGGTTTGCGCGAGAATTCGATATGTACGCCCCGGAAGTGAATACCGAAGGCCGGCTCTGGCTTCGCTCAGCCCGGCACCCGATCCTGGAGCATTTGTTTCGAACCAAGGAGACGCAAGCGGAAAGACAGGTTGTCCCGATCGAAGTCCGACTCGGCGTCGGCTTCAACATGCTTGTGATCACCGGGCCAAATACGGGCGGCAAGACTGTTACGCTCAAGACGACTGGCCTGCTTTCAATCATGGCACAAAGCGGGATGCACATCCCGGCTAACGAAGGGAGCACGGTTCCGGTTTGGTCGCACGTGTTGGCGGACATTGGCGACGAGCAGAGCCTGGAACAATCGCTTAGTACATTCAGCTCGCATATCTCGCGAATCGCCACGATTTTCGCGACGGTCGACGAGCATAGCCTCGTGCTGCTGGATGAACTCGGGGCCGGCACTGATCCGACGGAAGGGGCCGCTCTGGGCCGGGCGATTCTGGACCAACTCGACAAGGTCGGTTGTCGAGCGATCGTGACTACACATCTTGGTGATTTGAAGACCTATGCGTTCTCGAACGACCGAGCAGAAAACGGGGCCGTCGAGTTTGACCTCGAAACACTACGGCCCACGTATCGCCTGCACATCGGCCAGTTCGGCATGAGCAACGCTTTGCGAATTGCTCGACGTCTGAAGCTGCCGAAGGAACTTTTGCAGCGGGCCCGCAAATATCTGAAACGTCGCCAAGGAAAGACCGGCGAACTTTCGCGCCTGCAACAACTTCGCGAGGAGGCCGAGAAAGCCCGCACCGAAGCCCTTGCTCACCAACACGACGCCGATCGCCAACGCGAGGACTATGAAAGGCGACTTGCCGAACTGGACAAAAGGCAAGTCGAAGACGCGAAGCTCAACGAATGGCGATCGCGACTGCAAGCGGGCGATTCGGCCTGGTCGCCGAAGTTCGGCAAGCAAGGAAAAATAGCCCGCGTGAACCAGGCGAAGGGGACGCTATTCCTCAGCATCGGCATCGGCCAATGGGAAGTGTTCTTGAACGAGGTATTGCCCGAAGAGCCCAAGACACCTTGATCGTTCGACGCTCTGCGGCGATTCGACCAGAGTCACATGGCATACCATATCTTGAGGCATCCTGCCGCATCGCCGCGGAGCGGCGAACCAATCGTTCGACGCAGAGCGTCAAACGATGAAGCACTTTCTCCCCTGGAGGGCGATCCATGACTCAGTCTGTTTCTCGTCGCGAAATGCTGGCCGCCGGAGCTGCTGTCGCTGTTACTGGCTTGGTTTCCGCGCATGAAAAGAAACCCATCATGAATAACCGCATCAAGCAGTCGATCTGCTCGTGGTGTTTCACCTCCGCGGGCGAGAAGTGGTCGCTCGACAAACTTTGCGAGATCACGAAGGAATTGGGCGTTTCCTCGGTCGAGTTGCTGACCCCCGATCGATTCGCTCCCCTGAAGAAGCACGGCTTGACCTGTGCGATATCCTCGAACACCATGCCTGGCGGATTCAAGACCGGCTTCAACAATCTGAAGTATCACGACGAACTCGTCGAGCGCACCAGCAAAATAATCGACGAGTGTGCCGAGTTCGGCTGCAAAAGCGTGATCGCCTTTTCCGGTTTCAAGTGGAAGGATCCGAACGATCCCAAGAGCGGCGAGATTTCAATGGCCGAGGGAGCCGAGAACTGCGTGAAAGGTCTGAAACGACTTGCGGCTCGAGCCGAGAAAAAGGGCGTGACCGTTTGCATCGAGCACCTCAACACGCGGGACGATAGCCATCCGATGAAGGGGCATCCCGGCTATCAGGGCGACGATCTCGATTGGCTGGCAAAGATCGTTCGCGACGTCGGCTCGCCACGAGTGAAGTTGCTCTTCGACATCTACCATGTGCAAATCATGCACGGCGACGTGATTCGCCGGCTCGAGCAATGCAAGGACATCATCGGACACATCCACACGGCCGGGAATCCAGGCCGAGGCGAACTGGATGACACGCAGGAAATCAACTATGCGCCGATCATGAAAAAGCTGCTTGCCATCAAGTACGAAGGATTCGTGGGTCAGGAATTCATTCCGACGCGCGATCCGAAAGCGGGGTTGATCGAGGCGCTGCGGGTTTGCGATGTGTAGGTTAGCGATGTGGGAGATTTTCGATGGCCGAGGAACGCGACACTCTTCGTGACTGGCATCGGCTGTTCGGCTTGCTGTTGACGGACTTCTTCACGGACACACCGTTCGATGTCGAGATCGAAAGTGATTTGTCCCTCCAGCAGCAATTCCTGGACGTGGTAATCGTTCGCAGACGAACGGGAACAAGCGTTCCGCCCATGCCCGATGGCATGGAGATCTTGGGCGATCACAACTTGATCACGTTTAAGTCACACCGAGAAACGCTCGATGCTTGGGCGATGAAGGAGTTGATTGGGCATTCGGTCGCGTATCGCAAGCTCGTGAGCGAATCTCCGACGAGGTTGATTCCCGAGGATCGAGTTCGTCTCTTTGCAGTATCGGCCCGCTTTCCACAGAAGCTTTCGACTCAAGTGCCCTGGCGAACAATTCGCGAGGGCGTGTATGATTGTAATTGGGGAACGGATCAAGTGCGAGTGGTCGTCACCGGTCAACTCGCAACCGAAGAGCAAAATGCCGTACTTCACCTGTTCAGTCCTTCTCCACTCCTGGTGGAGTTCGGTCGTGGGAATTATCGGCGACATTCGAGTTCGACGAGTCAACTGTTGGGCCTTCTGTTGAACAACTGGCAAAACGAGGGAATTGCAATGCCGTTCACGATGCAGGATTTTGAACGCGAGTACATCAAGGATAAATTGCCCCAGCTTCCGGAGGAAGAACAGGTGGACGTTTTGGCTAATGTTTCTGTCAAAACACGGTTGACTGGTGTCTCCAAGGAGCAGCTTCGAAGGTACTTGGAGGAGATGGACTCCAAGCCCACGAAAGCAATGAACAAGCCGAAGCGGAAGAAGAAATGACGCGGCGGCCTTACTGCGGCCAAGCCGTGATGTTGGCCACTAATGCCGTAGTTGCGTTTCTGAGGAGTTCATTCCCACCCGCGATCCGAAGGCGGGCTTGGCAGAGGCGCTGCGGGCTTGCGACGTGTGACTCGGGGTTAGATCCTATACATCAGGAGGTCGCTCATTGAGCAAATGTGCCAGCCCGGCTGCTGCCCATTGTTCTAGCGACACTTTGTAGTTTTTGTCTCGCATGAAGTAATACTCAAAAAGGAAGCCGCAGCCGGGGCAGGCGAAGAGGGGTGCCGCCGGATTGAAATGGTTGACCGCTGTGGCTTGCGAGATTGCAGAGGTCGTCATAAAGAGTATCGCATTCGTAACAGAATACCATCAGCCTGCTGCACCTGGGACAGCCGAACGGATATAGATCCTCATCGCCACAGCAACGAAACAGCTCGCATTTCAGGTCGCGTTCCTCCATCGATTCCTGTTGAGGCGCGGCTTCGTGATGATTCGCCATGCTGATTGTAAAGCACTGTAGAGGTCGTAGCAACCGTCTATTTCGCCACCCGTCCCACCCCAAACTGATCCCCCGTCTTCACAACCTTCCCGCCTTTCCAGTGAACCTCGACCATCTTCTCGCTGTGTACTTCGCGGGCAGTTTCGTCTTTCAATGCCGTTACGATCTCTTTCTTGGCGACATCGATCACTTCGCCCGTACTCGGATAGCCATATTTTCCATCGAGACTGAATGTCACCCAGCCGGGTTGCTCGCGAACGGGGATGCTCTTCGTCTGCTTGGGCGGCAATACCGTGTTGTCGAAGATGTGTACCCGCTGGTTGGCGGCATCAACCACCCAGACTTCCTTCTCGTCCGGCGTCAGTCCGATGCCGTGGCTCGGGCAGCCATGCCTTTTCACGGCCCCTTTCTTGAACCCCTCGACCTCAACGCGGTGCAGTTTCTTACCGGTCTTCAGGTCGCCGATCTCGAAGCCGAGGCAGTCGTTCACGTTCACGTAGACCAGTGTTTGCGAACCATTCACGGTGAAGGGGCGAATCGATGCGGCAAATGGTCCGACCGTTCCGACGATCTTGTGTGTCTTCGTATCAGCCACCGTCAGGAGGGACGATTTCAGGCCTGCCAGGTACATCCGCGTCCCATCGAGACCCACCACCGTGTTATGCGCTCCGCTCTTGGGCTCGATGGTCGCGATGACTTCACCTGTCGCACCATCCACGACATTCCAGGTATCTTTCTCGAACGACGGCACGTACAGCACTTTGCCGTCGGGCGTCATCGACATGCGGTCGCAACCCTGGGGCAATTCCTTCTCCCACAGCGTTTTCTCGGTAACCAGGTCCAGGCAAAACAGCTTTTTCGGAGTCGTGAAGTAGAGCCAGCCCGTCGCGGCCGAGGCACAAACGCCTTTCACGTTGTCTGGCTTTGCTTCCTTGCTGTGCGGCGTTTCAATTCGCTTGATGAACTTATGCTCATGGTCAATGTCGAAGACGAGCACGCCGGCCCCGCCGTATTCGAGCAGATTGCGAATACCGGGTGTGGCTAAGTAGAGGTAACGGCCATCAGGTAAAGGTTCAGCGAAAACCGAAGGCACTATCACGAACAACACGGCGAGCGTAGAATAAATCTGTCGCATGATTTCGATTCCACTTGAACGGACGATCCTAGACGGACTATCTTACATTCCCACCTGCCTCCTACCCTCAAGGCCGATGAAACATTTCTCACTTGCCACCGTCTTGCTGTTTGCCACCTTCGGAGCCGCACAGACTCCTGTTGAGAAAGACCATGCCGAGAAGATGGCTCACGGCATGGACATCTTCAAGAAGCACGTTCGACCGGTGTTAATCAATCAATGCTTGAAGTGCCATGGCGGCGCAAAGACGGAGGGCGAACTCGATATCACTGACCGCGATCGGCTTCTAAAGGGTGGCGATCATGGAGCCGCGTTCGTTTCCGGCGAGCCGAAGAAGAGTCTGCTTTTCCTGATGCTCACGCACGAAAAGAAGCCGGGCATGCCGTACAAGGTGGCGAAACTCTCGGACCAGGTCGTTCGTCAGTTTGCCGCGTGGATCGAGAACGGAGCACCGTATGATTCGCCCCTCGTCGATCGCAAGGACGCTTCTTCTTGGATCGCGAAGAAGGTTCCGCCAGAGGCTCGCCAACACTGGGCTTATCAGCCGCACAAGAATGTGCCGTTACCCACGGTGAAAGATGGCAAGTGGTGCAAGACCGACATTGATCGCTTCATTCTCGCCAAACTGGAAGAAAAAGGAATCTCGGCAAATCCTGCGGCCACCAAGCGAGCGATTATTCGTCGAGTCTATTTCGATCTGATCGGTTTGCCGCCGACACCGGAGGAGGTCGAAGCATTTCAGAAGGACAATTCGCCCGAGGCGCTGGCTAAGGTTGTCGATCTCTTGCTCGAATCGTCCCGCTATGGCGAGCGCTGGGCGAGGCACTGGCTCGATCTTGCACGCTTTGCCGAGTCGCACGGATTCGAGCACGACTACGATCGACCATCGGCCTACCACTATCGCGATTTCGTGATAAAGGCGTTGAATGAGGGCATGCCGTATTCCACCTTCATTAAGTGGCAGCTTGCCGGCGACGAGATCGCGCCGAACGACACTCTCGCCCAGATGGCAACGGGCTTCCTCGCGGCCGGCGTCCATTCAACTCAAATCACCAAGAACGAAGTCGAAAAGCATCGTTACGACGAACTCGACGACATGCTCAGTACCACCACGACGGCGATGCTCGGGCTTACGGTCGGCTGTGCTCGTTGCCACGATCACAAGTTCGACGCCTTTCCACAGGCCGACTACTACCGGATGTTGTCCACGTTCACGGCCACGGTTCGCCACGAAGCGAGTCTGGACATCGACCCGGCAGGCTATCGAACGGCACTCGCCAAGCACGAATCGGAACGCGCCCCGTTACTGAAGGCACTCGCTGACTACGAGGCCAAGGAACTCGGTTCACGGTTCGCGGAATGGGAGAAAACGCAGGCCGGCAAGCCGATTCCGCCGACGTGGGTAATTGCGAACATCTCCAGGATGAATTCGCTTGGTGGCGCAACACTCACAAAGAAAGACGATGGCAGCGTGCTGATCACTGGCACCAATCCGCCTAGGGAGACTCTTGTCTTTACGCTCGAAACCGAGTTGAAGGGAATTACCGGCATTCGGATCGAGGCTCTCAAGGATACATCTCTCGTCAAAAACGGCCCAGGACGGGCGGCGAACGGGAACTTTTGCCTGACTGATGTCGTCGTGGCCGCTTCGCCCAAAAGCGGAAAGGGCGAGATCATGAGACTCAAGAATCCGCGTTCGACATTCGATCAGAAAGGCCTGGGGGTTGCCGCAGCCATCGACGCGGATCCGAACAATTCCGGCTGGGCCGTCGACCCGCAGTTCGGTTTCGATCATGCCGCAACGTTCGAATTCGAAAAGCCCGTCGGTGATGAGGGGACAACGATGCTGACCATCACGATGAAGTTCAACAACAATGTCGGCCACGGCATGGGTAGACCACGGCTGTCGTTCACAAACTCCAAGGAACCGCTCGATCCAACGAAGACCGGCGTCAGCGAAGCGGTCCAGAAAGCCGTTGATACGCCGCCGGAAAAGCGAACGCCCGAACAGAAATCGCTGCTGTTGGCACGATTCAAGACGCTCGATGCTGGCTGGCAAAAGCTCGACAAGCATTTGAAGGACCATGCCGCGAAGGCCCCAAAGCCGAATGTGGTGAAGGCCCTGACCTCCTCCGAGGGCGTGGCTGCGGTGCGATTGCATACTCAGGGCGAGGATGTGTTGAAGGAGACGCACTTCCTGAAACGCGGCGATCCGAATCAGAAGGAGGCCCCCGCACCAATGGGGTTCTTGCAGGTTTTGCACTCTGACCCGAATCACTGGAAGAAGGAGCCGCCCAAAGACTCGAAACTTTCCTATCGTCGCAGCACATTCGCGGACTGGATCACGGACGTGGACAATGGGGCCGGAACCTTGTTGGCCCGCGTGATCGTCAATCGCCTTTGGCAGCACCACATGGGCCGGGGCATCGTGGCCACGCCGAGCGATTTCGGCATTCGCGGCGAACGACCGACGCATCCGGAGTTGCTCGAATACCTTGCGAACGAACTGATTCGCAACGGCTGGAAGTTGAAGCCGATTCACAAGCTGATCGTGACGAGTGCCACGTATCAAACTGCTTCGACGAAGGACGAGTCGAAAGTGCTTCTCGATCGCGAAAATCGCTTGTTCTGGCATCGCCCGGCACAACGGCTGGATGCCGAGACGATTCGCGATTCGCTGTTGTACATCGGCGGTCAACTCGACGAAAAGATGTACGGCCCTGGCACGCTCGAAGAAGCGAGCAAGCGGCGAAGCATTTATTTCACGATGAAACGGAGCAAGCTAATCCCCATGTTGGTGATCTTCGATGCCCCCGATGGCACGGTAGGCGTCGGCGAACGAACGGCTACGACCGTTGCTCCGCAGGCTTTGTTGATGATGAACAATCCGCAAGTGCGTACGTGGGCCAAGGGACTGGCAATGCGAGCGGGCAAGGACGCGAAATCGGGCGAGGAATCGATCCATCGCGTCTATCGCATTGCGTTGTCGCGCGATGCGACGGCAGAAGAACTCGCGGACGGATTGGGCTTCCTGAAGACGCAGGAGGCAAGCTACAAAGGCAAAGCGGATGCGAAAGAGTTGGCGCTGGCCGACTATTGCCAGGTGGTGATGTGTTTGAATGAATTGGTTTATGTGGAATAAAAGAACTGACCGAGTCGATGATCTTGCGAAAGGATCTCAAATGATTGGCGTAAGTCCCGTTATCGAATCCCCTCGTGAGCATCGGGAAGGCTTGCGGGCGGGTTTTCCTGTACGGCTGCGAGGACTCCAGTGGAGCGACTACCTTGCTCTCTCCGATATCATCGGCGATCGTCGTATCCGCACGCACTTCTGCGATGGCGAAATGGAGATACTCATGCCCTCATCGAACCACGAGATTTGGGTTGCCATCCTCGGCCAGCTTGTTGAGATGTTAACTATGGTCATGAAGATGGATCGGAAAAGTGGCGGGCAGACAACATTTCGCCGTGAGGACCTCGAAAAAGGACTCGAACCTGATCGGTGTTACTATCTCCACAACGAACCGAAGGTGCGCGAAAAGCTCAAGCTGGACCTACGGGTTGACCCACCGCCCGATCTTGCGATTGAAGTCGAGATTGCGCATAGCGTTGAACCACGTATGCGAGTTTATGCCGGCCTGGGTGTGCCTGAGGTTTGGCGATACGACGGAGAGCACCTTTCCGTTCATCAACTTGTCGAGAACGGTGAGTATGTCATTGTTGAACGAAGCAAGTTTTTCCCGTACTTACCCATGCAGGAGTTGGTCCGTTTTTTGAAACAATATGGGAAGATGAGCGAAACGAGGTTGCTCGATAGTTTCATCGAGTGGGCAATTGGCGAGCGGGATTCAAACTGGAAGAGCTCAAAGTAAACTGGACTAGGGAAGAAGCAACAAGGACTTTCCATGAACGTGCGAGATGACTTCAGCGATGCACTTTCCGCAGCCGCCTCCCGCCGCGACTTCCTCGCCCAGGCCGGCAATGGCTTCGGCCTGCTTGCGCTCGGCTCATTGCTTGCGGAAGAGAGCCCCCTCGCTTACGCTTCGGGCTCCGGGCAGGACCCGCTTGCCCCGAAGAAGCCGCATTTTGCCGCGAAGGCCAAGTCCGTGATTTGGCTGTTCATGAACGGTGGGCCTTCGCATGTTGATACCTGGGATTATAAGCCCGAACTGACCAAGCGTGATGGCCAAGAACTCAAGGGTTTTGACAAAAACACCGGCTTCTTCATCGATCAGGTCGGCCCGTTGATGAAGTCGCCGTTCAAGTTCGCTCAGCACGGCAAAAGCGGAACCTGGGTGTCCGAATTGTTTCCGCACATGTCGAAGCACGTCGACAAGATGGCCTTTCTGCATTCGTGCTGGACCGATTCGAACAATCACTCGCCGGCCCTCTTCAAAGTGAACACCGGCATGGGCCGTATGGGGTTCCCCTGTTTGGGCTCCTGGGTCACATATGGTCTTGGCAGCGAAAGCCGCAATCTGCCGGCATTTTGCGTGATGTACGATACTCTCGGCCGTGGAGTACCGAAAGGGCACTCGCAAAACTGGGGTGCCGGGTTCTTGCCAGGTGTCTATCAGGGGACCGCTTTCAAGCCGCAAGGCGATCCGATTGAGAATCTCAAACGCCCAGCCGAGATGGGGGACGAACAACAGCGTGCCCAGCTCGATCTGCTCAAGAAGCTGAATTCGAAGTCCGCCGATGCCGACTTGGCCGCCCGCGTTGAATCCTTCGAACTCGCCTATCGTATGCAGATGGCGGCCCCGGAAGCCCTCGACATCAACAAAGAAACCAAAACCACACACGCGATGTACGGGCTCGATAATCCGAAGGCCACGCACTTCGCGAAGCAGTGTCTCGTCGCCCGTCGGCTAGTCGAGCGAGGTGTTCGCTTCGTGCAAATCTATTCCGGCGGCATGGAGAACGATCTGAGTTGGGACGGGCACAGCAACATTCAAAAAAACCACGGCGGCTTCGCGATGGAAACCGATCAGCCAATCGCGGGGCTGCTGGCCGATCTCGAAGCGCGTGGCCTGCTGGATTCCACTCTCGTCATCTGGGGCGGCGAATTCGGCCGGTTGCCGATCGTGCAGAAAGGGAGCACCGGCCGCGACCACAATCCTCATGCCTTCACCGTGTGGATGGCGGGCGGAGGCATCAAGGGGGGCGTTCATTACGGCGCGACCGACGAAATCGGTTTCAAGGCCGTCGAGAATCGCGTGAGCATTAACGATTTGCACGCAACTGTCTTGAATCGGATTGGGCTGGATCACAAGCAACTCACCTACCGATATAACGGTCGGGACTTCCGTTTGACGGACGTAGCCGGGAACGTTGTGGAGAAGATCCTGGCTTGATCGAGTTGCCGGTTTGCGTTCGTCGGTAGAATGCGTGTACGGGCCTCATGTCCACTGAATTCAGCCCATGTCCGGGAGCCTGACGAGTTGTTAGGGAATTGCCCTTCATGCCTACGATGAGTTTCCGTCTTCCGGTCGACTTGCCGGAATCCGTCGCTAACGACCTGCTTCGCTCGTCGATTGCTGGAGGACATGACCGCGCGCCGACTCCCACGCAGTGCGAACTTCGCGACAACCATCTCTTGCTAACTCGCGAAATCAACGAGAGCGGGCCGTCCTACATCCCCTGGGAAGTGTTCGGGAACGGGCGGTTTGTCTGTACGACAACCACGCTCATGTTCCGCGAACGGCCGTACGATCTGGTCGTGGAACTCGCGCGGGGGAAACTGAACCAGCTTCGCAATCAATACGCGGATTGGATTGGCGGCGGGCTCTCGGCGTCTAGCGAAGTTCAAACACTCATGAATCGGGCGACTCAACTGTTAGGCGGGTCGCTGATCGAAAGCCCCCGTCCGGAATCGGACCAATTGGCGAACGTGTCTCTGGCCACCTCATTTGCCGCGGGAAATGCATTAATTCGGGTGTATCAGGATCAAGTGTACCGCCTGCGACATCATCGTCAGGGAAAGCTCGACACGGTTTTCGGCTGCGGGATCCGCTTGCCACCACCTCGCGGCCTGGATGACGCATTTCGTCTCACCTTCAATACGGCCAATGTCCCGCTCACCTGGCGAATTATGGAGCCAAGCGAATCGGATTATCGCTGGGATGAAGCCGATGCAACCATCGACTGGGCTCTCGATCGGAATCTGCAAGTCCATGCCGGACCATTGATCGACTTCAGCCCGGGTGGTCTGCCGGACTTCGCCCGTCGGTTGGGAAGCGATTTGGTGACACTCAAGAGCCTGATGTGCGATTACGTCGAGACAGTCGTGAATCGCTATAGAGGCAAGGTGACACGCTGGTTGATTTCCGCCGGGGCCAATGGAACCATTCCTCTAGGAATATCCGAAGAAGATTTGATTCGCTTGACAGCGATGGCAGCCGATGCTGCGTGGCAAATCGACTCCAATCTTCAGCTGTCGTTCGGAGTGTCCGGTCCCTGGGGCGACTATCGAAGCGACCCTTCCTTTCAGTATTCACCGTTTGTCTACGCCGATACGCTTTTGCGAGCGGGTTTGCCATTCGCCGGAATTGACTTGGAACTATTTCTCTGTAGTTCGCCACGCGGGAGTTATTGCCGCGACCTGCTCGAAACCTCGCGGGTCCTCGATTTGTTCGGCTTACTCGGCGTGCCGATTCAGGTTGGCCTGGCCTACCCATCCGAGTTAACGCCCGACGCCCTTGCGGATTCAATCGAGCGTGGCGATCACTCGGGCTTTTACGGCGAAGTCACGCCGTCGGCACAAGGCGATTGGGCGGCCGAATTCTCGAGTCTCGTCATGTGCAAGTCGTTCGTCTCCGGTTTGATCTGGGATCATCTGAATGATGCGGAACCTCACCGATTTCCACACGCAGGTCTAGTCGGCCAAAACGGCGAAGTGAAACCGGCATTCGATCGACTGCGCGGGATTCGGGAATTACACCTTCGATAAACGGCAACCAATCGCCAATGTCCGAATCGCCAGCGAGAGTGAATTGCAACTGGCTTTCAAGCGGGCGTTCTGGAGAGAACTTCTCTTCTTTCGTGGAGGGCTGTGTCAGCCACGCTGGCGCTTCGCCCTTTTCGAGCCGTCACACCCAGAGTGATAGAAGCCTTTCTAATGTTGCTCCCCAGAACTCAAGCGAATCCTCGGCCTCCGGTTCTTCCGCTCCGCGAAAGCCAATTTGAACTTCGGGCCTGGAACCTTGTACCAGGAACTGACTCGCGATGGCCTGTTTTGTTTGAACTTCGATCCCGCCGGTGGAGATCGCCAGCAGGTGGCAAAGCGAACGCTGAGCATTTAGATCAGCGTAAGTGCCGATGCTTTCCTTGAATTGTCGTATCTCCACGGTCTGATTCTGAATTTGTTCGCGAAGGAGCATGTCGAGCAACGCGGACTCGTGAGCGAGGGGGCTGACGTCGCCCTCCTGGATCATCAGGAACTCGAATTTTAACGAGTCAGTGCTGAGCCACTCGGACAGTTTTCGAACGGCAGTCACGAGCATTGCCAGAATCATGACGATACGCTGGACGGGCAAGTCCGGATCCTGGAACCGAGCTTGCACGAGGTCGGGAGCGAGACAAAACAGAAACACTCGCCGCCGACGCAAAAACTGATTCTCATCGCGAGAGTAATAATAAAGCTCGTCGCGTAGGAATTTGACGTCAAAGAGATCGGGCCTCAAGTTCGGGTCGTCCTCGATGTACGCGAGTTGCGAGTGAAGCAGACTTTCGACACTGCCCTTCGTCGAGAGTGAAGAGAATCCACCCACGGGGTACGCGTCTTCATCGAGGATCCGTGTCGGAACCTCATGGCGGCCCGCCAAGGGCTTGACTTTGTGGCGTGGGAGCAACTCTTCCAACCGAATCGCAGTCTGCAACACCTGCCGGTGGGCAACGTACTGACCCATGTCCGCGAGGGCTGTTCGCTGCTCCAGGGCGATCACGTCTTCGAGTCCCAAAATCTCGGCCGTTCGACGCGTGAGGCCGATCAACGATTCGTAAGTGTCAATCAGCAGTGGCATGGGATCATGTGCGAGCAATGCATCCCAGCCGCGTCGCAACAATTCATCTGGCTGGCTGTCGAGCAGCGTGCGGATG
>Ga0163144_10019892_pt1 | contig 13468 bp, 11 predicted proteins | sample OliLak19BULKMAT1_FD_123175 | JGI IMG/M metagenome (GOLD analysis project Ga0163144, IMG submission 123175) | Freshwater microbial mat bacterial communities from Lake Vanda, McMurdo Dry Valleys, Antarctica - Oligotrophic Lake LV.19.BULKMAT1 | ecosystem: Environmental > Aquatic > Freshwater >... | reverse complement strand
TCGAGCACTGCGCCCTCGTTCGCAGCGCGCTCGGCCAGCGACGTCGCGAGCCGCGCGCTGTCGAGCGTCTCGATCGTCGCGCCGACGCGGACGATCTCTTTCACTTTGTTGCGCTGCAGGCGCCCGATGAAGTGCCAGCGCAGGCCTTCGAGATCGGCGCACGCAGCGCCCTTGGTCGCGAGCTCTTGCACGTAATTCTCGCCAAAGACGCGCTGCCCAGTGGCATACGCCGCGCGCACCGCCTCGACTGGCTGCGTCTTGCTCACCGCGACCAGCTCCACGCTCGCGGGATCGCGCCCACACGCGAGACACGCAGCGCTGATGCGCGCGCGCACCGCCGCGAGTGACGGCGCGAGCGACGCCGTGAGCGTGGCGACGAGCGCTGCGTCGGGCGGCGTCGTCATGGCCACTCGGCGAGCACGCCGACCTGCGCGAGCAAGTCGATCAGCTCCGCGGCGGGGAGGCCGACGACGTTCAGGAACGAGCCGTCGATGCGCGTGACGAGGCCCGAGGCGAGGCCCTGCACGGCGTACGCGCCGGCCTTGCCATCGCCGTCTCCGCTCGCGACGTAGCGCGCGACGGCGTCCGCATCGAGCGCGCGAAACGTGACCTGTGTGGTCACTTGCGTCTCGGCGATGACGCCCTCGGGGAGACGCACCAGCGCCATCGCGGTGATGACCTCGTGCGTGCGCCCGGCGAGGCGGCTGATCATCGCGATCGCGTGCGCGACGCTCTCCGGCTTCTCGAGCACGTCGCCGTCGACGACGACGATGGTGTCCGCGCCGAGCACGACGGTGCCGTCGGCGAAGCGCGGCGCGACGTCCGACGCCTTCGCGGCGGCGAGCCGGCGTGAGTAGTCGAGCGCGCTCTCACCGAGCGCTGGCACCTCGGGCACGCCGCTCGCTTCGACGAGAAAGGGCAGGCCGAGCGTCTCGAGGATGGCGCTGCGCCGCGGCGACGAAGAGGCGAGCACGAGCGATGCGAGGAGGCGCGGCATGGCGGGGCTCAGTGGCGGGCGCGCTCTTCGAGAAAGCGGCGATAGCGGCGCACGTAGGTACGGCTCACCTGCTGCGGATCGAGGCGCAGCAGCTTGGCGACCTCGCCGACGAAGCCGCGCACGTAGACCAGCGCCGGCAGCGCGCCGAAATCGTCTTCTTCGAGCGCGCGCAGGTGCGGGATGCCGATCTTCGTCGTCTGGCTGACGTCTTTCAGGTCGAGGCCCTGCGACTCGCGCACGGCGCGCAGCAGCGTGCCGCTGAAGTCCGTGTCGGGGTTGATGTCGGGCGGCGGCGGCAGCGGCTCACGCGGCGCGCCTTCTTCGTGCGGACCGCGCTCTGGCGCGACGTCGAGCGGGAACACGCTGAGCTCGTACGGGCGGCGACGCGCCGGATCGAGCAGGACGTCATAAGCCTCGTCGAGGCGCACGCGCAGCGCCGCGATCTCCTGCTTGTCGAACAGCCCATAGCAACACAGCGCATCGACGGAGAAGACCTCCTTCGCGCGCTTGTACGCGCGGCGGATCTCCTCGTCGGTGGCGCCGCGATCGACCTCGAGCAGATCGTGGTGCGAGCCCGGCGGCACGGTGCGCAGCGGGCGCGTGCGGCCCTTCGACTCGAGCGCGAGGATGCGCCGCGCGATCTTCTCGATGCTCTTGCTCGCCTTGGTGCCCGGGCTCTCGACCAGCAGCGGCCGCAGCGTGCGCACGCACGACCAAACGGTGTCGTCGTAGTCGATGTGTCCGAGGTAATCGACCTCGAGGCCGAAGCGACGATAGACCGCGCTGCGCAGGTGATCGCCGAGCTCGAGATCGCCGCGCACGCGCGTCTGGTTGAGCACGATGCGTGGCACGAACGCAGCCATCTCCTGCCGCACCAGCGCGGCGAGCGGATCGTGGCGCGACTCGAGATCGCGCAAGAGATCGAGCGGCGCCGGCGCACCGCCGAGCGCGGCGATGCGCGCGAGCAGGGTCATGCGCAGCTCGCGCGTCGGCGCCGCGAAGCGCAGCCGCCGCGCGAAGGCGCCACGGATGAAGCGGTACGTATTCTCGATCGCGGTCGGCTCGGGCAGCGCCACGTAGAGCGCGAGATCGCAGCGCAGCGTGAAGTCGACCAGCGAGCTGACGGTGCCGGCGCCGATGTCGACGACGAGATACTCGGCTTCGGTCGCGCGCAGGCCCTCGAGCAAACGCGCGCGGCGAATGGTGCGGCTGCCGCCGGTCGCAGGGCGATCGAGGCCGGCGCGCAGCAGCCGGAGGCCGGGCACCGGCGTCTCGACCATCGGGCCGAGCGGACCATCGGCGGGCGTGCTGCGCGGCCGATCGATACCGAGGCAGGTATGTGCGTTGGCGCCGCCCGCGTCGGCGTCGACCATCACGACCTGCCGGCCGATGGTGGCGAGATAGAGCGCGAGGTTGGTCGCGAACACCGTCTTGCCGACGCCGCCTTTGGCGCCGCTGACGACGAGGATGCGCCGCGGCCGCGCGCGCGGTCGGAAACCTGGCGGCGGTGGCTGCAAAGCCGCTCCTGGCACGGATACGAGCGCCCCCGCGTCGCCGTCCTGCTCGTCGTCGGTTCCGGCCATGGGAGCGGCGATGTATCAAGGCGCTGCCCACGGCGCAACGCGCAGGCGCTCACACGACTTCGGGCATCGCCTCGAGAATTGGCTGCACGCCGGCGAGGAACGGCTCCCACTCGACGAATCGCCGCGGCGACGCCGCGAGCTGTGCGGCCGCGGTCCACGTCGGACGGATCGGCGCGCGCATCGGGTGCATGCCGCACTCGTCTGGCGTCGCGCGTCCCTTGCGCAGATTGCAATCGCGGCACGAGGTGACGAGGTTCTCCCAAGTGCTGCGCCCGCCGCGCGAGCGTGGGTTGACGTGATCGAGGTTGAGCTCCGGCACCGGCAGACGATCGCCGCAATATTGGCAGCGATAGCCATCGCGCAGAAAGACGTTGCGGCGCGAGAGCCGCACCGCGCTGCGTGGCACTCGGTTGTACCCAGTGAGCACGAGCACGCGCGGCACCCGCACAAAGCCCGAAGGCGTGCGCACCGTCTCGTCGACGGGCGCGATCTCCTGCGCTGCCCAAGAGCTCCAGTCGTGCGGCTCGAAGCCCGAGTCGAGCGCGCGCGCCGAGCCCGCGTAGAGCATCACGAAGGCGCGCCGCGCGGACGTCACCCTGACGGGCTGAAAGCTCTTGTTGAGCACCAGCACCGGTGCGCTGAGCCCGACGCTCATGCGGATGGCCCGCGTAGTCGAGGTTGCGTGGTCACACCGTCGCGAAACACGGGCGGAAGTATAGAGCCGCGTTTCGAGATGTCATCGAGAAGTCAGCCTCGACGCCCAGCTACGCGATGGCCTGCGCTACGACCAGGTCGCCTCGAACACATCGCGATCGTCACCGAGCGCCTCTGCGCGCGACAGCCGCACATCGACCGACTTCGCGCCGACGAGCCGCAGCGCCTCCTCGAGAAAGCTCGCGGCGGCGACGGTGCGCGCGACCCGCGGCTGCGCCTGCCCGACGATCTCGACCAGCCCGTGCCCACGCGTGATGCGCGCGACCCGCGCCTCGCCGCTCGCGTGCGCGCTGCGCCACACGAGCGAGAGCTGCGAAAAGAACTGCTCCGGCGTGAGTCCCTCGCCTGCCGCGCGGGCGAGCCGCTCGCCGAGCATGCGCCGCGCGATGTCGCGACCCGCTTCCGCGGCGAGGCGCCGATCGCTGGTGCCCGCGAGCCGCTCGGCTGCGTCGAGCAGCTCTGCGAACGGCCGCCCCGGGTACCAAGCGTCGAGCGCGATCGGCTCGGACACGAGCGCGCGGTCGTCCAACGTGAGCGCCGCGAGCGCTGCGTGCATCACGTCGGCGGCGAGGCGCGCGCGCAAGAACGCCATCAGCGAGTGCACCAGCACGCCCGCGACCTGATAGCCGACGCCCACGTCCTCTGCGGGACACGCCTCGCTCCGCGGGCGCAGCGAGAGATCGCGCAGGTCCGCGGTGATCGTGTCGGTCGCCTCGTGGCTCGTGTCGGGCGGCGCTGCAAACGGCTGCAGCGCGGCGAGGAGCTCCGCCGCGCTGCCGTGCCGCTGCTCCGGCGCCTTGGCGAGCGCCCGCGCGACGAGGCGCTCGAGCGCGTCGGGCACGTCGCGCCGAAAGACGCGCAGCGGCGGCTGCTGCTCTTCGAGGATCTTCGTGAACAGATCGGTGAGCGCGGGCGCGTCGAACGGCTTCTCTCCGGCGAGCATCTCGAACAGGATCACGCCGACGGCGTAGAGGTCGACCCGCGCATCGCGCCCGCGCGCCCCAGCGAGCTGCTCGGGGCTCGCGTAGTGTGGGCTCGCCATCGTGCGGCCAGTCGGTGTGAGCTCGGAGCGCTGCTGCGCCTCTGCGAACGTCGCGATGCCGAAGTCGCACAGCTTCACGAAGTCGCGCACGCCGTCCTGCGTCGTGAGCAGTACGTTCTCCGGCTTGAGGTCGCGATGCACCACTCCGCTCGCGTGCACCGCGAGCAGCCCCTCGAGCACCTGACACGCGATGCGACACGCGCGCCCGACGCCGAGCTGTCCCTCTGCGTGCAGCAGCTCTGCGAGGCTGCGTCCGCGCACGTACTCGATGACGAGGAACGGCGCGCCGCCCGGCTCGACGCCGACGGCCAGCACCTCGACCACGTGCGCGTGCCCGATCTGAGCCGCGGTGCGCGCCTCCTGCTGAAAGCGCGTCAGAGTGACGGCGTCGGCGGCGAGCTCGGCGTGAAGGATCTTCACCGCCACGATGCGGCCGCGCGTCAGATCTTCGGCCTTGTAGACGCGGGCCATCCCGCCGCGTCCGAGCAGCCGCGCGATGCGATAGTTGCCGGCCACGATGGTCCCGATGCGCGGATCGTCGCGTCGATACGGCTCGTGAGGCGACATCGCGACGCGCAGGATAGCGCGCCGATCCGGCGCAGCGATAGCGCGCGCATCTCTGCACGCGACGGCGCGCATCGACAAGAGATGCGCAACGCCAGAGAGGCGCGTCCGATGACGCGCACGCCATGAACAAATCACGTTGCTGCCCTGCGCGTCCCGCGCTTTCGCGCCTTTGCTACGCGCTCTCCGTCTCGCTCGCCGTCGCTTCGGGCGCGCTTCTCGGCGCGTGCCTCGAGCCGCTGCCGGACGCGCTCGACCGCCCGGCGCGCGACGCCAGCGTCGATGCGCGCGAGGCTCCGCCGCGCGTCGGGCTCGGCGAGATCATCGCGCTCGATGCGCGCGGCACGATGCGCGAAACGCACGCCGCGCCGCGCCGCGTGACGCTGCGCCTCGCGCTCGATGGGCGTGTGAACGCTCCCGCGGGCGCGATCTTCTTGCTGCGCGGCGCGCCCAACGCCGATCTGCTCGGCGATCTCACGAGCGCACCGCTGCGCGTCGATACGCTCGCGCGGGCGGTCCCGATCGCGATCGACAGCGTCGATGGCGCGCTGCACGTTCGGCCGATCGGCGCGCTCGCGATGGGCGCGGAGTACACGTTGGTCGTCGGTGCGTGGCTCGAGGACACGCACGAAGAGCGCGTGCTCGGTGCGCCGCGCGCCGTCGCATTGCGCGTCTCGAGCGCGCCGGACGACGGTGCGACGCGCGTCGACAGCTGGCCGCCGGATGGCGCGCCTGGCGTCGGGCCAAACTTGCCGTTCGTCGCGCTGCGCTTCGATGGGCGTGTCGTCGGCGCGCGTGACGCCGTCTATCTCTCGCGCGCCGATGGCGCACCGGTGGCTGCGGAGCTGAGCGAGCCGCCGTGTGCGGAGATCGGCTGGGCTTCCGGCTACTGCGTCGTCGTGACGCCGCACGCGCCGCTGGTCGGCGGGACGGCTTACGCGCTGATCGCCGGCGAGTCGCTGCGCGACGGATCGGGCGCGCCGATCGGCGAGAGCGCGTCTCGCTTCACGACGAGCAGCGCCGACGACGTGAGCCCACCGCTGCCCGCCGAAGACGAGCCGTGCGCGCTCGACGAGACCGCGCTCGAAGGCGGCGGCTGCCTGCTCGCCGATGATCGAAGCCTCTCGTTGCGCCTCCGCACGAGCGAGCCGGTGCGCGCGTTCTTCTCGGTGAGGCATGGGGGAACGCGACGTGAGGTTGCGGTCGTGTCGCCGCGCGGCGACGTCGCGCTCAGCCTGCGCGCGCTCACGCCCGACACCGCCTTCGAGGCGACGCTGTACCTGATCGACGCCGCCGGTCTCGAGGTCGAGCGGCACGTCTCGCTCTCGACGACGGTCGCGCTCGCGTCGCTGTCGATCACCGAAGTGCGCAGCGACCCGCGCGGCGCCGAGCCCCGTCAGGAATACGTCGAGGTGCTAAACTTCGGCGCCGTGCCAGTGGACCTCCGCGACTTCTCCCTGAGCGATCGCGCCGACGACGAAGGTGACCGCGTGACGCGCGCGTTTCTCCTGCCGGCAGGCGCGCGCGTGCTGTTCGTCGCCGACGCGTTCGACGCAGATGACGCAAATGACGACGCGCCTGCGCCCGGCGTTCCGTTGGTCCGCATCGGGACGTCGATCGGGTCGGGCGGACTGTCGAACGCAGGCGAGCCGCTGTTTCTTCGCGATCCAGGCGGTCGACGCGTCTCCGCTTCGCCAGCGATGGCGGCGCGCGCGGCGGGTGCTTGCGTCGTGCGGAGCGCCGCAGATCCGCGCGACGGCTCGAGCGCCGCGTTCGCGCACGATGCGCTCGATGGCTGCACACCCGGGCTCGCCGATCGGAGCGCCACTCCGTGAGACCGCGCGCGTCATGAAGCTGAGCCCCACTCGCAGCGCCACCACGCCTGAGCTTGGCGAGCAGCCCACGCTCGGGGAACAAATCGTGCAGCTCACCATCGAGGACGTCGTCTTTCGCAGCGACGACGGGCGCTTCGTCGTGGTGCGCGGGCTGCGCGAGCCCGATGGCGGCGTGATGACCGCGGTCGGCGATCTCGGCCAAGTGGCGATCGGCGAGACGCTGCGATTGCGCGGACGTCAGACGCAGCACGCGGTGCACGGCGCGCGCTTTCAGGTCACGGCGTTCACGCCGATCGTGCCGACCAGCCGCGCGGGAATGGCACGTTATCTTGGCTCCGGGCTGGTACCTGGCGTGGGGCCCGCGCTCGCTGAGCGACTGGTCTCGAAGTTCGGCGATCAGACGCTCGACGTCATCGCCAAGCAGTCGTCGCGTCTGCGCGAAGTGCCCGGAATCGGCTCGCGCCGCGCGCAAGCGATCGCAGAGGCCGTGCGCGGCCGACGCGACGAGGCCGAGACGATGTCGTTCCTGCACGCGCTTGGGCTCGGCCCCTCGCTCGCGCGTCGATTGCTGAAAAAGTACGGCGATCGCACCGCGCAGGTGCTGCGCGAAGACCCGTATCTCGTCGCGGAAGAAGTGCGCGGCGTCGGCTTTCGCACGGCGGACGCGATCGGTCGCGCCTCCGGCATCGCCGCAGACGATCCGCGGCGGGCAGCAGGCGCGACGCTGCATCTGCTCGCGCGCGCCGCGGACGACGGACACGTCTTCACCAACGCGAGCACGCTCGCCGACGAAGCGCGCTCGCTCGACGTCCCCGCCGAGCTGATCGCGCCGTCCATCGCCGCCCTCGCCGCGCGCGGAATGGTCGTCGTCGAAGACAGCGCCGTCTACGCGCCGCCGCTCTACGTCTCCGAGGTGCGCGTCGCGGCCGCGTTCGCGCGCTTGGCGACGCCGCGCAAAGAGCCGCGAGGCGCCGAGCAGGCAGTGACGAGCGCGGCGGAGGGCGCGGCGCTCTCGGCGGAGCAACACGGCGCGGTCACCGCGTCGCTGCGCTCGGGTCTCGTGGTGCTCACCGGCGGGCCAGGCACGGGCAAGACGACCACGGTGCGCACGCTGGTGAAGGCGCACGAGCTGCTCGGACATCGCGTGTTGCTCGCGGCGCCGACGGGACGCGCGGCGAAGCGCTTGAGCGAGGCCACCGGCCGCGAGGCACGTACGCTGCATCGGCTGCTCGAGTGGAGCCCGCAGGAGTCGTCGTTCGCGCGTGACGCGGACTCACCGCTCGACGCGGAGCTGGTGCTCGTCGACGAGGCGTCGATGCTCGATCTGCAGCTCGCCGACAGCCTCCTCGACGCGGTGCCGCCGCGCGCCACGCTGGTGCTCGTTGGCGACGTCGATCAGCTGCCGCCGATCGGTGCCGGGCAGGCGCTGCGCGAGCTGCTCGGCAGCGGCGTCGCGCAGGTCGTGCGGCTGACGCAGGTGTTCCGCCAAGCGCAGCGCTCACGCATCGTCGCAGGCGCGCACGAGGTGCTGCGCGGCCTGCCGCCGACGCCGAGCGCTCCGGGCGAGCGCGGCGATGGCGAGCTGTTCATCGTAAAGGCGCGCGAGCCCGACGCGATCGCCGAGAAGCTCGTCGAGGTGCTGCGCCGCATGCAAACGTCGTACGGCCTCGATCCAGTGCGCGACGTGCAGGTGCTCGTGCCGATGCGCCGCGGCCCCGTCGGCACGGAGCGGCTCAACGCGCTGCTGCAGGACGCGCTCAACCCGCTGCCCGGCGCGCGTCCAGGCGCGTTTCGCCAGCGCGACAAAGTGATGCAGCTGCGCAACGACTACGAGCGCGACGTCTTCAACGGCGATCTCGGCGAGGTGCGCCGCATCGCGGCGGGCACGACCTGGGTGAGCGTCGATGGACGCGACGTCGCGTACACGCCGGAGAACCTCGAAGACCTCACGCTCGCGTATGCCTGCACGATCCACAAGTCGCAGGGCAGCGAGTTCCCGGCGGTCGTCGTCGTGCTCGCGTCTGCCCACCACGTGCTGCTCAATCGCGCGCTGCTCTACACCGCGATCACCCGCGCAAAGCAGCTCGCGGTGATCGTCGGCGACGACCGCGCGATCGCGCGCGCCGCGGCGCGGTCCGAATCGACGCGCGCGCGGAGTCGACTCGCCGAGCGCATTCGCAGCGCCGCGATGCAGCTGGCCATGACCCAGCGCTAACGCGCGCTCACTGGTCGAACGCGCCGGCCACGCTGTCGTGGAAAGCCGGGCGAAAGCCCTTGATGCGCTCGTTCGCGCGGCTCGGATGCACGCGGTTGGTCAGCAACACGACGACGAGGTCGCGCGGCGGATCACACCAGATCGAGGTGCCGGTGAAGCCGAGGTGGCCAAACGTCTCAGGCGAGAGGCGCTTGCCCGCCGTGCTGCCCTCGGCGCTCTTGCCGTCCCAGCCGAGGCGCAGCGAGGTGCCGACGCGCGGCAGAAGCGCCTGCGTCATCAGCTCGCGCGATAGATAGCTGCCGCGGCCAGCGCGCGACTCGAGCATCGCGCGGCCGAACACCGCGACACCGTGCGCCGTGCCGAACAAGCCGGCGTGCCCGCTCACGCCGCCGAGCGCAGCGCAGTTCTCGTCGTGCACCTCGCCGCGGATCACGCGACCGCGCCAGTCGCAGCGCTCGGTCGGCGCGGCCCTCTTGCTCAGCGCCGCTTTGCGATCGGGAGAGAGCGCGCCGGCGAAGAACACCTCGTCGGCGATGCCGAGCGGATCGGTGATCTGCGCCGCGATCACGCGATCGAGCGGCTGGCCCGCGGCGCGTGACACGAGCTCACCGGCGATGATGTAGCCGAGATCGCTGTAGAGCGCGCCGCCCTTCGCGGCGGTTGGCCCTTCATCCGGGCGACGCGACGCCTCGCCGACGATCCAACGCCGCGCCGCAGACGTGCCCGGCTCGTGCGGCACGTCGAGATAGAGTCCGCCCCACGGCGCGAGGCCGGCGCGATGGGTGAGCAGCTGCTCGAGCGTCGCCGCGCCGCCGGGTCCACCGCGCGCATCGCTGACGAGCTGCTCGGCCTTCGTGTCGAGACGCAGCAGGCCTTGCGCGACCAAGCGCAGCGCGGCCATCGCGGTGAACGGCTTCGTAATCGACGCGAGGTCGTACGGCGTTCGATCGTCGGTCGCGGTGCCGCCGTCGTTCAGCTTCCCCGCGTGCGCCTCTACGTACACGGGCCTACCCGAGGGGTCACGCCAGCCGAGGCACGCGGCGGCTCCAGGGAACACGCGCCCGGCAACGCCCGCCTCGAGGAGGCGAGTCGCCTCCGAGTAGACACGGTCCTTCCTTGCGTTCCCCACGCGCTTAAGCCCAGCTACCCTCCTACCGGACCCTCGCCCGAGAGTCTACCTAGAAAGCGTGTCTCGCCTCGATGTCTCTCCCATACTTGACCGCCGACGTCCCCGGCATCCCCGGCGTACTGCGGGTCGCGCTCGAAGATTTCGTCGTCGATGAGATGTCTGCCTACGAGCTCTCAGGCAGCGGCGAGCACGTCTATATCCACTTCGAGAAGCGCGACCTGACGACTCCGGAGGCGATGCGCCGCCTGATCCGCGCCCTCGGCGCCGAGCCGCGCGCCGCAGGCTACGCGGGCCTCAAGGATCGACGCGCGGTGACGCGACAGTGGGCGAGCTTCGCGCTGAAGGACGACAGCGTCGCGCGCGCGCTCGGCGACACGATCGAGGGCATCCGCGTGCTCGAGGTGACGCGCCACGGCAACAAGCTGCGCACCGGTCATCTGCGCGGCAATCGCTTCGCGCTGCGGCTGCGCGAGGTGCCGCTCGGCCGCGAGGCGGAGGTCGCGGCAGTGCTCGCGCGCCTCGCGATCGAGGGCATTCCCAACTTCTACGGCGAGCAGCGCTTCGGCCGCGACGCGCAGAACGTCGCCGAGGCGCGGCGCTGGATCGTCGACGGTCAGCGCCCGCCGCGCGACGCGTTTCGCCGCAAGCTGCTGGTGAGCTCGCTGCAGTCGGAGCTGTTCAACGACGTGCTCGCGGCGCGCCTGCGCGACGGGCTGTTCGCGCAGGCCGTCGATGGCGATCTGCTGCGCAAAGAAGACTCCGGCGGCCTCTTCACCACCGACGATCTCGCCGACGCGAGCGCGCGCGTCTCTGCGTTCGAGGTCAGCCCAACGGGTCCGATGTTCGGCGCGAAGATGCGCTGGCCAGAGCGCGCCTCACGCGAGCGCGAGGAGCGCGTGCTCGCGGCCGCCGGGCTCACGGCGGCGCACCTCGACGGCTTCGCGCGCGACGGTGAAGGCACACGCCGGCCACTGCGGGTGCGGCCGCTCGACGTCGCCGTAGAGACGGAGGCGCCCGGCGTCGTGTTGCTGCGCTTCACGCTGCCGAAGGGCGCCTACGCGACGGTCGTGCTGCGCGAAGTCACCAAAGATGCGCTCGTCGAAGGGGGATCGCCCGATTCGGCCAGCGACGAGCCGCGCGCAGTGGGCGAATCGGCGGCGGATGGCCAAAGCGCCACAGGCGCACACGGCGACGAAGAAGTGTGAACGCTGCGTCACTCAACCTTGCCGCGCACCAGCGGTGGACGTAACGTCCGCGCACTCGCATCGTCCTTTACCCCGCGCTGCTCAGGCGCTCGACCGACCCGGTGCGTGGAGATTTTTGAATGGACATTCAGGAACGGCTGACCGCTTTCGCGATGCTCGGAGCGACGTGGGTGATGTGGCTCTTGGTGCTGCTCTCGATCGTGAGCCTCGCCATCGTGCTCGAGCGTGCGTATTTCTTCTTCGCGACCGGTGAGGACGTCGTCCGCGTCAAGCGCGAGCTGCTCGGCCTGCTCGGCAAGAAGGACGTCGATGGCGCGCGCAAGCTGCTGATGGCGTCGAAGTCGTTCGAGGCGCGCATCGCGGGCGCCGGGCTCGACTCGCCGGACGCCGGCGTCGATTCGGCGGAAGAGCGCATCGAGGGCGAAAAGGAGCTCGCGCGGCTGGCGATGGAGCGCAACCTCGTGTTCCTCGGCACCGTCGGCAACAACGCGCCGTTCCTCGGGCTGCTCGGCACCGTCATCGGCATCATTCGCGCGTTCGCGGCGCTCGATGCGGCAGGCGGCCAGGTGTCACCGAACCTGATGGCCGAGATCGGCGAGGCGCTCGTCGCGACCGCCATCGGCATCGTCGTCGCGCTGCCCTCGGTCGCGGCGTTCAACTTGCTGCAGCGCATCATCAAGAGCCGGCTCGCGCGTGGCGAGTCGCTCGGCCACGACGTGCTGGCGTTCCTGAAGTCGAAGCGCGCGGGCGCGGCCGGGGAGGCCTGAGCCATGGCCGGCGGCGGAGGTAGCGGCGACGAGGAGATGATCACGGCGATCAACGTCACGCCGCTCGTCGACATCGTCTTGGTGCTGCTGATCATCCTGATGGTCACCGCGAATTACCTCGCGGCGAAGACCATCCCGGTCGAGCTGCCGCAGTCGTCGGTCGGCACCGCGAGCGACTCGCCGCCGATCGCCATCACCATCGATCAGCGCGGCAGCCTGTTCCTCGATGCGCGTCCGGTCAGCGAGCAGGAGATGCGCCGCGGCATTCGCAGCGCCTACCAGCGCGACAACGATCTGCGCGCGGTGATCGCGGGCGACGGCCGCATCCAATACATGCGCGTCGTCCGCATCATCACGGTGCTGCGCGAAGAGGGCGTGACCAAGTTCGCGATCAACGTGCGCCCCGAAGACATGCAGTGAGCGCGGCGTGGCCTGCTGCGCCGAAGAGGCCGCGGACCGCGCTGCGCAATCGAGCTCGCAATTTATTTCGCAACAATTGAGAGCGAAACGTTCGGCGCGCTCGAGCGTCTGACCCCAGGTTCGAGAATCGTCCGATGCGTGAAGACCGAAGCCCCCTGATCCTCGCGGTCCTGCTCTTGATGAGCGTGGGGCTGCATGGCGGCGTCTTTCTGACGCTCGGCCTGCTCGATCTGGTGCGCACGGAGCGGGACAGCGCCGCGGAGATCGCCTTCGTCGTCGAGACGCCAGAGCCGACGCCGTTGCCGCCCGAGCCGGAGGAAGTGCCACCGCCGCCGCCCGAGCCTCCGGAGCCTCCGCCGCCGCGCGCTGCCGCCATCCCGCGCGATCGCCCGCCGGAGCCCAACGAGCCGCCGCCCGCGCCGGCCGAGGAGACGCCCGTCGCCTTCGACAACGTGACGCTGACGAACGACGCGCCCTCGTCGTTCACGATGCAGCAGTCGAGCGGCATCTCGCGCGAGGGTCCGATCGGGCCACCAGGGACGCCGACGGGTCGCCGCGTCGTAGGCACGCCGGGCGGCGCAGTCGGCGGGACGGGGACCGGCCAGGCGCCAGCGGGTCCGCGCATCGTGTCGGCCGAAAATCTCTCACGCGGGCCGCGCCCGCCGGGAAACGCCGACACAATCCTCGAGCGCTATTTCCCGAGCGAAGAGCGCGATCAAGGCATCGAGGGCGAGGCAGTCGTGCGCGTGGTGCTCGGTCCCGATGGACGCGCCACCACCGTGCGCGTCGTGTCGTCGTCGCGCGCGTCGTTCGGAAGCGCGTGCCGGCGGATGTTTCGCGACCCGCAGATGCGCTTCACGCCGCCGCTCGACACGCAGGGGAACCCGGTCTCCACGGAGATCGACTTCAACTGCGCGTTCGACATGAACTTCTGACATCGCGTTTTCGCGGTGACGGACGTCCGTCCGGAGCGGAACAGCTCTGCAATATTCCTCTC
>Ga0163144_10019890_pt1 | contig 13468 bp, 11 predicted proteins | sample OliLak19BULKMAT1_FD_123175 | JGI IMG/M metagenome (GOLD analysis project Ga0163144, IMG submission 123175) | Freshwater microbial mat bacterial communities from Lake Vanda, McMurdo Dry Valleys, Antarctica - Oligotrophic Lake LV.19.BULKMAT1 | ecosystem: Environmental > Aquatic > Freshwater >... | reverse complement strand
GGGGTAGGAAATCGTCTTTACTTCCGAGCGCGTTCCAATGCTTCTGGCCATTCTAAACTCTATTCTACCGATGGAAGCGATCTTAAGCAGCACACTAATTTTATTGCAGCGAGCTCAGATTCTTTGGGAACTTTTTACTCATTCAAGAACAAGCTTCTCTTCATCTCCAACGCGACGGCTACTGCTACAAATAAACTATTCTCCATGACTGGAACGACATTGAAACAGGAAACCGACTACAAACCTGGAGCCACGGACAACGTGGCCTACTTAGGCATGAATCAAAATTATTTTTTCTATCGCGCTTATGAGCCGGGGACGACCTTACTGAGGCTCTTCGCTTTTGATGGCGCTGAACATCGTATACTCGTGAAATTATATCCTTCAGGACATGACCATTTTACTATGCGAGGAACAAGCGACAACAATGCCTACTTTACTCTGGCCGGCAACGAGTATGCCTTCGATGGAAGCTCATTTGTTAATTTGGGATATGCGAATAGTGGCGTGCCTCATAACAATTTTTATTCACTGGGTGACGTGGACGTGATCCCATCCCAGTATGGAGTTTCAAAACTTTTGCTCTATAAAAATTCGCCCGCATCAGGTGCATCTTTGGCACAAATCTCAAATACCAATCCTGGCGGCTTCGATTACGGCGACTACTGGTGTAACTGCACTTGCAATTACGAGCCTAGTATGTGGAAGGGGCCTGGCAATACCCTCTTCACCGCGATGTACGATAGCGGCAACATGTGCACTCGACAAATCTACAAGGTCTGTGTCGAGGGCGATCCCTGTACAGACTAGGCTGCTCTTGTTGGTGAGATTACCAAAACAATGAGCGGTATTCGTTGGGGCTAGGAGTGCGCCATTGAGGCCCAGTCTTCCCGTCATGGCCACCTTCCTCGTTGAGCAAGCGATTCTGGAAAGGACCCAATATCATTTCCACAGTGAGTTTTGAGTTCTCTCCTTTTAGAACAGCATAAATGCCCGCGTAGATTGCAGAAGCTACTGACGAGCCACCAGGGACTTGGCGTCCATCGCTCATCTCTACACTCGAGATTGGAAGAATGAAGTCAGGTTTGAGGCGTCCATCGAGTGTGGGTCCCATCGATGATATAGGCGACTGGTCGCCAATGGTGATGACGTTCGGGTTGTCCGCAGGAGGCATCACTTCCATTTGATTTTGGGCTTGATGGAAAGTTAGCGCATCGCCTCTAGATGTTTGTAGGGTGAGACGCATTTTGTCAGAGGAGTTGAATCGTCCAGAGCAATCGATCACTTTGAGGTGATAGAGACCTTCATCGAGACTCAAGGTGTCTTGTTCTCTCGGGTGCAAAGAGTTTTCTCGTTCTCCACGAGCGTAGGCGGCACTCTCTCCACATTTGCTTGTAGTGCCTTGGCTGAAGTTTTTCAGAGCAACTCTGTTGCCTTTCCAGTCGCTCAATTCCCAGTCCAAATCTTTTTGAGTTTGAACTTCTTCTGAATCTTTGAAGTCGTTCCAGCTTAAAGTCATTTTTACAGGTGTGTTTGTGTATTTCACGCTGAAGGTAAAGGTGTTGTTGGGGCCGGGAGTACGAACGAGACCCGTACTGCTATCGATTTTAATTTTTCCAGAAAAGACCTGACCATGATCATTACCCGCAGCATTGATCCAAGCAATGCCTGCTGCCGTGGCGCGGTTCACTTCGGCGTTGATGAATCCAGTTCCGTCGAAGTTGCCGCCCGTTTCCCAGGTGGCTGCGTAAAGCACCATATCAACCTTGAGGTCGATAGCTTTGCTGATGGCAGCGCGCAGATTGGTGATTCCGTTGCTTTGAATCAAGTAGAACTTGGGCGCTTGAGGATTGCGAGCGTCAGATTTACTGAGGCCCCAAACAACTTGTGCCATGAGAAGTCCATGGCCAGGGGTTTCGGCGTTGCGTGCTCCGGGGAGTGGTCCTGGAATATATTCGGTCGACTCGGGGAGCGAATCAGCGTTTTGCGCGAAACCTTCAAAGTCGTTGTCGAGAATCGCAATTTTTAGATTCTTCATTCCTTCTGCGCGGAAGGCGTTCAGTCCATAGCTCTGTCGAAGCTCTCGAGCATTGCGGAGTCGAAGCTCTGCGTGAGAACTTGATACGAAACCGAATGAAAGGCCTAGAATTGCGAATGTCTTGAAGAGGCGTTGTGAGCTATGCATTGATGAAGCTCATAGAAAAAACGATGCACCAAGTCAAAGGAAAAGGGCCGCAGCTCTAGGAGCCACGACCCTTTGATTTTGAATAGTTAGGTTTATCTTAGTAGCGGTAGTAGTAAGAGTAACGGTAAGAACCCCAACGGTAGTTGTAGCGGGGGTAGTAGCTGTAATAGCCGTAGCTGTACCAGCAGTTGTAGGTGTTGGGGTAGTACCAGTAGTACCAAGCCGCAGTTCCAGTTGCGTGATCGAACTCAGAAGGAGCAGAACCTTCAGCTCCGCCTTCGTCAGCATCAGCACCGTCATTAGCGTCTTCAGCCTTGCGAATCACGTCGACCATTTCGGCATCGCTAGTGATTTCTGCAGGAGCTTTTTCAACTTTTAGAAGGGTGCGGTTCCCTGCAGCGTCTTCGCGAACGAGGACCATTTCAGGTGCAGCGAGTTTTCCAGTGTCTGTGTCGAACTCGGAAGCGAATACATTGAAGCCCATCAATACGGCACCAAGGACACATGCGTTTATAATTACATTTTTGAATCGAGACATAATAATTTCTCCTCCTCTGATTCTTTCGTGGGTGGGTTTAGGTCGATGATTGGCGCGACGCAAGAAAAATGCACATGTTTTGACTAAGTTTTTTACAGGGACATGTCCCTGTTAAGCCCCAGTTTTAAGAAGATAAATGGACTTGATTGCCTGAACTGTGGACAGCGCCTAGAAATTCAAGCAGATGAATCAGCTCTCGCAATCGAAAAGTGCCTACCTTCGCCAACACGCCAACAACCCCGTGGACTGGATGCCGTGGGGAGATGAGGCCCTTGCGAGGGCTCAGGCCGAGAAGAAATTACTCTTTGTTTCGATTGGCTATTCTTCCTGTCACTGGTGTCATGTGATGGAGCACGAGAGTTTTGAAGATCCTGCTGTGGCCCAGCTCCTGCGAGACAATTTCATTTCTATCAAAGTGGATCGCGAAGAGCATCCCGATGTGGATCAGTTTTTTATGGACGCTTTGCACACCATGTCCGCTCGGGGCGGTTGGCCTTTGAACGTGTTTTCAACTCCTGAAAAGAAACCATTTTTTGGAGGCACTTATTTTCAAAACTCACAATTCCAAATGTTGCTCAAAAACATTTCTCAAGTTTGGGATCGGGACCCGGCACAAATCGTGGATCAGGCCGAAAAAGTTTTGCAACACATCAAATCCGGGAGTGTTTTTTCTCTTGAAGAATCTCAGTTTAAAAATGCACCTACGGGATTTGCTCAACTTGAGGAGCAGGCAAAAGAAGCCTTTCAAAAACTTGTTGAACATAAGTTGCGAAGCTTTGATTCTGTGTGGGGAGGCTTTGGGGGCGCTCCCAAGTTTCCACGTTCTCACGCCATCTCCGCACTATTGAGGGGCGAAAGCTTTGTTGAAGATTCTAAGAAAAAACAAAGTATCGTTCATGCCGTTCAACATTCCCTTAAAGGCATGTGCTTCGGTGGTTTGTGGGATCACTTGGGTGGGGGGTTCCATCGCTACAGTACAGATGAAATGTGGTTGGTGCCTCATTTTGAAAAAATGCTTTATGACCAAGCTTTGCTTCTCAAAACCATGAGTGATTTGTATTTGCGCACTCGGGAACCTTTTCTCAAAACGCGTGTTTTGGAAATGCAGCAATACTTGGAGCGTGACATGCGCCTTGAGAATGGAGCTTTGGCCGCAGCCACAGACGCTGATTCGGAAGGAGTTGAAGGTAAGTATTTTGTTTGGACTCGAGCAGAGTTGGATGAAGTGCTTCACGGAATAGATTCTAAAGAGCGAGATGCTTTCTATAAAATTTATAACGTGAGTGAAGCTGGGAATTGGGAAGGGGTGAATATTCTGCATCTCTCTCTTTCTGAGGAGTGGGGAGATCTCACCAAGCACGATTTTTCTGAAATAAAATCTCTTCTCTTGGCTCATCGTGATCAGCGAGTTCCGCCTCTGCGAGATGAAAAAGCTATTGTGTCGTGGAATGGCTGGATGGCCACGGCGCTCTTTGAGGCGGCCTACGCTTTTCTAGATTCTCCTGATTTATCAAATGCGTTGCTGGAATCGGCCGAGAAGAGTTTGGATTTTCTCAACTCTGCTTGGTCTAAAGGTTTTCCGCGCATCGTGTATGGAGAAGAGGCTTATGAGCGAGCGACTCTTGAGGATTTGGCGGCCTACTTGGAAGCCCTTCAGCGGGCACAACAAGTGATGGGTGTGTCTTCCTCTCGAAGTGCGCGCATTGAAGAACTTTTTAAAACTATTTATGGCTACCGCGATTCGGCAGGGAATTTGCAATCGCGTCTCGTGGAAGCCGACTCTTTGTCTCGGCTTCCTTTTGAGGCCTTGGCTGATGAGGATGGGGCCTCTCCGTCGGCTTACTCGACTTGGCTCAACTGTGCTCTCCATGAATATGCGTTGGGAGGAAAAGCCTCGTACGCTTCGAGTGTAGAATTTCAAAAAGTCTTGTTTTCTGACCTTAAGGTGGCCAGCCTCATCCAAGCGCATAACCCTCAAGTTTTAACTTATTTTTTGAGTGCTCTTGAGCTTGTTTGTGGCGCGGGAGTTTTGAAGGTGCCTCATCACACTTATCAAGAAACTCTCGAAAAGCTTTCGTTGGAAGGGGTGAGAATTTCTAAATTTGTTCTTCTTTCGGTAAAAGATGAGTATCAGCTATGCAATCTTGAGACCTGTTTCTTTAAGACAGGGAATATTGCCGAGTTTTTGAAAAAATTCAGGTCATTCGTGGGTTGAAATATCCCCCCAGAAAGGGGAGTCTTCATCCATGTTTGAAAATATTCAGGCTCACATTTATGAACAACTTGGACCGAGCGTCGAAGGACGCCCTATCGAGCTTTTTCAGCTCACTCGTGGCGCTGATGAATCTGCACCTAATTTACTTTTGATTGGTGGGGTTCATGGCGATGAGCCCGAAGGCTTCTTCTTGATCGAAGAGTTTGTCAAACAATCCCTCTGGCGTGACTTGGAAGGGGTGGCTTCACTATGGGTTATTCCTCGCTTGAACCCCGATGGTTGTGCTGCTGATCGCCGCGTAAACTCAAATGGAGTTGATCTGAATCGCAACCTGCCGACTAAGGATTGGACTTCCGAAGTTGCTAAGGAGCGCTACAACCCCGGCACGGTGGCGGGATCAGAGCCAGAAAATAAAATTCTCATGCAAGTGATTGAGCGTTTAAAGCCTAGAGCCATTGTGACGGCACATTCTTGGAATCCCATGATCAATTACAACGGCCCCGCAAAGAAACTTGCGGAAGTCATGGCTGAACATAACAAATACATCATCACTGATGATATCGGGTATCCAACTCCCGGATCGCTCGGAACATGGGCGGGTTGGGAAAGAGGGTTCCCCACAATCACTCTTGAGATCGAGCGTGGCACCACACCCGAAACTATTTGGACCGTTCATAAAAACGGATTGCTTGCGGGATTGCATTTCGCGGCACTCAACGAGGACATGGCATAATGCAAAATTGGACCCAAGAAAAACAAATTATCGAAAGCGCTTGGAGTGATCGAGCCTTGCTTCAAGATTCAGCCACACAGGCGGTTGTTAAAAAAGTGGTGAGTGCCGTTGATTCGGGTTCTCTACGAGCGGCTTATCCCGAAGGCGCCGAATGGATTGTGCAAGATTGGGTCAAAAAAGCCATCATTTTATTTTTCCCGATTTCACCTATGGAAGCAATGAGCGTGGGTCCTTTTCAGTTTCATGACAAGATCCCGTTGAAGTCGCTTGAGCAGCTCAAGGGAGTGCGAGTGGTTCCGGGAGCTGTGGCACGATTCGGTGCCCACATTAGTGCCGGCGCTATTCTCATGCCTTCGTTTGTAAACATTGGAGCCTTTGTGGGCGAAGGCACGATGGTGGACACTTGGGCCACTGTGGGATCTTGCGCTCAAGTAGGAGCACGTGTTCACTTGAGCGGTGGAGTGGGACTCGGAGGAGTTCTAGAGCCAGTGCAGGCGGCTCCTGTAATTGTTGAAGACGATGCATTCCTCGGTTCTCGTTGCATCGTTGTGGAAGGCGTTCGCATCGGTAAGGGTGCTGTCTTGGGGGCCAACGTGGTTCTCACAGCCTCAACTCAAATCATCGATGTGAGCGGACCTGTACCTATCGAATCAAAAGGATTCATTCCGCCATCATCGGTGGTAATCCCAGGAATAAGAACTAAAAAGTTCCCGTCGGGTGAGTTCCAAATTCCAGCGGCCCTGATTGTAGGCAAACGCAAAGAATCCACTGACAAAAAAACTTCTTTGAACGACGCCCTTCGCGATTTCGGAGTAAGCGTCTAACCGTTTCAACGTCCACGTTGATCGTTTCAGGGTTTCAAAAGTTAAGTGCAAAAAAGATACGGCGTGGCATGCGCAGCCAGGGCCCTGCTAGATGCCACGCCGTATCTTTTTTGCACTTAACTTTTGAAACCCTGAAAGAGGCGATGTCCAGCTTACCAAGGGTGTCGGTAACATTGTTTTTGGCATCCGTGTTCTGAATCTTTGAACTGCACACACTCGTATAGAGGATTCCCTGGGTTAGAGCAGGCGCTACAGTCGCCAGGACAGTCAACTTTTTTGGGTTCTCCAACAACATCAAAACTTCCATTTGAGAAGAAACCTGTGAGGGCTACAACTTCGTTGATGCCGACTCCAAAGTGACCTTCGTTGAGTTTGTCGGCGCTCAGGCCTTCGGGATCGATGCAGTACTCGGTTTTATTGAAAAAGTATAGATCGGAAGTGGGTGGTGGCAGTTCACGCAGTACCAGTCCTTTGCAAGCTCTGCTCTTTGTCGGAGAGTAGAGCACCCCCGTTTTTGTTTGGAGTGCAAAGACACTTTGTGAGAACCCTAGGCAGATGAGTAGGGCGGTTATTGTTTTTTTCATAAATTCTCCTTCTGAGATAAGGGGATAGTGTTGATTATGTTTTCCAAAAAGTTAAAAAAAGTATATTAATCTTTCCATTATGGAAACAAATAGGCTCCATCAGCTCCAAGTTCTTATGTCCACAGATTCGCTAACACGCGCAGCGATCGTGCTGGGGGTGAGTGCGGGGGCGCTTTCCAAGTCATTGGCTGTCTTGAGCGATGAACTTGGGTTTCCGCTCTATGAGGCCGCAGGAAGAGGATTGCGACTGACTCGTCAGGCTCGGGAGCTCCTGCCACAAATTCAAAATATTCTTGCTTCTGTTGATGCTTTGGGAACTGTGAAACCCAATCCTTTAGCGTCCTCCAAAACCTTGCGCGTTGCTACTTTTGAATCATTCTCAGGAAGACTCTCAGCCTCCCTCATGGCCTCATTGCGTGGCGAATTCGAATTGGAAATGCATGAGCTGCTCCCGTCCGAAATCGAAGATGCCTTGTTGGACAATGTTGTCGACGTAGGAATCACCTACCAGCCCATCCCACGTAAAGGAGTCCGATATCAAAAAATCCTAAATGCACGGATGGGCGTCTATGGATCCCTGCGCTTCCGAAATAGAGAAATAGCCGAGCTTCCCTTTGTGGCCCCATTGGCCGAATCCTCATCCGGAATGAGTCGCGCCAAGGGTTTGGATGGCTGGGATGAAGTGTCCTGCCGACGAAATGTGCGGCATCGAGTGGACCTTCTAGAGACAGGATTGCAGTTGGCATCAGCAGGTGAGGCCGTGATCTTCATCCCTCATTTTCTAGCAAGAGCCTTCAACCAACAATCCATCGTCGAAAGAAGACTCCATCTGTTTGATCTAAAGATCCCCGCCAAGATGGGCTCACAAGACATTTTCATTGTAAGCCGAGAAGACGATTCCGACTCCACCGCAGTCAGAAAAATGGCCCGCTTCATAAGAGCCGAATGCAAGCCTTAAGCCGTTCCGACCTAGATCGCACCCAAATATTTTAGAGTATTCAGATTTCAAAAAGACAGGCGAAAAGACGCTCGAGGCCCCGCGAACCGCATCTTTTCGCCTGTCTTTTTGAAATCTGAATACTCTAAAACATTATGGATAGTGGTTCTAAAACGCGAAGGTCTCAACGTTTAAGCTGATCACGAAGCCCAGCCAGTGCTGCAAAGGGATTGTCTTTGAGACCATCAGAAGGTGTGTTCCTCGGCGCATTCCCTCGATTGTTGTTGCGAGGACCTTGAGGGCCTGCATTTCCTCGGGGAGCGTCTCGTGAAGAGTCTCTACGTGGGCCTCTATTTCCAGCCTCTGGTCTGCCAGCTCCGGGTCTGCCTGAGGCAGATCTGTCGGAAGACGTGCTGGGGTTGGGGCGGCGCGCTTGAGGGCGGGGTTGTGAGTCGCGTTGCTTGGTTTCTCTGGCTTGATTCTCTTTGGCTGTATTTTCACGGTGACGTTTGTCGATTTCCTGGTTTTTCTCTGAGAAATCGGAAAGACTTTTCATCGTGAAAGAGATTTGGCGTTTGTCTGGATCGACGGCCAATACTTTTACAGTTACCAAATCGCCAGGGTGAATCACGTCGAAGGGATCACGTACAAAAGTGGAACTCAGTTCAGAAAGGTGAACGAGTCCATCTTGTTGGAGGCCGATATCTACGAAGGCTCCGAAAGAGGTCACGTTGGAAACGCGACCAGGGCAAACCATGCCGATTTTGAGATCGCGAATGTCTTTCACGTCTTCGCGAAATTGAATAAATTTAAAATCGCCTCGTGGGTCTTTTGGGGGAGATTTAATGAGTTCTACAAATTCTTTAATTTTTTCTTTACCCAATAAGCTGACGAGCTTTTCGTCTTCAAGCAATTGGTCTGCTTTGGCGGTCCAATCTGATTTTTCGATCTTGAGACGCTTGAGGGCATCAAGAACGTTTTTGTTGTACTTGGGGTGGGCGAAGCTTAGGTCGAGTGGGTTTTTGCCGTCACGAATCCTGAGGAACGGGCCGCAGAATTCAAAAACTTCGGGAGTGATGCCTTCTACTTCAAGAATTTGATCGCGATCCCAAAAGAAACCTTTTTCGTTACGGTATTGGATGAGCTTGTCTGCAAGTTCGTCGTTGAGTCCGTCAACTTTTGAAAGAAGATTTTTAGAAGCCGAGTTGAGATCAACCCCCACTTCATGAATACAATCTTGTATCACTTCATCGAGAGTTTGACTGAGGCTTTCAGGGTGAACTTCGGCAAGAAACTGTCCCACGCCCAAGCTCTTGGCTTTTACTTTTACGAATTCACCCAACGGGTTTTGCAACTGACGAGCGATAAAAATAGCTTTGCGATTGGGAGTCTCGATTTCTGGAAATTCTTCTTGAGCCAGTTTGGAGCTCGCGTAGTCGTCTGATGCTTCGGAGGGCAAAAGGCAGATGGGTAGGCGGAGTTTCACACTGCGGAAGAGTTGATGAAGGAATCTTTCGATTTCACGCGCGCCAGGGTGATCGGACACGGCAATCGCTTGAACCTGATGTTTTTCGATAAATGCGAGAAACACGGCTTCGGTTTCAGATTTTTTCTCGTCTTCGAGAAGGTGAAGGAGGGCTGTTTCTTTGAAATTGCCTTCGCGATCTACAACCGCGATACGACAGGTCTTTTTGCCAGAGGGGGAAACTCCCATGACGATTTGACGGCCAAGGCCGGGAGTCATGAGCACTCTTCTTAGGTTGCGGCGAATGGGAGGTAGAGCTTCTTCTTCTGCATTTTTGCGAAGAAGGTGAAAGGCTTCTTTTTGAAAGTGAGGAATCATTTGCGAGTTCATCACATCGGAGGAGATGGCTAGAGCCCAATCCAGAAGATCGGGGTGAATGGAAGTGCGGGCTGCCATAGGAGCTACATAGGCATGAATCGCGGATTCCATGGTGGCGAGCGGAGCCTCAACTGTCATGAGCAATTCTCCTTGGCTCACTCCTCTGCGAAGGCTGAGGAATCGATGGGACTGATCTTTTCGTAGGAGTTTGGAGTAGGGAGATTCAAATGTAAAAAAGGCTTTGAACTTTGAGTCGTCAGTTGATTTGTCACTTTTCGAAGAGCGTACAGTTGCGTTGTTTAAAAATTCATCGCGGATACGATTTTCTAGTTCGACATCCTCCAGGATTTTTTCGCCTAAAAGAGCGGCGAACATTTGCAAAACTTTTTCTTTGGAATCGTGTTCTTCGGAATCTGCTTTTACAAGCGCCTCAAGAAAGGCAGTCCAATCGGACGCTCCTTGTCCATGAAGCTCTTTCCATACGAGCTGAAAGGGAGCTTCGAATCCAAGCTTGCGTGCGTGAGCAGCTTTGGATCGGTGACGACGCTTGAGTTTCTTCTCAAGAGATTGAAGTGAATCAACATCGCGAAGTTTTTTGAGTTCTTGAGCGAGATCGGGAGTGAAGGAAAGAACTTCTTTGTGATCTTCTTCGATTTTGTTGCGAAGATTTTCGATTTTGCTTTCGTCCTCAAAAGACTTGTAGAAGTCGCGGATTTCGTCCTCGCTCTGGGTGAGCCCAAGAGAAGTGGCCATGAGCAATGTGTAGCGCATTGGGAGCGGAGCGGATTTGTTTCCCAGGATGACTTCTTTGAGGTTCTGTTTCATTCAGGGAAAGATCTATCACACCCTGACAAAGTTTTCCCAATATTCTTGGAGAGGAATTTTCACATTTAGGGCTTGAAGCATGCGAAAAATTCCGCTCAGTTTGCGATGCAAAAATAGGATCTGATGGGGAGGCGCCGAAAAACGGATCATTTTTGTGAATTCAAGACTGAGTTTGCGAACGTCGTTGCTGTAGCGAGTCGACCCGAAGTCAAAGGATTCAATGGACTTATCGAAGGGCTCGAGACTCATTGTCATCATTTTGAAGAAAGCATCTTGGCAAGCTTCGTCTTCACGAGGATCGAGAAGTTTCATTTTAAAACATTGTTGCAGAGTGGCTTCTTTGTCGTTTCCATGGACGCAAATGAGAACTTTTCTATATTCGTTAACAAACTCTTTTGTGAACTCTTTGATGCAGCCGAAGTCTAGGAGCACGAGTTGTTTGCTCTTGGGACGAATGAGGAAGTTTCCAAAATTGGGGTCAGTTTGGACAAAGCCTTTTTGAAAGAATTCGATGACGTAGAGGTTGAGAATGAGCCGTGCGAAGTGCTCTCGATCCTCCATTGGAGGATTGGTTTTGATCCAATCATCGGGCTTTAGGCCTTCTTCGTAGGACATGCCTAGCACTTGAGCATTGGTAAGTTCCGGAATTACTTTGGGGACCACGTAATCGCAGTAAGGCTCTAACATCGAAGCATATCTTTCAAGATTCGTGGCTTCATTGATGTAATCAACTTCTTGTTTGAGGATCACCGAAAGTTCATCGAAGAGAGGTGTGAGGTTGATTTGCTTGCCGGTGAGAGCCATGAAGCCTTCGGAGATTTTTTTGAGTAGAAAAATGTCGGACCCAATGCTCGAGGCCACACCGGGGAATTGCACTTTTATTGCAGCTTTTTGCTCTCTAAAGAGCGCACTGTGGACCTGTCCAATACTTGCTGAGGCAAAGGGCTCTTCGGAGAGGTTTTTGAGTTCGTCTAAAAAGTCTTTCCCGATTTGGCTCTCGAGTATTTTTCGAACTTTTTCGATAGGAAGGGTTTCGCTGGAATCTTGCAGCTGGTTGAGGATTTCGATGACTTCAGGAGGGAGAAAATCACGGGCCTCAAGACTCAGCATTTGCCCCGCTTTCATGGCGGCGCCTCTGAGATGGCCAAGACTTTTAACAAGAAGCTGCGCTTGTTCAATTTGGAGATTCAATTTTTTAAGTGAAGGGGCTTCGCTGAGGAGATTGCTTACCCGACTGCCCAGCTCTTTGCCGCCTAGTTTTGCAGCGAGACTCATCAGTTCTCTGGAGCGTGATAGTAAACTCTTCGGGGGGCTCCCGTCGTCTTCATAGCTCATTTTCTTAGCTCATTGGCGAATAGGGACAAGTGCCTTTGTGAATTTAATGAAGTTGCTCACCTGAGAATCCACCAATTTTTTGGTGAAATCCTGAGTGAATTCATTTTTTTCATTAATGAGGGAATCCACTTTGGGAAGAAAAACTCGTTCGTTAAAAAGAAAGGCGTTGCGGTATTTGAAGATGCTTTCGAGTTGCTCCACTGAGCGTAAAGCTCCCCACATTCCTGCAGCTAGCCCTGTGAATGCGACGGGGCGCTTTTCGAAACTTTCAGGGAAGGGAAGGTGATCAATAAAATACTTCAAAACCCCAGGGAAGCTTCCATTGTACTCGGGTGTGAAGACATGAAGTCCCGAGGCGGACGTAATCTCTTTGGTGAACTTCGAGAATGAATCGGGTTTTTCAGCATAGGAGCTGGGAAAGAAGAGTTCGTGAGGGAGTTCGGCCAGGTCGAGCAAGCGTGTTTCGACACCATATTTTTTGTAGAGCTCTTCATAAATCTTTGTGACGCGTAGAGTGTTGCTGTTGGGTCGGTTGGTTCCGGAGACTAGGCAAATCATAAGATAATTCTTATAGACCCTCTGGGGCGGCTTGGCCATGAGCGTTCATTGGCTTAGACTGTGTTCATGGAAGAGCTTGAAGAGGGGCAGGGGGCCCGATTTGATTGGGTGCTTTTACTTAGCATATTGGCGCTCATTAGTTTGGGCATGATCAATATCTATTCTGCGACGCATAGTCACATGGCAGAAGGAAATTTCATCAGCCGCCAATTCATATCTCTGGGCCTCGCTGCAGTTATATTCATCGTTATTTTACTTTTCGATTATCGCCTTTTTGAGCGAGTGGCTTATATCCTCTACGGGCTCAATTTGATGGCTTTGGCCTTGGTTCCTTTTGTTGGGGTGACTCGATATGGGGCGCGTCGTTGGATCGATTTGGGACTGATGAACTGGCAGCCCAGCGAGACCATGAAAGTTTTAACTATCTTGGCTTTGGCGAAATACTTTCATGTCAAAAACCAATCTACAAAGATGGGGATAAAGGACCTATTGATACCTGTTCTCATTGTGGCCGTTCCTGCCCTAATGACGATGGCCCAACCCGACTTGGGAACTGGGGGACATATCATGATCATCGGCACAGCGATGCTCTTGTTTGTTGGTATTCGAACGCGCATTTTGGCTTGGGTGGCTCTCATCGGCGTGGTGAGTTTTCCTGTGGTCTGGAAGTATGGTCTTAAAGAATATCAAAAAGATCGTATTGTCACCTTCATGAATCCCACCGCCGATCCAAAGGGCGTGGGATACAATGCGATCCAATCCAAAATTGCGGTAGGTTCAGGAGAGCTTATTGGTAAGGGCTATCTCAAAGGCACTCAGACTCAATTGGAATTCACGCCAGAAGGGCACACCGACTTTATATTTACAGTGTTGGCCGAGGAGTGGGGCCTG
>Ga0163144_10019889_pt1 | contig 13468 bp, 9 predicted proteins | sample OliLak19BULKMAT1_FD_123175 | JGI IMG/M metagenome (GOLD analysis project Ga0163144, IMG submission 123175) | Freshwater microbial mat bacterial communities from Lake Vanda, McMurdo Dry Valleys, Antarctica - Oligotrophic Lake LV.19.BULKMAT1 | ecosystem: Environmental > Aquatic > Freshwater > Lake... | reverse complement strand
GGCTTCCAGCGAGACAAGAAGGCCCATCTGACGGCCTATGCGAGCTATCAAAAGCTGTACAAAGAGACCCGTCGTGATTTCCCGGTTGCGCCGCCGGAGCCGGTGAATAACGATGCCGATGCCAATCTGGCGGAGGAACCCGCGCCGCCGCTGGAAGTGGTGGCCGAAATTCTGGCGCACGCCGATCGGGCAAAAAACGAAGCCGGTTACGAATTGCCCCGCTGGGTCGCCGAAGTGCTTCTCGATGAACAGCTTATGGCCGAAATCGCCCCGGGCTACGACGTAGAAACGCTCCTGGAAATCCTGACCGCCGCACCCGTTCCGCTTGCCGCATAGAAAAACGAACCCAGAGAAAAGCAAGTCGAAAATGAAATAAGTCGCTTGGAATGAAATGGATAGCGCCAATAAGGCAAAAAACTAATTTGCTAAAAGTGAATCGCGGGCGGCTCAGCCGACCACGTGGCCCGGGCAGTGAAGTTTTTAAAAGCGATTCCAGCAACGGGCCGAGTGAAATGAAACCGATAGCGCCATCTAAGCGCAAAACGAATTCGCGAAAAACGAACCGCCAGCTAGCCCAGATACCCCGCTGCCCGGGCGATGAGATTGAAAAAACGAACCCAGAGAATATAAAACGAAGAACGAGATAAGTCGATTGGAATTAGATTGATAGCTCCGGCGAAGCGAAAATCGAATTTGCGAAAATCGCGTCGCAGGGTCGCCTCACCCACCATGCGGCCCGGGCAATGAGATTGAAAAACGAACCCAGAGAAGACAAAACGAAAAACGAGATAAGTGGAGTGGAATGAACTCGATAGCACCGATCAGGCGAAAATCGAATTAGCGGAAATCGAAGCGCGAGGTCTCACCCACCCTCGGCCCGGGAAATGAAGCTTGAAAAAGCGATTTCATCAATAAGCAGCGTGAAATGAAAAAGATAGCCCCCATTAAGCGGAAAACGAGTTCGCGAAAAACGAGCCGTGAGCTAGCCCAGGCATCACGCAGCATGGGCACTGAGATTGAAAAACGAACCCAGAGAAAATAAAACCAAAAACTAGATAAGTGGATTGGAATGATATCGATAGCGCCGATCAGGCGAAAATTGAATTTACGAAAATCGAGTCGCGAAGTCGCCTCACCAACCCCGCGGCCCGGGCACCGAAGTTTGAAAAAGCGATTCCAGCAATAAGCCGAGAGAAATGAAACCGATAGCGCCAGAGAACCGGAAGACGAATTCGCGAAAGACAAACCGCAAGCCACCCTAGCCACCAAGCGGCCCGGGAAATTAGGTTGAAAAACGAACCCAGATAAAATAGAACGAAAAACGAGATAAGTGGATTGGAATGATATCGATAGCGCCGACGAAGCGAAAATCGAGTTTGCGAAAATCGAACCGCGAGGTCGCCTCACCCACCCCGCGGCCCGGGCAATGAGATCGAAAAAGCGAACCCAGAAGAAAGAAAACTAAAAATCAAACAAGTCGATTAGAATGAAATCGATAGCGCCATCGAAGCAAAAAACGAACTCGCGAAAAGAATCGCGAGGTCACCCGACCGGCCATCCGGCCCGGGCAACGAGATAGAAACTCGAACCATGTTTCCACCCCAAAATAAAATCAATAAACGGCTAAATCAAGCGTTTTTACCGCCGTTAAAAAAGTCGTTCACAAGACGTGAAAATAAAGTTTACTCCCTTGTTTTGATCAGGCTACAAGGAATTCGGCCTCCCCCGCCGATCCGTTTTTGCCTCACCGTCCGATAAACTGCAAACAGCGGTACCCCACACGCCCTGGCTCCTCAAGAGTCGGGGCGTTTTCTATTGGGGGCCGCGGAGAAATGAAAATGAAAAACGTAACCCTACCCCAGGAACTGATCGCGCCCCTCGAGGCCTGCCGCCGTGTGATGGAATTCCATGGCCGTTCCGTAAATCTCAATAAACTCTCGGCCAATACCATGTGGCTCAGTCTCACCAACCGCCTGGCCAAACCCGGCAACAACGACCGCGGCATCACCTTCTACCACCTGCATAACGTCTGGCAAGTTCGCTTCGCCAATCTGCTCGTGGCCGTGGCGCCCCGAGCCGCCGAAGCCCGGTTCTTACAACTGCAATTCCTCTACGAAGCCTTCGGCAAACTCGGGCTCGAACTGGACCGCATCTCCAGACTCCAGCCCTACCTCAATGGCGATACCGGATACCTGCCCCTCGTCGATGGGCGCTATGCCATGATCGACGCCGCCGACTTTGGAAAATCCGTCGCCCACATGTGGCGGCTGAAAGACACCTACGTCCTGACGAAAATCGACGCAAAAGAGATGGCGCTCTATCGGTTCGTGCTCGGCCCCGATACCCCCAAACGCGGGAAACCGGTCTATCACGACAGAAACCCGCTGAACTGCCGCCGGGCCAATCTCGGCTTTCTGAACTGCGCCCACGCAGCCGCTTCGGTCCGCAAAACGTCGAAGAAAACGACGTCGGACTACAAAGGTGTCTCCTGGATAAAGGACCAGTGCCTCTGGCGCTCCTCCGTCAGGAAGGACGGAAAATATTACTACATGGGCGAGTTCCGCTCCGAATGGGCCGCCGCCAAGGCCTACGATGAATGCGCCCGGGAAGTGTTCGGCGAACACGCCGCGCTTAACTTCCCCCAACCCGGCGAGCAGGCTGCCCTCCGGCCCAAGGTCACCATCGCCGAGGGCCGCCAGCTTGACCTATCCTTCGCTGCGTAGAAATCGTCCCGTGTGGGATCCCGGCAGCAGCGCAATCTGCTCCGGGGTCCCCACTCCCAGGATTCGACCTCCCGCGCTGCCGCCTTCCGGGCCCAGGTCGACCACCCAGTCGGCCGCGCGGATCACATCCAAATTATGCTCAATCAATAGAATCGACCCCCCGTTCTGAATAAGCCGCTGAAAGCTGTCAAGCAACTTGCGAATGTCGTCATAATGCAATCCTGTCGTCGGCTCGTCAAAAATGAACAACGTCCCCTCCGACGTCGATTGCGCCAAATGGGCCGCTAACTTCACCCGTTGCGCCTCGCCGCCAGACAGCGTGGTCGCCGATTGCCCCAGCCGCAAATAGCCCAAGCCAACATCGGCCAATACCTGCAATCGCCCCTTCAGCTTCGGGGTCTCGGCAAAGAAGCGCAACCCCTCCATCACCGTCAACTGCAGCACCTGATGAATGTTCAGCCCCTTGTACTTCACGTCCAGAATCGCCTGTTTAAATCGCGTTCCCCGGCACTCCTCACAGACCAACTCCACATCCGCCAGAAACTGCATCTCCACCGTCACCGTCCCGTCCCCCTGGCAGACCTCGCACCGCCCGCCCGGGATGTTGAACGAGAAATGCCCCGGCGTGTACCCCCGCCGATTACTGTCCGGCGTGCTCGCAAACAGCTCCCGCATAATGTCGAACGCCTTCACATACGTCACCGGGTTCGACCGCGGCGTCCGCCCAATCGGGCTCTGGTCCACCAGCACAATCTGGTTCAGCAGATGGGCCCGCTCCACGCTCTTCCATACCTGTCGCTCGGGCCCGGCAAACTCCTCCGTCTCCTCTTTCGCCGTCTTCCGCGGCCCTTGCCGTTCCAACTCCTTCGTCAGCGCCTTAAACGCCACATCGTGTACCAGGGAACTCTTGCCCGACCCGCTGACCCCCGTCACCACCACCAGCATGTTCAGCGGTATCTCCAAGTCCACGTTCCGCAGGTTGTTCGCCCGCGCGCCGCGCACCGCCACCATCTTCTTCAGGTTCACCGCCCGCCGTGCCACTCGCTGCGCCGTAGCCATCTCCCCGTTCAGGTACTTGCCCGTCAGCGACTCCCCGCCATTGGCCATCAACTTCGCAAACGACCCCTCAAACGTCACCTTCCCGCCGTGCTCGCCCGCCCCCGGCCCCAGGTCCACAATATGGTCCGCCGCCCGCATCACGTCCGGGTCGTGCTCCACCACCAGCACCGTGTTGCCCAAATCCCGCAGCTCATGCAGAATCTTGATCAGCCGCTCCGTATCCCGGGAATGCAGCCCAATCGACGGTTCGTCCAGCACGTAACAAGCGCCCACCAGCCTCGAACCCAAGCACGTCGCCAACTGGATCCGCTGCGCTTCGCCGCCCGACAGCGTCGCCGAAAGCCGGTCCAGCGTCAGATATTCCAACCCCACATCGTTCAGAAACTTCAGCCGCTGTTGGATCTCCACCAGCACCTTCCCCGCAATCGTCTGCTGCTCCGGGGCCAGCGCCAAGGCGTCAAAAAACGCATGAGCCTCGGCGATGTTCAGCCGGGTAACCTCGGCCATATTCTTGCCGCCGATCCGGATGTTCAGCGCCTCCTTCCGCAGCCGCGCCCCGCCGCACTCCTGGCATTCGCTGTAGCCGCGGTACCGGCTCAGAAACACCCGGATCTGCACCTTGTACTTCTTCTCCTCGAGCTCCGGGAAGAACTCGTTCCGCAGGAAGTTCACGAGCAGGTCCCGCTCGTCCTTCCTCAGATCCATAACCGCTACCTCGCAACGCACCGCCTTGCTATATCGCTTCACAAACCGAGTCTGCCAGTCGTGATACGCCGGCGTGCTCCACGGAGCCACCGCGCCCGATAGGATCGATACCGTCGGATCGGGGATCACCAGGTCCAGATCATAATCCACCACGTTGCCGAAACCCTGGCAGCGAGGACACGCCCCAAATGGAGAGTTGAACGAGAACAGCGTCGGCTCCGGCGTCTGATAAGTCAGGTGGCAGGTCTTGCAGGCGAACGCCTCCGCGAACCGGATCCGCTCCGGTGTCTCCGCCCCCGCCTGCTCGAACACCACCTCGCCCGCTTCGCGGTAGCAGATCTCCACCGTATCGATAATCCGTGACCGGATATCCGCCGTAATCGCCAAGCGGTCCGCCAACACCCACAGGGGCTGGGTGAAATCCAGGTCGAGAAGCGATTCCGGCGTCGAAAACTCGCTCACCTTCCCGTTCTGATACAGCCGATTGAAGCCCCGCCGCCGCAGGTCCATCAACTGCTCCTTGTGCGCCGTGTTCACCGGAAACAGCGCATACCACCGCGACCCCAGCGGCAAGCGGCCCATCGTCTCCGCTACATGGTCGACGTTATCCCGCTGCACCGGCTTACCGCATTGGGAACAAAACGTGGTGCCCGCCCGAGCGAAAAGCAGCCGCAGAAAATCGTAAACCTCCGTCGAAGTCGCCACCGTCGACCGCGGGTTCCGCGTCGTGTTCTTCTGGCGGATCGCAATCGGCGGAGCCAACCCCAGAATCTCATCGACGTCCGGCTTCTCCATCCGGTCCAGAAACTGGCGAGCGTAGGCCGATAACGACTCGACGTAGCGGCGCTGGCCCTCGGCGTAAACCGTATCGAAGACGAGCGATGACTTGCCGGACCCGGAAACCCCCGTGATCACCGTCAATTGGTTGTGCGGCAGCTCGAGCGAGATATTCTTGAGGTTGTGCATCCGCGCCCCCCGGATGACAATCGCGTCGTCCCCCTTGAAAGCGCTCTTCTTTTTAGCCAATGACTGAACTCCCCGTAGCGCGCGCCGCTCTGGCCGCCTGGTACGAAATCGCCAAAAGAGATCTCCCCTGGCGCCGAACCCGAGACCCCTATGCGATCTGGATTTCAGAGATCATGCTGCAGCAAACCCGCGTGGCGACCGTAATTCCCTATTATGAACGGTTCCTCGCCCTCTACCCAACTGTAGATGCCTTGGCGCAGGCACCGGAACCAGAACTTCTAGCCGCCTGGGCTGGACTCGGCTACTACTCCCGCGCGCGGAACCTCCAAGCCGCTGCGAAGACGATCGTCGCGCTGGGTGCCTTCCCGCGCGATCACTCGATCCTCCGAACGTTGCCCGGGATCGGAGACTACACCGCCGCCGCCGTCGCCTCCATCGCCTTCGGCCATCCCCACGCCGTCGTCGACGGCAATGTCGTCCGCGTCCTCGCCCGTTTTTTGGCGGAAACCGGCGACATCTCTCAGTCAGCGACAAAATCTCGTCTTCGCCTCGCCGCCGACGAGTTTCTCGACCCCGCCCAACCATCCCGCCACAATCAGGCGGTAATGGAGTTGGGTGCGACCGTCTGCACTCCTCGGGACCCGCAATGCGCGAAATGCCCCTTGGCAAACGGGTGCCAAGCCCACGAGAAAGGTTTGGCCCGTGAATTGCCTATCAAATTATCCAAGACGGTCATCCGTCGGGTGGAGCGCTCGCTCCTGGTAGTCATACGGAACGGAAATATTCTTCTTTGGCAACGACCTCCGGAAGCGGCGATCCTGTCAGGATTCTGGGAACTTCCCGAACCGCATCAGCTACCGAACGCGAAAATAGGGCGGGCGCTCCACCTTTTCAAGCACAGCATCACCAATCACATCTACACCTTCCAGGTGGTTGAAGGCTCTGTCCGTCGCGTTCCCTCTCCGCTCGAATGGGTTTCTCCCGATCGCCTCTCAACTCTTCCCCTCAGCACTACTACGCGTAAGGCCCTAGCCGGGCTGACCCAATTGTGAACTTTTTACCGGGTAATAAGTTCTCGACAAAGAATCGAGTAGACTGATACAAGTCCGGGTTAAACAGGGATTATGCATAAAGAACTCCTCCTCACAATTGCTAAACGCTCCGTCGTTCTCCTAACACTTCCAATTCTTCTCCTCGCCTTTTCTGTCGGCCCCGATCCGCGCCACACCGGCGCGCCGGGCGATCAGACCTGCGCCCGTTCCGGTTGTCACACCGGGACTGCGCTCAACGCCGGAACCGGTCGAGTAGTGCTCCAACTGCCTGGCGGGATGACGTATGTCCCCGGCCAACGACAGCGAATCGCTGTCGTGATCACCGGTGACGCGACCACCCGGCGCTATGGCTACCAAGCTTCGGCGCGGCTCGGTTCGAACGAAGCAAACGGCCAAGCCGGCACCTTCACGGCGACCGCTCCCGACATCATTCTTTGCCAATCCGGCAACGAACGTCCCGCGGCGGGATGCGGTTCCGCGGCACCGCTCGAGTTTATCTCCCACGGAAATTCCAGCAACACGAGTGGACGATTCGAATTTGATTGGACCGCCCCGGCCACCGACGTCGGCCCAGTGAAAATTTACGTGTCGGCCAATGCGGCGAACGGCAATGGCTCGGATAGTGGCGATAAGATTTACACGACCAGTGTGACGCTTATGCCAGCGGCCATGGGTGGCGGAAACCGACCGGCGATCACCTCGACGGGCGGCGTCGTGAATGGCGCGAGCTTCTCGGTCGGAGTCGTGGCAGGTTCCTGGACGACTATTTTCGGATCGAATTTCGCCACGGCGTTGAAAACCTGGGACGGATTGATCGACGCGCAAGGAAATTTCCCCACCGCGATCGATAACGTTCGAGTGACGATCGACGGCCTACCGGCCTCAATGAACTTCATCAGCGCCAACCAGATTAACGTGCAGGCTCCCGCGTTGACGCGAACCGGGATGGTGCCGGTCGTGGTCACGACGCCCGCTGGTGCCAGCGAAATGGTGATGGCGAATGTGCAGCGCGAGGCTCCGGGTTTGTTTCTCTTTACCCAGACCCCGACCCGGTTCCCGGCGGCTGTACGCTCACCCGACGGGCAGTTCATCGCGCCGGCGGGTTTGTTCCCTGGCGTGACCACCGAACCGGCCAAACCGGGTGATATCGTCCTGCTTTTCGGGACGGGATTCGGGCCGACGGATCCGGCGGTCGCCCCAGGACGGGTTTTCAGCGGTGCTGCTCCTCTGACTCCGGTTAACGCCGCCAGTTTGCAAGTGCGGATTGGCGGGATGACTGTTGTCCCTTCCTTCGCCGGGCTCTCGGGTTCCGGTCTTTATCAATTTAATGTAACGGTGCCGAATCTGCCGGACGGCAATCATCGGATCGAGATGCTCCTGAACGGGCAGCAGATCCAGACTGACGTTCAGCTAGCGATAAAACGGTAGTTCGAACTAAACTCTCAGTGGAGAACTCAATGAATCGAATGATGCATGCGGTAGTCGTTTGCGCGGCGACGCTTTTGTCGGCGAGCGCAGTGATGGGACGCAGCGGCGGTGCCCCATTTGGCGCAGCCGGAGTGCCGACCGACATGGCTGGTCGAGACTGCTCGGCCTGTCATCGCCCAGGACCAGCGAATTCCGACGCTCGGGGAAAGCTGACCGTGATCCTTGATGCCATGACCTACCGCCCAGGAGTGAAGCAGACGATTCGAGTTCGCCTCGAGCATCCGGAAGCTCGCCGATGGGGTTTCCAGATGACGGCCCGGCCGTCCAGCGACACCACGCAGATGGCGGGGAGCTTCACGCCCAACGCCGATATTGTTGTGAACTGCGACCCGAGTGGCGTGGCGCCGTGCGGTGGATCGCGCGAGTTTGCCACCCACAGTACCGCGTCGACCCGGAATGGGACAACCGACGGAGTTACTTGGGAAATTGAATGGACCCCGCCGGCAAACGAAGTGGGTGAAGTGACTCTTTTTGTCGCCGGCAACGCGGCGGACGGGACGAACAGCAACGCGAATGACCGGATCTATACGACGACCGTAAAGCTTGCCGCGGAAGGTGCCTGCAACCTGGCGCGCAGGCCTACCCTCCGGAGCTTGGCCAATGCGGGCTCGTTCAGCACTACGCTGGCTCCTAATACCTTTGCCAGCGTGTTTGGCTCTGACTTTGAGGTGGCGGGGCGTTCTCGCGCGGCCGGTACCGGCGACTTCGTCAACGGCGCTTTCCCTACTCAATTGGCCTGCGTCGCGGTCGAGATAGCTGGTCGCCGCGCTCCGATTAGCTACGTCCAGTCGGACCAAATCAACTTCCAGGTTCCGACGATCACCCAGACGGGTCCGCTGCCGGTGTTCATCATCCTTAACCCGGGTCGGCCGAACGAACTTCGGTCGGATCAAGGGATGGTGACGATTGCGCAATACTCGCCGGGCTGGTTTACCTTCTCGAATCGTTCGATTGCGGCAACGACCGCCGACGGACGAGTGATTGCTGATCCCGCGGTGGTTCCTGGCGGCTTGGCCGCTCGCCGTGGCGATATCGTCACCCTGTATGGCACCGGCTTTGGGTTTACGGACCCGGTGTTCCAAGCGGGCGAGATTCCCGGCGGCGTGGCCCGGTTGCGGGATCCGATTACGATCACCGTGGGCGGCACGATGCTGGCGGCTGGGGACATTCTCTATGCCGGCCTGGCACCTGGGTTGATCAGCGGCGTCTACCAGTTCAATATTCGGATTCCCATGAGCGCGACCCCGGGTAACGTAGCGATTGTCGCCACCATGGGCGGCGTCAGCACGCAGACCGCGGGCGGGACGATCCCGGTTCAGTAAATTCCTAGCATTCGATCTCTTGCGCAGCGCGTAAGATGGGGATAGACGTCGAGTCTATCCCCTTTTTTTATGCTCCGCGGTTTCCAGCTGATGGCCCGTTTGGCGGTGCCATTGGCCGTCTGCGCGGCGCTGTCTGGACAGACGCCGCTAGTCGGCAATCTACCGGTTTACTCGGCGGCGAGCGTTGTGAATGCGGCGACCAATCGGACGGGGCCGATCGCGGCCAACGGCTTGGCGACGCTGTACGGCAAGAATCTGGCGTTTGTTACGCGAGCGCTCGGGCCGGATGACTTACGCGGCGATGTTTTACCGACGGCGCTGGCGGGGACGGGCCTGCGCATCTCGATCGGTTCGATCGCGGTGCCGATTCTGTTCGTTTCGCCGTCGCAGGTAAATTTCCTAGTGCCAGCCACGATGCGGCCGGGCCGGTACAAGCTTCTTCTCACGCTCGATAGCCGGAACGGCCCCGAGGTCGATATTGATGTCGCTGATGTCTCTCCAGGCGCTTTTCAGTTGAATACATCGTACATCATCGCTACCCACGCGGACGGTCGTCTGGTGGAGACGGCCGCGCCGGCGCGGCCGGGCCAGGTTCTGATTGTGTATGCGAGCGGACTGGGGCAGACGGTGCCTCGCATGTTGAATCTGATGGTGCCCCGGACACCGGCCCAAATTGAGCGGCTCGGCCAGTTCCGCGTTTTGCTAAATGATACGGCTATCTCAGGGGGCGAGGTGCTGTACGCTGGATTGGCACCGGGCTTTGCCGGACTCTATCAGATTAATCTTCGTCTACCTGAGGAGATATCGCTCAACCCCGAACTGCGGATTGCGATCGGAGAAACGGTCAGTCCGGAAGGATTGCGGCTCTATACTCAACCATCAGCGTTACAATAGTACGCTGATGACCCCTCGTACCGTGGCAGCAGTTTTGCTGGTCGCCTTTATTTCTCTCCTCTCGATCGGGAAGTTCTTTCAGCAGATCTCCGACTTCTTCGTCAAACGCCCCGTCGTTGATGGCGTTACTCAGTTTACGGCCCGCTATCAACCGGTCCGTTCGTTGCTGCCGGACAAGGGCGTGATTGGATACATGACCGATCCGGCCGCAGCGGCGGACGAGGTGAACGCGACAGCTGAGTTCTACCTTGTGCAGTATGCTTTGGCGCCGATCGTGGTGGTGAACTCGCCGAACCAGCGTTTTATCGTTTCGAACTTTCATGTGATGATGACGACCGGGGCGATGGCCGATCAGGGTTTTAAACTGGTCCGGGAGTATGGCAACGGCGTCGCGGTGTTTGAGAATCAGAAGTGGGGGCAGAAGTAAGATGGGCGGTCTTGGTGGTCTTCTTCTTTGTGTCCTGGTGGGTTTTTGCGCCGTGCGAGCGGTTTGGACGGCACCGCGGCAGTGGAGCGCTCATGATCCGCTGCGTCTAGCGCTATCGCCGTCGGTGGGGTTGGGATTGCTCTCCCTTGTTTACTTTTCGATCCGGTTGGTTCTGGGGCAGGGAAACGGCGTGGCGGTGAGCGTATTCGCTGTTTTGGCTCTGATTCTGCCGGCGGGGGCGTGGTGGCGGGGCGGAGGTGCTACACCGGAAATTTGGACTAGGAAATCGGCGCCGATTTGGCTCTGGGTGCTGTTTCTGATTGTGGCGGGCGTCGCGCTCACGACGGTTCTGATGATTGTGGTCGCGTCCCCGCATGGGGAATGGGACGCCTGGTCGATTTGGGATATGCGGGCGCGGTTCCTGTTCCGGGGCGTAGAAGCGGGGGCACCGTTCAATCCGTTGATGGAATGGTCCCACTTGGACTATCCCCTGCTGGTTCCGTCGGCGGTAGCGGGGCTGTGGGCGTGGAACGGAGGGGAGGAGCAGTGGCTGGCGGCGGTGGTGGCGATCTCGTTTTTGGGCAGCGCGTTCGTGGTTGTGTTGCTGGCTTTGGCCCGTTTGCGCTCGACGACGCTTGGTCTGACGGCGGGCTTAGTGCTGGCGGGGACGCCGTTGTTGACGCGCAACGCGGGCGCTCTTTACGCTGACGTCCCGGTGGCGTACTTCTTTATGGCGGCCGTGGCGCTTGGTCTGTTGGCGTTAGAGGCGGAAGAGGGGCGTCCCTTGGCCTTCCTGGCGGGGCTTCATGCGGGGATGGCGGCCTGGACCAAGAACGAAGGCCTGATGTTTTGTGGGATCTTCGTTCTATCGTTTTGCCTGGTGATACGGCGCCGGTCGGAGTTTATGCAACGGGTCCGTTTTTTGGGGCCCGCTTTGTTGGGGATGCTGGTGGTGTTGGTTTTTGTGGGCCATTTCAAGTTTCACTTTGCGCCGGCAAACGACTTGATCGCGGCGGGGAAGTCGGCTTCGATGGTAGCCCGGGTGGCCGATTTATCCCGATATACGATGGTGTTTTGGAGTATTGTCGAAGGGCTGCTGACCTTTGGGGACTGGGTTGTGCCGCCTGTTTTTGTCATGGGCGTCTGGCTGGCGCTGCAGGGATTGCGACGTGTAGAAAGCGGTGCGATTGTGTGGCCGTTTGTGGCGGCGAGCCTCCAGTTGTTTGGCTATCTGGTTGTTTACGTGGTCGGTTCGGACCGGCTCGAATGGCAGTTGCAGACTTCTGTCGAGCGGTTATTGCTGCAGATCTGGCCGTTGGCGGTGTTCAGCCTGATGCTTTTGGTCCGCGATTCTCCTGCAACGGAAAAGCGATAAGCCTCGTAGAATAAGGTGAGGAGCCCGTATGCGCCACCCCTTATTCTTCGTTTTTGCATCAATGTCGGTTTTTGCCCAGGACCCGGCTCCGTTTTTGGTTGAGGCAGGTACGAAGGTGCCTTTGGTGATGATTAACAGCGTTTCGACGCGCCATGCGGCAGAGGGCGATCGTCTCTATCTGGAGACGTCGTTCCCGATTTTGGCCAATGGTCGAATTGTGATTCCTCCGGGCAGTTACGTGGCCGGAACGATTACGTCGGCTAAGCGTGGGGGGCGCGTGAAGGGCAAGGCCGAGTTGTTTCTGCGCTTTGATTCGCTGACGCTGCCGAACGGCGTGACGAGGGATTTTCGGGCCCGGGTCGGGGGGATTGATGGACGATCGTCGCAGCAACTGGACCGGAGTGAAGGTAAGATAACGGCGGATTCGACCAAGGGTGCGGATGCGCGGACGATTGGAGAGGGAGCGGCGGGCGGGGCATCGATCGGGGTGATCGCGGGGAGCGTGGCGGGTCGTCCGGGAATGGGGGCGGGCGTTGGGGCGGCGGCGGGAGCGGCGGCCGGTCTGATGGGAGTATTGCTGACCCGGGGACAGGATGTAGTGCTGGCGCGGGGGACGACGGTGGAGATGGTTCTGGACCGCAACTTGGCGTTTGAGTCGGGTGAATTGGATTTTTCGCTGGCTGGCGGGTCGAGGCGGGTGATTGAGACGGATGCGGGCGTGGGTACTCCTTCCCGAAATGGCTCTGTGCTGCCGGGGCGCCGGGGTCCGGTGGGCGGGAAGACCCCTTAGATAGTCGGAGTAACCCGGTTTACCTAAGGTCTTTACACTAGAGGGCTTCAGAGCTACCTAGTTCGCGGGTTCTAAGCAAGGCTATCTCGGGTGGATTTCAAACCGAGGTACCAGATAAATTGAACCATCTACTCTATTCTCCTGAGGGTCGGTCGTCGATAGATACTTAGGAAGCCATGGATTTAGGTGCATTAGAACTACAAATCTTCGTTAGCCTAGTGGTCGTGTTGGGGTCAGCGTTTGTTGCCCTGGTTTGCGACTATCTCAAAGGCAACAATGAGCAGTTGCGGGAGCGAAACATTGAGCTCCGGGTGCGGACGGAGGAGCAAGAGCGATTTGCGATTCTGAACCCCTCGGCTTGGTTGTCGCAGTTCCGGGGAACCTTTGGCGGGGCTGCGGCTCGCACCGAACAGACCGCCCCATTGACGGCGGACGCCGTGATGCAATCCCACGCCCCGGCCGAGGGTCTTGCGCATGCTGCGACTCGGGAAGCTGCGCTGGTGCAGCGTTCGGCCGATGACGGCTATCGGGGAGAGAATGGTGTGGCGTCGATTCCGGATGTGGCGGGCTTCGATGTAGCGGAGAGCCGAAGGGCGCGCCGCAAGCGGGGAAATAAGGACGAGTCGGCGGCTCCTGCGCCTGGCTCTAATTCCTACGACTGGGTTCG